>Ga0157371_10004461_pt1 | contig 12206 bp, 9 predicted proteins | sample C45metaG_FD_113462 | JGI IMG/M metagenome (GOLD analysis project Ga0157371, IMG submission 113462) | Corn rhizosphere microbial communities from Kellogg Biological Station, Michigan, USA - C4-5 metaG | ecosystem: Host-associated > Plants > Roots > Rhizosphere > Soil | place: USA: Michigan... | reverse complement strand
GCACCTTCAGCAAGGTGCTCTTCCCCGCAATTCGCGTCGGCTACGTCGTCGTTCCGCCATCGCTGTGGGATGCATTCATGGAAGCACGCGACGCGATGGATGTCTTTTCACCGACGCTGTACCAGCTCGTGCTCGCGGATTTCCTCACGGAGGGACATTTCGCGCGGCACCTGCGCCGCATGCGGATGATCTATCTCCGGCGACGTGACGCGCTCCTTTCGGGACTCGCGCGGCATTGCGAGGGATTGCTCACCGTCCACAACGCCGACGCCGGACTGCACGTGACCACGACGCTCGCGCCAGGCGTCGGCGACGTGCAGGTGGTCGAGCGCATGGCGGCGCGCTCACTCACCGCGATCGCGCTGTCGAGCTGCTACCTCGGCCCGTCGCGACAACCCGGGCTCCTGCTCGGCTTCGGCGGATCGGACGAGCGCCGGCTCGAGGCGGCGACACGGACACTGGGAGAGGTGCTGCGCGAGCTCGTGCGCTGATCGGGCGCGAGTGGTCATGCTCCTCGCACGCGAAGTGGTGCTAGGAATGACGTGATCGCTTCGCCAGAGTGCTGGAATGCGCGGTGCGACACCGCGCCTCACGCACGCGTCCGGCCTCGTCATGATCTCACGCATTCGTTTCGTCGTCATTCTGCTCGCGCTCATCGCGCCCGCCGCGCGAGCGCAGAGTGATTCCCAACCCTGGTCATTGTTCAGCGTGCGCTACGACACGCGCACGTCCGACTTCATCTATTCGGCGTACGGCTATGGCCGCGTCTTTGGGATGGTCGCGGCACTCGACAATCCGCGCTCGGGCTACACCGAGCTGATCGGCGCCGTGGGAACGACGTTCCCCGTCCAGCACGGGCGCACGCAATTCGCCGCCGTCGGAATCGCTCGCGCGACCGACGCGTGGTACGCGCAGCTCTACTATCTCCCGAGCCTGCGCGCAGGCGTCACGACGCTGCGCGCGACGTCGGAGGTGTATCTCCCGCTTGAGCGCGTCGGTACCGTGCAGTTCGCGCTCAGTCCGCTCTCGGTGACGATTCCCGTGACGCACGCGATCGAAGCAGGCGTCGCGACCGACATCGCCGCGTCCGAGGGGACGACGACCAGTACCGCGATCGGGCCCGAGCTCCGATTGACGCTCCCGCACGCCACCCTCGGCACCGACGTGGAGCAGGTGCTCGACGCGCACAGCACGCGCTTCCGACTCTTCTTCGTCACGTCGTTCTGATCGGGACCAGGACACAGCGCGCAGCCTTCACACTTCTCGCACATCTCTTCCACGGATCCGTCGCACTACACCGTCAGCAGTCGTCATAGCTTCGTGGCGAGCACCGATCGCGCTGGAACGGCCTCGACATCCACGCTCCGGTGTACCCACCACGTCACTCTGGAGACCGACCATGAAGCGCATCCCCCTGCTCCTTTTCGCTACGCTGCTCGCCCCGGGGCTCGCCTCGGCGCAGTCGCTGCTCGGCGCGTCCCGCATCGCGCATGTCCCTGCCCCGGTGAAGCTGGACACGACGGGACGATTCCTCGACGCCGCTGACCGCGTGGGGACCGACGTCTACGTCTCCGGCCAGCCGACCGCGCTCGCGCTTCGCGAGCTTCGCGATTCCGGCGTGACGACGGTCGTCAACCTGCGGACGCCGAGCGAGATGCAGCGGGTGCCGTTCGACGAGGGGGCGCTCGTGACGTCGCTCGGCATGCGTTACGTGTCGATCCCCGTTCGCGGCGACACCACGTATCCGTACTCGCCCGAGGCGGTGCAGCGCTTCGCCGAGGTGATGCGCAGCGCGAAGGGGAAGGTGCTCCTCCACTGCACGGTGGGCTGGCGCGCGAGCCATCTCTGGGCGGCGTATCTCATCAAGGATCGCGGCGTGCCGGTGGAGGCCGCACTCGCCAACGCCCGCGCGATCAATCTCATGGATGATCACCACATGTCGGACAGCAAGTGGCAGCCGGTGGAAGCGTTTCTCGATCGCGGCCTGCCGACGCTCGGACGCGGCGGCCGTTAGCGCGCGACGGTGCACGCGTCCCTGTCGGGGCGTGTGCGGCGTCCCCATCTTGAAGTGATGCACCGAACACGTAGCGATGGCCTCCACGCTCCCAGGGCGTGGTGGCCGCTTCTCATCCTGCTCTCGGCGATCGCGCTGACGGCGATCGCGGCCTTCGATGCGCAGCGTGCGGTGCGCTCACAGGACGCGGTCGCCGAGCGTGCGCTGCACGACTACGCAGCCTTCGCCGCATGGAGCTACGCGCAGCGCCTCGAGGTCGCGCTGCGCGCGATGGAAGGTGAAGCGCTCGGCGCAGTCAATCACGGCGACCTCCTGCACACGTATCCCGAAGTGCCGCACGCGAGCGAGCTCCCGCGATATCTCCCGTGGAGCGACGCGTGCAGGTGCCGGCGCACGCGTCTCGGCCCCATGCCCGAGAGTTATTTCGCGTTCCGCGTCGGGGATGCGTCGCTCGAGGTCGCGGGTCCGGATGTCGTCCAGGCGTCGTCGCCCACGGCCCATGCCGGATTCGTGTCTCACGACTTCGCGCATGGCCACGAGCTGTGGCGACCCGTTGCCGCAGTGGATGGCGGGGGCTACGCACCCGCCGAGCAGCGCTGGATCGTCGACTCCCTCACGCAGCGCATCCGCGCGGCCAGCGCACCCGATCACGGCTTCTCACTCGTGATCGGTGACGCGGCGGCTGCATCCGGCCCGATCGTCACGTACACCCTCATGCCGACGGCGTGGGGCGACACCATGGTGTACGGTGCGCGATACAGCCGCGCCGGTCTCGACTCCCTCCTCGTCGACGTGCTCGACGGCGGCGCACTCGACGCGTTCCTCGGCACCCCGAATGGCCTGCTGCCACGATCGGTGACGCGTGGCCGCGCCAATCGCGAGGTGCTCGCGCTACGCGTGCGCGACGCGCGCGCTCGCACGCTGTTCGCATCCGCTCCTGACGACACCACGCTCGATGCGCGCCTCGATCTCCCGATGCGCAGCGGAGCGCTCATCGTGGAGACGCGGCTCCGACCCGAGCTCGCCTCGACGTTGCTGGTGGGTGGCCTCCCGCAGTCGCACCTCCCGTTCCTGCTCGCGCTCCTCGCGCTCGCGGCCACGCTCGCAGGTGTGGCGGTGCTCCAGCTGCGCCGCGAGAGCGAGATCGGGCGACTGCGCGCCGATTTCGTCTCCAGCGTGTCACACGAGCTGCGCACGCCGGTCGCGCAGATCCGCCTCTACGTCGAGACGTTGCGTCTCGGGCGCACGCGTACGGACGCCGATCGCAGGTGGGCGCTCGCGCACATCGAGCGCGAGACGACACGTCTGGCGCATCTCGTGGAGAACGTGCTCCGCTTCACGACGTGGCGTCAGGCGGACGCCGCCACGGATGCATCGGCGCATTCCGCTTCCATCGAGCTCGCGCCGGCACTCGCGGAGATCGTGGAGGAGTTCGCGCCGCTCGCGCTCGCGCGTGGCGCGCACGTCGAGCTCCACGAGCACGATGCCGCGACCGTGGCGATCCCGCCGGACGCACTCCGGCACATCGTCCTCAATCTCCTCGACAACGCGATCAAGTACGGCCCCGACGGACAGACCGTTCGCGTGTCGACGTCGGTGATCGGGGATGAAGTGAAGATCGCGGTCACCGACGAGGGGCCGGGCGTCCCGGAGAGCGAGCGCGAGCGCATCTGGCGTCCGTTCGTGCGCAGCGGTGGTGGTGCGCACCACGGTGGAAGCGGCATCGGTCTCGCGATCGTGCGCGACGTCGCCGAGTCGCATGGTGGTCGCGTGTGGGTCGAGTCGTCGAGCGCAGGTGCGCGATTCGTCGTCGCGCTGCCGTGTGCCGCTCGGATCGATGCGACCGTGGACGAGGACCGAACCAATCGCGCGGACGTCGCGTGACGTCGCCTCAGCGCTGATGCCGCGCGTACTCGTGGTGGAGGACAGCGCCGATCTCGCCGCGGGGATCGCGTACAACCTCGAGCTCGAGGGGCACGACGTGCGCGTGGCGGAGGACGGCGTCGTCGGCGCCGAGGCCGTCGAGGAATGGCATCCCGACGTCATCATCCTCGACCTCATGCTCCCGCGGATGGACGGCTACCAGCTGCTGCAGCTGATTCGCTCGCGTGGGCATCGCGTCCCGGTGCTCATCCTCACCGCGCGCGGCGAGGAAGCCGATCGCATTCGCGGCTTCCGACTCGACGCGGATCAGTATCTCGTCAAGCCATTCGGCATTCTCGAGCTGATCGAGCGCGTCGGCTCGCTCGCGCGTCGCCATATGGCGCCGAGCGCCGGTGCGGACGAGCCGACGGTGATCCGGTTCGGCGACGTCGTCGTCGATCTCACGTCGCGCACCGTCAGCAAGGGCGGCACGCCGTGCACGCTCACGCCCAAGGCGTTCGACCTGTTGTTGACGCTCATCCGGCGCGACGGCGCGGTCGCGACGCGCGACGAGCTGCTGCGCGAGGTGTGGGGCTACCGGGCGCTCGTCATCTCGCGCACCGTGGATTCGCACGTCGCCGAGCTGCGTCGGAAGCTCGAGGCCGACCCCGCGCAGCCGCGCCACGTGCTCACCGTATGGAAGGTCGGCTACCGGTTCGTGCCCTGAACGTCCGGCTACCATTGCGGCAGGCGCCGCGCTAAATTCGAGGTTTCCCGGACGACCGGGGCGGTACGTCAGTCGTCGCGGTGGCACGATTCAACTCGTTGCACCGCAATCAGTTACGGGATCCCGGCTAGGTAGCTCAGTTGGTAGAGCAGCGGACTGAAAATCCGCGTGTCGACGGTTCGATTCCGCCCCTAGCCACTGCAGCGGTTCTCATAGGAGAAATCCTCGGAAGCAAGTCGAGCGGGAGGTGCCGAAAGGTGCCTCCCGTTGTGCATGTGGAGAGAGGGTGGAGGGACTCTGCGCCCGCGCGCACCTCCGGCCCGCCGCTCGGGCGGCGTGTCGCGGACGTTGTCGGTACCCGGCGGGCGCGCTTCATAACTGAGGTCTAGGAAACTCGGCCGCCGCGCGCACCTTCTGCGGCACGACGCTGCCGCCAGTTGCCACCTGTCGCTTCGGCACCTCGCACGAGAGCGCTCTGGCATCCGTCCATCCGGTGCGTCCGGGCTGGACCATACAGGTAGGCCACCAAAGAGGCGTGGTACACTAACCTTCGGTATCGACCATAACTGGTAGCTCTGATTCCAGAGTGATTCGGAGAAGTGCGGGCAAACGCCGGAACTGATCCGGCGTCAACAACGTCCGAACTCGGACACGTATTGCGCGGGTCTGCCGGAACGCTTCCTTGAGTGCGTCTTGAAGCTGGGCAAGGAGCCGCTCCGGATTGTGCAGGGGCGCCCGCTGCAGGCGTTCAACGAGCTGAGTCCAAACGGAATCTTCCGCAGCCTGATAGCCGTCGCGAAGTTCGCGAAGCCGCGTTAGCTGCGCGTCGGTTAGCCCTAGTGTATCAGCAGCGCCAATCAACAGCCCGATGGGGTCCACCTCAGTCGCGCGGTACCGCCGCACGATCTCGGCCGCCCGAATGGCGGGCGAGTCCTGCTGGCGATCTGCGTCAGCCAGCAATGAGCTCACCACTTGGGCGTCGCGGGAGGGCCCTATCGGAATCTGCAGCGTCACCGCCGCCTGGACCAAAGTGGCGGGATACATTGATCGACCAAAATGCGGGTTCACACTGTATACGAATGTGTGCGTCGACTGGTCGAACCCGCGCACGACCAGCAACGTAGGATCAATTGAACTAGGCTCCAATCCCCAATTGTGGCGTTCATCGCCATGAATGAGCCTGTCGATTGCGCCAATTGGATCAGACAACGTCAGCGACAAGCGCGAGCCTGTTGGAAGGCGCAATACACTCATCGGGAGTGACATGTCAAGCGTAGTAGTCAGTGCCCACGCGCCGTGACAGCTGTTCGTCGGCGCCAATCGCCCAGCCAGTCTGGTCAAGCAGCGACGGGCTATCGAGGATCCATTCGCAAGCACATCGTCGACGCCGGATCGCTCGACGCTGTCTGATACCAAATGCGAAACCGGAACGAACGCGGCGTCATTAAGGGTACCGTCGCCGTTCGGATCACCAAACACAGTGGGCGTAAAGGGCAACCCAGATCTGAGTTGAGAAAACAGCGTCGCATACAGGCCCGTGCGAGTATGTATGCCTAGTTGAAAAGTGAATTGATGCCTCGCGTCGTAGTCGCTTGGAGACCATGCTAGTGCTCGGTCATCGCCATCGTTTGGCCGACCGATGCCCCTTTGACGACTCTCCGTCTTCCCGTAGACGTACGTGAATTGCCAATAGACGGGGCTTGCAATCGCGGCGGACTCCCACGTCATGGCGACCTGCGTCGCGCGAGATTGACCCGACGTTGAGTAGGAAGTCACACGTCCTAGTGTGCTGTCGCGCTTCCATGCACTAGATACCAATTGGCCGGTGGAGCTAAACGCCTGAGCTGGACTCCACACCGGGCGGCCGGCCTCCGACGCGACATGGAACATCGGCTGCATACCACGGTTATCGTCGACCGCGTCGATGAGACCACGTGTTCGTGAGCGAGTGATGTTGACGTCGAAACTGACAGTGGGGCTGAGCATGGTAGACCATCCGACACTACCACGCACACTCTTGGGACCAGCCATTCGCCCGTTCACCACGTCGTAGTTTCGCTCGACGGTTGCTTGTCGCGGCGAGACGGAAGGTCCTGCGCCTGCGCCACAACCGAGCAACTGTTGTGTGGTGCTCGCCCACTCGGTCCAATTCGGCGGCGTGACCCCCACCCCAGAACACTGTACCACGAGCGTGCCGTCAGCCCCGCTGGAGAGCCTTGAGATCAGTGCATTGTTGAGCGGCGCCACGTACCGCCCGAATGCGATTCGCACCGAGCCACTTCGTCCCGTGTTGGCTGCAATTCCGCCCGTGGAAACCGACACTGGCATCGCATGGCTCCCATAGGTCCACGTCGCGGCAATACGCGGGCTCACTGACACGTCTACGCTACGTGAATTGTCATGGACAGGAGCGCCGAGATGCTCGAGCTGTGAATCGGCAAACTGCAGTCCGGATCGAACGATGTCGCCTCGACCACCCAATTCCAGTGCTAATTCCGGGTGCGGACGAAATACGTCGCTGAGATATGCTGCAGCCAGGACTTGATTCGCGCCCCGGACTAGCGGGGCCACGGTGCGCGAAAACGTCGTCGGCGCATTATCCTCGAACGCCTGCACGTCCCTGAACGCAAATGTGCCCAGTGGGTTGACGTCCAGCGCGGGCGAGCGGTCATGATTGACTCTGAGATCCGCACCAAATGAGATGTGATGTCTGCTCCGGGCTCGGCGCGTAATCTTCTCGCCGACTTGGAAAGTCGTGCTGTTAGAGATCACGTTACCAACGCTGCCTCCGAGATTGTAGTACCCTCCAGCTTCGCTGCTTGCGTCAGGAGTGCCAACGCCACACTGCACGCTTTGGCACACGGAGTTCGCACTCGGATACGCGGCCCCGCGCACGCCGACGTCAAGACCGGGCAGTGTCGTGTACGGCCGGAGCGAGACAGACTGGTCGACTATGCCGCTGGTTACTTGGTGCTCGAACGAACCCGTAATGAAGGCAGCGTGCAACTGCGCTTGCGACACTCGGTCAACAGACGACGCGCCCGCGTTCGGCCCGTCGTTCGGGACACGATCTACACCGGATGCGACCGATTCCGACAGTCCTGCGATTCCATAGATAGCACGCCGTCCAGTCGGCGCTGCATCGACGCGAAGTAGCCCCGAAAACAGACGTTCATTTGGGAGCATCGCGCGATTGGCCAAGGGTATTCCTACGTTGACCATCGCGCGCTTCAGCGTATCGCGGAGTGCTGGCGCCAACCCGGCGAACGGCAGAACACCTGACCCAGAACCCTGCTGCAACTGGAGCCCCGCTGAGTAATACGCTACGCCATTAGCGATTTGACCCGAGGCCAGAGCGCCTACTTCCGCAGCACTCCCCGTCCGTTCCGTCGGCAATCCACTACTCTGTTGGACCGGCATCAGAGAGGCGCTTAGACGGCGGCTGGACCAGCCATTTCCTGGTGCAATCTCTGCTTGGACTTCCCCGCCCGCGAAGCCGCCAACTGATGGGTCGGCGGGCGACGTCGCGACACCCAACGACATAGGCATTCCAAGTGGTATGCCTTCGGCCGCGGTTGGGAGACCGTTGAGGGTGATGCTCTGCAGCGATCCCGGCAACCCAAGAATGACGAGTGACTCTGGATCGGCTGCAGAGCCGGTGAGCAAAACCCCGGGAAGGGTGGCTGCGAGCGCGGCTAGGCTGTTTGAAGAGCCCGGAGCAAGGCGATTCAGCACTCCATTCAGATTCGACACACCATTGCCTAGTGGTGTCGGATCCGTCCGGACTGGCGGCGGGATCCGATGGCGGGCGATGGCTACTCGGACGGTGTCAAGCGTCGCGTGCGCGTTGCTAACAGCCACATCCCCCACATTCACGGTCGTGGACGACCGGGTCGCGAGCGACAGCCGAATGCGCCGCCTGCCGCCCGATAACGTTGATACGACGACCGCTACGGCCCGGCCCGCAGGTACCGAAAGCCGAAATCGCCCTACCGAATCAGCATTTTGACTTGCCAAGGCGGCGCCATCACTTCCCACGACGACAACTAAGGCGCCCGGAGACGGGGCAGCGTTGGGATCAGTGACTCGGCCCACAATGACTTGGGTGGAGTCGTCGGGCTGAACGGATGCGTGGCTTGACTGTGCAGGTACACGGTTGGGAGTTACCATCCCCACAACCGCGAGCGCGGCGCATGCGCTCGCCTTGAATATCCAGCGCTCGCTAGGGCGAAGATTTTGAAACCACCTCAACGAGTCACCGCACGAGCTTTTTTGAATCCGCACACTTAGGCATCACTTGTATCGGCGGAACTCCAAAAGCATACCGTTGGGACCGGGACCATGCTCTTGCTCGTGCGGTGGCCGGAGGATCAGGACGCTATAGGTGATACTCCCATGCGCAACTCCAGGGCGGCACTCGATCCTCGCAGCCGTCCGCACGTCGCATATTTCTGCCGCAGAGCCCTTGGGACCTGCGAACCCCGCGCTGTCGGCCTGTGACGAAGCAGACGGGAGATAGCTCTGGGAAGACGCGAACGATCTTTCGGCCACGGATGGCTGTGCAACGCTGCTGAAGGCCGCGCAAAGCGCACAAGCGATGATGCTGTCATTCATACTGTAATCCTCCACGGAACCAGATTGCATTATCTCGCTGGCCGGACCGGCCTCAGGTAACTCTACTCCGCGCCGGTCCAGTGGTGCCACAATGACAGGTTCGGCCCGTGCCGCTCTACGGGTTGGCTTTGAGCATGTCGGCCGCGTCGGACGGGCGCCACCGATTAAAGTCAGCGGCAACAGCATGCTTGATCACGCCGTCACCGCCAACTACGACCAATGTCGGAGTGCGGTCGACTCGCATTCGCTCCCAGCTCGCCACCGCGATGGAAACCGGTGGTGGGACGGGCCCGCGGCCCCAATACCCCGCTGTTACCTGAGTGGGTTCTAGTGATCCCGTGAGGTATTCTGACGTATCCAACGGTGTCAGCATCGCTTTCACGCGAGCCTGTTCGGCAGAACAGTATTCGCATGTAGTGGCGAACAGATAGATCAACCGCGGCCGGCCCGTACGTAGCGACAACGAATGTCGGCCGCCATCCGTGAGGAGCGAGAGCGAGTCCAAATGGATGCCAGCGACGCCGGGGATTTCCATTCGGGGAGCTGGCCGAGGGCGTAGCCGAACCCATGCCATGGCGACCATCGCGGCCACGCTCGCAATTGTAATTAACAACAGGAGTCGTTCTGATGCACTCCACCGGCCGCCGTGCATGGAATTATTCTCGGTCTCTCGAAACGGCAAAGTCACTTACTCGGCGAAACCGTGACGCGAAGCGCTGAGACCACCGGCCGCCCGGCAAAGCCATGGACGATGTAAAGCACGTCGCCGGCTCGCGCAAATAAGGAAATGTTACGTGGCACGCGTAGCGAGCCGAAGTAAGCTCCGTTGGAGTGATACCTATCAATGATATTTGCCGAATCGGCCTGCGGGTTGGGTGTCGCGATCCAGAGCTCGCCTCCACCAACGACCCCGGACAATGCTGTTTGAGGTAAGAGCTCGCGCGCATCCTTCGTCCGAAGTGCCTCATAGCGAGATGAAGTCGTTATGTACGGCCGGGCAACACCAGGCGTCCCGTCAGGAGCAAGCCAACTGAAGGCCTCGCCGTGCAGCTGCATTAACACACATGCCCCCGGTTCAGACTCTCCGGCAAACTGGGCTTGTCCTGCGAACATCCCGTTTTTCGTCCTCTCGAACTTTGACGAGCGGCGGCCAACGATCCGCCCGGTCGTATCGACAAGCACAAGAGGCGCGCCAGCCTCGAAGATCTCCAATGCCCATGTCCCACCATCAAGCGCGCAAGCCGAATGCAGCAGGCCAGCACTTTGGGGGAGCGTGACTTCTCGGTGTCCATTACCACCCGCTCCAATCACGTAGAGCCGGCTTGTGCTGGGATCAGCCACGAGCAACGCTCCATTCTCGAGTGGCACGAGCGTACTCGGATTCTTTAACTCAAGCCCGGTGCCGCTCGACACACGCCACTTCACCTTTCCAGTGTGAGCATCCAGCGCGACGACTTCGTGCAGCATGCCGTCGCCGACATACACGGTCCCGCCTCGGGAAACAATCGCTACCGGCGCGCCGAACGTGACGGTCCCGTCCGGACCGCCCTGCACCCACACCGTGTCCCAACGCACCGACGCCCACGTTCGCGGCATTCGCGATGAAAGGACACGCGCGCTCTGAATGCTGTTCAACTGTGCGGTTGCCGTAACGGGGACAACGAGCGCAGCGCCACACAGCCAGCAGAGCGCAGAAACGAAGGAGGCCCAGTGTGCACGTCCGACCAGAGGCCCGCGGCCCGAGTAAATATTCGCCCGTATATATGATATGAGATGCATCTCGTGTCCTTACGATAGGGACCACTCGGTAATCATTGCCCGGACGGCAAACGTTGCTTAGCGGCCATGCAAGTGTAACGTCTGCGGCTACGTCCTAGACGTAGATAATCGTCTCATAACTGATGTAATACTGACAGTTCATGATGTCGCCTGTAATGGTGCAGCCGAGGAGCTCGGGCGGGCACATAGAATTGCCGTTCCAACTGCACCCTTCGATAACCGGATCAGCTGCGGCCACCGAGGGAGAGAAGGCTAGCGCGCCGGCGGCAAGCAGCGACGTAGCAGAGAGGGCGGTGAGTGAGAGAAAGCGCTTCCTTTGCATTGCGCGTTCCTCCAACAGGGTGTGGTGGGTGTCGCATTCGCCGTCCGGACAGCGTTGATTTTCAACCATCGTGCATGTCGATCAAGCGCATCACAGCGCTGACGCGCTCGTCGTCTGCAATGGGCACGCGTCACCGGCATTTCGCCGTCGCAGGCGGACGACGTCGTGGGAGACGACGTCGATGAGTGAGCGTTCTGCGGATGTACGCGCACTGCTCTCATGCGCTGTGGCCACTCCATGGGTGACCACATTATCGGCGTGACAGATCCTGTCAAGAACGAAATCAAGCCAAGTGTCAAGCCGACGCGCCTGAGACTCTGTCGAGGCTGACCTTACTACGTGCGGCGTACTGAGCACGCCAGAACTGTTTCCCCGCAGATTGTCACTGCACTGCGGTGTTTCATTACCGCATCGTGCCGCCCAGTTGACAGTGCGTGACGCGATGTGTCGTTGCTGCGTTGTCTCCGCCGTGCGCGCGAACACGCAGACCGGATCGCGCTGCCACCAATTCCACGCATCGCGTGACGTGCCCGAGTTCAGCAGAAGCGAGAGCGCGAATCCGGGAGAGGGCGGAATTGAGACAGTGCGAAATCGAGACAGCACAGCTATCGCGACCGGTCGTTTGCTAGCGAGAGCTTGACAGCCGTAGCGCCCCGCATATGTAGGGGGTGTATAGACTGAACTGAAAATGCGCGTGTCGACGGTTCGATTCCGCCCCTAGCACTGTAGTAACGATTGCAGCAAGCACGCGATCACGCCCGAGCCCGCGCCCGTTCCGGCTCCGTTGGTGCACAATTTGGTGCACACCGGAGCGACACGAAACCGGCGGGGGCTCGCGTGCTTCGGCCCGCCCATGGTCGAAGGAGTGCAGCCGCATGCGGATGAGT
>Ga0157371_10004459_pt1 | contig 12207 bp, 11 predicted proteins | sample C45metaG_FD_113462 | JGI IMG/M metagenome (GOLD analysis project Ga0157371, IMG submission 113462) | Corn rhizosphere microbial communities from Kellogg Biological Station, Michigan, USA - C4-5 metaG | ecosystem: Host-associated > Plants > Roots > Rhizosphere > Soil | place: USA: Michigan... | reverse complement strand
GCCTGGCGTGCCATCCTGTCCAGCCGCTGCCGTTAGTCTTAAGGGGATGACGCAGACGCCGCGTCATCCCGCGGGCGGCGAACGCACCACATCCTTCTCGAACGGAATCCCGTCCTATGGACGTGTCTGAAAACCGGCCTGCTGCCGTGCCGGCCCTGCCGTGGCTGGCCCTGATCATCCTCGCCGGAGCGATCTTCGTCTCGGTCACGAGCGAGGTGCTGCCCACGGGCCTGCTGCCGCAGATGGCGGAGGGCCTCGAGGTCTCGCAGTCGCAGATCGGCCTGCTCGTCACCGTGTTCGCGGGCACGGTCGTGCTCACGGCGGCGCCGCTGACCAACCTCACCCACCGCTTCGGGCGCAAGAACCTCGTGCTCGTGGTGCTGCTCGGCTTCGCGGCGACCAACTTCCTGGGCGCGGTCGCGCCGAACTACGGGATCATGGTGTTGTCCCGGGTGCTCGGAGGCCTCGCACACGGCTTGTTCTGGGCGGTCGTCGGCGCCTACGCGGCGCACCTGGTGGAGAAACCGCAACTCGCCCGCGCCGTGGCCATCACCGGCGCGGGGGCGACGCTCGCCTTCATCCTCGGTGTTCCCGTGGGCACGGCGCTCGGGCACCTGATCGGCTGGCGGCTCGCCTTCGCCACGATGGGCGTGACGATCCTGGTGCTCACCCTGCTGGTGCTGAGGTTCCTTCCCCGGGTCAATCACATCGAGGCGCTCAGGACCGGGGAGATCGCGGTGCCGATGCGCCGCGATCCGTCGTTCTTCGGCATCGCCGTCATCTGCATCATCACGACCGTGCTGATGAGCGGCCAGAACATCTTCTACACCTACATCGTGCCGTTCTTCATCACGGCGGCCGACTTCGCGGGCGGGTCGGTGGCGCTGCTCCTGCTTTCCTATGGCATCGCCGGCGCGGTCGGTCTGTTCGTGGTGGGTCTCGTCGGCGGGAAGTATCCCCGCGCCAGCCTCGTCGGCTCCTTCGTGCTCGTGGGTCTGGCCGTGCTGACGATCGCGCTCTTCCCGCACGTGAGCTGGCTCGTCGTCGCGATGCTCGTGCTCTGGGGTGCGGCCTTCGGCGGAACCCCGGCGCTGCTGCAGACCCGGATCCTGAAGACGGCGTCCGTGCGGCTGCGCGATGTCTCGTCGGCGTACTTCACGACCTCGTTCAACATCGGCATCGGCGGAGGCGCGCTCGTCGGCGGGCTGCTGCTCGACCACTACGGGCTCGGAGTGCTGCCGTTCGTGGATGTCGCGGTGACGATCGCGGGCATCCTGCTGATCCTGGTCACCAACCGGCTCATCGACCGCCGGGCGGCGCGATTCGGCCTGTAGCGCTCCGCTAGCGGGCGCCGTGGTCGCCGGTCGCCACGACGTGCACGGTGACGCCCGCCCGTTCGATCGCGGCGAGCGCATCCGGGTCGGCGGTGTCATCCGTGACGAGCGCGTGAATCTGCCCGATCTCGGCGACCTGGGCCATCGCGATCCGGCCGATCTTCGACCCGTCCGCGACCACGATCGTGCGCTGGGCGTGCATGACCATCGCGTGATTGGTACGCGCCTCGGTCTCGTCGTGGGTGGTGACCCCTCCAGCGGCGGTGATGCCGTCCGTGCCGAGGATGGCCGTGCCGACGTTGATGGCGTTGAAGGTGTTCTCGGCCAGGATGCCCACGAGCTCGAGGGACTGCGGCCGCAGCGAGCCCCCGGTCATGATCACCTTGAGCTGCGGATAGCTGGTCACCAGAGTGGCGATCGTGAGCGAGTTCGTGATGATGGTGAGGTCGCGGTGGTTCGACAGCGCCCTGGCCACCTGCGCCGTCGTCGACCCGCCGCTCAGGGCGACTGCGTGCCGTTCCGGCGGGATGAGAATGGCCGTCTGGGTGGCGATCGCCCGTTTCGCGTCGAGGAACTGGGTGTCGCGCAGGGCGACGGGGAGTTCCGCGCGCGAGTCGATCACGGTCGCTCCGCCGTGGGTGCGGCGCAGCAGCCGCTGGTAGTCGAGGTCGGCGAGGTCGCGCCGGACGGTCGCGGGGGAGACGCCCAGGGCATCCGAGAACTCGGCGAGCGACAGGGATTCGCGCTCGGAGAGCAGGGCGAGGATCTCGATCATGCGGCGCGATCGTTTGCCGGATGCCGCTGGGTGCAGCTGAGGTCCAGGTTCCATCGTCATCGGTAACTCCACCGGTCACATTGCGAAGCGAGCATCTTGCCTGATCATTTTAGGATCATTTCGCTCAGTATGTTGCGCGCAATGATCATTACCTCCCAAGATCGAGTCATGACCAAGCTGGTATTCCTGGGCGCGGGCAGCGTCGTGTTCACTCGTCAACTCATCGCCGACCTTCTGCGCTACGACGATCTCCCGCGACTCACCCTCGCGCTGCACGACATCGACCGGGAGCGGCTGGAGGTGGCCAAGGGCACCGCCGCGCAAGTCTCCGAGCGGCTCGGCAGGCCGATCGACGTCGTCGCCACACTCGACCGCCGGGAGGCGCTCGATGGCGCGGACTTCGTCGTCAACATGGTGCAGGTCGGCGGCATAGCCGCCACCAGGATCGACCTGGAGATCCCGGCGAAGCACGGGCTGCGGCAGACCATCGGAGACACCACCGGCGTGGGCGGCATCTTCCGCGGCCTGCGCACCTTTCCCGCGCTGTCGAGCTTCGCCAAGGACATCCGCGAACTGTGCCCGGACGCCTGGTTCCTCAACTACACCAACCCAATGGCCATGAACGTCTGGTGGCTGTCCGTGGTCGCCCCCGAGATCAAGGCCGTCGGCCTCTGCCACAGCGTGTACTGGACCGTGCACGACCTGTGCGAGCTCATCGGCGTCCCGCTCGAGGGCACCCGCTACCGCGCGGCCGGCGTCAACCACCAGGCCTGGCTCACCGAGTGGTCGCGGGACGGCAAAGATCTGTACCCGGCGCTGCGCGCCAAGATCGACAGCGACCCGGAGTTGCTCCGCCGGGTGCGGGTCGAGATCTTCCGCCGCATCGGCTTCTACCCCACCGAGACCAGCGAGCACTCCTCCGAGTACCTGTCCTGGTTCCTGCGCTCCGACGAGCAGGTGGAGAAGTTCCGGCTGCGCCCGCTCGAGTACCTCGGCATCAGCGAGGAGAACGTGGCCGAGTTCGAGCACGCGAAGGCGGCCCTGGCCTCCGGCGAACCGCTCGAACTGGAGGAGGGGGCCTCGGAGTACGCGCCCCAGTTCATCCACTCGATGCTCACCGGAACCGAGCGCGTCATCCACGCCAACGTGGTGAACCGCGGGCTCATCGACAACCTCCCGCAGGGAGCTGTCGTCGAGGTGCCGTGCACCGTGGATGCGAGCGGGCTCACCCCGCACGCCGTCGGCTCCATCCCGCCGCAGGGCGCCGCCCTCAACCGCAGTTACCTCTCCGTTGCCGAGCTGACCGTCGAGGCGGCGCGCACCGGCAACCCCGATCTCGTCCGCCAGGCGACGCTCGCCGACCCCAACGCGAACTCGACCCTGACCCCCGAGCAGCTCTGGGCGCTGTGCGACGAGCTCACCGCCGCGCACGCGGAGCTGCTCCCGGTGGGAGTCGGCGGCAGGGTCGAGATGGTGCTGCCGTGACGCTCGCGAGCACGAGCGACCTCGTGGCGGCCGCGGTCGCCGCGGGCAGCGCCGTCCCCGCCTTCAACGTCATCACCCTCGAGCACGCGGAGGCCATCGCGGAGGGCGCTGGTCGGGCCCGGACGCCCGTGCTGTTGCAGCTGAGCGAGAACGCCGTGCGCTACCACGGAGCACTCGAGCCGCTGCTGGCGGCGTGCAGGGAGATCGCCCGGGCCGCGACCGTGCCGGTGGCGATCCATCTCGACCATGTCGAGGATGCGGCGCTCATCGACCGCACGCTGGATGCGGCCGCGGAGTTCGGCGTCGGCTCGATCATGGTGGACGCCTCGAAGCTCGACTACGAGGCCAATGTGGCCGCGACGGCATCCGCGGCCTCCCGTGCCCACGCGCTGGGCCTATGGGTGGAGGCCGAGCTCGGTGCGATCGGGGGCAAGGACGGGGCCCACGCCCCCGGCGTGCGGACGGTTCCCGCCGAGGCGCGCGCCTTCGCCGCCGCGACCGGCGTCGACGGCCTGGCCGTGGCCGTGGGCAGTTCCCACGCGATGCGCGACCGGTCCGCCTCGCTCGATTTCGACTTGATCGCAGAACTCGCGGACGCCGTGCCGGTGCCGCTCGTGCTGCACGGCTCGTCCGGGGTGGCGGATGCCGACATCCGTCGCGCGGTGCGGGCCGGCATCCGCAAGGTCAACATCGGCACCGCGCTGAACCTCAGCTGGACCGGTGCGGTCCGCGCCTGGCTCGCCGACCATCCGGACGACGTGGATCCGCGCAAGTACTCCGCCCACGCGAGGGACGCGACAGCGGCCGTGGTCGCACAGCTCTGCGAGGTCGTCTCCGGCCATTGACCGCGTTCCCCGAGCTCGTCGAAGGGGTCCGCGTCCGCGCCGGGCTGGCCGGAGGGGGCTACAGCCCCAGGAAACGCTCCGCGTTGCCGCGGTAGATGGCCGGCAGCAGCGAGGGATCGAGCTCGAGTCCGGAGACCGTCCACCGGCCTTGCGGCGGGATCGGGCTGCCCGGCGCGTACTCGAACGCCTCATCCGCACTCTCCAGGAAGCGGTAGTGCAGGCTGTACTGCTCGCCGGTCACCGGATAGATGTCCGTGCCGAACAGGACGCGGTCGGGGAAGCGGTTGACCAGGGCGGTGAAGCGGCGGGGCTGGCGGCCGAGTTCGGCCATCCGCCCGGCGATGTCGATCGCGAAGTTCGGGGCGCGGGAGAGCAGGGACTCGACCAGGTCGAGGTCCTCCGCCGCGCATCCGGCGTGCGCCCCGACGAAGCGGGTGCCCGGGCAGGCGAGCACGAGGGCGTGCAGCGCCTCCATCAGCCGGCCGAACCGCGGGTAGCGCGTGGCGTCGCCGAACCACCAGTCCCGTTCCTGCAGCAGTTCGTCGAGGCGCTCGTTGTGCGCGTCGAGCGGCTCGAAGAAGGCCTTCGGGTCGGCCGTGTGGATGAGCACGGGCAAGCCGATCTCGCCGGCGTGGGCGATGATCTCGATGACCCGGCGGTCGTCGGGCAGGATGACGCTGCCGTCGGCATCCTGGATGTTCAGCCCCAGGTTCTTCCACACCTTGAGCCCCCGGGCCCCCCGCCGCGCGCTCTCATCGAGTGACGCGATCAGGGTCGCCACGCCGTCCGGCTCCGCGAGGCGGGCCCAGTCGAGCTGGCAGAAGGTGTAGAAGCGACCGGGGTGGGCCTCGTCGTAGCGCGCGGTGTTCGCGCTGACCTCGTCCCCCCACAGCCCGTCGAGGTTCACGATCGCGTCGACGCCGTGCTCGTCCATCATCGCGAGGAGTGCGGGAACGTCGTCGATCATCCACTGGCCGTCGCTCAGCCAGCGGCCGAGATGGTTGTGCACGTCGATGCACGGCACGGCGCCCCGCACCAGTTCGGTGGCGGGCAGCCGCAGCTGGGACTGCGGCGTCCACTCGACGACGGGCAGTGTGCGAAGTCGGTCCCAAGCCGAGGGGGTCATGCGGTTCCTCACGATAACGGTCAAACAGAATGAGCGATTTATGCACTTTTCTTGTCACATGATCACTCCTTGGGAGACTATTGCACAACTCACCGCAAGAGGCCAGAGGGTTTTGCCGGGGATGACGAAAACCCTGCACCGACAGGCAGCACCGCAATCACAGAAAGTGAAGTTCGAAATGACAATCACGGCAACCGAGATCGCCAGCCAGCCAGCGGTGTGGCGTCAAGCCCTCGGCTACCAGGATCGTGCCCGGCAGCTGCTGGCGCGCCCCGGCGAGAAGGTGCTGGTCATCGGATGCGGCACCTCCGCCTTCGTCGCCGAATCCTTCGCCGCGCTGCGCGAGGCCGCGGGCCTCGGAGTGACGGATGCCGCGTACGCCTCCGAACCGCGCGTCTGGCGCGACTACGACGCCGTCATCGCCCTCACCCGGTCCGGCACCACGACCGAGGTCCTCGCCGCGTTGCGCGAGGTGCCCGCCGGAGTCACGAAGATCGCCGTGACCGGGGTGGCGGACGTCCCCATCCACGAGCTCGTCGACGACGCCCTCGTGCTCGACTTCGCCGACGAGAAGTCGGTCGTGCAGACCCGCTTCCCCACGACGTTCCTGGTCCTGGTCCGCGCCGCGTTCGGAGAGGACGTGACAGGCCTCCCGGACGAGGCCGAAGCGGCGCTGTCCGCACCCCTCGGCATCGACGTGGCCCGCTTCGATCACTTCGTCTACCTCGGCACCGGCTGGAGCTACGGGCTCGCCCAGGAGGCGGCGCTGAAGATCCGCGAGGCGGCGCAGGCGTGGTCGGAGTCCTACCCGCTGCTCGACTACCGGCACGGCCCGCTCGCCGTCGCACACCCCGAGTCCATCGTCTGGATGCTCGGCCGCAACGACAAGGAGTTGGCCGCGCAGATCGCCAGCGTGACCGGCGCCGAGGTGCGGATGAGTTCGCACGATCCGCTCATCGAGCTGGCGCTCGCGCAGCGGCTCGCGGTCGAGGTCGCGGAGTTCCGCGGCCTGAACCCGGACACCCCGCGCTATCTCACCCGGTCCATCGTCCTCGGCTAGGAACCCGGGACGAAACCACCCCCACGGCAGCTATCCGCAAAGAAGAGGAGAACATCATGAAGGGTAATACGAGTCGCAACAGGTCCTGGGTGGTGAAAGCAGCAGGAGTGGTGATGGGCGTCGCAGTCGTCGCCGCGCTCGCCGGCTGCGGAAGCCAGCAGGGGGCCACCACTCTGGACAAGAAGGCCGACGTCCACTTGACCATGTGGACCGGTCAGACGGAGCAGGCCGAGAAGCTGCTCGAGAACCTCGCCAAGGAATTCGAGAAGGACCACCCGAACGTCACGATCGACGTGACGTCCGGCGCCTCCTCCACCGAGGAGCTCCTGCAGAAGCTCTCCGCCGGATTCGCCGGCAACAACTACCCGGACATCTCCTACGCCTTCGGCTCCTGGGCGAGCCAGCTCGAGGCGTCGAACCGCACGCTCGACATCACCAAGCAGGTCTCCGACCCCTCCGTGGCCTGGGACGAGTTCTCGGATGCCGCCCGCAAGACGGTGCAGCCGACCGGCAAGAAGACCATCGGCTTCCCCGCCATCGTGGACAACCTCTCGCTCATCTACAACAAGACGGTGTTCGACAAGGCGGGCGTGGCATACCCCACGGACGACTGGACCTGGAGCGACTTCAGGGAGGCGGCGAAGAAGCTGACCGACGCGGCCAGCAACACCTACGGCTATGCATACTCGGTGTCGGGTTCGGAGGAGACGACTTGGCAGTTCTGGCCGCACCTGTGGCAGAACGGTGGATCCATCCTGTCCGAGGACGGAACCAAGGCGGCGTTCGACTCGCAGGCCGGCATCGACGCGCTCGACTACCTGCGCGACATGGCCGTCAAGGACAAGAGCGTCTACATCGACCAGACCGATACCAAGTTCGCGCAGCTGTTCGCGAGCGACCGGATCGGGATGATGACCTCCGGCCCGTGGCAGCTGTACGACCTGAAGACGGCGGGGACCAACTACGGTGTGACGACGCTCCCGGGAACCGACGGCGACCACCAGACCGTGTCCGGGCCGGACCTGTGGGCGCTCTTCGACCACAAGGACAAGAACCGCGAGTACTGGTCGTTCGAGTTCATGAAGTGGATGACCTCCGCCGCCCAGGACGAGCGCTGGAACGTGGAGATCGGCAACCTGCCGCTGCGTTCCTCCGAGGTCGACTCCGCCGCGTTCGCCAAGCAGGTGAAGAACTACCCGGGCCTGGACATCATGGCCGCGAACAACGCGAACGCCAAGCAGGCCAGGCCGACCGTGGCCGGGTACGTCGGGCTCTCCGAGGCCATCGGCGCGGCCATCTCGAACGTGCTGCAGGGTCAGGGGACCAGTGCGGACGAGCTCGCGAAGGCGGCCGAGAAGGCCGACGCCGCTCTGGCGGGCAAGTAGCGCGATGACGCAGTCGCTCATGCAGCGTCCGGTGCCGACGGGGGAGGTCGCGAAGGCGGCCTTCCCCGCCGCGGCCAGGTCTAGGGCGCGGCGCCGGGCGAGGCTGAGGACGCTGGAAGGCTGGGCCTTCGTCGGGCCGGCGACCCTGTTCGTGGTCGGCCTGTCGATCTTCCCGGCGGGCTGGGCGTTCCTGCTCTCGTTGCAGAAGTGGGACGGCTTCAGCGAGGCGAAGTTCGTCGGAACCGGCAACTACAGCAAGATGCTGAGCGACCAGGAGCTGTGGGACGCCGTCGCACACACCGGGTTGTACACGCTGCTGTTCGTTCCGGCCTCGATCCTGCTCGGACTGTTCCTCGCGGTCGCGCTGAACCGCAAGATCCGCTTCATCGGGTTCTACCGCACCGCCATCTTCGTGCCGTTCGTGGCGTCCGCGGCCGCCACCGGCATCCTCTCCACCTATCTGTTCAACCCGCAGTACGGCCTCGTCAACAACGTGTTCCGCGTGATCGGCCTGCCCCAACAGGGTTGGCTGGAGGACAAGGCGGAGGCGATGGTCGTGATCGCCCTCATGTCGCTCTGGGGGCAGGCGGCGTTCACCACGGTGATCTACCTGGCGGCCCTGCAGGATGTGCCCGGCGAACTGCTCGAGTCGGCCAGGATCGACGGGGCGAACCGCTGGCAGGCGTTCTGGCACGTGTCCTGGCCGCAGCTGGCGCCGGTCACGGTGTTCGTCTCGATCTGGCAGACCATCGGCGCCATCCAGCTCTTCGACCTCGTCTACACGACGACGAGGGGCGGGCCGCTCGACTCGACCAAGACCATCGTCTACTTCCTCTGGGAGAAGGCGTTCAAGGTGCTGCAGTTCGGCTACGGCTCGGCGGTCGCCTACGGGCTGTTCGCACTCACCCTGGTGATCACGATCGCCGTCGTCCTCTATTCCCGTCGCGCGAAGGTGGAGGCATTCTGATGGCCACGACACTGGCACCGGAGCGTCGGAGCTCCTCTCCGCAGACCGCACCGCGTCCCGTCCAGACCAGGAAGCGCCGGCCTCGGCCGAGCGGCTGGCACCTGTTCCTCGCGCCGGTCGCGGTCCTGTTCATGGTTCCCTTCGTGCAGATGTTCCTGGCCGCGCTGTCTCCGGAGAAGGAGCTGATCAGCTTCCCGCCGCCGTTCATCCCCTCGCATCTCACCCTCGACGGCTTCATCAAGCTGTTCGCGACCTCGGATGTGCTGCTCTGGCTGGGCAACACCACGGTCGTCGCCATCGCCGCGGTGGGCTCGCACCTCGTGCTCTGTTCGCTCGCCGGCTACGGGTTCGCGCGGCTGAAGTTCCAGGGCAGGACCTTCGGCTTCTTCGCGATCGTCGCGACCATCATGATCCCGACCCAGCTGCTCATGATCCCGACCTACGTCATGTTCTCGAAGATCGGGCTGATCGACAGCCTGGGCGCGGCGATCGTGCCCTGGCTGGCATCCGCCTTCGGCATCTTCCTGATGCGGCAGTTCTTCCTCTCGATCCCCGCGGAACTCGAAGAGGCTGGCATGCTGGACGGGTGTTCGCGCTGGCAGGTCTTCTTCCGGGTGGTGCTCCCGCTGGCCAAGCCCGCGCTCGCCACCCTGGCGATCTTCACCCTGCTCGGGTCGTGGAACGACCTGGTCTGGCCGCTCATCGCGATCAACAACGACCACGCGTTCACCCTGCAGCTGGGGCTCGCGAACTTCCAGAGCACCAGACGCGTCCAGTGGTCGCTGCTCATGGCGGGCAACGTGGTCGCCACCATGCCGTTGATCCTGTTCTTCCTGTTCGCCCAGAAGCAGTTCATCGCCACCATGACCTTCAGCGGCCTTAAAGGATGATTGACCCTGTGACGAACAGCACCGTGCTCGTGGTCGGCGACGCCAACGTCGACCTGATCCTGCAGGGCGACATCGTGCCGCGCTTCGGCCAGGCCGAGCAACTGCTCGACGAGGCCACACTGGTGCTCGGCAGCAGCGCGGGCATCATGGCCTCCGGCCTGGCGAAGCTCGGCGTGGAGACCACGCTGCTCGCCGTGATCGGCGACGACGATTTCGGGCGGTTCACCCGATCCGAGCTCGAGACTGCGGGGGTGCGAACCGACGCGCTGCTGACGGATGCCGAGGTGCCGACCGGCATCTCCGTCATCCTGTCCGCGCCGGGCGATCGGGCCATCCTCACCCTGCCGGGCACGATCCCGCTGCTCACCGCGGATGCCGTCCGCGCGGCCGTCGAGTCGGTGCGGCCGGATCACGTGCACTTCGCCTCGTACTTCCTGCAGCCGGTGCTGGCGGGGGAGCTGCCGGAACTGCTCTCCTGGCTGCGCGCCCGGGGCATCCGCACCAGCCTCGACACGAACTGGGACCCGGCGCAGCGCTGGGGCGGCCTCGCGGAGGTGCTGCCGAACCTCGACTATCTGCTGCCCAACAGGGAAGAGCTGCGTGCGATCGCCGGCGCCGTGGGCGGTGCTGCGAGCCTGCCCCCGATGGACCGCGGCGACGAGTCCGCGGCCGGCGTCATCGCCGCGCTCGGCCCCGCCGTGGTCGTGAAGGCGGGGGCGGACGGCGGATGGTCGCTCGGCCACGGCGCCCCGCTCGCGAGCGCGCCCGGGCTCGTCGTCGACGTGGTGGACACCACCGGGGCGGGCGACAGCTTCGACGCCGGCTACCTGGCGGCCGTCGCCCACGGTGTGGAGGACGAGTCGCTCCGCCTGCGCTGGGCGGCCGTCGCCGGATCGCTGTCCACCCTGGGGAAGGGCGGCACCGCCGGGCAGCCGGGTCTGCGCGAGCTGCGGGCAGCCCTGTGATCACCTGCCTCGCGCTCAGCGCGTCCCTCGACATCACCTACCTGGTCGACAGCCTCCAGGTCGGCGGCATCACCCGGCCGCGCGAGGTGCATCGGGTCGCCGGCGGCAAGGCGCTCAACGTCGCCCGCGCCGCGGCGACGCTGGGCGCACCGGTTCGGGCCGTCGCCCCGCTGGGCGGCGAAATCGGGCTGCTGGTCCACTCGCTGCTGCTGGACTCCGGCATCGACCTCATGACCGTACCCACCGCGGGGCAGACCCGCAGCTGCGTCTCGATCGCCCCGGACGACGATGAGCGGCTGACCGAGCTGTACGAGCCGTCCGAGCCGTTGGCCGCATCCGCCTGGGATGCCGTGGTCGAGCAGGTCGGGGAGCTTCCGGTGGATCGGGGCGGCTGGATCGCCCTCTCCGGCAGCATTCCCGACGGTGTGGAGCTCGCCGCCCTGGTCGGACTTCTGGGTTCCTGCCGAAGCGCAGGCCTCCGCATCGCGGTCGACAGCCACGGCGCCGCCCTCGCCGCCCTGGTCGATGGTGTCCGCCCCGAGCTGGTGAAGGTGAACCGTTCCGAGGCTGCGGGCCTCCTCGGGCTGCCGGAGGAGACGCCCATCGGCACCCTGGCCGACGGCATCCGGGAGCGCACCGGCGGGCTCGTGGTGCTGACGGATGGCGTGGCCGGCTCCTGGGCGGCCGATGCGACCGGCGCCTTCCGCGCCCAGCCCGACCCCGTGCGCGGACGCTTCCCCGTCGGCAGCGGCGACAGCTTCCTCGCCGGCCTGCTCGTCGGTCTCGGCCGGGGCGACGCGCTCTCCGACTCCGTGCGGCTCGCCGCGGCCTGCGCGAGCGCGAACGCGGCCGGACCCGGTGCCGCCGTCTTCGACCTCGCCGAGGTGGATGAGGCGCTCCACCGCATCACGGTCTCTTCCGCATGAGTGCGCCATCCGGGATCCTCACCCCCGGGGGCCGCCCCGCACCGTAGGTAGGATTCGGAGTGCGGCGCGTCGCCATCCGACGGCCGGCGAACCCGCTTCGCCACGGCGCCCACCACGGCGCTCACCACAGCGCCCCGCCCCTTCATTCCGAACGGAAGCATTCGTCCCATGGACGTGTCTGAGAGCACCCTGCCCGAGAGCAGGCGAGAGGCCACCCCGGCCTTCCCCTGGGTCGCCCTTGTCATCCTGTCTGCGGCGAGCTTCGTGTCGATCACGAGCGAGTTCCTGCCGACCGGGTTGCTGCCGCAGATGGCGGTCGGGCTCGGCGTCCCCGAGTCGCAGATCGGGCTGCTGGTCAGCGTGTTCGCCGGGACGGTGGTGCTCACGGCGGCGCCCCTGGCGTCGTTGACCGGACGGTTCGGGCGCAAGAGGCTCGTGATGGCCGTCCT
>Ga0157371_10004453_pt1 | contig 12220 bp, 9 predicted proteins | sample C45metaG_FD_113462 | JGI IMG/M metagenome (GOLD analysis project Ga0157371, IMG submission 113462) | Corn rhizosphere microbial communities from Kellogg Biological Station, Michigan, USA - C4-5 metaG | ecosystem: Host-associated > Plants > Roots > Rhizosphere > Soil | place: USA: Michigan... | reverse complement strand
TGGGACGACATGAAGTTCATTTTTTTTGCCAACACCGACTGGTACCTCTACAACTTTCGCCTGGCGACCGCACTGCAGGTCAAGGCGGACGGTCACGAGGTGGTGATGCTGTCGCCGCCCGGAGAATTCGGTGTGCGCTTTGCCGCGCATGGCTTGCGCTGGCTGACGCTGCCCATGGACCGCGCCAGCCTGAATCCCCTGCGCGAAGCGGCGACGCTCCGGCAACTGGCAGTAATACTGCGCCGCGAACGCCCCGAGGTACTGCACAGTTTTACCGTGAAGTGCGCGATTTACGGCGCACTGGCGGCGCGCACGGCACGCGTTCCGGCCGTCGTCAATGCAGTGGCCGGGATGGGCTACGTCTTTACCAGCGACCATTTCAAGGCGCGGGCACTGCGCCCCTTGGTCAAGGCGATGCTGAGGGTTTCGCTCGGTGGATCGCGGTCGCTGCTCGTCCTGCAGAACCCGGACGACGCCATGGCGTTTGTTGCCGCAGGCCTGGCGAGCAGGGACAGGATCCGCGTCATTCGCAGTTCCGGTGTCAATACCACCCGTTTCCAGCCGGCTGTTCCGCCTCGGGGGCGCGGTCGCCTGCGCGTGGTGCTGGCGGCGCGCCTGTTATGGGAAAAAGGTATCCAGGAATTCGTCGATGCCGCGCGGCTTCTGCGAGAGCAGGGCAGGGACGTGGAGTTTGTCCTGGCCGGCATGCCTGATCCCGGCAATCCTCGCTCGGTGGATGCGGCTCAGGTTCGCCAGTGGTGCGACGGAGGTTTGCTGCAGTGGCTTGGTCATGTCGACGACATGCCTGCGCTGTTCAACACCATGGACGTGATGGTTTTGCCAAGCTACTACCGCGAAGGTGTGCCGAAAAGCCTGATCGAGGCCGCAGCCTGCGGACTGGCGATCATCACCACGGATCTTCCCGGCTGCCGCGAGGTGGTGACGCAGCACGGTGTCGACGGCCTTCGGGTGGCGGCGCGCGACGCGCGCGCGCTGGCTGACCGGATCGCCGCACTGGACGATGACCGCGAGCTGCTTGCCCGGTTGGGTCGCAACGCGCGTGCGCGTGCGTTGGCCGACTTCGACGAACGACTGGTGATCCGGCAAACGCTCGACGTCTATGCCGAGTTGTTGCCGAACCCTGTGCCGCAACGGCGGATTGCCGTTCGATAAATCGGCATTGAACCAAACCCCGGGACTCCATCACGACCATGAACTCGCAGATTTCAGACGCTCCCTACTACGACGATGGCGATTCAAGCGCCGCGAACGCCCGCATGGTATTGAGCTTGCTGCTGATATTTTCGGCCTGCCTGATCGCAGACTCGGTTGTCGCCTTGCGTCCACTCACCGTGGGTACCGACACGCGGATCTATGCCGGCGTTTTCCTGAGCATGCGTGACGCGTTCGTCGAGACTCGGTTCGAGCCGATTTTTGCCCTGGTGACGCGGCTGCTGAGTGCCACCGGCATGAGTATCGCCGGCTATCAGGCGTCACTTTTTGGTATCTCCCTGCTGACGGCGGCAATGGCGGCGCGCCGTTATTTCCATTACCTGGGAGGAACGCGCGGTTACCTTACGTTTCTCATCGCGGGGCTGATGTTCCTGTTCCTGTCACCGATGTTCGTCAATGGTTCCATCAACGCCGTACGGCAGGGTTTGGCGTCGCTTCTGGTATTCGCAGCGCTGCTTTCATTCCATCATCGACAGTGGCGAAGTTTTGTTGTTTATGGGGTATTGGCGAGCGGGTTTCACTATTCCTCTTTGCTTTATCTCGCTTTTGCTCCGTTGCTCCTGTTCAACATGCGTGTTCAACGCGTCGTGGCAGTTACGGCGTTCGTGGCGTACTGCTCGGGGTTGACCATGATCATGGTTCGCGCTTTCGTGCCGTCGCTGTACAACGCGGTCATGGCCTATGTTGCTGGCAGCGATTACCGCGCTGGGGTGCGGATCGATTTCGCGGTTTTTGCCATGTTCTGGTATTTCCTGCCTTACCTCCTTTCGCGAATGGTCCGTGAGCCTTTCAGTACGCGAATCAAGCAGAGCATGGCGGTGTATTCGGTGATGTTGCTGCCGTTTTTCACCGTGGGCTGGGGGAACTTCTCCAACCGCTATCTTCTCGGTCCGTGGGAGGCGGCATCTCTCATTGTCGCTGCTATCTTCTGTTTCTCACGTTTCCCCCCGCTGAGACATCCATTGCTGTTGGCGAGTGGACTGCTGGCCGCCAGCGGCGTGTTTTGCTATTACGTCACCTATCAAGTGATTATTTGACTTCTCATGAACCTGCGCTCCTCTTCTCTAGACGGCGCCTGACGTCCAAACCACAACCCTGAACTGTTTCCTGGCGGCGAGGTTTGGACCCATCCATCACAGATCAGAGCCAGACTGAAGCGATGCCGACGATACCTGGGCCGGACCACGCCAGCTGGAGTTGCAGTTGGAGGCCCTGGAAGCGGACCCCGCCATCGCGCTGATCGCGCACCGGGCGCTGGTGAGTCGACGAGGCACGGCGGTGCCCCCTGCAACTGCCGGTGCGCGTGGAGATCGTCGGCCGGCGCACGTTGCTGCTGCGCAATCCGTTCCCGACTTCCTCGGTGGTACTGCGCCGCGACCTGCCGTTCCACTCCGACGAGGACTTCCGGAACTCACAGGACTGTCTGCTGTGGTCGCAGATCGTCTTGTCCGGCTATCGCTGTGCCAAGGTCGATCAGGTGCTGGTGCTCTGGACCGAGCGCGAAGCGGGCGATGACACCGGGCTCAGCGACGACTTTGCCGCGGTCCAGCGCGCCAGGGGCAGGTTGCGCCGCAAGTTGCTGCGAGAGGGGCTGCTCAGCCGGACCGAGTACGCTGTTTCCAGCACCGTGGGCATGGCCACCAGGACGCGTCGGAATCTCGTGCTGCGCCTGCGGCGGCGAGGGCCTTGTCGGCCGCACGCGTAGGGGTGGCAAACGACCTGCGGGGCATCCGGCTGGGGTCGAATGCAGGCCCCTGTCCCGTTCACGTGCCTGCGCAAGCGGCGAAGTCGAAGCGCCGGTGCACCTGTGAATGTCGCTGCACGACAGACCGGCCGGAGTAGGCGAATGATTTTTCACGGCTTGGCGGCGTGAATGGCAAGAGTCCAGCCGGGGTTCGGCGCCGCTGAGGCCAATAATTTTCCGGTCGTTGTGAAATATTCAGTTAGATGTGAATTTCGTCGAGTCATTCCGAGCGCGCACGCGCTTACGCCATGGTCTACAACGCATCGCGTTGTCGACCATGTAACGCTGGTTTGTGCAGTAAGTTTAAAGATGAAGTTAAAGCGGGCGCGAACGTTCGCGGAGAGCCCGCATCACGTTCAGTTTTCGGGTTTTCAGCCTGCTTTTCAACTTGTATGGTTCGTCGGCGTGTCCACCAGCCGCCACGCTTCGAGACACGCACTCGCCCTCGTATCCATGTGGAAACGAGCCTCGACAAGTAACCCTCCTGGCCAGAAACAACGCCAGACTGCGCTCCTCCGGATAGCCGTAGGATCGCGCGTGCTCCGCACGTCACAAACAACTTCCATCCTGCTCGGCATGGAGCTACGGACACCAGTTTGCTCGCCTGGATGCGACAACTTCGTGAAAACGGAATTTGTTCCCTGCGAGTAGCGCCCTTATCCATTCGGCCCAATCGGCTGACATGAACACACGAAAGTGTGAAGGCCGATTTTTGCCCAAAATTCAAAGGCTCCAAACAATGCAAACAATGACTGATCAGAAAAAAAGAGACACCGCACTCGTCGACACCCACTCTGCGCGACGCGGCAACACACATGTCCGCCGATCCCTGGGTCTTGCTGCCGCCTCGCTGGCGCTTTGCCTGGTGGCGGTGCCGGCTTCGGCCAGCAACTGGTGGTCGACCACCCCGAGCGTATCGATCGGCAGCAAGACCATCAACGTTCGCAACGCCGGGGCCAAGGGTGACGGCCGGCACGACGACACCCGCGCGTTCCAGGCGGCGATCAACTCGTTGCCGTCGAGCGGCGGCACGATCACCGTACCTGCCGGCACCTACATGATCGACGCGCTGCGCTCGATCAACCTGCGCTCGCACGTGCGCCTGAAAATGAGCTCGGGGGCCAAACTCGTGGCCATCCCCAACAGCAGCCAGCGTTCCTACGTGATCAAGGCGTGGAAGGTGAACAACGTCGAGATCAGCGGCGGCGCAATTGTCGGCGAGCGCGCCAAGCATCGTGGCTCAAGCGGCGAATGGGGCTTTGGGATCGATATCCTGGCCTCCAGCAAGGTCTACGTGCACGACCTTAAAGTTTCCGATTGCTGGGGTGACGGCCTGTACATCGGCGCCATGGGCAAAGGCAGCAGGGCCGTGAAGTCCACTGACGTGACGGTCAGGAACGTGGTCTCCAACAACAATCGACGTCAGGGTCTGTCGTTCGGTCCGGTGCAACGGGTCTATGTGGTCAACAGCACCTTCAGCAACACCCATGGCACCAAACCGGAGGCAGGCATCGACATCGAGCCTTCCACCCAAGGCTCGGCCGCGAACATTCGCATCGAAGGCAGCCATGTGACCGGCAACGCGGGCAGCGGCATAGAAGTGCAGCCACATGTGAGCGGAGTGGTGGTCACATCGAGCACGATCAAGGGCAACAAGGGATTTGGCGTGTACACCAACGCTGCATCCAATGTCTCGATTGCGAATAACAGCATTACGGAAAACTGGCTGTTTGGGGTCGCCATGAGGTCAACCACTCACGACTCGAAGATCAACAACAACAAGATCACGTATAACAGCACACGCGGGTTTTATGCGCACCACAAGTCGATCTACACATTGGTTTCGGGTCCTCGCGATGTGGAAGTGATGAAATCGACCCGCAATATCCAGGTGTCCGGCAACACCATCTCTCCAAAGCCCTGAGGGAAAGTCAGGTTCACCGATGGCAAAGCGATGCTCGTGACTGATGCGCGGTTGAACTGGTAACTGGTTGCGGAAATGGCGTGGGCTTTTCGCCACGCCATTTCCGTGGCGCCGTCAGTTGTTCATGCATCGCTTCACTGGCGATGCATTGCAGGACGAGTGGCGTACTTTGGCGGATGCGCATTGCGACGTCTCGCAATGCGCATCGGCTTTCGCCCACGAACGTGGGCCTGATCCGCCAGGAATGCCGACGATTGGGCTGACGGCTGCCTGCAGGGATTGCCGTCGTTGCCGTCTGGGCGGTTTTGCCTGGCGCGATCAACATCGCCTGTTCGTCGAGCGCCTTTCGGTCTTCGCAAACTTTGCGCGGTGGTTGTGGTACTCAATGGATAATCTTTGACCACATCCCCGTTCGTCCGGTCTTCTGTTCGGTCGATCAGCAAAGGAATTTTCGTGATAGACGATTCTAGGCTTCGAACCACTTTCACCGGCTACTACGGCATGAACAACTTCGGCGACGATTTGTTCGGCGTGGTTTGTACCGCGGCAGCGCGAAAATACTGGGGTGGCGATCCCAGGCTGGTATGTCCGGCGATACAGGGCGTCGACGCACGTTACACCATGCCCTCTTGGTATCCAGCGCGCCTCTACGGAACATCGGGCCCGTTCGGTCAGGTCAGCCGATTCTGCAGTTTCGCCCGCGCACTTTCCGGCTCGGACGTGTTGGTAATGGGCGGCGGTTCGGTGATAGGTGGTTCATCCAGAACTTCGTTTCGCCGGCGGATGATGGTTTCCGCACAGAAGGCAGGCAAGTTGAAGCTGGCTGCAGTCGGCGTGTCGATCGGGCCGATTGATAATGCAGAGGCGGAGGATGATATTGCGGATTTCGTCAGCCGCTTCGATTACATAGCCGTGCGCGACAAGCGGTCGTATGATCTTGCCGTCAAAATGGGAGTCGCTGAAAAGACTCATCTCGGACGCGACCTGGCGGGTCTGCTGCCGCCCGGGGCAGTTGCAGATACGCCCCGGAGTGGTCCGATTCGCATTGGCGTCGCGCCATGCAATTACAACGTCACCAACAACAACTATGCTGCGCCAGACAAACAGGCCTTGTTGTCGGCACTGACCCGTGAGTTGGGAAGACTGGCGGCCTTGCGCCCGCTACAGGTGGATATCTTCAGTCTCAACGAACACCCGGCACACGGAGATTACGCACTGTCTTCAACCTTGGAGCGGAACCTTCTTCAGCGTGGTATCCCTGCCCGGGTACGACGCTATCGGGGCATGAGCCCTTTGTCCATGGTTCAGGCCATAGGCGAATGCGACGCTTTCGTCAGCGTGCGTCTGCATGGAGCCATTGTTGCATATCTGCAGGGTATTCCACTGGCCATCGTGGATTACCACCCCAAGTGCCGTGACTTCGCTGATGAGATCGGATTGCCCTCGGCACTGCGGATTCCCACTGGAGACGGTCTCTCCACCGCGGTTGCCAACGCGTTTGCGCTCATGTTGAGCCCTGGGAACGAGCCGACGCTTTCGCGGGAGGTCTATTCGCAGCAGGCACAGGAAATTTTCAAGTGCGCTCCATGGTCAGTCAACTCTGCGGTTAGGGCATCACCGATGAGCTTTGCACGTCCGGACCTGAAAGCGGGTTGACGAGGGCTGCCGTTTGCGCGTGGCGCGCAGCAAGTTGTCGGCGTTTGCCACGCTTGCGGCATGCACCGCGGGCGTAAGTGGTGTGCGGGTGGAGAGTGACGGTCGTTCTGGTTCGGGCATGGTGCCGAAAGGTTGACCTGGCCGATTTTCATGCGCACGGCTTGACGACGCCTTGCACCAGGCATGTCTTGCGCCGCGAACCGTCAATGCGCTGGCAAGAGCTATCCATACCGACCACGGCTTCGCGAGCGATCATCACTTGATTGCGCCTGGATTGCCTTGAGGTAGCTCCATTTTGTCGGGTGAGGACGCCGGTTCCTGCGTCGTATTTGGCGCATGAGCTTCTGCTTGAGTCCGAGCGTCGGTTGTCGTTCGTCCTGAACGTTCAGCTCGCCCTCCATCTCTGCCAGGCTTCTTTCCACCTGATCGAGCCATGCGTCATGGGTGGCGGTGAAGTGCATGTGCACGGTTGGGTGGTCGGCCATCATTGCAGTGATTGCGCGTGTCTTTCCGGCTGCAGGGTTATCGGCGATGACGTGGATTTCCGTGTCATCCGGTTGACCCGCTGCGACGGCGGCAAGGAAGGCTGCAAACTCCGCAGAGGTTTGACGATTCATTGGCGCGGAAGTGGTTGTATTGGCTCGGCGCCTTTTCAAGGTCGCGTAGAGCGCCTGCGCGCCTCCATGATCATCCGCGCCTTGATGTCGCCTGATGCGAGGTGATCTGACGTCACGGGTATCCGCTGTGTCCGCATGGATCCCGCTGACGCTGAATATCGCCGCATGTTGGGGTGGGCTGAGATACAGGCCGACGATGTCGGCGGCCCCGGCGTCGAAAGGAAGTTGATCGGGAACCGGGCGACTTTCGAGGCGCTTCGGTGTAATGCCGTGTCTGGCCCAAATGCGCGCCACCGTTGTATGCGAGATGGTGCCGCCGAGTTCGGCTGCCAACTTGCGTGATGACCACCGACCCGAGCCGTCGGCGGGAAGGTGCCGGATGGTGCGTGTCAGTACGCGGGATTCCAGGCGATGGGTGACTTTGTATGGCTCGCGCCCTGCATATTTGGAATAGAGCCCCGCCAGCCGCTCGGCCTGGAATCGCTTGCTCCATCGTGCAATGTAGCTGTCACTGCAATGAAGCCTCGTGCGGATCTCGTTCCAGCTGCAGCCGTCCGCCAGCAGCAGGATCAGTTTTGCATGACGGGCGGAATCCGCACGTTTTTCGTCGGCATCAGCCTGATGCTCAAGTTCAATGCGCTCGCTCTCTGTCAGCTTCAACACGGCTGCGGAACAGCGAGTCCGCACTTCCGATTTGTGCGTAACAAATTGCCGGTTTCAGCGCAATGGATGATCGATAAGTGATTGCTCGTAGTGTGAAACAGGTCACTCGGGTTTGCACCTTTCCAGCGTGAAAAGTATGCATTCTTTAGGTGAAGGCTTTCTTCACAACGAGGGTGACTATGATGTCCAATGCGATTACTCCGATAACCGGGCCCGTCGGCGGGTTCTCCAGCAACTTTCTCGGCAAGAGCCCACGCAACAGGGTTTCCCGCTCGCTGATTCTCGCGGGAATGGCGCTGACGTTGAGCGTCGTCGCCGTGCCGGCATCGGCAGCCAATTGGTGGTCCGCCACGCCGAGCGTATCCATCGGCAGCACGACCATCAATGTTCGGAATGCCGGGGCCAAGGGCGACGGTCAGCACGACGATACGCGCGCGTTCCAGGCGGCGATCGACTCGTTGCCGTCGAGCGGCGGCACGATCACCGTACCTGCCGGTACCTACATGATCGACGCGCTGCGTTCGATCAACTTGCGCTCGCATGTCCACCTGCAGCTGAGTACCGGGGCGCAACTGGTCGCCATTCCCAATAGCAGCCAGCGTTCCTATGTGATCAAGGCATGGCGAGTGACGGATGTCGAGATCAGCGGTGGCGCAGTCGTTGGCGAGCGAGCCAAACACCAGGGCACTACCGGCGAATGGGGCTTTGGCATCGATATCCTGGCCTCCAGCAAGGTCTACGTGCACGACCTGAAGGTTTCCGATTGCTGGGGCGACGGCCTGTACATCGGCGCCATCGGCAGTGGCAGCAGTGTCGTGAAGTCCACTGACGTGACGGTCAGGAACGTGGTCTCCAACAACAATCGGCGGCAGGGTTTGTCGTTCGGTCCGGTGCAACGGGTCTATGTGGTCAACAGCACGTTCAGCAATACCAATGGCACCAAACCGCAGGCAGGCATCGACATCGAGCCGTCGACCCAAGGCTCGGCCAAGGACATTCGCATCGAAGGCAGCCATGTGACCGGCAACGCGGGCAGTGGCATAGAAGTGCAGCCCAATGTGAGCGGGGTAGTCGTCAAATGGACCACGATCAAGGGCAATAATGGATTTGGCATCTACAGCAATGCTGCGTCCGGCATGACGTTTGCGGGTAACTTCATTACAGAAAACTGGCTGTTCGGGATCTCCATGAGGAGTACCAGCCACGATGTGAAAATCCTCGACAACAAGATCACGTACAACAGCACACGCGGGTTCTATGCCCACAACAAGTCGATCTACACATTGATTTCGGGCGCCCGCGATCTGGAAGTGGTCAGCACGACCTGGAATATCCAGGTGGCTGGCAATACGATTTCCCCAACACCGTAATCGGCATAGCGAGTCGTGCCACGGCTTCCCCGGATCACGAACTGATATCGACCCGCCATTCGCGTGGCAACGAGGCGCAGCAAGGAACGCTGCGCCTCCCTTGGGTGTGAAGGGACAGCTTCGCCGGACGGCTTTCATGCCTGCGCGCGCGCACATGGCAACTCGGGTCTCTTGTTGGGCTGATCATTCCGTTACACGTGTCACGCAACGCGCTGCAGGTCGCTGCGGCGTCGCTGGTAGGCATGTGCCATTTGCGATGAGGATCGGGCCGTCCGTCGTTCGATGAAAATGAACGGAGCGGACGCGGACATGGGGACAGGGACGACACCGGGGACGACACCGGGCACGCCTTGGCCGAGCTGTTGTTTCAGCCAGACCCGTCGATGCGCCGCGATGTAGATCAGAGCCAATGCACCGAATGCGAGCAGGTTGCTGCCTGCCGTGAAGGTACGTGTGAAGGTTCCCAGATAAGCCAGTGCGATCGCGAAGGTGACCAGCACGACCAGTGAGGCGCGCGGGGTCAGTCCGGCGTTCAGCATCAGGTGATGAATGTGGCCGCGATCCGGTTTGAAGGGCGACTTGCCCTCGCGGATGCGGCGGATCATCACTGCCAGGGTGTCCAGCACAGGCAACGCCACGCACCAGAGCACGTCGATGGTCGACAAATGCGTTGGAGCGTCCTGACTCAGCTTGATGAGCGTCCAGGCCAGCAGATAGCCCACGACCATGCTGCCTGCATCGCCCAGGAAGATCTTCTTTCCGATCAGGCCGAGGTTGACGGCCAGGTACGGCAACAGCGCCGCCGCGAGCAGCAGCGGAAGCGAGAGGTCAGGCCAGGGCGATGATCCCTGGTAGACCGCAATGGTCCCCACACTTACCAGTGCCAGCATGCCGGCCAACCCGTCGATGCCGTCCATCATGTTGAATGCGTTCAGCAGACCGATGACGGCGATCAGCGTGAGCGGTATGCCGAGTAGGCCCAGTTCCATTTCCACGCCGAACAAATGTCCCAGCGTATGAATGTGCACGCCGGTGCAGACGATCACCGTCAGCACCGCGACGCTCTGCACGAGCAGCCGTGCGCGCACGCTCAAGTCCATGCGGTCGTCGAGCGCGCCGATCAGCGCCAGGACGGCAGCTGTTACCAGCACGTAATTGCCGAACAGATGGAATTGCCCAGCGACGAACGCGCCCGTGATCACGCCGAGAAATACGCAGACGCCGCCGATCACGGGGATATTCCCCACGTGCTTCTTGCGTTCGTTGGGGCGGTCGACCAGGCCCAGGTGCTCGGCATAGCCGTACAGAAAAGCAATGGCAATAGCCGACGATGCAGCGGCACTCGCGAAGGCGAGAAGGAATCGGTAGGGCGTCATTGGCAAGCTGTCCTGATCGCTGACACGGCCACGGCGCAATGGGCGCGTCATGACCGTGTGAAATGCCTCATGGCGTGACGCCCTGAGGCCATGGGATGCATGCCCTGTTCCCTGAGCCTCGGTAGTTGAGGCCGTCGCAAGCCTAGTCAGGCCGTCGTGCATGAGCGGTCAAAAAACAGTGATTTGCGTCACAATTTTCGTCATCGCCGACGCAGGCATCTGGCGAAGCAAACGGACCTGTGGACCGTGCTGAAAATCAGCCAGCCTGTGCGAACCCGCGTCGGCGAGCGCGGACGAGAAATTCGACTTCTACGCGGAAACCCTTGGTGCCGGTTTGAGCTGTGAGGTGCCCCTGCAAGGGGACCTGCTCCCGCCGCTTCCGCCGCCGTCGGTTGGAGCTACCGCTCGCTGTCCGGCACAATGATCGGGGTTGGAGAAACGACGGGCACTTCAGCATTGGAGTAGCGGTGCCGGCGTGGGCACGGCATCCAGGATGTCCCACCTTCACATGACGACAGGTTGAGTTACCCATGCTGCTGATGATCGACAACTACGACAGCTTCACCTACAACCTCGTGCAGTACCTGGGTGAACTGGGGCAGTCCGTTCAGGTCGTGCGCAACGACGTGCTGGACGTTGCCGGCATTCGCGCGCTGAAGCCTTCGCACATCGTGATCTCGCCGGGGCCGGGTACGCCGGACGATTCGGGCGTGTCGCTGGACGTGCTGCGCGAGCTGGCCGGCGAGATTCCGGTGTTCGGCGTGTGTCTCGGCCACCAGGCGATCGGCCAGGTGTTTGGCGGCAAGGTGATCCGGGCCAAGCAGATCATGCATGGCAAGATCTCGCCGGTGCGTCATCGCGGGCAGGGCGTATTTGCCGGCCTGCCGGACCCGTTCGAGGCGACGCGATACCACTCGCTGGTGGTGGAGCAGGCGTCGTTGCCGGATTGTCTGGAAGTCACCGCGTGGACGGAGAACCCCGACGGCTCGATCGACGAGATCATGGGCCTGCGCCACAGGACGCTGGCGGTCGAGGGCGTGCAGTTTCATCCGGAGTCGATCCTGACCCAGCACGGCCATGACCTGCTGCGCAATTTCCTCGGACTGCCATTGCGGCTGGCCGCATGAACACACCGGATTTCGACAGGAGCGGGCGCGATATCACGATCACGCCGCAGGAGGCCCTGCAGCGCACGATCGAGCACCGCGAGATCTTCCACGACGAAATGATCGCGCTGATGCGGCAGATCATGAACGGCGAGGTGAGCCCGCTGATGACCGCCGCGATCGTCACCGGCCTGCGCGTGAAGAAGGAAACTGTGGGCGAGATCACCGGCGCGGCGCGGGTGATGCGCGAGCTGTCGGCCAAGGTGGACGCGCCCGCACACGACCACTTCATCGACATCGTCGGCACCGGCGGCGACGGTGCGTCGAGCTTCAACATCTCCACCGCGTCGATGTTCGTGGCGGCGGCGGCCGGCGCGCGGGTGGCCAAGCACGGTGGCCGCAGCGTGTCTTCGAAATCCGGCAGCGCCGACGTGCTGGAGGCGCTCGGCGCGGCGATCGAGCTGTCGCCTGGGCAGGTGGCCGAGTGCATGGCCGAGACCGACATCGGCTTCATGTTCGCGCCGAACCACC
>Ga0157371_10004449_pt1 | contig 12229 bp, 12 predicted proteins | sample C45metaG_FD_113462 | JGI IMG/M metagenome (GOLD analysis project Ga0157371, IMG submission 113462) | Corn rhizosphere microbial communities from Kellogg Biological Station, Michigan, USA - C4-5 metaG | ecosystem: Host-associated > Plants > Roots > Rhizosphere > Soil | place: USA: Michigan... | reverse complement strand
TGGCGCTTTTTCCCTTCCTGATTTTCGGGACGGCACTTGCAAGCTTTCTCGGTGCGGATCAGTTTTCGGAAACGGCGGTTCATCTCATCTTTGACACGTGGCCAGAGGCCATTGCCGGCCCGCTTGCGGCGCAGGTTCAGCAGGTTCTGACGATCCCGCGTGGCGGGCTCTTGACCATCTCGGTTCTGGCGGCAGCTTACTTCGCCTCCAATGGCGTGGAAGCCATCCGCATTTCGCTGAACCGCGCATACCGCGTGACCGAAACCCGCTGGTGGTACATCACCCGTCTTCTCAGCCTCTTCTATGTCGTGCTGGCCGTCATCATCTTTGCCGGCATCAGCATCGTCCTGGTTGCCGTTCCCGTCGCTTTAAAGTTCGTCGAAACCCGTTCTTCCCTTCTGACAGAGGTGTTGCAACTGGTTTCCAATCTCGGCCTTTACGGGACGATTGTGGTCTTGACCGCGGGCCTTGTTGCCGCGCATTTGTGGCTGCCGGCAGGCCGCCGCAAGCTGTGGGACGTTCTGCCCGGTATTCTGCTGACAATGATCTTCTGGATCATCGGCGCTGCGATCTTTGCCTACTACCTGGCAACCTTCGCCAACTATGCCGCCACCTATGCGGGTCTCGCCTCGGTGATGATCGTCCTCGTGTTCCTCTACATGGTCGGCGTGATCTTCATGCTGGGTGCTGAGGTCAATGCGGCGCTGATGAAGTACCGCGTTCGCCGGGTGGTGAAGGCTGGCATCCGCACCGGCAGTCTCAGACGTGCGCTAGAGGCCGACGAAGCGGCGGACATCTGAGGGCGTGCAACCCGCGTCACGCAGGATCGTCAGCCCTGTGCTGCCTTCGCTCTTCGACAGCTTGCGCCCATCCGGTCCTAAAATCAGGCGATGATGATGATAGTCCGGCACCGGCAGATCGAGCAGCGCCTGGAGCAGCCGATGCATGGATGTGGCATGGAATAAATCGAGCCCACGCACGACCTTTGTCACGCCCTGCAGCGCATCATCAATGACGACAGACAGGTGATAGCTGGATGGGGCATCGGACCGGGACAGAACCACATCGCCCCAGGCGGCCGGATCGGCTTCGATCGATGTCTCACTGCCCTGCCCCAACTCCAACCAGACCAAAGGATCGGAAAGCTGCGCCAGCGCTCTCTCCATATTCAGGCGCCAGGCGTGTTTTGCGCCCGACGCCAGCAAGGCTTTGACCTCCTGGGGGCCACGCTCCTTGTCCAGTGGCGGATAGAGCGGTGCACCATCCGGATCGCGCGGCCAGCTTCGACCGGCTGACTCGTATTCCGAAACAAAAGCCTTGATCTCGCCGCGGCTCATGAAGGCCGGATAGACCAGACCCATCTCGATAAGACGATCAAGCGCCGCACGATATTCGAGAAAATGCTCCGATTGCCGCCGAACAGGCTCTTCCCACGCCAAGCCGAGCCAGCGCAAATCCTGATAGATACCCTGCTCGAAAGCAGGGGTGCAGCGCATCAAATCGATATCTTCGATACGCAGCAGGAAGAACCCACCTTGCGCGACGGCCATATCATGGTTCAGGAAAGCCGAAAGCGCATGGCCCAGATGCAGCGGGCCGTTCGGACTGGGCGCAAAGCGAAAGACTGGGTTTTGACGAATGGGTGAAGTCATGGTGTCTTCTGCCACGTTTTGCGGCGAACTGTCATTATGGACCGGGTTTTAAGATGAAGATCATCCAATCCACGGCAGATATAGACGAGGGCGTGGCAGCGCTTCGCCTGATCGATCCACGGCTGGAGCCGGTGATCGAGCGGGCGGGTAAAATCCCGCTCAGGCTGAACGAGGCCGGATTTGCCGGATTGGCGCATATCATCGTCTCGCAGATGGTCTCTCGGGCAAGCGCCGATGCTATCTGGCGCCGCATGGTGGCGGGCACAGAAACCATGACGGCCGAGTGTTTTCTCGCCGTGGATGAGGCGACCCTCTTAAGCTTCGGCTTGTCGAATGCCAAACGGACGACACTCCTGTCACTCGCCGCGGCAGTTGCCGCAGGAGAACTGGATCTCGTCGAACTCAGCCAGCTGGAACCAACCATCGCGATGCAACGATTGACGGCCCTGAAAGGCATCGGTCCTTGGACGGCGGAAGTCTATCTGATGTTCTGCGGCGGGCACGCCGATATCTTCCCCGCTGGAGATGTGGCGCTTCAGTCAGCCGTGATGCACGCCTTCGCGCTGGATGCCCGTCCGAGCCGAAACGAACTTGCCGAAAGGGCGTTTTTCTGGTCGCCGTGGCAATCAGTCGCCGCGCGCATTTTCTGGGCCTATTACGCTTCGATCACGCGGCGCGATGCGCTACCGATTGCCTGAAATCCGCCTTTCTTTCCGCGCTTCATTTAGAGGCTTCACAATCCTGTAACAACAGACCTAATATACAGATGTAGATGCAGAATCGCTCAGGAGACGCCCTTGACGATTGCAGTTTCACCACAGGCCCTGCCGGCGCTCGTCCTGAACGCAGACTATAGGCCACTGAGTTATTATCCCTTGTCGCTCTGGTCCTGGCAGGACGCGATCAAGGCAGTCTTCCTCGACCGTGTGAACATCATCGCGGAATACGACCACGCGGTGTGCTCTCCCAGTTTTTCGATGCGATTGCCGAGTGTCGTCAGCCTCAAGACCTATGTTCAGCCAACGCGAAACCCCGCCTTTACCCGCTTCAACGTGTTCCTTCGCGACAAGTTCGAGTGCCAGTATTGCGGATCTCGCGACGACCTGACCTTCGATCACGTCATCCCCCGCGCCCATGGCGGAGAGACGACATGGCACAATGTTGTCGCGGCCTGCTCTCCCTGCAACCTCAAAAAGGGCAGCAAGCTGCCAAAACAGGCCGGCATGTTCCCGCACCAGCATCCCTACCAGCCTACGGTTCAGGACCTGCACAACAACGGACGGTCTTTCCCGCCGAACTACCTGCACGAAAGCTGGATGGACTATCTCTACTGGGATACCGAACTGCAGCCCTGATTTTTCAGGACTGCCTCCGACGGCAAATGTAGGCACGAATTCTGTGTCCTTCGTACCGTTAGAGCGGACGAAGCGCTATGCAACGGCTACAGCATACGCCCGAGAATCGAAACCGATTTTCGGAAAGCATGATGCGTGCAGTCTCAGAGATAGAGCGCACTTTGTGCGTCCAATAGGACGCACGGCACTTTGAATAACGGGATTCACACGAAAAGCTTAAAGCGAACCGCGCGCTCCACACATCGCGGTGCGCTCTAAGTCCGTATCTCTCTTTGATCAACCGCTTTTACGGCTCGCACCCCAAAACGCGATGCCGGCAAGCACTGCGCTTGCGATCACGTTCCAGCCCGCAAATGAGAGCCCTAGAACACGCAACGCCGCCTCGTTGCAGGATGGGGCCTTGATGGCGTTAAGATCATTCAAGAGATTGCCGGCATTGGTGGTGATGGAAGGTGCGCCAGTCGCACAGGTCGTCGGACCTGGCCAAAAACCCCATTCAACACCCGAGTGATAGACGCCAAGCCCGAGCCCAATGAGCATGGCGATGCCGATCAAGACGAGCAGCACTCGCGTGAGGGCAGCCGGCAGCTTGAAGATGCTGGCGAGGATGGCAAGAACGCCGATCGGGATCGCATAATAGTAAGGATCACGCTGCAGCAGGCATAGCGCGCAAGGCGTATAGCCACCAATATGCTGAAACCCCAACGCCGACCCAACGGTGAAGATCATACCCGCCGTGACGAGCAACGCCGAAACCATGCGGCTTTTTTCTGCTGAAACACCTACGCTCATCATCGTCCTCATACCGCCAGAATCCTGCAAACCACCTCAACAGGTGGAAACTAAGGTACCCCGCTTCGAAGAAAGTTCAGCGTCTCCACGAACGAGGTCTCGCAAAAGAACGCCTGAAAGCGAGCCAAGCGAAATTGAACGATCGCGACGCACTTCGTGGCGGAAAGCACCATCGCTCTAATCCAGTCCCAGCCGAACTGCAATCCTTAGAACCCCCGCTCCCGCGGCAGACAAGCAAAGTTTCATCAAACGAAATTTTCAGCAAAAACAGGTTGACCAAAGACCCGCGGTTCGTATAGTCCGCCGGATACCAACCGACACGCTTCGGAGTTGCCCCTTTGGCGGAATTGGTAGACGCGCCTGACTCAAAATCAGGTTCCGAAAGGAGTGCTGGTTCGATTCCGGCAAGGGGCACCAATCAATTTTTCCAGTCCCGAAAACGCTGTTCATTCACTGTTTCCGATTGTGTTTCGGTGGAAGCCTGAAAAGGCATTTTGATTTGGACGCCGATCTAACATAAATCACAAAAAACAGCAGGATATACGCCGAGGACAGTGAATGCCCACCATCAGTATCGGACTACCCGTCTATAATGGAGGGGATCATCTCAAGACATGCCTGGAATCGATACTAGCGCAGAGCTTTCAAGACTTCGAAGTCTTCATTTCTGACAACTCTTCGACGGATAACACGCAACAAATTTGCGAGCATTTCGCGCGGATTGACAATCGTATCACGTATGTCAGGCAACCTGACAATATTGGCGCAGCGAGCAACTTTCGGTTTGTGTTCGAACGAACATCATCACCACTGTTCAAGTGGATGGCTCACGACGACTGGATAGACGATGATTGGCTTTCCCAGCTTGTACCTGCAGCAATAAAAGAGCAAGCGATCGTCTTTGGCCATCTCCAAATGATAACGTATCAAGGCGAGATGATGGCCCACCAAGCCAATGGTCGAGCGATGCAATATGCAGGAAGCCCATTGTGCCGGCAGTTGGCATATGCAATCGAGCCCGCCAACCTCGGTAAGGCGAACGTGATTTACGGGATCTTTCCCAGACACGTGGTCACTAACAAAAGTTTTGAGATTTTTTCCGGTTATGGCGCGCCTGGCGACGTGATGATGTTAACCGATTGCCTTGAACGAGTTCCAGTTCTTTCTGTTGGTGCCAGCCGGCTTTATAAAAGAGCAGCGCCTATTAATCCTGCCGGAACGCAAGGAGAGCGACGCCCATCAATCTTTGAGCGGACTATGCTTCGACAATTTATGACCCTTGGCCCGTTATCTTTCAAACTAAGCTACTTATCTCTTTACCCAGTCACCCTCATGCGCATGAAGTTCGAACGGAAACTGCGTCGTTGGGTGAGCAGGCTTTCTCGGTAAGGCCGCCACTGACGTGACTCGCCTCTCAGGCGACTGGCGCAGCAAATATAGAGACGTTCTCAAATGACCAGAATTTTCTACACGAAGCCTTCCATTACCGATCTCGAAAAGAAATATGCGGCGGATGCCGTGGATACGGGATGGGGCGCCAAATGTTATGATTACATAAATCGCTTCGAAGCACTGTTTGCAGACTACCTCGGAGTGAAGTACGCCATCGCAACATCAAGCTGCACAGGAGCGCTGCAAATGGGTCTGGCAGCGCTCGGAGTCGGCAAGGGGGACGAGGTTATCCTCGCGGATACGAACTGGATCGCGACAGCCGCTCCCATCGTACATCTAGGCGCAGAACCAATTTTTGTTGATATACTTCCAGACACTTGGTGTCTGGATCCCGCACAAGTCGAGGCGCGAATTACACCTCGAACGAAAGCGATCGTGGCGACCCATATCTACGGCAATCTGTGCGACATGGACGCTCTTCTTTCGATAAGCGAGAGATACAAGATTGCTGTCATCGAGGATGCTGCAGAGGCAATTGGCTCATCAATTCGAGATAGAAAAGCCGGTTCGATGGGCCTTTTCGGTACCTTTTCTTTCCATGGGACCAAAACTGTCACAACTGGTGAAGGCGGTATGTTCGTCACGAACGACGCAGAACTTTTCGAAAAGGTGCTGACTCTCAGCAACCACGGAAGAGCGCGAGGGCAAACAAGACAATTTTGGCCGGACGTGATTGGCTTCAAATTCAAGATGTCAAACGTACAAGCGGCAATAGGATGCGGTCAAATTGAGCGTATCGAAGAGCTTGTAGGTCGTAAAAGAGAGATCCTTAGCTTGTACAAAGATAAGCTCGGCACTCTTTCAGATGTATTTTTAAACCCGGAGCATACTGAGACAATAAATGGAGCTTGGATGCCGACAGTCGTCCTTTCAGAGAGACTGGGTATTTCAACCAAAAATCTGCAAGAAGCGTTTCAAGAGGCTGATGTTGATGCGAGGGTTTTCTTTCACCCCCTTTCCAGCTTGCCGATGTTCGAAAAGCACTATGACAACGCCAATCTCTACAATTTGAATGCGTGGAGTATTCCGCAACGAGCGATAAATTTGCCCAGCTACCACGATATGAGCTCCGATGACATCGACCGAGTATCGAACGTAGTGCTTGATTTGGTGTCTCGCCGCCGGTAACAGAGCCGGAAACAGCACCGAACTCAGTTCTTCTAATCTAATCGGTAGGGATATGACGCAAATGACCGTAAAAGACGATCGCCTGGAATTCGAAGAACACAAGAAAAAGATGTCTCTGGCGCTTGGCAAAGATGAGGTGGCATTTCGTCAGTCAATAGACACACTTATCATGCTTGATAAGTACGACTACTTTTATCAATGGTCTTGGATGGGTTTACCCATTATACAGGCACCTGCTGACATCATGGCAACGCAGGAAGTGATCTGGAATACCAAGCCCGACGTCATCATCGAAACAGGCGTTGCACGTGGTGGATCGCTGATATTCATGGCTTCGCTTTTCGCTGCCATGGGCAAGACCGACGGTAAAATTGTCGGCGTAGACATCGACATTCGGGCACACAACAGAGAAGCGATAGAAAGCCATCCGTTGTCGCGCCATATTACCTTGATCCAGGGTGGCTCGGTAGACGCAGAAACGCTCGTAGAAGTCAAAAAACAAATCCCTCCGGGCGCGAGAGTGATGGTCGTTCTTGACAGCGATCACTCTCGAGATCATGTCCTGGCCGAGTGCCGCGCTTACGGAGAGCTGGTGACGGAAGGTTGTTATCTGGTGGTTGCAGACACTGTGATCGGTCATTTGACGCCGGAACAAGCCTTCACGAAGCGTTCAAAGGTCTGGCTTCAGGGGGATGAGCCGTTACAGGCGCTCAAGGACTACATGGCGGAAACTGATGATTTCGAAATCGATCCAGTTTTGAACGGAAAACTAGTTTTGTCCTCTTCGCCCGGGGGCTATTGTGTCCGTGTAAAACAGTAAATCCAGCCTCATTTGAAGACGTTTATGGATGGACAATTTCGAGACGAAAAACCCAGACACTAGCGGGTCTTTAACAGAACGCCTAGAGATACCAATTCGGGATGAGAATGGGTCTCCCATCGGTATGTTAGTTCGATTGGATGAGACAATAGCAAGCGATCATGGCCTAGTCTGTGATCTTACACGCTGGCGTAATACGGCTCGTACATCGTTTCTAACGCAATTCACCGCCACAAATGAACGCACTTCGTCATGGTTACGGAATGTCGTATTGCCAAATGAAAGCCGCATGCTGTTCATTATAACCGGTAACCACGAAGATCGGTTTGGTCATATTGGCTTAAATAACATTTGCTCTAGTCACTTCGATATCGACAATGTATTGCGCGGAAACGCATCCGCCAAAAGCGGCTTAATGTTCTACAGCGCTGTGTCTTTGATGACATGGTTCTTCAAATCATCACACGCTCCACTGTGTCGCTTAGAAGTTCTTTCTCACAATGCAGCGGCGATTAAGCTTTACCACAAGCTAGGCTTCCATGAGGCCGATCGTTTTCCGCTCTGGCGCACACAGACGATAGACACTGTTACCTACAGCCGCGAAAAATCCGGTCGACTGTCTACCCAGGCACCATTTGACTGTATTGCCATGGAGATATCGGTTTCCGCATTTTTCTCTATTCACAGTTGGGCGTAACAAGGCGATCGAATGGATCGATTTGTCGTTCAGCTCTCACTCGACAAGCAATTGCGGCACAAACGTCACAAATTTCGCCCCATCTTCAGCTAGGGAAGCAAGTTGCAGCTTCACCTCCTCTGCAATATTCCACGGCAGAATAACCACGTAATCCGGCTTCCGCTCTCCCATCTCATCTGGATGAACGACCGGAATATGACTTCCAGGTAGATACTTATTCTGCTTGGCCGCCGCTGCATCGCAAACGAAAGGCAGCAGATCGGGTTTAACGCCCGCAAAATTCAAAAGCGTATTACCCTTCGCCGCGGCACCGTATGCTCCTACAGTTTTGCCATCCTGCTTGGCTTGCAGCAAAAAGCGCAACACGTCGTTCTTCACAGCCTCAGCTTTCTGCTGGAAGCCAGCATAAACAGTCTTGGCTCTCAGACCCCGAGCCGCTTCTTCATCGATAATCTGCTGAACCGATTCTAGGGTGGGTCTCTGATCAGTGTCGTGGCACCCGTAAACTCGCAGGCTGCCGCCATGCGTTGTCAGTTGCTCAACATCGAAAATTCTTAGTCCTGCCTGCTCGAAGATTCTCTGCACGGTAAAGAGCGAGAGGTACGAGAAGTGCTCGTGGTAGACGGTATCGAACTGATTGTGCTCAATCAGTTCCATGAGATGAGGGAATTCGAGTGTGATCGTTCCTTCGCTTTTGAGGGCCGCCTTGAGGCCTCGCGTAAAATCATTGATGTCCGGAACATGCGCATAGACGTTATTGCCGAGAATGAGATCAGCGGTGCGACGTTCCGATACCAGGGACTTCGCCAGTTCCTCCCCAAAAAACTTTCTCAGAACCGGTATTCCCAAGGCTTGAGCGGCTTCAGCCGTGCTGTCGGTCGGCTCAATGCCAAGACAAGGGATGCCAGCGGCGACAAAATTTCGGAGCAGGTACCCGTCATTGGACGCAACCTCAATCACCATGCTTTCGCTGCTCAGGGCGAGGCGCTTCGTAATCATGTCAGTGTATCGAGATGCATGGTCGAGCCAGCTTCTTGATGCGCTGGAAAAGTAGGCATAGTCGGAACTAAAGAAGGTCTCTGCGGACGCGTAGTCCTCCGTCTGCACCAACCAGCATTCTTCACATACTTTCAGGCGCAGCGGAAAGTACACTTCCGGCTTCGAGAGCGCATCTTTTGTCAGGTACGCGTTTGATGGCGGGGCAAAGCCAAGATCGAGAAAGTCACAGCGAAGCTCGCTGGCGCAATGGCGGCACTTCATAGATTCAGTCCTGTGAATTGATCGGTGAGACGCGGATGCAAGCGGTCGCGTTCAGACATTTCAGTAATCTCTAAAGGCCAACCGATATTTAGCCTTGGATCAAGTGCGCTCAGTGCACCTTCAGACCCCGGGATATGTGTCACGGAATGAAAATAGAGAAGCTCGCAGTCATCGGTCAAAGTTTGAAAGCCATGAGCGAAACCTTCTGGGATCAGCATCGAACGCCGATTTTCCGCAGAAAGCTCTTCTGCCTGCCATTGCAGAAAGGTTGGCGATCCGCTTCTGAGATCAACCGCGACATCGAGCACGGCGCCGCGCAGACAATTGACGAGCTTCATCTCCGCATGCGGTGGGTGCTGATAGTGCATACCGCGCACTGTTCCTCTCCGAAGTGTCCTGGTCAAATTGATCTGGGCAATTGGAGAGGCCCAACCCGCTACTGCAAGTTCCTCTGCGCAGAACATGCGAGAGAGAAAGCCGCGCGGGTCACCCAGATTTTGTCGCTCGACGACCTTGAGGCCCGATAGCGGCAACTCGTGTATGGTGAAGCGTGTCACGCCGCGGCCTCAAAATCAGAAATCTCCGCCTCGCAGAGCCCGTATGCATCTGCACCCTGTGCTTGATCGCGGTACCATGTCATCGTGCGCGTAATGGCCTGGTTCAATGTCCACCTTGGAGCCACGTTGAGGACATGTCGCGCCTTCGCGGTTTCCAATGCAAGCCATCCCGCCTCGTGAGGACCTTCTGTACCGTCGCCGTAGAGGACGTCTCCTCGCCCGAAGGCGGAGCGAGCAATTTCGATCACCTCATGCACCGACGCCGCTTCATGGCTCACGGGGCCGAAGTTATAGCTGCCAGCAAGTTGAGGTTCTTCCCACAGACGTTCAGCCAAGACCAGATACGCCGAAAGCGGCTCCAAGACATGTTGCCACGGCCTTCTGGCTTCGGGACGCCGCACGTGAAGAGGGGTGTTTGACTGCCAAGCCCGAACGGCATCCGGCAAAAGACGATCGACCGACCAGTCGCCTCCACCTATCACATTCCCGGCGCGCGCGGTCGCAACTGAGACCTCGGCTTCCTTCAGAAAGCTCTCCCTATAGCTCGCTACAACGAGTTCGCAAGCCGCCTTGCTCGCACTATATGGATCGTGCCCGCCCAAGTGATCGTTCTCACGATAGGGGAATGGATGCTCAAGGTTCTGGTAAACTTTATCGGTCGTCACTACCACGACAACGCGTGCGGACGGCAGGTGCCGGGTGCACTCCAACAGATTGGCTGTGCCGATCACATTCGTCTCGAAGGTTCCAACAGGATCATCGTAGCTTGGTCTCACGAGTGCCTGCGCGGCGAGATGCAGGATGATATCCGGCGACGCCGCTTTTCCAATCACGAGAAGTTCTGACTTGTCGCGAATATCCTGAAGATAACTTTTCGACGGAGCAGGTAAAAGTGAATGAAGACTTTGCTCAGAGGTCGGCGGCAAGCCGACGCCTGTAACGTATGCTCCCATTTTGGTGAGCCAAAGCGACAGCCACGCACCTTTAAAGCCGGTGTGGCCCGTCAGTAAGACATTTTTGCCACGCCAGAAACCGTGATTGGGGAGCGCACCGTTCATCGTCACCAGATTTTCCAAGGCGCCTTGTTGGAGGCCCAAAGTTCTTCCAAAAGATTTTTCTCTCGAAGAGTGTCCATGGGCTGCCAGAAACCATCGTGTTCGTAAGCCATGAGATCGCCTTGAGCTGCCAGATTGATCATGGGCACGCCTTCCCATGGAGTGCTGTCCGCTTCAATGAAATCCAGGCACTTCGGAGAAAGAACGAAGAAACCACCATTGATGAGGCCACCGTCTCCACGAGGCTTTTCGACGAACCCCGTGACCTTGCTGCCATCAAGATCCAAGGCACCATATCGTGCAGGTGGATGAACGGCTGTCACCGTCGCAAGCTTCCCGTGTTCTGTGTGAAACGCAATGAGGTCAGTCACATTAACGTCGCTGAGACCGTCGCCGTAAGTGAAGCAAAAGCTCTCTTCGCCTTCGAGGTATTCTCCGACGCGCTTCAGACGACCGCCGGTCATTGTGGCTTCACCGGTATCAAGCAGCGTCACCTTCCACGGCTCAGCGTTGCGCCGATGAACCTGCATCTCATTGTGGCTCATATCAAAGGTGACGTCGGACATGTGAAGAAAGTAATTGGCGAAGTATTCCTTGATTACATAGCCCTTGTACCCGCAGCAGATGATGAAATCATTCACCCCATGCGCTGAATACAACTTCATAATGTGCCAGAGAATGGGTTTACCACCGATCTCGATCATCGGCTTCGGACGAAGGTGAGTCTCTTCAGAAATGCGAGTTCCGAGGCCACCGGCCAGTATCACAGCTTTCAAGCTCAATCCGTCCTGTTTCACAAACTCTTCGCCAAATAGCTCTCTGGCACGCAATGGCATCAGGAGAACATGAGGGCCCGCCAAGTAGCGCCTCCTCGACGCCACCCAATACATGGGCAATCTGTTACATCAGCCAAAATAAAATGTACATGCTCATGAGTGGAAGCATTGAGGAGACGAAGCCATACGCGAAGGTGAAAAACCGAGTAGATCGGCCGACGAAGGAACTGGCGCTTGGTCCGCCAATCGGTCCCGGCAATTCACCCGCATCCCAATTCGTTCGAAATAGAGCGACTTCGGCTATCATGAAAAACGAAGAGCCGGGTTTCAGATCGTTGGAATGATCTGCCGTACGGCTTTTCAATCTCTTCTCCTACGCTCGGTGAGCGATTGGTCAACCGATCCAGGCGTCGCTCATCTCATTCATTTCGCCGACTTTTTGCTTCCCGGTTTTGTCACCGCCGGAATGTTGCAGCCTTTGCTTCTCAGATTGGCTTCGATCGCGTTGACTTTGCCTTTCGTGACAGCCACCTGGCCTTCCTTATCACCGCCAAAGGTGCTTGACATCGGAACGCCTATTAGAAAGACGCCAAAAGCATCGCCCGTTGCGGCATCGTTCTGTTGCTTGGAGACGGCCAATAGAGCGGTTTGCTCCTTCAGGTATTCCTGCGCCAATGATTGGCAG
>Ga0157371_10004448_pt1 | contig 12229 bp, 17 predicted proteins | sample C45metaG_FD_113462 | JGI IMG/M metagenome (GOLD analysis project Ga0157371, IMG submission 113462) | Corn rhizosphere microbial communities from Kellogg Biological Station, Michigan, USA - C4-5 metaG | ecosystem: Host-associated > Plants > Roots > Rhizosphere > Soil | place: USA: Michigan... | reverse complement strand
TCGGCACCACCGACCCGACCATCATCAACGCGGTCGGCCCGGAAGAAGCGGCCCGCATCGCCAAGCACGTCACCGGACGAGTAGCGCCCACGCCGGAACGCATTGGCCTCGACAACGCGCTCATGCCTGACCTTATCCTGGATCGACATTCACGAAGGAGGCCATGATGGGCCGACTGCGCGCTGCCTGGCATCACCCGGCGATGGAGAAGTGGGGACGGATCGCGTTGCTGATGATTCCAACAGCCGTCGCGTTTCTCTTCTTCACCTATACCGACACCAGCACCGGAACCGACAACGTCATCACCATCTTTTTTGTGGTGGCACTGGCCACCGGCATCTTCGCATCAATCGCGACGACGAGCAAATACGAACTCCGTCCACTGAGCCTGCTCTTCGCAACGACCGGCGCATGCCTGTACTTCCTCTATCTCTACCTTGTGCGGAGCGGCCACAAGAATCATTACTGGATGACCGACCTCGTTCGATCGCTCTTTCTGGTCGCCTCCCCGATCTTTGCGTTGACGACGGTCTACGCCTTGATCGTGCGGACAGAGACGATGGCGCAAAAGGACAAGAGGATTAACCGGCTCACACGGCAACTCCGTGCCGCACTGGACGAGATACGGAAGAACGAGGAAGAGGCTGAATGACGGTCTATCATTGGATATCCGATGATAGGAACCAAAACACCCCGGAGAGGATGGCCCTCCGGGGTGTTTTGCGCCGTCAGTGCAGAGTGACCTGCGTGGACATGATAGCGCATCGATCAGCGCCCTGGCGTTCCCGAGGAACCGTCCTCCATGGGCGTCACCACCGCCAGCCTCCACTGCTCCGCCGTGACGCCAGGGAAGGCGTCCCTGGCCGGTGCAGGAGTCATCCAGAAGTAACATGCAATCAGGAAGATGATCGCGACCAGAATCGCAGGAATCGCCTCCGCCACGTTCCGCAGAGATCGACGCGCATTCATGACAGCTTGATCGCATCAAAGGCGTCGAGCGCGTCCGCAACGCCCTGCAGACGAACGGGCAACCCGCGAAGCTGAAGCTCGACTTGCCACATCTGCTGCGCCTGCAGGCGTAAGGCTTGCGCCTTGTACTCGAGTGTCGTGGCCGTCTTGGTGCAATGGTTTTGCGCGGATTCGAGTGCGTCCGCGACGACGTCGCGCACCATCTTGAGGTGGTCGTTGAGATACTGCTGGATGGCTGGAACGGCCTTGTCGCGCACCTCTTGCGCGACAGGCACCAGCCACTCCAGTTTCGTGTTGGCCGTGCTATATTCTGGCAGCCGAAATCGGATGCTGTCCTTGTCTGCACGCCCGACCTCATAGCCCCGGTCCGCAGATGGGTCAACCATGATGCTCGCTCCACGAACGGAGACGTTGAACACGGCGCGCAGTTCCCATAGATTGTCCGACGTTGGATGTGCAACGCGGACGCTGGTATCGACAACCGTCCGCGCAATGTGGGTCGTCACGGTCCAGCACCGGAACTGGCACTGCACATGGTGTTCACCCGCTTCGACCTCGAAGATGCCGTTTGGTTCTTCCATATCATCCTCTGATGCGTTCCCGGACCCTCATCCGGCGATAGATAGACATTACCATACGGAAATACGGAAGTCAACGTCGTATCATTGGATATCCGATGTTGACACGGCATTACCCTTGGTGTAGAGTCGGCACTGCTTGGCCGGGAACCGGCACTGTTTCGTCCCTGGTTCCTGGCCTGGCATTCGCCAGGATAGCTCGATCAGACGAGCATACGTCTTGAAGCAGCGGAGGGTAGCGGGGTGCAACTCCTCGCCCTGGCACCGGAGGTGGCGGACCTTTCGACCAACGTATTCCTGCGGGGGAATGGTCGATGGGAGCGGGCCGTCGCCACCGGCAATGGATAGCCGGGCTGAACTTGTCTGGTATGAACGGAACGCGCCTTGGGGGCAAGGCGCGCGGACGCGGACCGATGAAGTGTCCAACCAGCCCGGCTATCTGTTGCAGCACTGTCTATGCCTCTGTCGTTCAAGCAGGACGGGACCGCAGCGCACGGTCAGGAATGGTGGTATCCAGTCCACCCGGAGGCTCGGGGGAAGTAGCTCTAACCGGCAGAGCAACGCCTTTGCAAGGCGACGGTTGCGAGTTCGAATCTCGCCTTCTCCACCATCCACGGGATCACGGCGCGGTTTTTCTGGTAAGTCCTTTCCGCGCACGGATTTTTACCAACTCTGGCCCGGAGTGTGGAGAAGGGCATTTCTCATGTTTGGTATACTGAGCGTGTTGGCGAGACCCAACGGACATGCAGCCTGACCTCGAAGGTTGCCGAATCGGTGCAAGGCCGACACGTTCACTCCTTTCACCTGACAGCGCCGCCACTGCAAGGGCGGCGTTGTCGTGCGTGGCATATGGTGATCATAACGCCAAGGTAGTAGACTCCTCATAACGTCAATGGCCGTTAAGGAGGGTCTATCATGCCGTTGTCTCTATCCGATCCGCTCATCGCTTCCAACCGACTCACCCCCGACATGCAATCCACCATCCTGAGCCAAGAGGTCGAGCCAGACCAGAAGGACACGGACTTCTATGCCCGTCTCGGCGAATGGTCGACGAAAGGCAAGGTCGACGGCGCGGTCCTGGCCGGTCAACATCTGCTTGAAACGAACAACCAACTCTCCCCACGATGGAACGACGACCTCAATCCGGGCGGCGTCGGCATCCCCCAAGATTCCACCGTCCAGCCATTCAAGATCGCCAATGTCGACGAGTCCGCCCGCATCATGGTCCAGTGCGCCTATATGCTGACGTCGAAGGGCGTCGCCCATCCCGACGTGCCGATTCCGACAGCGGCGCAGGACTGGTTTAACCGGGTCTGGATCCCGAAGTGCCAGGACCGCAACTTCCCGAAGGTGACCAAACTCGACGACCTCGACATCCGCTATACCGACGCCGATACCGGCGAGTGGCACGCGACCTGGGCCTGGGATGGCACGGACGATGGCGATCCCGCCTATGCGGAAAAGGTCGTGTCACGCGGAAACCAGTTCATGCCCGGCCTGCCCAATACGGGCGGCACGGCTCCGGCTCCTCCGGCCTCCGGGAAGCCGGTCTTCGGGCGCGTCGTGCATCCATCGTTCCAGAATCGCCCGATCTCGAAACCGGACGGCTTCGGTATGGACAACCTCGGCAAGCGTGAGGTGTGGGGGATTACGCTCCACCGGATGCTTGGCTCGCTGTGGGGGACTGACGGCTATTTCCGCCTCGCCTCCGTGGGCGCGCTCACTGACTATGGCATCGGCACGCTCTACCAGGACGGTGCGGAGAACGACGGGCTGATCCTTCGCTGGAACAATCCGCTCGGCTATCAATCCGGTTGGGCATCAGGCCCGGTCAACGCGCCCTATGGCGACGCAGCCCGGTTCGTGGCGAAGTACGGGGTCAACGCCGTTAACCAGTACCGCGCCTCCGTCGAGGTCTCCGGCCTCTACTACACCTCGCCGATCACGCTCAAGGTCAAGCAGGCAATCGCCGGGATTGTTGCCTATTGGGCTGACCAGGACCACATCCCCTGGGACGTGTTTCCGATTCGCCCGAAGGATGGACTCAACTTCGTGCTGCATCACCAGGGCTTCACCATCGGGACCGGCAAGATCTGCAGCGGCGACGTCGTGATGGCGGCAACCGGCGACATCATCGCCATGGCCCGCGAGATCATGCGCTTCGCCCAGGTCGGATCCGTCACGCCCGCGAAGCCGTCCGACGCCTGGGTTGCGCCGCACCTCAATCCATGGATGAAGGAAGGCGCATCCGGATTTGGCGAGGACCATTGGACTGGCAGCGGCAAACATCGCACCGAGATTATTTTCCTGCCCGAGACGTGCGAGGTCGTGAAGTCGGCGGAGCGGTTCACCAATGGCGCGTCCGGATCGCCGCGCTCTGGTCCCAATATCCCGGTCGGCACGAAGTTCAAGTCGTTCTGGATCTTCCGGTCGTCCGACAATAGCCGGTCCTACCGGCTGACACGGAGCGGCAACCGCATCTATACCGACCGCCTCTCGCCCTATGATGCGGTGACGGTCAATGGCACGGTGACGCGCTACACCTCCAAGGCGGCGAAGTCCAAGGGCGAGGACGGGACCATTGTGCGCAGGCGTCCGAAGGTCCAGACGACGACCAAGAACGCGGCCTAGCAACGTATCATTGGATATCCAATGATAGGAGGGAGTTCGGATGCTTGGTGAAGCGATCGGAATCCTGTTATTCCTGGTGGTGTGCTATCTCATTTTCCGGGTCATCATGGCGATACTCGGACGTTAGGACGCAGCCATGACAGTACGCAATGCCAGGGGCCATTTCGTCCGGGACGACGAGATCGCCCGGTATATCCTCGAGCGGCACAATGCCGTCCTGCGCGCACTGGTTGAGCGCGGCATGCCGGAAACGGCGATCTACCTCAGTGCGTTGGACGAAGCCGCCGAGGCCATTCCAACGCTCGACAAGCAGCGCGGAGTCCGCGCGGGAGACACACCCTATGCCATCACCGGAAGCGCTGAAAACGCTGGCGAGGAATAAGGCGGCGCGCGACGCGAGTGCGCGGGAAGCACAGGCGCGCGCCAACGAAAAGGGGGGACAGACGGCAGAAGATATGGAAGCCGAGCAACAGGCAAAGCTCGACCGGAACATCGTCGCTGGCCTGCGCGGCAAGCGCCGGTTGCCGATCAACTGGCGGATGTTTTCCTTGCTCGACCAGCCCTTTGCCATGACGGACGTCAACCGATCGGTCGACAAGGATGACGCCACGCTCGAAAAAGGGGAGCGGTCGTTGCACAATAAGGGAGTACGCCGCCGCTATGCCAAGGTGAAATCTGCCGAGGACGCGCGGGCCAACGGAGTCCGGGCACGGTCGTCCGGATTTCACGTCGGCGGAAACCGCAAGTTGCGCGCCGAGGACCGGCGCAACCAAGGAGACTAATCCGATGAAATGGTTTCTTGTCAACCGGATATCCTCATTCGCGCTGGCAGCGGTGGCCTTCCTGATCTTCGCGGGCTACGCCTCGGCGGAAGATCAGGTGATGACCGTGCCAAGCACGAACGTGGCGCAATGGTCGTTCCTGGTCGGCGTTTTCCTGCCGATGGCGATCGCGTTTGTGACGCAGGCGCACTGGTCGGCGATGGCAAAAGGGATCGCCACCTTCGTCGTCTCCCTCATCGCCGCGATCGGCACGGCCTATTTCGCCGGTCAACTCAACCGTGGCGATATCGTCTCGTCGCTGCTGATCATCCTGGTCATGGCGACCCTCACCTACCAGACCTTTTACCGACCATCCGGCGTGGCTCCAAAGATTGAGGCTGCCACCACCATCACGAGTCCCAAGACACCGTGACCTTTGGGTGTCGTATAGGACACATACCGTATGGACACCAAAGTGTTTAGCACGCAGAATCGGCACATCACCGGGGATCTACCCCTCCGGTGAGGTTCCTCTCTTTCGGCGGCAGAAGCCCAGGCAGTGATGCCTGGGCTTCTGTTTGTCTACAGCAGTTCGGGCTGGAGAACCTGGGACCAGTGGGCGATGCGCTGGCGGGCAATCTCGACATACTCGGGGTTGAGATCGCGGCCTTCGAACTGCATCTGCTCGAGCGCGGCGGCGATGCCGGTGGTGCCAGATCCCATGAACGGATCGAGGACGATACCGCCCGGTTGGGTGACCAGACGGACCAGCCAGCGCATCAGGGAGATCGGCTTTACGGTCGGGTGAGGATTATTTTCGGTTAGACCGGCGTTACGCTCGGCCTGCGACACCTTTGCCGAGTAGAAAAATCGGGATGCACCTCCCGAATCATCGTAGTGAGTGCCATTGGAAGCATCCGGGGCAATGTTGCCGCGAAGCATTTTCGTGCGCTTGTCGCTGTCCCTCCGGCCGCTTTTCCGTTCCCCGCTCTGCTCGTCGAGCATCGCCCCGGCCTCTTCGTCAAGCAGAAGGTTGGCGGGCCAGCGACCAGCCGATCCGTCGTTGCGTGGTTGTTTCTCGTCAGTCAGGCCGTTCATGCCAAAGGCAACGCTTCGGTTTTTACCGCCCGATGTGTATCCGGCATTGCCAAGACGGCAACCGTCGACGTTGATTGCGCCGGTCCCGTATTGCAGCACGTTGGAGGCGACCGTCTTGGCGGCGAGGGGTTTGCGGGCGAGGATGATCGGCTCCCAGGCAGGCTTCAGCGCGGTTCCCCACCCATCCCACTGCTTGGCTTCGGGCGTGGCGGGCGCGGTGTACTCGTGTGATCCGGTTGTGTTGTTTGCGTTCCATCCGTTGTTGTCGTCAAACGGCTTGACGTTCCGATGTCGTGTGCCAACCACCTCGGTACGCTCAGCACCAGCCTCCTCATCAATTGCCTTGCTGATATCGCGCGACTTCGGGAAACCCACGGCGTAAAGCCAGCAGAGGCAATCGCGAATCTCAAACCCGGCGTCCTCAATGGCGACGGTCATGCGGTGAAAGGTGCGCGTGCCGCCGAAGGCCAGCAGATACGCACCGGGCTTCAGCACGCGGGAGACCTCCGCCCAGGTATCCGGGCTGAAGGACACGCCACTTCCGTCCCAATCTTTCCCCATGAAGCCGCCGCCCTTTGCTTGGCTCCGCTGGTAGTAGAGTTCTCCCCCGCAACGCGGACAGCGATCCAGTTTCCCATCTGCCCCGCCGAGTGCGCGGGCGCAATCCCGGCACTTCTTGACGTCCCGCACAATGTTCGTCAGGCCATATGGCGGATCGGTGACGCACGAATCAATACTCTCGTCGGCGATGCTCTCCAATGCACCGAACCGGATGTCTCCCTGTGCTAGCACATTGCGTCTCCTTGCCCTCCTGCGGGGCTATGTCAATGATAGTGGCGCTGGACTAAGGGGTAGGGCACTCCGGCGCGTCCTGGACCAATTGGTGACTCCGACAAAGCCACAATCCGCCGATATAGCCGAAGGTCAACACGACGATCCAGATCAAGTTGAAGATCCAGACAAAGGTTTCCCCTGCCCGCCAACCGTCGACCATGTCGGTGAAACGGAAGGCGTAGTGGGCGACAAGGGCGGTCACCAGAATGATGCGGATGATGTTGGCGACGCGCATGTCATTTCTCCTTGACCCTGGCGAGCATGCTGGACAGGATGGGTTGGTCGCCAGGTCGGTCGCCCGGCCCATCAAAGACGGCAACCACACTCGGAAACGGCGCGCTGCTCGGCGCTCCCTCGAACTGCAGGCGACCCTTGAGAAAGCGAAGTTCGTGTGCCTTCATGACGTAATCATGGAACCACGCCGTATCAGTGCGCGACGGCAGCAGCATCACGACGCGCGCGCCGTTGTCCTTCGCTTCAGTGTACGCCTTAGCCACCCACCGACCAATCGTGGAGCCATAGGGCGGATTCAGCCACACCGTATGCCCGCCCCACGGCTTCGACAGACCGTCCTCCAGTTCGATGAAGTAGAGGTCGCACTTGTGGTTCATCACCGTGGCGCAGGCGTCGAGGGTGAAATGAAACTCTGCGTCCAGCCGGTCGAACAGGTCTTGCGGCGTCGACCATTCCGGCGTCGCCGAGGAATAGAGGCCGCTATTCATCCTTGGCAATGGATCTCTCCACAATCAATGCCTCGACGGCGGCAATGGCCCGGTGCAGTGCGGTGATCTCGAATCCCATGCGGACAAGGAACCGGGACCAGTCACGCGCATCGGGCCGTTGAGAGATACGCGCATGGCACTCCTGTCTACTCTTGAGATCCTCCGAGAGGTGCGCAAGGACCGATGCATAGGCGGCAAGCTCATTGTTGCGACGCTGACGTTCATGGTCGGTCATGGTCAGTCCCGATCCTTCCAGAGGCGAAGGTAGAGCGCGTCGACGGGTCGCCTTCCGTAGCCAACCACGTCAATGATCCAGGTGCCGGGCGTGGTGTTCGATCGCTCCGCCACATAGCCGATGCCGATCGGAATACGGGTCCAGGAGGACAGAATCACCACGCAATCGCCTGCAGCATACACGTCGTCTACTGGATCGGATGGCAGGTGGATCGTTTCCGTGATGCGATCGAGTTCAGTCTTAAATCCGGACAGATCGTAGAGCGCCGTTCCGATTGACTGGATAAGATTGGCGTTGGCGTCGTGAATGGCGTCGCTGATCTGGCGCATCATCTGCGCCTGATCAAGCAGGAGTTCGTTCAGCGCCGCAATCTGCTTGTCCTTGTCTACTTCATCTGCCATCTATCCCCTCTTTCTGCGGTTGATCCGCTTGCGTAGCTCGGCCATCACCGAGACTTGCGCCTCCGCGCCGGATCCATCGGTGGCGCTTTCCACCACAGCCCGCTTCTTGGCAATCAAACGTGCAATCTCTCCTTCCACCGTGGCGGTGTCCCGGACCGGGTGGCCGTCCTCGGTGATCCAGGTCTGCGCCTGGTCCTCGGGAAGCTCCGCCGTCAGAATCCAGCCGGTGACGGGCTTGTCCTGGCCGATGCGGTGCGTGCGGTCGAGCGCCTGATCCATATCGGCAGGGGTCCACCCAAGTTCAACAAAGCAGACATTACTCGCAGCCGTCAGTGTATGCCCGACGCCGCCCGCTTTGATGTTCGCCACCATCACCCGGCAATGCGGATCCTTCTGGAAGCGGTCCTTCCCGCGCTCAATCTCCTCCGGCTTCTGGCCCCCCATGATGGTCGGTGCGTTGTAGCGATCGGCAATCTCCTGCACCACCGCCCGGTGGTTCGCAAAAACCACCAGCTTCTCTTCTGATTCGAGAAAGGTGTCAATCCAGTCGAATACCGCGTCGCGCTTGCACTCATAGGCCAGTTGCTTGAGCGCTTCCCACCGCAGCAGTTCCTTGCTCTGCGAGAGCCGGGCTTCCTCGGATGCGCGATATTCGTGGCGCTTCGCTTCGATGTACGCCTCCACCCAGGCATCAACCGGCGATATGCGGTCCTCGACGCCATAGGCATCCTCGGCCTCACGATTCCACTGCGCCGCAAGCTCGGCGTCGCGGGATTTCATCTCGGCATAGAAGGCGACGACGTCCGCTTCCGCTTTGATGTACTTGCGGGCAGCGGTGGCGTTCATCTCCATCGGGACGGTGGCCCAGGTCCGGGAGGGAAGCTCCTTCAGCACTTCGTCCTTGCGCCGCCGCACCATCGCGCCGCTCGATCGGAGGATGCGATTCAGTTCCTCGGTATTGCTTGCGCCGCTCACATCCATATACCCGCCATATCCCGGCTTCGCGTCACAGTAGCGGTTGGTGTATGCCATCCAGCCGCCAAAGGTGTTCTGGTGATTGATGATGTTGATCAGCGTCCAGCCCTCGATCGGTCGGCTCAGGAACGGCGTGCCGGTGGCCAGGATGGTCAACTCCGGCGATTGCTTCTTGACCAGCGCCTGGACCGCCTTGGTGCGCTTGGCCTTGCTACTCTTGAGGAAGTGGGCCTCGTCGCAGATGATGGCTCCCCACGCGACGTTTCCCAAGGCTTGCAACCACGAATCCAAGACATCATAATTCACGATTATAACGTCTGGCATTGTCGGTACGTGTCGGGGGGAATCATGGCTCTTCGAAAAATCACCGAAGAAGGACTCGTTGAGGCGGTCAACATGCTCAACGACGGCTTCGGTTGGGATGACGTATGCTCCAAGTTCGGTGTCACCAGAGCGTCTATCGTTCGTGCCGCGCGATATCGCAGCCTGACTATCAATCGCAAGATCCGTAATACGGTCCCGTTTGTTGCTCCGACCAACGCTGTCGACATCGGTTATTTTGCCGGTATCATTGACGGCGAGGGGAGTATCTGTTTGTCCGGTAACTGCTGGATCGCCTGTGTCTACAACACCAGTCCCGAACTCATTGAGTGGCTGTTGCAATTTGGGGGAAGGTCGTACACCCGTTCCCTTTCGGACACCGGGTTTAGCACCCGGCTTGACCAGTTCGGTTGGATCATTAGCGACCAGTCCAGCCTGATTGATTTTCTTTCTGCTATCGGTCCTCACTTGATTATCAAGCGCGCGCGCGCCCAGTCCGCTCTGGATGATCTTCTCGGGCGTCGGTCGGCCCGAGAGGACGCTGATGTATAAACGCCGGTCACCGGCATCCACCCACCTCTCGAACTCACGTTTCCAATTCAGCTTCAGCGAGGCCGGGCATATCACTAATACCGGCCAAGTAGACTGATGTGCGACCGCCGCGATGGACTGCGGTGTCTTGCCGAGTCCCATATCGTCGGCCAGGATGACCCGCTTGTTTTCGATGATGAACTTCACCCCGGCGATCTGAAAGGGATACAGCGTCATCCCCTCGCGGAGGCCATCAATCTCGTACTCGGTCACCGACGCGGCATAGCTGGCGCGCACCCGTTCTTCGAGCGCCACCATCGCCACCTCAAGCGCCGCCGTTGTTTCCTCGTCCATGGAGAAGGGGGACGGTCGGTCAAGGTACTTCAGCATGAGTTCCGTGCAGGCGGTGATGTTGGCGGCGGTCACCGGAACCGCCCAGGTCTTGCTGTACGGCTCCCACTTCCGCCCGATCAATCCCCGGACCGCGTCAAGCTTCTCCTGGAAGTCGGGATCGCCTTGCGGAAAGCCAAAGACGATCCGGCTATCCTTTGCCCGGTAGAAAATGGTGGACGGCGCGACCGCGATGGGATGCGTTTCCAGGGCCAGCCGACCGACCCGCAGCGCGAGCGATTCATTGCCGTTGGCCTGTGCAAGCTGCGCTCGTGCCTCGGCGATAATCGGCTCCTCCGGCGCGCCGATGGCGTCGAGGTCAATCCCGAACAGCGGAAGTTGCGTATTCTTGTAGCGGGTCAGAATCTGGTACGCCGCCATCGCCTGCTTCGGCGACCAGCCGTCCGGATCCTGGTCGGCAAGCGCGTGGCCAATCGGCCCGTCGACTTTCCCGAATCCGCGCCCGTTCTGCTGCAGCGCCATATCCTCGTCAACCGATGCCATGGCGCGCAACGCCTGGTGCAACGCTCCGCGAATCTGCCGCTGTTCCTGATTGACCATGTCATCCTCCGTTCGCGCCGACCCTCATCGGCTTACGATCATACATTACCAGATCGTAACGCCTTTATCAAGTCGTCGGTCTGGTTGTAAAGCCGATTGATGAACACCTGTGGGATGCCGACGCAGTCCGGGACCGACATATGCCGCAGCGATGCACTCGCGAGGATCTGGTCGACGGTTTCAAGAATCAACCGCAGGTGGGTGTTCTGTTCCTCGAAGATGGCGACGAGATTGTCCCGAGCCGCACTGCACTCCTCCCAATTGGTCGACTCCGGATCTTCGGACCACAGGTAATGCTCCCGCTCGTAGCGGTTCAGGGCGTGCTTGAAATCATCAGTCGTGGTCATCCCTTCGGTCCTTTCGCGAGACGACGCAGCATCCGGATCTTCAGGTCGAGAATGTCCAGTTCCGCGTTGATGCCAGCGCAGATCACCATGTGGTATCGGGCCAGTCCGGGATTTCCTTTGATCCGGTGCCAACTCAACCTCGCCGATTGGTCATAGAGATCGCGCTCGCGCATCCCCTTCGTCAGGATCAAGCTGGCAAGCTCGGCGTTCGCCTGTTCGACAATCGCCACGTTGCGGAGCGAGACGTAGTCCTCTTGCTCACTGGTCGGGATCATGATCATCATGTTCACCTTTCGAAGATGGTGGCCACGAACCGGAAGTACGGTTCATGGTTGCGCATATTGGCGTTATAGATCTCGCGAAAGACCTCCTGGGCGGCTTCGACTGCGGCGTCCACCGCGCGTTCCTGCAAGTTGGTTGAGTCGAATGTCCCCCCTTCCTGAACCGACGCCGCGAAATCCGCAAAGACGTCGTTATAGGCGTCAATCGCCGCCTGGATTGCCTTACGCATGGTCGCTGCTCCCCTTCGCGTTCGTGCCGTCCGCGATTGCCGTCGCCAGAAGGACGGCGTCGCGGACGGACTTTCCAGTCGCCTTCGTATCGCCGACGATCGCCTCGAATTCCCACCGACCATAGCTTCCGACGTAAGCCCGCGCTTCGCCGATCTTTTCGCCAGCTTCGAAGATAACGAAGCTGGCTGGCGTGTTCGGTTCGAAGTCGCGCCGATCGCGACGCTGAATGGTCAGATGGCCCCGCTCGTGCCAGTCGCGCTTGATGGTCTGCGTTCGCATGGTCCTGTCCTCCGAATGCTGGCGACCCTCATCGCCTCGTGTATACACGTTACCACAAGGTAATTCACAAAGCAAGGGCCGGAG
>Ga0157371_10004447_pt1 | contig 12230 bp, 13 predicted proteins | sample C45metaG_FD_113462 | JGI IMG/M metagenome (GOLD analysis project Ga0157371, IMG submission 113462) | Corn rhizosphere microbial communities from Kellogg Biological Station, Michigan, USA - C4-5 metaG | ecosystem: Host-associated > Plants > Roots > Rhizosphere > Soil | place: USA: Michigan... | reverse complement strand
TATGGCGATGACCTGCAGAACGTCTGACGGGGATCTGCTGGACACCCTGTGCTACCACGCCTATGGGCATTTGAACGGATCGGTCGAGGCGGTGCTGGACGCCAATCAGGGCCTGGCCGACGAGCCGCAACCGTATCGCGCCGGCATCGTGATCGAGCTGCCGGATCTGCCGGCACCCGATAACAGCGAGGTGATGCTGTGGGGCTGATTCCCCTCCGGTATGCCGCGCAATGACTCAATCGGCCCGCCCACTGCGGGCTTTCTATTTGGATGGAATGATGACCCCAATCTTTCGTGTCGTGGCCGACGGCGCCGACATCACCCAGCGGATCAATGATCGGCTGCTGCAGCTCAAGACCACAGACAAGCCCGGCATGGAATCCGACGAGTTCGAATTGCGCATCGACGACCGCGACGGCGCTGTGGTGTTGCCTCCACGCGGGGCCAGCATCGAGATCTTCCTCGGTTATGCAGAAACCAAACTGACCCGCATCGGCCGTTACGTCGTGGATGAGATTGAGCTGTCCGGTCCACCGGACACGTTGGTGATCACCGGCAAGGCCAGCGACATGCGCGGCAGCGGTAAGTCCACCCGCAGTGGCAGTTGGGAAAATGTGCCGCTGTCCAGGATCGTTGCTGATGTTGCCGCCCGCAACGGCTGGCAGGCGGTCTGCCCGGTGCAGACCAAAGTGCCTCGCGCCGATCAGCTTAGTGAGTCTGATTTCAATTTCATCACACGCTTGGCCAAGCAGTACGACTGCACGGCCAAGGTCGCCGACGGCAAGCTGCTGGTCATGCCGCGCCAGGCCGGACAGAGCGCCTCGGGTAAGAGTTTAGGCGTAGTACCGCTCCAACGGCGCGACATCAGTCGCTTCCAGTTTCGGCTCGGTGATCGCAACACACACAAGGAGGTGTCGACCAAGCACCAGGACAAGAAAACCGGAAAGCTCGCGGTGGTCACTTTGGACAACGATGAATCGCCGGACGGCTTACCGCCAGTGCATACCGACCGCCACATCTACCCGAACAAGTCAGCCGCCGTAGCGGCAGCCCAGGCACGTCTCACTGCGTTCAACCGCTCCACTGCCGGCGTCCGGCTGGAAATGCCCGGACGTACCGACCTGTTCGCCGAACATTCGATCAATGCTCAGGGTTTCAAGGTCGGCCTCGATGGCGAGTACCTGGTCGACTCTGTGGAGCAGGTGTTTACCCAGTCCGGCTGGAGCACAACGGTCGAGTGCAACGGCGGTAAGAAGGGCAAGGCGAAAGCCAAAGGCAAGAAGAAAAAAGCGCCTAAGGATATGAAGGTCGTTCAGCTCAACTAATCGCGTCGCATCCCCACACATCAAGGAGACATCGATGTCACTGACAGAACAGCAACTGCAACGCATCATGCCCAACGCCCGCCGCCAAGCGGGCGTTTTTGTTTCTGCGCTCAATGCCGCCATGGCCCACCGGCAGATCAACACACCGCAACGCCAGGCCGCGTTCCTGGCCCAGGTCGGACACGAATCCGGCGAGCTGAATTACGTGCGCGAACTGGGTGGCGATCAGTACTTGAGCAAGTACGACACCGGAAGTCTGGCAGTGCAGCTGGGCAACACGCCGGAGGCTGACGGCGATGGCCAGCGCTACCGTGGCCGGGGACTGATCCAGATCACGGGCCACAACAACTACCTGCGCTGCAGCTTGGCGCTGTTCGGCGACGAGCGTTTGCTGCGCACGCCAGAGCTGCTGGAGCTGCCGCAGTGGGCTGCCGAGTCGGCCGCGTGGTTTTGGTGGGTGCGTGAGCTGAACGCCCTGGCAGATCGAAACGAATTCGAGGCGATCACCCGCAAGATCAACGGCGGGCTGAACGGCCTGCAGGAGCGCTCGCAGTTGTGGGGGCGGGCGAGGGCGGTGTTATGCGTCTCGGCGAACTGATTCCGGCACCGTATCGGCTGCTGGGCAGCGCGGTGCTGCTGGCCACCCTGGCCGTTGGATCCGCGGCCATCGCCTGGCAAGTGCAGGATTGGCGTAACGGTAAAGAGCTCGCCGAGCAGGCTCGCCTCCACACCGAAACCCTCAATCAACTGGCCTTGGCCGCGGCCGCGCAGCAACGTGTCGAACAAGACAAACGCCTCGCGCTCGAGCAGCGCCTGGCAGCCAGTGAACAAACCCATTACCGAGCCATGAACGATGTTCAACGTGATCAAAGTCGCCTGCGCGACCGTCTTGCCACTGCTGATCTGCGCCTGTCAGTCCTACTCGATGCCACCACCGATGCCGGAAACGGATCGGTGCCAACCTCCGCCACCACCGGCAGCATGGTTCATGGTTCCACAAGAGCCAAACTTAACCCAGCGCATGCTCAACGAATTATCGACATCACCGACGACGGCGACCGAGGATTAATAGCGCTTGGAGCGTGTCAGGCTTACGTGTCAGAAATCAATTTACAGCGCGAACAATGATCACTTAAGTCTAGGGTCGAACCTAAGCGGATTATTACTAACGGCCCTGTTCGTATGTTCGATAAGCGTGTCTTTTCCGAGGGCAAGTGCGCAGTTAGCTACGGTAAGTGAAAATATCATAACCAACAAAGACGTAATTTGTTGGGTCGAGATTGTGATGATGTTTGAGCTCAATCCTATTATTAATATTCCGAATACTGCTCCCAGGCCCGTACGCGTGATGGTTAGGAAGCCGGTTCCAATCTCTGCAATGATTTTGTGGATGAACTCAAATATCCACAGACTCTTGTCTGATCTGAATCGAATCCCATATTTAATAAGAAATACTAAGCCATAAGGGGCAATCAAGTAAGCGGAGTAATCAATAAGTGGACCTATGGCCAGTAGTCCTTGAACGATGTCGTCAACATCTTTTTGAGTGTGGCTGAAAAGCCAAAGCGGCACGGCACCTAACAAAAAGGCTATAGCCCATTCACTTGGTAGGTTTCTTAAAAGCGCGATCGTATCTTTTTTGAAATTACTACTTTTTTTTTCCATTGACTTTCCTTGAGGACACACAATGAGTTGATCTTCAAAAAGGAGCGGTCGATCTGGATGCGCCAACATTCGGACCGACCGCCGTCCCTGCAGATTGTCCCTGCAAGTCCAGCCAAGGCTCTTGCTCCGTGCACAAAGCGCGGCGAGCCTAGCACCTGTTTATCCATACAGTAAAGGTCTTGCTTTCTATGTCCACACCCATCATCCCTTGGATGGGCGGCAAACGCCGCCTGGCCGACCGCCTCCTTCCGCTTTTTCCGCCACACGAATGCTACGTCGAAGTCTTTGCCGGCGGTGCCGCGCTGTACTTCATGAGGCCTCAGCCTTCGCCCGTCGAAGTCCTCAACGACATCAACGGCGACCTGGTCACGCTTTACCGCGTCGTGCAGAACCACCTTGAAGAGTTCGTGCGCCAGTTCAAATGGGCGCTCAGCTCGCGGCAGGTGTTCGAATGGCAGAAAATGACCCGCCCTGAAACCCTCACCGACATCCAGCGCGCCGCCCGATTCTTTTACCTGCAGCACCATGCTTTCGCCGGCAAGGTCTCGGGTCAGACATTTGGCACGGCGACCACCGCACCGGCCATCAACTTGCTGCGCATCGAGGAAAACCTCTCGGCTGCGTGGCAACGCCTGTCCGGCACCTACGTCGAAAACCTTCCCTGGCTTGAATGCGCCGAACGCTACGACCGTGCCCACACCTTCCACTACATGGATCCGCCGTACTGGCAGACCGCTGGTTATGGCGTGGACTTTCCGTTTGAGAACTATGAGCGGATGGCCGACTTCATGCGTCGGTGCAAAGGCAAAGTGATGGTCAGCATCAACGACCACCCGGACATCCGCCGCGTGTTTGAAGGTTTTCACTTCGAGACCTTGGACATCCGCTACACCACAGCCAATCAGCGGCAGGGGAAAGCCGAAGTGAGTGGCGAGCTGGTGATCATGAACTGGGAACCGGCAGCGTTGGGTGGGTTGTTCTGACAGATACCGGGTTTCATTTCTTTACTTCCCACCCTCCCGTCTATCCGATATTTCCTACAGAAATTGACCGAATGCCGATCTGAAAGTTAACTGTACATTCGTACAGTATCGGAAGTCGTGCGTCATGAGCTTTTCAATCCTAGGCCCTATTGCCGTGGCCGGTCGGAAGTTACCTCTTTGCCTTTTTCGAGTGCCGGCAGGTTTTCCTTCGCCGGCAGCGGATCACATCGAAACCCACATCTCGCTTGACGAAGTGCTCAACATTCGTGCCCCACATGTTTACTTGGTGAAAATTGCCGGAGAGAGCATGCAGGGGGCAGGGATCTTTGACGGCGATTTAGCGGTGGTGGATCGTTCACTGGAGCCGGCGCACGGGCATATTGTTGTTGCGCTGCTCAACAACGATCCGCTTTGCAAGCGGCTGTGCATCCGTGGGAAAGAGGTCATCCTGCTGTCTGAAAACCCCAAGTACCCGCCGCGCTATGTGCTGGAAGGCGATGAGCTAGCGATCTGGGGCGTGATTATCGGTAGTGTGCGCAGTCATGTCTAAGCAGGTGCCGGTATTCGGCCTGATCGATTGCAACAGCTTTTACGCCAGCTGTGAGCGAGTGTTTCGCCCTGACCTGGCCAAGGTCCCCATCGTTGTCTTGTCGAATAACGACGGCTGCGTCATCGCCCGCAGCTACGACGCCAAGCGTTATGTGAAAATGGGCGAGCCTTATTTCCAGATCAAACACAAGCTAAAGCAGCACGGCATCATCCCGTTCTCCTCGAACTACGCGCTGTACGGTGACATGAGTGAGCGCGTCATGACCCTGATCGAGTCCATGGTGCCCGCAGTCGAGGTCTACAGCATCGACGAAGCCTTCGTCGATCTCACCGGCATCAGCGATTTGGATGGCCTCGGTCGACAGATTCGGAGTCAGGTACTGAGGTGTGCTGGCATTCCAGTCGGCGTTGGTATCGCTCAGACCAAGACCCTGGCCAAATTGGCCAACCATACGGCCAAACGCCTGCAGGCGCAGACAGGTGGGGTCGTCAATATTTGCGACCCAATTAAGCGTGACTGGGTGCTGCGTAACACCGACGTTTCAGAGGTGTGGGGTATTGGGCGTCGCATGAAACTGCACCTAGATAACATGGGGATCAAAAGTGCTATGGATCTGGCCAAAGCCGACCCTTGGACACTGCGTAAAAACTACAGTGTGGTGATCGAAAAGACGGCGCGCGAACTCGCCGGCACCCCATGTCTGGAGCTGGACGAACCCGATCCGCCGAAACAGGAGATCTGCTGCAGTCGAATGTTCGGCACCCGCCTGACGGAACTGGCACCGATCAAGGAAGCGGTGGCCACCTACATGATGCGCGCTTCAGAAAAACTCAGGGCGCAAAACTCGCTGTGCAAGAAAGTGCGAGTGAGCATCCGCACCGGCTTGTTCAATCCGGAGGAGGCGAAGTACGCCAATGGTGTGGTGATCCATATGCCTTACCCTACGGATGACGTCAGGCTGCTAACCAAGGCTGCAGTTGATGCGCTGGATCGGATTTATCGCCCTGGTTTCAAGTACAGCAAGGCGGAGGTCTTGCTGATGAACCTGTGTCAGCCAGGTGAATACACGGACGATCTGTTTGCGGCTTCTCAACCGACCGAATCTACCAAGGTCATGGCCGTACTGGATCAGATCAACGAACGGTGGGGAAGGGGGACACTGCGAGCGGCGAGCGTCCCAAGTAACCCAGAGTGGGCCATGCGGCGTGAAATGATGAGCCAGAGCTACACGACCCGCTTGGATCAATTGTGGACGATCAACTGTAAGTAGTGAGAAGTCTGCTATCGGCCATTAGCGGACGCTTTTAAGCGACCGCTAAACGGAAAACTAAATTCAGTTAGGTTTCCTCAAAATGGATATTTGTGCCTCATTGGTCTTTAATGCCGGATCAATCTCCGCAGTAACTTTTATCCCAGCCTCGCGCATCACTTTGAGCAACAGTGCATATCTGTGATTAGGATCTTTTGCCACATCAGGACCAGCCCTTAAATTAACATCTGCTTCACTAGGCTCCAGTTGTACAATTTCATTTGGTAGATTTCCGCCAAGAGTGGGGTAAATATTTATATTCAAACTTTTAAAAAGTACCAAAAAATCCATGGCATACATTTGCGCTTCTGTTTCACCTACCGAAGCAACTCTCAGGTTCGCTTTAGGATCGAATAGAAACGCAGGAGATTTCAGAAACTCAGCTACACGTGATGCTTGGTCGGATGTCAACCGGCGAATACTTTGCATCTTTTGAATGCGTTCATTAACCCTCGCCGTTTCTGCTCGAGCCTGCTCCGCTTCAGTTCTCAGAGATTCTGTATCCCTTTCCAATCTAGCAGCATGCTCACTCGCTTCAGCTGCCCTTGCATCTGCTTGAGCTATTTTCACTTCATTATTTGACTGCCGAATTTCGGCGTACCTTTCTCGTACAGAGCCTGACCATACAAGTCCGGCAGCTGACAAAAAAACAATAATGGCGCCGATTACAGAAAATAATCCAGACCAATCATACAGCTGATCCGCAGCTTTTTGCGACAAGTCGAACATTCACCTAAGTCCCGTTTTGTAACTATTGGCGCGCATTGCGCGTCTTCCGATAACTATTATTGATTAAGCGCCTACAAACTATGATCGCTAACCGTAACTAGCTTTTTACGCCGCCGAGCTTCAAAAACATTTTCTGTTCTTCACCATCGTAAAGGGGCAACCATTCAGCATCATTATCATCTCCACTATAATGATATTCTGTGGTTGAAAAGACTATTTGCGTGCCGTGTTTATGACACAGCTCTTTTAAAGCCCCCAAGTAACGGCCCAAATCGTCATTGTGTATCTCATGTTGTTTTGGAGTGTCCAAAATCAGAAATCTGAATCCCATAACTCCTCTCTCAGCAAAAACTTGGAAAACAGCCGCATGGTATGCAAGAACAGCACGAATTTTCGTACTACCTTTGAGCTGAGATATACTTTCGACTCCCAGCAAAGGACTGAAATCATCTTTAAAAGTTATGTCCTTACTGACATTATGCGTATGTAACAAATTAAGCCAGTCTATGAAGTAACGACGAATATCTGACCTTACTTTTATCAGCTCTGGAGAGTGTGATCTATCAGCAGCAAACGATTCATAAAGAGTTAAGGCTTTATCACGCTCAACAAGCACCTTGAACTGCCTTTCTTCCAAGGCGGAAACTTTGTCAAGCTCACTGAGCTGGCCTTGGAGCGAAAATATTTCAGTTTTCAATCTGGTGATAGCCTCTACCAGCGAGGATATTTCACTTTTAGAACTTGATAAGTTTCGCTCGTCGATTAAATTTTGAACGGCCAGTTCCTGCGCCAAACGCTGGCGATTAAGCTCTTCGAGCTTTATTTCGTCAAAGTTTGAATTGCGCTCCAAATCCTTAATTTGGTCACGAAGGTAAAGGAGATTTTTACTGTAGGCTTCTGAACTCGAGGAAAATAGCTGGCATAGGTCGGCTCCACAAATTTCTCTGAATGACAGAAACACGCGTCGAGCTTCTTCGTTAAGGTTTAGCGTCTCTATTTCAGTGTTTATTTCTTGAATTATCTTGCCAATACCTAAATTACGTCTTTGCAACTGATTTATTTCTAAGATCGTTTCTCGCATCGCGCTTCGCTGATTATATATCAAGCGATCCAGCGCACTAATAGAGTCGTCTCGACTAGCTCCCGCCCCTTGAAGGTTATTTGCTTCAGATTCCAGCTGGAATATTTCGGCTTCTATCTCAGGCTTAGTCTTTCTAATTTCCTTAATATTACTTTTGGCAATCTCTACCATTCTAGACAACGTTTGGGCATCTTTGTCCAAAAAATCTAAACGCTCTTTCGCCCTGAATCGATCTTTCTTGACATCGAATGAGTTTTTTACAGGGAGATCAAAAACCATTCTCATCATTTCTGAGAACTGGTCCTTAATGAATTTGCTAGGCGGACAATAGATTTCGCTGTAACCGCCGTCTTGATCTAGGTAATACATTGGCAGCAATGTAGCTAGATAGGCTGCACCTGGCTGGTTATTCACAGTTACCAAGTTATGAGCAGTCAAGCCAAGCCATTCAAATATGTAGCGTGAAAAATCCCTCTCATTATAAAACCTTTGCGCATTGCCCGCCGGCTCGATAACTTCGATGTCTAACTCTCTGCTGTAGACGCGCCGCAACAGCAAGCGACCTTTTTCAGAAGATACTGTAAGCTCAGCGTATTTACATCGTTCGTAAATATCATTTCGAAATATACTGGGAAATCCTAAGCAAAAAGGGATGGATTGAACTACTGGAGTTTTTCCACAGCCGTTTGGCCCAAAAAGCTGTGTTATATCCCTTCCGAAAACCAACAACCCAGAGCCCCACCACAATGGACCATTTGGAAAGATTTTTAAATTTATAAGCTTCATCCCAACTCCAAATCAAGCTGCTTGGCCACACATATATTCCTGTAAGCTCTTGCTATATAGGCGAGATTGTATGAAAGATCATCATCTTGGCTGGTGGCTCTGGATATAACCTTCTTTCCTAATTCAGTTATAGCAATACGACTCTGCCTATTATTAACTTCTATAAGTGATGTCTTTTCAAGAAAAGTAATAGCTTTCACTGTCCTGACCCTTAGATTTGCAGACCAGCCTAAGTGCTGAGCTGACCCCTTAAAGCCAGGCATAGCCCCTTCAATACTTTCGCCTACTAGCTGACCAACTTCTGATACTCTGGGCTTTCTTTTATCCTTAGCCATTAACAGCACAATCAGACATATCAAAGGTAGTTGAAAGAGTGCCTCGTTGTTCAATTGGTGCCGGATCGGTCCTACCTCTACAACTGGAACAGATATATTTTTATCCGCTATCGTTGTGAAAAAACTCTCGAAATTCATGACTTCCCTCTCACGAACGTAGAAAAAACACCACCTAACAATAGGTCTTCAGTCAGATCGAATCGCAAATTTTTGGTTTCAAGTTCTGCAAGCAAGCTTTTAATTGGAGAGCGCAGGTTGCTCAAAGCTAACAGGCCTTGAGCATCTACCGCGTTTTTGAGGGTTGTGCTAACACGCTCTGATATCGTTAGCAAATCAAGTTCCTGTATTACGTGTCTCGCGTTTCGAAACCAAAGATCCCAGTCAGTCTTGCACTTCGAGCAGTACATAACCATAGCGGTATCTGCACCGCCAGCCTTCAAGGCGCGCTGAATCATTGACGCCGATTTTATTGCACTGCTATCGCCACCATTTAAAAGACTATAATATGCATCTTTCGAAATGCTCAAAATGGTTAGCAGGTCATCAATTGATATTCCTGCACAGCTTTCTATAGAATCAGCATCCCAAGTTTTAATTGCGCCGCTTGATTTTCTCTCAACCAAGTCAAGAAGTCGCAGCAGTATTTCCTTGAATTCAGCTCTCTCTAGATCGATCTCACTGAATTCGTATATTTTTTCTTTTACGATTAACTCGAAATAATTATCACCTTCTTTCAAGAAGGAAACGTCCGACTCAAATGAAAGCTTTGATAAGTTTAATTTTGCTTGATCGACAGTCAGCGTTCCGCTATCGCCACCAAAGCATTCTGAGAACCTATCAAGAATAACTTTTGTGTATTTGTTTTCAAAAGCTCCGGAATTAATATCTTGTAGCAAATCATCAACATCGTCACTATTGTTTACATTGGTTTGGAATATCACGGACTTACAATAACTATCAAATGCTACCGTATGCAGTAACAATTTCCCTACAAAGCTTTCCTTAAGAGACTTGGTACATTGCTTGGCCTGGTCTTTCAGTTTGACTTTAAGTCCAAAAACCTCATTGATAGTCCAATTGTGGTTCTGCTTGCCTTTGGTTTTAACTTGATAGAATACATACGAGTAGCCATGCTCGTCTTTATTTCTAATGACAAAATCGTCGTGAAGATCGCAATAAACCCTGTCAACACTCGCACCTTCGAGTATCGAAAGAGAGGCTATTGCGGCAGATCTGACCTGAGCACGATACCTGCTGAATGAGTCTCTACCGTTTTGTTCCCTGGCCTTTTTGGTTTCAAGCATATTCCGCCCGCATTTTATTATGCATATCCATATAAGCAGTTCGTTTTAGAACCTAGTGGCTTTGATGCGAGCTCCCTAGCGTAGATCGAAAGCGGAATCCGTCCAGGTGGAGCCTAGTCCTAAAATTGGCACATGGCCATTAGCCAAACGTAACGGCTCTGTCCGCGTAGGTAAAGGGCGCAGGATTTCTACAAGCTCGATTGTCATCAACAGCAAGGATGGCGCGATCTGACTTTCAACGAATGTGAGTTTTCTTGCCGTAAGCGACTTCTTGCGTACGTCCGATTTGGCCGAAAGCAGACCTGGGTGGGTGAGGGCGGGGATGATCTCTGGAAGCTTTTTAGGGCATATTTAGGGCAAATCCGAGGCCGCTTTAGGCCGCAGAGAACCAAGGCACCAAGCGTGAATTCCCGAGATTTTGTGCCTGAAGCGGTCTGCCAATATATTGGAATGGGTTCGAATCCCTATCCTTGCAATTGGTTTCCCAATGATCGTATTCGATCTAAGCAGACAGTAACTACGATCGCCCGCCAACAGCTGCCATTCCGATGCGACGTCATGAGCATCGATTAAAATGAATTTGAGAGCCCTGCTAACGGCCAGGATTGGCATTGTGACCTTACCGGACGGCCGCACATGGGACATGAATCCCATTACCAGGATTAAGCATTACGCAATCCCGACCTACTTACCACCTGCAAAATCTATGGCAATACGCCATACTCTCTTTTAACGGCCTGCATGCCCCGGCTTGAAAGAAAAAACTCGCGCGTGCTGAGGTTTAATGTGAACGCAATATCAGGGAAATAAGTTAACAATATGGATAGAGTCAATGTAAAAGGAAATCAAGGGATTTTAAAGAAACTTTGTGGGGCGGATAATAATGACAATCCGGCGGGTTCAAGTTGGCCGTTGCGGTTTGTGCTTATTGTATTTTTCTTTCTTGCTCTCGCATACATCACAAATTTTCACTCCCATGCAATATCTGCTGATCCAGGTGATTGGGGGAGCCTGGGTGACTTTATTGGTGGAGTCACCAACCCACTAATATCAACTATTGCCTTGATATATTTGGCAAAAGCGTACTACACGCAGAAAATTGAGTTGGCTGAAACACGTATCGCGCTACGAGACACCGCTAAACATAGCGAGGAGTCAGCGCGAGCACAGATAAAACTTGTGGAATCTGCATTGCAACAAGAAAAATTAACGAAGAGAAACTTAGAGCTTAAGCTTCTTGCCACACAGTTAAGCTTGCATCAAGGCAAGATATCTTTTCTACATGGTGAACTATCTAATTCAACATATAACTTCAATAAATTTACAAGCACGATTGACATGTTTAGCACTAAGAAAGAGAGCTGGCTGACTAGTCGGCGTGAAATGGATAGTTACAGGTTTAGATTGATATCCCTAATAGATAAGGAGGATGTTGAGATAAAAATTCTTGCTGGGAGGGTGGAGGAGTTAGTTAATCAAGAAGCTCCTTAGAATAATTAAACAATTATCTTTGAGTGGAGGGGTGGCAATGCCGATCGCATGGAGTAAAATCTGGTGTTCAATAAAAAGTCATAAATGGGAAGTCAAAGAAATTACAGTTGAGCGTGAAACAAGAACAACATACTGGGTATGTAAGCGCTGTGGCATAGAGTATCAAAAAGTGGAGCCCGACTGTTAGGCTTAATGACTCCGCAGGCTTTTGGACTAAAACTAATCACTTGTGATGGGTAGCGTTAAGCCAAGCGCTCCCTATCAGTTAATAAGGAGGAGGCCTGCGAGGATGGCGCGAAAATGGGGGGTAACCATACGCCTATTCATACCATTCAATGCCAACCATGCGTTTGTGCATGCATTGGTGAAAGTACTACTCCTCAACAAACACTTTGAGTTGTGGCATAACTACCAAAGTACTCCAGCGCAATCGGGGTGTGCTACAAGGTATCAATCACGCTACAGAAATTGATATTGTGGGTGGGGAATTGGAAGGGAAGGGGGCAGGATTGTAAGTTCCTTCGGACTGCAGGTGTCTGCTCCTAACTTTTCTGTGTTTTAGAAACTACAAGCAGACACGTTTTTTGGAGCTTGGCGTCAGTTTTGGCCCTCAAGCTCATTAATTATCAGTGAGCAGTAATTTTCTTGGATGATACTCATCACTTCTCGAAT
>Ga0157371_10004445_pt1 | contig 12236 bp, 10 predicted proteins | sample C45metaG_FD_113462 | JGI IMG/M metagenome (GOLD analysis project Ga0157371, IMG submission 113462) | Corn rhizosphere microbial communities from Kellogg Biological Station, Michigan, USA - C4-5 metaG | ecosystem: Host-associated > Plants > Roots > Rhizosphere > Soil | place: USA: Michigan... | reverse complement strand
CGTAGCGATCGGCGAGCGTTCCGGCTGCCATCAGCACGGTGGTGCAAGCGATCGTGTAGGCATTCATGATCCATTGCAGATCTTTGAAATCGGCGTTCAGCAGTTTTTCGAGCGTGGCCAAGATGACGGGCACGCTCGAGATTTCCAGCGCGAACATCAACTGCGCGAGACAGATGGCCGCCAATGCGATGGTGTTGCGATTGGAGCGGGTGTAGGAAATGTCCATGGGCCGTTCTTCCCAAATTGATGTGGAGGGGCGACTTCGCCGTCGGCGCTCCGCGCGCCGTGGCGTTCAAAGACAGCAGACGAGTGCGAGCCGCGGGGCCTGTCGGGGGCTTCGGGCGGCTCACTAGGTTGCAACATAAAACCATTGAAATGCTAGTTCATGTGGTTTTATATTGCAACCATAATAGGCGTAGGGAGAGGAGGGGCTGCGCATAACGAAGGCAGACCCTGCACCACAAGCTCAAGGCATGGGGAGTCGGCACGCTAGGGGATGCGAGACGAAGACCCTGACGAGACACATGAATCAGGGCCTTCAGCGTTGCCTGTGCAGCGGCGGTCGGTGTGCCGAACCACCGCGATCGTCCGTTTTCCGCCAATCTCCGTGCGCGCCGCACTACCTCGCGCAGCGTGACTTCTTCAGCAGCATCGGGATGTTCATTTCCGCACAAAAGCCCGGAGTAATACCCGGTCGACGGGCTTGTGCTCGCGTGTAGCTAGCACGACGCTCGCAGACGGCCACTTCAACCGTGATCATTCACCCATTAATCCGGCGTGGGATAAATCCCCGTCAAAGCGATCACAAAATTCGTCGCCAAGTACGGATTGCGAATCTCGACCGCCGCATTGCCGCCCGTCGTACCGATCGTCAGTGAATGGATGCTGATATCGGCCTGAGCACTAAAGGGGGCAAGCGTGGTGTTGGGCGCGTTCGTCGTGTAGTGCGTCGTGGGATGATTCGACGCCAACCCCGCAGCTAACACCGCATTGGTGCCTGGCGCGGCCTGAAGATTCGTCGACGTGGTCGATGCCGGTATGCTGACTTGCACCGAAGAACCGGACGCCGATACGGACGCCGAATGTGTGTGCAGGGGCATTTGGGCGGTCGTCAGTTCGACCGCCTCCTGCCCTCCCGTCACCGCCAACTGCATCGGCGTTAAATTTTGCCCCGTGCCCGTGCCGACTGGGCTGCGACCGGAAAAATTCGGCAACTGAAAGGTAGTCGGTGCAGTGCCGCCGTAAAGGTTTCCAATCAGCGAATAAAGCGCTTGATTTTGTCCCACCTGCATCGTTTGTCCCTGGCAAAGCGCCCAGCCATAGGGAGCGAATTTGAAGCTGACCATACGGATTTCACCGATGTACGGGTCGCTCATGCAAGCCTCCTTGTATTTCTCATTCGTTAGTGGAGAAAAAAGAATAGACCTCCTGTTGAAAACCGCCAGTCAATCGGCTTAATGCTGAAAGGCAGCCGCATCAGTTGCCTTTCAGCCCTATCGGACCGCGCCCCCGCGCGCTTACTCCCGATGCTCCGCCGAGATCTTCTGCCGAACCACGCTAACAGGCTCGCCCGTCTCCTCGTCGTCCGTATCGGCCGCACCGAACAGCATGCTATTTCGCGGCCACACGCGTCGGAATTGCTCGAGCTGCCGCTCCTCGGCGAACACGGATTGGGTGGGCTTGAGCAAATCGTGCCGCGACACTAAGCCCAACAACCGATACGAGTTCTCGTCTTCAACGACCGGAACGCGTTCGAGCCCCGTGGCGGCAAGCCGGGCCGCCACATTCCGGCAAGTCTCGCCGGGCAACGCGATGTCGGGCCGCGATTGCGAGAAGAAGCGACCGATCGGCGCACCGTTGTCTTCGGAGGTGAGCCGATCGAGCATCGCCTTATCGACCACGCCGACCAAGCGTCCCGCCGCCACGACCGGATACGCACGAAACTTTTGCGTCGCGCCGAAGTAGTCCCGGTGGATATCGGCGACGCTCGTCTTCGCATCGATCGTCTGCACCGTGCGCGTCATCACTTCCTCGACATAGTGCCGCTCGAGCGGATCGATGCTGTACTCGCGATAGATGTGATAGCCGCGGCGTGCGATTTTCTCGGTGAGAATCGAGCGACGCATGAGCAAGACCGTGAACCCATACGCAACGGCCGCCGCGGCCAGCAGCGGCAGCAACGCGTTGGCGTCGCCCGTCAATTCGAACGCGAACACCGCCGCCATGACGGGCGCGCGCATCATGCCGCCCAGCGCCGCCGCCATGAAGATGAGCGGCCACACCGTCGGCTCGCCGCCAGGCATATAGGGCCCAACGATCGCGCCCACGCCCGCCCCCATCATCAGCAACGGCGCGAGCACCCCGCCCGACGTACCCGACGCCAAGGCGATCACCCAAATGATGGCCTTGACGACCACGATCCAGACGACGGCATGCAGCGCGAGATGGTTTTGCAGCAAATCGCCGATGACGTCGTAGCCGACGCCAAGCGTTCTCGGTTGGAAATAGCCGCCGATGCCCACGGCAATCGCGCCCAACGCCGGCCACCACATCCAATGGATCGGTAACTTGCCGAAGGCGTCCTCGACGCGGTAAAGCCACGTCGACAGACCCCATGACAACGCCCCCGCGATCAAGCCGGCGATGGCTGACGAGACGATCCCGATCGGTCCGAGCGGCAGCGTATGCAGCGGGAACAGCGGCCCGCTGCCCAACAGCAGCGGCCGGGTGAAGCCCGCGACGGCGCAAGCGATGGCTACCGGCAGCAAACTGCGAGGCCGCAGCTCGAACAACAACAGTTCGATCGCCAACAACACCGCGGCAACCGGCGTACCGAACACCGCCGTCATCCCCGCCACGGCGCCTGAAACGAGTAGCGCCTTTCGCTCGGCGCTCGACAAATGGAAAAACTGCGCGACGAGCGAGCCGATCGCGCCGCCCGTCATGATGATGGGGCCCTCGGCGCCGAACGGGCCGCCGCTACCGATCGCAATGGCGGAGGCGAGCGGCTTGAGCACCGCCACTTTCGGCGACATCTTGCTCTTGCCGAACAGAATCGCTTCGATGGCTTCGGGGATCCCATGGCCGCGGATCTGTTCCGATCCGAAGCGGGCGATCAGCCCTACCAGCAAGCCGCCAATGACGGGCGTCGCGATCACGACCCAGCCGAGAGTGTTCTCCGACGGCGAATGATTGGCCGTCGATATCGTCTGAAAGAAAAACAGATTCGTGAAGAGACGGATCAGATGGAGCAGAAAATCGGCGGCGACCGTGCTCAATGCGCCGCCGACGGCCGCGATCGCAGTGATGCGCAATAGTCTGACGTCCGTCGCAAAATCGCCTTTATGCTCGCTCATGTAGTTCCTCAGTAGGCATTCAGTGGTCGGTCCGGCCAAGGCTCTATTTATATCACGATGTGATGTAATGTGTCCGGCCCTAAGTGGCTTGTACGGGCGCGGCAACGGGGTGCCGATGGGTTTTCCCCCGCCGCCTCAAGTTTCTGTCGCTGCATGCCGTTAAACGATGATGGCCCGCATGAAGCGCGCCCGTGCAGTGCCCGCCACGCGTCGGGCAGCCGGCCTCTCGGCGCCCCAATGCGCTTCCGTTCTCAACACGTCGCTCAATATCTAGGATTCCACATGACCGTACCCCATCGGCGCGGCCTGAGTATCGGTGCGCGACTCGTCGCCTTTTCGTGCGTGCTGGTCGCGCTTATCTTCGTCGCGTTTTCTTGGGCGCTCACGCAGGCGGCCGGCGCGCAAGTTCGCGAGCAAGTCATCAAACGCATCGACGAGAAAGACCGTTCGCTCGCGGACATGATTGGCCTGTTCGATCATGCGTTGACGGCCGAAGTCGGCCGCACCATGGCATTGCTCGAAAGTTTTCTGCCGGGTGGTTTTAGTGTCGACGAGAGCGCGAAGATCGACGTGAATGGCGTCGCGACGCCCACGTTCAAGGCTGGCGATCATGTCCTGAACCTCGACTACGCCATCCCCGATCAATTTCTCGAACGCAGCGGCGCGATCGCCACCCTCTTCGTTCGCAACGGCGACGACTTCGTGCGCGTCACCACATCGCTCAAGAAGCAAGACGGTTCGCGCGCGATCGGCACCTTGCTCGACCGCAAGGGTCCGGCCTACGCCCTCGTCGCGTCGGGCCGAATTTATACCGGCCTCGCTACGCTGTTCGGCAAGCGATACATCACCGAGTACAAACCGGTCAGCGATGCATCGGGGCGAGTCATCGGGGCGCTCTTCGTCGGCGTCGATATCGATGCGCAAATCCAAGCGCTAGAGGATCAAATCCACGCACTCAAAGTCGGCGAAAGCGGCTACTACTTTGTGATGGATACATCGAACGGGCCGGGCCGGGGGAAATTCATCGTTCACCCCAGCGCCGCCGGTCAAGCGTCCGACGATCAAAACGGCCCGTTTTCGCAGATGCTTGACGCCAAGCAAGGCCGCATCGACTACACGTCCAAGGACGCGACGCTGAACGAATCGAGCGCACGTGACAAAACGGTATCGTTCCTGGCCGTGCCGGAATGGCATTGGGTGATCGGGGGTGTCGCCTTGCGCGACGAAGTGATGGCCGAGGTCACGTCGATTCGCAATCGCTTTGCGGGGATTGCTTTGGCGCTGCTCGCCGTTTTTGCGGCCGTCTTTTTGTTTGTCGTCCGTCGATTGGTCAGCCGGCCGCTCGATGAGGTCGCAGCTGCAGCGGGGGAACTGGCGGCGGGCGATTTGACGGTACGGTTAGGCAAATCGCGTGTAGCCGCCGACGACGAAATCGGCCGCCTCGTCCTCGCGATCGATGGCGTGGGAGAAGGCTTGGCGCGCATCGTCGCGCAGGTGCGTGAAGCCTCAGCCGAAGTGACGGGCGGCACGACGCGGATCTCGGCGAGCAGCGGCGACATCGCGGCGCGCATCGCGACCCAAGCGGCGAGCGTCGAGCAGACGGCCGCGAGCATGGAGGAAATCACATCGACCGTGCAGCAAAACGCGGAGCATGCGGCGCGTGCGAGCGAAGTGGTCAGCGGCGCGGCCGATGCGGCGTTGGATGGCGGACGCGCGGTCGAACGCGTCGTCTCGACGATGAGCGAGATCAACGGCTCATCGCAAAAAATCGCCGACATCACGAACGTCATCGAGGGCATTGCCTTCCAGACCAACATTTTGGCGTTGAATGCGGCCGTCGAAGCCGTGCGCGCGGGCGAGCACGGCAAGGGATTCGCCGTGGTGGCCGCCGAAGTGCGCGCGCTGGCGCAACGCAGCGCGGCGGCGGCGAAGGAAATCGCCGGCGTGATCGCCGAATCGACTTCGACTATTCAAGGTGGGTACAAGGTGGCCGAAGAAGCGAGCGCGGCGATGCAAGGCATCGTGTCTCGCGTCGAGCAAGTGCGCTCGATCATCGCGGAAATCGCCGTCGCGTCGCGCCAGCAGTCCGCCGGCATCGAGCAAGTCGGTATTGCGGTGACGCAAATCGGCGAAGCCACGCAGCAAAACGCCGCGCTGGTGGAAGAAGCGGCCGACGTGGCGCGTTCGCTGGAGGCGCAGGCGGCGGACCTCGACGGTGCGGTGTCGACGTTCAAGCTGGTGAGCGGGAAGTAAGTGTGACCGCCCGGAACCGGGCGGCGCCCTCGTCGATCGACGCGGAAATACATCCACGAGGACATCTGATGCTGACCAATCGGATCGACGAGGCCTCGATCACCGCTTCCTGCGGCGGCGAGCAACGAGAAGTTGCTGTCCAACTAGGCATACGCCCCGGCAACTACCCATATAACAAGATTGCCGCCGCTCATGGAGCTGAATATGTCCTCGTCCTTCCCCTCGATCAGGTGGCGGATTACAAGAACAACCCCGATTTCAAGAGTAAAACGATCATCGGCCTCGATGATCCGTCAAACTGGGAACGCGTATGTGCAGCCTTGGATGCGAACGGTCATCTGAGAGACGGACAAAAATATCTTTTCTTTCCTGAGCGAGATTTATATGTAAGCGCCGCCGCTCACCTGCGCCAACGGTTCGGCGATGGAGCACGCGCCTATGTCGCGCCTGACAAGGAAGCCCTTCCGGCCAAGCTCAAGGCTGCCGGAATCGAACCGCTTCCATGCGCGATGGTCAAGGCCGTCATGAAATTCGGCGAGGACGCGGCCGGAAAGACGGCGAGGGACGCCTACCTCAATGACGCCATCCTATCGATCGGCGGCTTTCCCGTAGTCCTAAAGGCGACTAACGCATCGGCTGAATACGGAATCGTTCCCGCCGACGACTTCGACCAGCTCGTTCAAGGCATTCACCGCTACAAAGGGCAAAAAACCGAAAGCGGGGCCGAGCTAGTATGGTCTCTTCAAAAACAGGCCGATGGGCCGGAGTACTGCATCGAGGGCTTCGTCGATCGGGAGGGAAACAAACATATCGTTCATGGTGGGCAAAAATTCGCGAGAGCCATGCCAGGCGAAAAATACCAGCTAGGCGGCACCATAGGACACGATCATGAATCGTTGCAAACGCTTGAAGGCGGCAGGCTCCTCGAGCTTGGAAAGCGTGCGGCCGAAGCGCTCGACTTTCCGACGGGCCCCTTCACGATGGATATTGTGAAGACGCTGAGCAACGGAACGCTTCATCTCATCGACACCGCTCACGGGCGCATACCCGGACTTGTCGTGCAGCCCAGCATCAGGAAGGCGACCGGCTATGATTGGGCGGATCTCTCCTACTGCCTACAGGCGGGGAAGCCCATCCCATTCCCGGAGGAGGTGAAGAAAAACGGCCTTCTACCTGTCCATATGACGCTGAGCGACGACGACGGCGCTGTCTTTGATGAAGTCGTACGGCGCACGTCCCGAATCCATCGTGCATCGCAAGTAGCGTACGGCGACGCGATCGACAGCAGTTCCTCGCCGGCAATGAAGGCGTATATGAACCGTCGGGGTAGTTCGTACGCTTTCTTCGAAGCAGAAAGTAGCACCGATGCAGCTGAGGTATTCAAAGCCGTCATTTGCGAGCGGCGAGGCGGCGTCATGAAACCGATCGAATGCTATTCGCGCCCAGATCTGGCGAGCGCGAAGCAATGTGGAGCATCGGGCTCCGCAGGTTCGTCAGGTCTACCCACTATCGAGCGAGCAGCGCCCTCACCTTTTCCACGTCCTCCGGGGTCGCCGGATTGAACACGACCATGCCGAGATCGGGGCGACCATCGACCGCGAACGAAGAATACTCGAAGGCAATGAGGCCGCTCTGCGGATGGCGGATTTGTTTGATGCCTTCACCAAAGCGTCCAACATCGTTGTCGCGCCACATCGCCGCGAATTCCGAACTCGCCGCGCTCAATTCCTCGGCGAGCTCCGTCATCCGTGCAGAAGCACCGGCGCGCGACGCGTCGGCGCGGAACACGGCTACCACGGAACGCGCAACGCTTTCCCAATCCAATTGAGCTGCGCGCGCTTTCGGATCCAGAAACATCATCCGTAAAACGTTGCGCTGCTTCGGCGGCAGCGCGCCATAGTCGGTCAGCACTTTCGCGGCCGCGCGATTCCAGGCGATCACATCCCATGTGACCGTGCGAACCAGCGCCGGGGTCGATTCCATCGCATCGAGTATTCGCTGCAGACGCGGGGTGACGCCGTCGCTTTCCTGATAGCGCAGTGTCGGAGGCCGGTTTTGCGCAAGCAAGAACAAGTGCTCCCGCTCCACGTTGTTCAACATCAGCGCGCTGGCGATGCGCTCGAGCACTTCAGTCGAAGGCGGCCCGCCGCGCCCCTGCTCGAGAAAGGTGTACCACGTCGCACTGACGTGAGCGCGTTGCGCGACTTCCTCGCGGCGCAGGCCCGGCGTGCGCCGGCGCCCGGATGGATAGCCAAGGGCTACCGGGTCGAGCCGGGTGCGGCGGTCCTTCAGGAAGGTCCCCAGCGGATTGTCGTTCGTGGCCGGCATGCGCATCCTGTTAGTTCAGATAGGTGTATAAGGCCTCTGCTTTTACGCGGAACGGGCGCTATTTATCTTATCAGCCTCGATTCCACCTAGGAGACGTTCAATGTTCGTATTCGTTACCGGCGCGACGGGGTTTATCGGCTCCCGCGTCGTCGATGAATTGCTTGCCGCGGGCCACGACGTGCTGGGCCTCACGCGTTCCGACGCCGGCGCGGCTGCTTTGGCCGCCAAGGGCGCCCGCGCGCATCGCGGCACGCTCGAAGATCCGGCCGCGCTGTGTGCCGGCGCAGCGCAATGCGATGCGGTCATCCACTTGGCCTTCGATCATGATTTCTCCAACTTCCAGGCCAATTGCGATAAGGACAAACGTGTCATTACCGCGCTCGGCGAGACGCTGGCGGGCTCCTCGCGTCCACTCTTGATTACGTCGGGCGTCGGCATGGGCATGCCGGCGCATGGGCAGCTAGCGGTCGAAACGGTTTTGAATTTCGAACATCCGAACCCGCGCATCGCCTCGGAACTGGCCGGCGCGGCGGTTGCCTCGACCGGCGTGGACGTGCGTGTGGTCCGGCTGCCGCAAGTGCATGACACGAACCGTTTCGGCCTCATCACGTACGCGATGGACATCGCTCGGGAAAAAGGAATGTCGGCCTACGTGGAAGACGGTGGCAACCGCTATTCCGCCGTGCATGTGAGCGATGCCGCGCGCCTGTACCGATTGGCGTTGGAGAAAGGTGCGGCTGGCGAGCGCTATCACCCCGTCGCCGAAGAAGGCGTGCCGATGAAGGACATCGCCGAGACGATCGGTCGCGTGCTGGGAATTCCGACAGCATCCTTATCAGCCGAGGAAGCGGCGGCCCATTTCGGCTGGATGGCAATGTTCGCCGGCTTCGATCTGCCCGCGTCCAGCCAGTTGACACGCGAGCGCCTCGGTTGGCGCCCTACGGGGCCAAGCCTGCTCGACGATCTAGGGCGATATCGGGAGTCGAGTTCGCTCGGTGCTTGATTGTGTGCGGTGGGGATAACTTCGGCGGTGGTTGTAGTTGGCGCCAGACATGCCCCCATCAAGGGACTTGCGGCGCCACCACCTTCATCCAAGTGGTAATTTCGATCGGGGGATTGTCGGCAATCCTAATGTCATACAGCACATCTTGGCCCGCACTCACGTAACAAGGCGTGAACGCCCGCCGCGGATCGCGACTGTTATCCATCAGCAAGACAGCATCTGCCACAGGCAGCGCGTGCCGGATCGCCAGCTGAGTGCGCGGAAAACGCTCTTGAAGTTTCCGATATGCGACATCATGGCCGCCTTGCGCCTTACGCGTGAGGACCCGCCCAACAGAGAGCGCTGAATTCGTCAGTCCGACAAAGAGCAATAAGACAAAGTAACCCTCGCGTTGAAGGTTTTGAATTAAATCGATCTTGCTGGCAAACGTACCATCATCGCGGGGCTCCCAGTGGGAAAACACCGTTTCCATCGCAAACGGGACTTTTTTTGCCATTGCTTGGGCGACGAAACTCTGGACGCCCTTCTGTGCGACGGCCATCCACATCTCGTCGGTATCCCGCAGCTTCTGCGCCCACGACCTTAAGCGGCCATCGCGCCCAGGCTCGGGAAGAATGGACAACATCATGCGATCGGCGTTGATCAGCGGAATTTTGATGTCATCGACCAAATGGTCGTACCACATCGTCGACTTTCCAGAACCGTTGTGGCCTGCAAGTACGATTGCGAGAGGTTTTCCCGATTTTCTAGCGCGAGCGGTGATATCAGCGACGGATTGATTAATTGTTCTTATTTTTGCCATGTATCGCTTACGCCGCTACTGCGTCTACCCTGAATTCTCCGCGGACGAAGTGCCCGACTTCCGATTTGCCGTTTAGTCGCCGGATAACGCGCTTGGGATTATGCGGATCAGCGGTGAACACCGGAATGTCCCGCGCCCGCTTGATGTCAACTCCGGGAGTCAACAAGCGCTTACCAAGATCGCGAATGACTTTCGCGCTGGCCTTGACGCCTTTCTGAATGGCCTCGTCAGTAGGCTGCGTAACAATTACCGAGACCTCGCCGAACGTCACGCTCAGCTTGCCTTCCACCTTCCTCGCTTTCGGAGCCGCTATAGGCTGCATAGCCTTCTCCGGTGTCGCTGGCGTCGCACGCGTTTGAGCTGCCGGCCGCTTGCCGCCCCGTTTCGCGATGGTAGCTTTCGTTTGGCTAGACTTTGGCACGACGATCTCCGGGGGACATTCCCATTCGCTGCTATTGTACAGCGGTTGAGCCCTGAACCGAGCCCGCCCCGGGCTCGCCGTATCACGCCAGTGCGCGGCTTGTCGGCCGGGGAAGCCGACCGGCCCCCGTCAGATCCGACGCGATATGTTCACGTCGCACCTCCGACGCCTCAATGCCGTAGTCGCCGGTCTCGTTAGGAAACTTGGCAATCGACGAATGGCCCTCCGAATCAGTGACCGACGCCTTTGGACATGCGCCGCCGACTGACGATCCCGGAGCAACGATCATGGTGGCTGCCCTTTGTGCGCGGCTTGACACCTGACGGTCACCGCTCACGGACTCATGGCAGACGGCTTCCCTTGATCCTTGATGTCAGCTCGGCGCAGATACCGCCATTCGCCGGGCGTGCCGCCGCAAGTACAGATTGTTTAGAACCAGTGCAGAGGCGGTCATCACGGCGCCGAGTATTTGGGCGCCGCCTGGCACGACTCCTGTCAATGCCGACACAGTAAACGCAGTAACCGGCACCACGTCCATAAACAGTACGCCGTTCATCGGCCCGAGATTCCTGTTACCGGAAATCCAGCAGAGAATCGCCGCAAAACCCGCGATCGGCCCCATGTAAATCAGATGCGGCGTGATCGTCCGAAGTACCGCGAGCTTAGGGGCAGCTATTGCGTGCGTCACGATGAGCATCGCGTTCACACCGACAATCGTTGTCAAGCCCAGCCACGTGGTGATTGTCGTGTATTTCAGCGCTGACCATCGCGCGAAGTACGCCGAGCCGAACGTGTAGACAACCCAGCAGAGCGCGCCCAGGACAATGAGGCCGCTTGCTGCATAGTGCTGTGGCGTAAGCAGCGCAGCCCGTAAATCACCCCGCGTGATGACCAAGGCGACACCCGTGAACGAGACAACAACAAACAGAAATGAAGGGAGCGGGGGCGTGGATTTGCGCACTAGCGCATTGAGGAGCAACCCCATCATCGGCTGCGTGGCCATCATGACGGATGCGTTAAGCGCCCCTTCGGCTCCGGCTAGCTGCTGTCCCAGGAAAACAAACGAGCCAAATCCGCAGAAACCAATCGAACCGAGACACCAAGCGATCAACAGCGACTTGCGGTTTGCGCGTAACGCACCGCTCCCTTCCCGGTGCAGCAATAGGGCTAGAAAGCATACGCCAGCAATCAGATACCGGAACGAAGTAAACGTGAACGGATCGATGTATCGCAACGCATCGGTCATCACGGGAAACATCACACCAAACAGAATAGTCGCTACGAGGCACGCAGCGATCCCTTGCCAATATCCGGTGGACGGTGGAGCCAAAGCGGCCGATGAATTCATGAATGATCGTTCTCAAATTAGTCAAAAAATTGGGCGCCCGCTTTCGCGGATGCCACCGGCCAAGCCATGAGGCCCGCGTACGTTTCACGTCACCGCGCGCAACGTCATGTCGACGATCGATGAGAGTGCCGCCTCGTTCATGTCGACCTTACCGAGCACACGCATCCCTTGAACCATACACAGCAGAAACCGCCCGACTTCCTCAGCGTCGAGATGACGGTCGAAGTCGCCTGTTTGCTGGCCTCTTGCTATCGCGAGACTGAATTGTGTCGCAATCCGCTGTAGAGTCCGTTCAATATGCGACCGCAGCGTATGATCGCTCGGCAGCAGTTCGATCACCGCATTGGTAATGAAGCAACCGTGCCGCTCAGACAGGTTCGCGCTCACCTTCGTGTAATGCAGAAGCGCTTCTCGAAGTGCCTGTCGTGGAGGTAACTCGGCAGTCAACTTTTCCTTGAGCCGCGCAACGGCTCCTTCTGCATAACGATCGAACGCCGCGACGAGCAATCCATGCTTGTCGCCGAACGTTCTGTATAAGCTGCCACGAAAGACTCCGGTCGCTTCGCATAGCGCATCGACGGGAGTCGCATGATAGCCATGTTCCCAAAATACTCGTGCGGCGGCCTCGACCGCATGGTCGACATCGAATTCTCGTGGGCGGCCGCGTTCGGCGGGCTGCCTTCCGCGGGGGCGGTTTGTATCGGATCTGCTCATGTCGACGATAT
>Ga0157371_10004444_pt1 | contig 12239 bp, 6 predicted proteins | sample C45metaG_FD_113462 | JGI IMG/M metagenome (GOLD analysis project Ga0157371, IMG submission 113462) | Corn rhizosphere microbial communities from Kellogg Biological Station, Michigan, USA - C4-5 metaG | ecosystem: Host-associated > Plants > Roots > Rhizosphere > Soil | place: USA: Michigan... | reverse complement strand
TACCGAGCGACCAGGTCATAGGGGCGTCTAACCGTTTCAGATAACGCCTGGGCAACGGATTTCAGACATCCATCGCCAGCCAGATGCCCATATCGGTCGTTGTAGCGCTTGAAATAGTCGACATCCACCAAAATGAGCGACAGCGGCTTTTGCTCTCGAAAGCACTGGCGCCAATCCGCCAAGATGTCCTCATCGAATTTGCGTCGATTGGCCACTCCCGTAAGGCCATCTATCAACGCCATGGAGCGCAGCAGATCGTTCTGTAGCTTCAGGGTCAGATGTGTTCGCACACGTGCTTTAACAATGGTGGGATTGATCGGTTTACTGATGAAGTCCACCGCGCCTAGCTCCAGACCTCGCACCTCGTCTGACTCCTGGTGCTGTGCGGTGATGAAGATGATGGGGATGCCCTGGGTCGCAGGGTCAGCCTTGAGTCGACGGCATACTTCATGCCCGTCCATGCCCTCCATGACCACGTCCAGCAAAATCAGATCGGGTAGCTGAGTCCGACATAAGGTGATCGCCTGTTCACCGCTGGTGGCCATGAATACATCACAGTCCTCACGAAATAGCTCATGGAGTACCCGGATATTAGTCGGTTGGTCGTCGACAATGAGGAGTTTTGGACGGTTATGGGGATGCGGCAACCAGGTTTCCATTGCTTGTTCCATCAGGCAGATCTCAAAAGGTCACGACCCATCGGCATCGCAGCGGAAAAGTCGAGCGACTGCACCAGGACAACCAGTTCGTCGAATTGTGGGCGCAGAGATGGCGGCGTTTTTGACGCCAATGCGTCTGCCAGCTCTATGGCTTGAAGGTTACCCGCCTCCAGCAATAGCAAAATCTCTTTAAGGGATTCTTTCCACTGTGTCGGCTCCATTGTTTCCTTACCAGCACTGATCTTTGCTCGTGGGCTCTGACCAAAGTCGACATTCATCTGCTCAAGGCTTTGTTGCAATAACCTGCTCAATTCGTCAAACCAGGTTGCGTCAGCAAAGATGCTCGCTACAGACTCTGCATCTGCGTGTTTTAGTTTGTACTCCAAGTTGCCAGCCAGCAGCGATAGCGCCTTCGCACCCATGGTGCCGCTGCTGCCTTTAATGGTATGGAGCACGAAAGCTGCCCCCGATGCATCTTGTCGTTGGATCTGATCGTGCAACCGGACAAGCTGTTGTTCCAACTCCGGGCCAAAGTTTCTCAGCACGTTGCGGATCAACTCGAGGTTACCGCCAAAGCGGCCAATGATCGATGTACGAGGCTCGATGACGCTTTCTCCTGTATTGGCTTGCCCCACAGCTAGAGATGCTTGGCTATCCTCGCGACCCGCTTGAAAGAGCAGCGTTATGACAAGTTGCTCCAGGTCTATAGGTTTGCCGACATGATCATTCATCCCCGCCGCAAGACACGTCTCACGGTCGGTATTGGAGGCATTCGCAGTCATCGCCACAATCGGCAGCGCTGCAAAGCGTGGATTTGATCGAATGCGACGGGTCGCCTCCAAGCCATCAATATCCGGCATCTGGATATCCATCAACACGACGTCGAAGGGCACACTCTCAGCCATCACCCTGCTCACCCCTTCCAGCCCACCTTCAGCCAGCGTCACTCGAGCGCCTTCCCCTGTCAGTAACTCATCGGCAACCTGCCGATTAAGCATGTTGTCTTCCACCACCAATAGCCGCAGCCCGGCCAGACGCTGCGGCCTGTCAACAGTTGACTTGGACGGGAGTGACTGCGCAAGGCCTTTGCCGTTGAGTGCTCGCTGAACAGCGTCGGCTAACTGCTTGGGAGTGACAGGCTTGGTGAGAAATCCCACGAAGGGAGCGTCTCCCATCTCGTTTGCGTCGGCCAGCACTTCACGGCCGTAAGCGGTAATCATAATGACCAGTGGAGGAGGTACGCCGTTGCCCTGCTGACGGATCAATTGCGCAGCGCTCAGCCCATCCATGTCGGACATCCGCCAGTCCATCAGTACCACGTCGTAGGCTTCGCCTAGCGCCTGCGCGTTCTTCACCCATTCCACTGCTTGCGTGCCACCACTCACGTGGTCGGCCTTCCACCCCAATGCATGAACCGTTCGCAACAGCAATTCACCCGCCATGGCATTGTCGTCGACGACCAGTATCCGTATGGACACATCGACTCCAGAGCTGTCAGATCTCAGCAGCGAATTCTGCGCTACATCCAGCGTGATATCGAACCAGAAGCGACTTCCCACACCCTGCTGGCTCTCCACCTGAAGTTCACCGCCCATCAAGCTGACCAACCGCTTACAGATCACCAAGCCTAGACCGGTACCGCCAAAGCGTCGGGTGGTTGAAGCCTCGGCCTGAGTGAATCCTTCAAAAATGCGTTGAAGTTGCTCCGGGCTGATACCGATACCGGTGTCAGAAACGGCGATGCGCACGCTCACAGCGTTTTCCGTGCGCATCAGCTGCTCGACGCTGACCATGATCTGGCCTTCCATGGTGAACTTGAGGGCATTACCCGCCAGGTTGATCAGCACCTGTTGCAGCCGCAGGCTATCGCCGATCAGGTCGTTGGGTAGATTGGAGTCCAGGTCGAACATGACCTCGACCTCTTTCTGGCCCTGGTTGCCGGCCAGCACAACGGCGAGATCACGCATGAGTGGTTCGAGTTCGAACGGGTGCACATCCAGCTGTAGCTTGCCGGCCTCAATTTTGGAGTAATCAAGGATGTCATTGAGCAACCCCAGCAGTGATTTCGCAGCGGTCTGCGCTTTGGTCACATAGTCGAGTTGACGACCATTCAGGTCAGTGTTCTGCACCAACTGCAACATGCCCAGCACGGCGTTCATCGGCGTGCGTATTTCGTGGCTCATGTTGGCCAGGAACGACGATTTTGCCGCACTCGCGGTATCGGCCTGTTCCTTGGCGTACAGTAGATGTGATTCCAGCTCGCGCTGGGAGGTGATGTCCCGATTGATACCCGTCACGCGCAGGGGCGTACCGTTGGGACTGCGTTCGACCTGCGCGCCTGCCTGTATGAAGCGGATCTGGCCGCCTGGGTGAACGACACGGAAAACTGTGTCGTACACACCATTCCCCTCGACGGCGGCATTCAGCTTTGCAGCCGCCGCCACAGCATCCTCACGGTGAATACGCGAGTACCAGTGTTTATAACTCAGACCAGTATTGCGCAACGTCAGTGGCTGACCGTAGAACTCGAACATGCGGTCATTCCACTGCAAGTTATTGTCCGCCAACGTCCATGACCAGATGCCCAGTTCGGCTACCTCAGCAGCCATCACTAACTGGTCGTGCACCGCCATCAGTTCACTACGTTGATTCTGCGTCGTCTCCAGGCTCGCAGCCAGCTCCTTTTCTGCCGCTTTCCGTTCGGTGATGTCTACCGCGATGCCCAGGTAGCCGCTCAATTTCCCATCGTCATCGCGCATGGAGGTGACCACCAGCGTGACAGGAAACCGCGAGCCGTCCTTACGTATGTAAGTCCACTCACGTGTTTCTGCACCTTCAAGCTCAGGTTTATGGGTAAACACATGGAAACCGTCGATCGCCTGAGCGTACTCCTCGCTCAGTTCTACGCCCCGAGCAGCGACTTCTTCGGGTACATGGATCAGTGCTGGAGTGTTTTTTCCCAGTAACTCCTCGGCGTCATAACCCAACAAATGCTCGGCGCCTTTGTTGAACACACGGATAACACCATCGAGATCTGTCGCTATGATCGAGACCTCAGTAGCCGAGCGCAGCACAGTACCCAACAACAGATTGAGATGTCGCAACTCGGACGTTCGCTGCGCAACCTGCTCCTCCAGGCTGGAGTTGAGTTCGAGAATTCGGGCTTCCGCTGCTTTTTTCGCCGAGATATCCCTTAATGTCTTGGAAGCTCCAACGACGCGACCACCCTCGCCATAAATGGGTGAGACAGTGGCAGAGACATCAATTAGCCGACCGTCCTTACAATGGCGTTGGGTATCAAAGCTGGAGATACGCTCCCCTGCCCTGATACGCACAAGGATCCCGGCCTCCTCAGTGACAAGCGCCTCAGGAACAACCAGGTGGGCCAGTGTCTGGCCCACTGCCTCCTCGGCCGTATAGCCAAACAGATGCTCGGCCCCCTTGTTCCAGTTGGTGACGACACCATCGAGTGTTTTTCCAATAATGCCATCGGCCGAGCTTTCGACGATGGCGGCCAGCCTTGCCTGCTCGGCTAATATCTGTCGCCGGCGTTGACGGCTGACACTCACGACACTAGCCAGAGTCGCCAGAAGAAGGGTGAGCAAACCACCTATCAACAGGACGAGCTTTGGTGAAACCTGATGCAGGCGCTGGATGAACAACGGGTGCGCGCCGAGTTCGATTTGCCATCGCCTCCCATACACCTCGCGCTCCAGTTGATGGGTCATCAGCGTTTCATGGCTAGCCGAATCGTCGGTGCTTTCATAAAACAGCTTCTCTTGCCCCGGGACAGTGATATCCCTTAGTCGCAGATGCACCGCCTCATTTTCTATGCGCAGTCCCCTAAGTACCTGCTCTGTCTGCAACACGACATAGCTCCAGCCAAAAGCGGCTGTCTCTCGTTCAGCAGCAGTCGCCGGAGTCACACCGCCGCGAAAGATAGGCATCAACAGCAGGAAAGACTGCTGCGGTTTCGCTGTGGCCTGCACCAGAGTGATGGGCCCAGTAATCCGTGCCATACCGCTTTGTATCGAGGATTGGGCAGCCTCTCGCCGCGATGTTTCCGACGCTATGTCCAAGCCAATTGCAGGCTGGTTACCCTCAGCCGGTTCGACATACTGGACAACGTAACGCTCGCCTGAATGGGGTGAGAATTGACGAATGGAGAAATCGGCTTTGCCGTCGGCCCGAGCATGTTTGAGAAACTCGCTTTCATCGCGCTCCGGTACACGCCTGATAAAGCCCAAGGCACTTGCGCCGGGAAACTCGGAAACAAGGTCGCGCGTTTGGTGATATTGGTCAAAAACTTCGCGGCTGATACCATGTTCACCGGATGTCAGCACCGCACCACGAGCGCCACGCAATCCGTATTGGTAAAGATTAAGACGCGTTAAAACCAACTCCGTGGCTTCCTCGGTAGCCGTGGTGATTGCTTCATGAGCCTGCTGTTCGTTGATACGTTCAAGGATCCAGCCAGCCAGAATGCTTGCCCCTATCCCCATCGCCAGAGTGATAGCTACTCCCCAGCTCAATGCAAAAAACTTATGTTTTCTCACCCGCTTTGTCCCATTGCAGAAAGCCTTTAAGCCTTCAATATTAAAGTTCTAACTCTGTTGAGAGCGCCTGCAACTTAGTTCGTATGCATCACATTGACCTTGAGTCCCGAGGATAAAAATGAGCATATTTGAGCGAAGGGAATAGGACGGCAATAAAGAAAACCTTGCATGATCTGGCAGCCTTGCCTCAGAAGCGCATTGGCCTGTTCCTGAGTTTCTACGCCTTCGGCCACCAACTCAAGGCCTAGCGCCTGGCCTAACTTTATAATCGCTTCAATGATCGCCGAATCGCTTTTATCGGTGAGCATATCTCGTACAAAGCCCTGATCTATTTTCAGAACATCAATTGGAAACCGCTTGAGATAAGCCAGGCTCGAATAACCTGTGCCAAAATCGTCGATAGAAATGCGAACCCCTAACGCCTTGAGATGAAAGAGGGTTTCGCGGGCGTTATCAATATCTCTTGCCAGCACCCCTTCGGTAATCTCCAACTCCAAGGATTGTGCTTCTAGTCCAGATTCGACCAAGACGCCTTTCACCATGTCCAGGAAGGACTCCTCGCGAAATTGCACGACGGAGATATTAACGCTAATGGAAATGTCATGACCCAGTTCACGAAGCACTCTCGCGTCGTTACAGGCCTGGAGCAGAACGTATTTTCCAATCGGAATGATCAGCCCTGTTTCTTCCGCCAGCGGAATGAAATCGGCTGGCGAAACCAAAACACCGTCCTGATTGCGCCACCGGATGAGCGCCTCCATCCCAATAATCTGGTTCTGCCGGGCATCGACCTTCGCCTGGTAAAAGACCTCAAAAACGCCATCTTCCAAAGCAGAACGCATATGGCGCTCAAGCAGGTGCCTGGCACGCATGCTGCTCTCGATATGCAGAGAAAAAAAACAATAGCGATTGCGACCTGAAAGCTTCGCCTGGTACATAGCCGAGTCGGCATGCCGGTAAAGTGACTCCAGATCGTCGCTATCCTCAGGGAACACACTAATGCCGATGCTTGCGGAAAGGTCGTATCGGTTCGCCTGGATTGAAAATGGACTGGCGATTGTTGCGAGTACCCTTTCAGCGAAGTCGCCCACTGCGTCGAAACCTATCACCTCTGGCAGGAGGAGGATGAACTCGTCTCCTCCTTGCCTGCTGACGGTATCCACTACGCGCAAAGATCGCGATAATCGTAATGCAACCTCTTGCAACACCAAGTCGCCGACAGAGTGACCCATCGAATCGTTGATCACTTTGAAGTTGTCCAGATCAAGCAGTAGCATCGCCACACGGCTATGGTTGCGACGGGCCTTTTGTAAAGCCTGCTCGGTACGATCCTGCAACAGTATTCGGTTGGGTAGTCCAGTTAATGCATCGTGATTGGCGAGCCTCTTGGCCTCATTTCGCAAGGCGATATGAGCCTTGATATGGGCTCTGGCAACTGGAATATTCAGCGGCTTTTGAATGAAGTCCACTCCGCCGCACTCGAGAGCGCGAAGCTCATCGTCTGTCTGCGTATGAGAGCTTACAAAAATGACCGCAGCGTCCAAAAGTTCCGGATCGGATTTCAGCGCCCGGCAGACCTCGAAGCCGTTCATTCCTGGCATTTCTATGTCGAGCAAAACCACATCCGGTCTGCATTGACGAGCAATCTCAAGCGCCTCCTGACCACTTCTGGCGACATAGACGTCGGCTAAATCTCGCACTGCGATGCTCAGAACTCTTAGGTCAGTGACCTGATCATCGACTATCAGGAGGACTGGTTTGAGGCCAAACGTCTTGTCGCGCATTCCATCGCTCCTTGCAAATCCCTTGCATTAATAACAAGCAATCCTAGACCAGCTTTTCTTCGGTGGGATGCCCGACCTGCAAGTCCCGAGTATGTTCAGGCCAGGCCCGCTAACCGTTGAAGTCTTTCAAGGTCTGCTTCGGGTTCGCCATTATTCATGGCTGCGGCAAGGCGCATGACCACTTGTTCGCGGCGCACCTGCATGGGAGGCAAGGAGTAGATAGCACCTATCAATTCACGCAGTGCCATAGGCAGTCCCCAGCGTGCTTTCAAGCGAACTGCAAAAGGGGCTGCGAAATCACGGACAGCGTGCAGGAGCACTTCTTCGTTCACGGTATTCCCCTGGTTCTCCCATTTCTGAGTTTGGTACAGCACACAGAGTTCGCCCATACGGTGCAACAGGGCCGCACTTTGTAGTGGTGCGGGATCCAAACCGCATTGTTGTGCTAAGAGAACGACCCTTTCAGCTAAACGCTCAGCATCATCTAAATGAACTTGGACGAACGTCATTAGCATGGCGTTAGGTTGAGTATTGGTCTGTCGTAAGGCCTGGCTAATCGCCAAGTTCACACTGGTAAGCCCTCCTAACCGTGTAAGAGCACCGTTCAAATTCGTGCACGGTTGGCCGTGTCCAAGATAAGCAGCACTGTTGGCTGCTGCGATCAGATGGGCGCACAGCGCCGGATCCTGCTGCCAATCAAAGGCGAGTTCTCGAAAATCCAGCAGCTCCCCCCCATATCCAAGCTGGAGTTTTTCCTTTACCGACGCGAGTAATGGCAAGTCCAACTCACCCGCAGACAAACCACTGAGATAGCTGATCAGGTCTTCAGTAATGATAGTGGCAGTTCGGTTGGGCTCATCAGGAGGAAGGAGCGCTTCCAGGCATTGCACAACGCGCGAAACCTGAAATGGTTTGGTGAAAAATGCACTAATCCCCAGCGACCTTACCGCCAGCACACTGTCTCGATCAGCGCGCCCAGTGATCATGATTAGTGGCGTATCCTGATCCTTTTCGCGAATTTTCTGCAACAGGCTGACGCCGGGGGCATCCGGTAGATTCCAGTCAGCCAAAACTAGCTGATAGGTACTCTGTGGCCAAGCGTCTAAAGCGCTAGCAACATCGCCAAAGCAATCTACTTGCGCAAGCGGGCGAATGCTCAAAACGAGCTGTTTTAAAAGATCTGATATCCAGAGGTCATCATCCAGAATCATCACTCGCATTCGGTAATCCTCACTGGATTGATACTCAACACTCACAATGTCTTAGCGGCTGAATTAGCCAACAGAAAAAATAGACGTCGTTGAGATCAGAAGGTGAGGTTGTAGCCGAGCGATTTTGAGTAAATCACGGCAATTTCCCTTTGGCTTGAGGCTTGATAGGATCCTTGAGGGATCGAATCTATTCCTGACCCGCGAACTATACAAGCAAGCAAACAAACAGCTCGCAGGTAATTAGGCTGGCGGGGGTTAGTGCATGAACGCTGCGATAGCGGAATTGCTTGAGTGATTCCGTCCTGCTGCTCGCTGCCCTCGGCCCCCAAAAATGCGCTACCCACTCTGATTCACTGATCTAAGCAGTCTTGGCTAACGGCCCGAGTGACAGTCGTCCGATAGTGTTTCGGCTGGTTTTACGTCAACACCTGGGAGACCTGCGTTGCTTTAGAGAATAGCCATCTAGTCCGTTGTCACCCATTTGCCTCCTCTTTGTCACAAAAGCCCCGTAGGGTTCCCTCGCCTACACGCTGATGGAATTCTTTATGAACGCAGAATGCCGGGTAAAAATTCGACGTTTAACTGCAAACGTAGACTCACGAAAGAGAATGATCGGCGCGCTCTGGAGAAGCCAAGTGCTGGAGGTGCAAACGGCGGAGTACAGAATCGCGCTTTTGCAACGATATCCTGTTGGACTGATAGACGATGCTGAAATTGAAGCATTGCTGACAAGCTGGCCCCATCATCGTACCAACCTGCACCCACAACCCTATTCAGCAACGGCGACTTGATTACGTCCCTGCGCCTTGGCTCGATACAGTGCTCTATCGGCATTGTTCATCAAGCTGTGCAGGCCTTCATCCCCGGTAAGTGTGTAGCACAAAGGGCCCTCGAAGGGCCCCTTTGTACTCAAACCAAAATTACTTGGTCAGCCAGGACTCGACGGTGTCGGAGCCGTGCTCAGCTTTCCACTCTTTCAGAGTCTTGTGGTTGCCGCCTTTCGTCTCTACGACCTCGCCGGTGTGGGGGTTCTTGTAAACCTTCACTTGGCGTGGCTTACGGCTGCCAGACTTGGACTCTACTGCTGGAGCGCGACGACCGGCCTGTGGATCAAGCAAATTGATCACTTTCTGCAAGCTGTAACCGTACTCAGCGAGCAAGGCGCGGAGCTTCGTTTCAAATTCAATTTCTTTCTTGAGGCCAGCATCGCCCTTCAAGGCTTCAAGAGCCTGAAGTTGCTCGGCAAGATGTTTTTCCAGCTGACGAAATTCTGCGAGCTTAGACATGGGCAATCTCTATGTAATTAGTCTCCTAACAGTACACCAAAACAGCGATATGCATGAAGTGGCGACAAGTGAATGTTTGAATAATCGCGAATAGGGAACATTAGTGCGATGGCGCCACCTCTGAGACTGGCTCGCGGAACGGAGCTGGGAGCGAGGTGTCATTTGTATTAGACGACATCAGTGTCGTAATCCTGTTGAGATAGAGAGGTGGTTTTCATGAACAATATTATCTACATCGTCGGGGCCGTTGTGATCGTCCTAGTTATTCTTTCGTTTGTCGGTCTTGTATAGCCTTAGCTGCTAAGCACATCACTGAATCATCTGTTTAGTGCTAGCAGCCATTGAATTGCAAAGGCGAAATCCCGAGGATGCCTCTGTGAGATGCTCCAAGCGCTGCCACCTGAGAACCGTTCTGGTGGTGCCAGTTGCGGTCTAGTACGAGCCAAGCCACGGCACTTGGAATAACAAGGCGTTTCCGACATGTATCCGACGACACCTGACGGTCGCTACTTTGTAGTCAAAGGTCAGCTGTGGAGTTGCAGCAACCCTTCGCTGAATGAAGATGACGGCAGCGCTTTGTTGACGAGCTGATGGCAGCGCGACGTGGGGTAAAGGCAGTGAAAGCTTCTGGCGATCCTGGGCAGCTGAGGTTGGCTCGGGCGAGCGTCCAAACAACGAAGGTGGCACTCGGGGAGCGCGGGCCGGTTTGGTGGGACGATGGGAATCCTGATTTCAATAGTTACCAGGTCGGCAATACCCCCTATGCTGAGTGGTACCTTTCCATTAGGCACTAACCGCATGCATCCAGAGGGGCGTGTGTAGAACAGTCGTAAAAGGACAACTAGATGCTTGGATGCATGCAGTCAGAGGACAAGGCAGACAGCTCCACTGAAACCATTTCTGCGAAGGCTGTGCGGGCTGGAGCTACACTACGACTCATAACGAGCTTCATGCTAGTAGTAATCGTCGCATTCGTGGCAGTTGAGGGCTGGCGGACGTGGCGCGACTATCGTGCTGCCTTTGCATCTGCCCGCGACTCAGTAACGAATCTGGCTCGTGCGACGGCTCAACACGCAGAAGATGCCATTCGGCAAGTAGATGTGCTGACCGCCGCGCTCGGTGAGCGGGTGGAAGGCGACGGCTTACAGAACATCAACGTCCTTCGCATCCACAAGCTATTGGTTCAGCAATCCAAAATAATGCCCCAGCTGCACGGACTGTTTATTTACGGCTCTGACGGCCAATGGATCGTGACCGACAAGGAAGCCATTCCAGAGCCGGCGAACAACGCAGACCGAGACTATTTCCAGTATCAACGCACTCATGATGATCGAAACGTGCGTATCGGCGAAGTAGTCAGAAGTAGATCAACCGACGATCTCATCATTCCCATCTCTCGCCGATTGAACAATCCAGATGGGTCGTTCGCGGGCGTACTGCTGGGGACGATCAAGGTTAGTTACTTCGTGGACTACTACGGCGATTTCAAAATCGATGACAAGGGCGCTTTGGTTCTGGCCATGCGCAGCGGAACAATTCTGGTGCGTCGTCCCTTCATCGCATCCGTCGTCGGTAAAAGCTTGGCGAACAGCGAGGTTTTCAAGAGCTACCTGCCGAACTCCAACGTAGGCATTGCTGAGGTTAAGGCCGTCATCGACGACACCGAGCGCCTGTATGGTTATAGAGCATTGACGACCTATCCTCTGGTCGTTGAAGCTGGGCTGTCTCGTGAATCCATCACTGCACCTTGGCGCCGTGATCTACTAAAAACAGGGTTCGTGCTGGTGTTCCTGATCGCCGTGCTCGCGATCTTTGGACTCATCGTTTTGAGCCAGCTACGTCAAAGAATGGTGATGGAGAGAGAGTTACGTCACGCACACCAAGCCATGCGAGACATGGCGCTCACTGACAGTCTGACCGGACTGGGCAATCGTCGACGGCTGGATAGCGCGCTGCTGGATGAGATTCGCTTGGCGAAGCGCCAAAGATCATCGCTCTCATTGATCATGCTCGATGTCGATTACTTCAAACGCTACAACGACAGGTATGGACATGCGGCCGGCGATGACTGCCTGAGCGCTGTTGGAGGCGCGATCCAGCAAGCGGTCAAAAGACCCGGGGATCTGGCCGTCAGGTACGGTGGTGAAGAATTCACAGTTCTACTTCCCAACACCGACAGCGCGGGCGCAAAACAAGTCGCCCAAGATATTTTGGAAGCAATCCGATCACTGAACATTGAGCACTCCGAGCACCCTTTGGGGAAAGTCACTGCCAGTGCAGGCATTACTACAAGCCAGCCGAGCACGGAAGAGGTGTCGTCGGCCACTTTACTGAAGTCGGCTGACGCGCATCTCTATTCAGCGAAACAACGAGGACGAAATTGTTGGTGCTCCGCTGATGAGTCCGCGTGATAACTCGCAGTGCTTTTTACCATTGCTGACGGTGGGCGTATCGTCGTCCTCAGGCAGATCGGCCCGGGACACGATACACACCCAGCGCATGACTCGTTACTAAGCAAGGCAATCCCAATTCAGCAAATTCGCAGGAACCTTCCGTCCATTCCCGCCAGCTTTTTCAATAACCGTTGAATGAAGCCAGATGTTCATCGCCGCCGGGACGCACACGAGTCATTTGCAGTACACCGTCCAAAGCTGATCAACACGCGTAGTGAAACTCTGGCTCATCATCTCCCTGCGCATACCCCACTCTGGATCGGTCGTCACACTGACGAGGCGCATTGTCC
>Ga0157371_10004442_pt1 | contig 12240 bp, 10 predicted proteins | sample C45metaG_FD_113462 | JGI IMG/M metagenome (GOLD analysis project Ga0157371, IMG submission 113462) | Corn rhizosphere microbial communities from Kellogg Biological Station, Michigan, USA - C4-5 metaG | ecosystem: Host-associated > Plants > Roots > Rhizosphere > Soil | place: USA: Michigan... | reverse complement strand
TTGCTGATCCTGTTCATCAACCTGATCGGCGGCATGGCCGTCGGTATCTTCCAGCACAACATGAGCTTTGGCGATGCGGGCCGGGTATACGCCTTGCTGACCATCGGTGACGGTTTGGTGGCGCAATTGCCATCACTGTTGCTGTCCACTGCGGCGGCGATCATGGTGACCCGGGCTTCGGGTTCCGAAGACATGGGCAAGCAGATCAACCGCCAGATGTTCGCTTCGCCCAAGGCGCTGGCGGTGGCAGCCGGCCTGATGGCCGTGATGGGGCTGGTGCCGGGCATGCCGCACTTCTCCTTCCTCAGCCTGGCGGCCGTGGCCGGTGGCGCCGCTTACCTGGTCTGGAAAAAACAGAACCAGGTCAAGGTCAAGGCTCTGGAAGAGGTCCAGCGTCAACAGGACCTGCTGCCTTCCCCGGCCCGTGCCCTGGAAACCAAGGAGTTGGGTTGGGACGACGTGACGCCGATCGACATGATCGGCCTGGAAGTCGGTTACCGCCTGATTCCCCTGGTGGATCGCAACCAGGGCGGGCAATTGCTGGCGCGGATCAAGGGGGTGCGCAAGAAGCTCTCCCAGGACCTGGGCTTTCTCATGCCCACGGTGCATATCCGCGACAACCTGGACCTGGCGCCGAGCGCCTACCGCCTGACCCTGATGGGGGTGATCCTGGCCGAAGCGGAGATCTATCCGGATCGCGAGCTGGCGATCAACCCGGGGCAGGTCTATGGCACGCTCAACGGCATCTCCGCTCGGGACCCGGCCTTTGGTCTGGAAGCGGTGTGGATCGAAATCAGCCAACGGCCGCAGGCGCAGTCCCTGGGCTACACCGTGGTGGACGCCAGTACCGTGGTCGCCACCCACTTGAACCAGATTCTGTACAAGCACTCCAGCGAACTGATCGGCCACGAAGAGGTCCAGCAGTTGCTGCAAGTGTTGTCCAAGAGTTCGCCGAAGCTGGCCGAGGAATTGGTGCCGGGCGTGCTGTCGCTGTCGCAGTTGCTCAAGGTCCTGCAAGCGCTGCTGGCCGAGCAGGTGCCGGTACGCGACATCCGCAGCATTGCCGAAGCCATCGCCAACAATGCCGCCAAGAGTCAAGATACTGCCGCTTTGGTTGCCGCGGTACGCGTCGGATTGTCTCGTGCCATCGTCCAAAGCATTGTAGGCACTGAGTCTGAGCTGCCTGTGATCACCTTGGAGCCAAGGTTGGAACAAATTTTGCTCAGCAGTCTGCAGAAGGCAGGACAAGGCCAGGAAGAAGGCGTTCTGCTGGAGCCAAGCATGGCAGAGAAGCTGCAGCGTTCGCTGATCGATGCGGCGCAGCGTCAAGAGATGCAAGGTCAACCGGTGATTCTGTTGGTAGCGGGGCCGGTCCGCGCCATGCTCTCGCGGTTCGGCCGTCTCGCCGTCCCGGGTTTGCATGTGCTGGCGTACCAGGAAATTCCGGACAACAAGCAAGTGACCATCGTTGCGACAGTAGGGCCCAACGGCTGAGGTAGTGGGTTATGCAAGTTAAGCGTTTTTTCGCCGCCGATATGCGTCAGGCCATGAAACTGGTTCGTGATGAGTTGGGCGCTGAAGCCGCCATCATCGGCAACCGGCGGATCGCCGGCGGTGTCGAGCTGACGGCTGCGCTGGATTACAAGTTGTCGGCCTTGTCGCCACGGGTTCCGAACATGGAACTCGAGGACGAGCTGCGCAAGACCCAGTCGCGGATTGTCACCGCCCAGGCCGAACTGAGCCTGCGGGGCGAGGGCGACAGTGCCTCGATCACCAATCGCCAGCTGTTCGCCGGCCTGCCGTTGACCGCGGCCGAGCCCCTGATCGAGCCGACCCTGACCGAGCGTCCGCGCCCGGCGCCGGCTCCTGCAGCGCCACCTGCCGATACGCGGGCGCTGGACTCGATGCGTTTCGAGCTCAACGGTCTGCGCGAACTGCTGGAAGTGCAGCTCGGCTCCCTGGCCTGGAGCCAGTTGCAGGGCAGCCGTCCGGAGCAGGCCAACCTCTGGCGTCGCCTGCAGCGCATCGGCCTGTCGGGCCCGCTGGCCCGCGACCTGCTGGCACTGATTACCGAAATCAACGAACCCCGTCAGGCCTGGCGCATGTTGCTGGCGCACCTGGCGCGAATGATCCAGACCCCGGAAGTCGAGCCTCTGGAAGAGGGCGGTGTGATCGCCATGGTCGGCCCGGCCGGCATGGGCAAGACCACCACCCTGGCCAAGCTGGCGGCGCGCTACGTGCTCAAGTACGGGGCGCAGAACATTGCCCTGGTGAGCATGGACAGCTACCGCATCGGCGCCCAGGAGCAGCTCAAGACCCTGGGGCGCATCCTCAATGTGTCGGTGACCCATGTGGACCCGGGCCAGTCCCTGGCCCAGGCACTGGATCCGCTGCTGCGCAAGCGCGTGGTGCTGATCGATACCGCCGGCCTGCAGGCCAGCGATCCGGCGTTGCGCATGCAACTGGAGAGCCTGGCCGGTCGTGGCATTCGTGCGAAGAACTATCTGGTACTGGCTACCACCAGCCAGAAACAGGTGCTGACCGCCGCCTACCACAGCTACAAACGCTGCGGCCTGGCCGGTTGCATCCTGACTAAACTTGATGAAACAGCCAGTCTTGGCGAAGTGCTGAGCCTGGCCATCAGTCATGAACTGCCGGTTGCCTATCTCACTGATGGTCCGCGGATTCCTGACGATCTGCACCTGCCTCGCCGGCATCAGCTGGTGAGTCGCGCGGTAAGCGTACAGATGCAGGAAGAACCCAGCGAGGAAGCCATGGCCGACATGTTCGCTGACCTTTACCACAGCCCGTCCAAACGGGTTGGCTGAGGTAATCATGAATAGATTGCAGTGTATCTACATCGATGGTCTGCCATGCATTGTTCCAATGGTGAACGCGCAGCCAGTTATGTGGCCCCGTCTAAGTAAGACAAGGTAAAGAAAGAACATGGGCAGCATGCATCCCGTACAGGTGATTGCGGTGACCGGCGGCAAAGGTGGCGTCGGCAAGACTAATGTGTCAGTGAACTTGTCCCTGGCTCTGGCTGAGCTCGGCCGGCGGGTCTTGCTGCTGGATGCCGACCTGGGACTGGCCAATGTCGATGTCCTGCTGGGCCTGACTCCGAAACATACCCTGGCCGACGTCATCGAGGGTCGTTGCGAACTGCGCGATGTGCTGCTCCAGGGCCCTGGAGGCATCCGCATCGTACCGGCCGCCTCGGGCACCCAGAGCATGGTGCACCTGAGCCCCGCGCAGCACGCTGGCCTGATCCAGGCCTTCAGCGATATCGGCGACAATCTCGATGTGCTGGTGATCGACACCGCTGCGGGTATTGGTGACTCGGTAGTCAGCTTTGTCCGCGCGGCCCAGGAAGTACTGCTGGTGGTGTGCGACGAGCCGACCTCGATCACGGACGCCTACGCGCTGATCAAGCTGCTCAACCGCGACTACGGCATGAACCGTTTCCGGGTCCTGGCCAACATGGCTCAGAGCCCTCAGGAAGGTCGCAACCTGTTTGCAAAATTGACCAAGGTCACGGATCGCTTCCTGGACGTGGCCTTACAATACGTCGGCGCAGTTCCCTACGACGAAAGCGTACGCAAGGCCGTGCAAAAGCAGCGTGCGGTCTATGAAGCCTTTCCTCGTTCGAAGTGTGCATTGGCGTTCAAGGCCATCGCGCAAAAAGTCGATACCTGGCCGTTGCCGGCGAACCCACGCGGGCATCTGGAGTTTTTTGTCGAGCGGCTAGTGCATCAAACAGCGGGACCGGTGCTATGACTGCCAGTGGCTACAACCTCTACAAGAAGTCGGCGCGTGACAGCCAGTACGAATTGATCGAGCGCTACGCGCCTCTGGTCAAGCGTATTGCCTATCACCTGCTGGCGCGGTTGCCGGCCAGTGTTCAGGTAGAAGACCTGATTCAGGCCGGGATGATCGGTTTGCTCGAAGTGTCGACCAAATACGACGCGAGCAAGGGGGCGAGTTTCGAAACCTACGCGGGTATCCGTATCCGTGGGGCGATGCTCGACGAGGTTCGTAAAGGCGACTGGGCACCGCGTTCGGTGCACCGTAATACGCGCATGGTCAGTGATGCGATTCGCGCAATTGAAGCTAAAACCGGTCGTGACGCTAAAGATCATGAAGTTGCGGCCGAACTTCAATTGAGTCTCGACGATTATTACGGGATTTTGAACGACACCTTGGGCAGCCGCCTGTTCAGTTTCGACGACCTGTTGCAGGACGGCGAGCATGAAGGGCTGCATGAGGATGGCGCCAGTGCTCATCTCGAGCCGTCACGGGACCTGGAGGATGAACGCTTCCAGGCCGCGTTGGCGGATGCGATTGCCAATTTGCCGGAGCGCGAGCGACTGGTGTTGGCGCTGTACTACGACGAAGAGCTGAACCTCAAGGAGATCGGTGAGGTCCTGGGGGTCAGCGAATCGCGGGTCAGCCAGTTACACAGCCAGTGCGCAGCCCGTTTGCGGGGGCGTTTGGGGGAGTGGCGAGCGCGCTGACAGGCAGTGTGGGGACACTGCGTTCAGGACCGGTGAAGCAAGCGCTGCACCGGTCTTGCAGTATGTGCTCCATGCAGTCGTTGTGTGTTATGCCGGATTGATTGAATGGCGCGTTCAGGTGCTGGATGCGTTTAAGACTGCTTGGAGGTCGAATTGGACAAGAACATGAAAATCCTCATCGTTGATGACTTTTCAACGATGCGGCGGATCATTAAGAACCTGTTGCGTGATCTGGGATTCACCAACACGGTCGAGGCCGACGATGGCACTACCGCCATTCCGGTACTCAACAGCGGGAGCATCGACTTTCTGGTAACGGACTGGAACATGCCGGGCATGACCGGTATCGACCTGCTGCGCCACGTGCGCGCCGATGAAAAACTCAAGCACCTGCCGGTATTGATGGTGACTGCTGAAGCCAAGCGCGAGCAGATCATCGAAGCTGCCCAGGCCGGCGTAAACGGCTATGTCGTCAAACCATTCACGGCTCAGGCGTTGAAAGAGAAGATCGAAAAAATCTTCGAACGCATCGGTTGAGACGCGTAGCCATTCCGCCACGGGGGAGCTATGGAGCATAACGAATCTTCACTGGGCGACTTTGAGTCGACCCTGAAAAAACATGCGCTGGAACTGGTCGAGAGCCTTGAAAAGGGCCGGTTCGGCGAAGCGGTGCAATTGATCCATGAGCTCAATCAGACCCGTGACCGCGGCCTGTACCAGGAAGTGGGCAAGCTCACCCGCGAGCTGCATAGCGCGATCGTCAATTTCCAGATTGACCCGCACATGCCGCAAGCCGAGGAAGTTTCACAGATCACGGATGCCACTGAGCGCCTGTCCTATGTGGTCCGGCTGACGGAAGCCGCAGCCAACCGCACCATGGACCTGGTGGAGAGCAGCACCCCGCTGGTCAACGGCCTGAGCACTGAAGCCCAGGCCTTGAGCGCAGACTGGGGGCGCTTCATGCGGCGCGAGGTCGGCGCTGAAGAGTTTCGCGAGCTGGCGCGCCGGGTCGACAGTTTCCTGACGCGCAGCGAACAGGAAACCCGTACCGTTTCCGGCCACCTCAACGACATTCTGCTGGCGCAGGATTACCAGGACCTGACCGGTCAGGTGATCAAGCGTGTGACCCAGTTGGTCACGGAAGTCGAAAGCAATCTGCTCAAACTCGTCTTGATGGCCAGCCAGGTCGATCGTTTCGCCGGTATCGAACATGACCGTGAATCGATCCTCGCTGAAAAAGATCCGCAAAAACATCTCGCCAAGGGTGAAGGTCCGCAGATTCATGCCGATAAACGGGAAGACGTTATGTCCGGTCAGGACGATGTAGACGATTTGCTTTCCAGCCTTGGATTCTAGGAGCACCCATTAATGAGCTTCGGCGCCGATGAAGAGATCCTTCAGGATTTCCTGGTTGAGGCCGGCGAGATTCTAGAGCAACTGTCCGAACAACTGGTCGAGCTGGAAAGCCGGCCGGATGATGCGGACTTGCTCAATGCAATTTTTCGCGGTTTTCACACTGTTAAAGGGGGCGCCGGCTTCCTCCAGCTCAATGAGCTGGTGGAGTGCTGCCACATCGCCGAGAACGTCTTCGACATCCTGCGCAAGGGTGAGCGGCGAGTCGACTCGGAACTGATGGACGTGGTGCTTGAAGCTCTGGACGCGGTGAACGGCATGTTCAGCCAGGTCCGTGAGCGCACCGAAATCACCGCTGCCACACCGGAGTTGCTGGCGGCCCTGGCGCGCCTGGCCGAACCTGCCGGTGCCGAGCCTGCAGCACCTGCTGTGGAAGAGGTGGTTGAGCCGGTTGCCGAGCCTGTGGCCGAAGAAAGCCCGGCAGGGGACATCACCGATAACGAATTCGAGCTGTTGCTCGACTCGCTGAATGCCGCCAAGGCCGAAGCCGAAGCAGCGCCTGCCGCCGCACCTGCGGCCCAGGGCGAGCCGGCCAGCGATGAAATCACCGACGCCGAGTTCGAATCCCTGCTCGATCAGTTGCACGGCAAGGGCCAGTTCGCCCCGGATGCCGTGGCACCGGCCGCGGCCAGTGCCACCAGTGGTGCGGCTGGCGCAGGTGATGAGATCACCGACGATGAATTCGAAGCATTGCTGGACCAGTTGCATGGCAAGGGCAACTTCGCCGTGGAGGCCCTGGATTCGGCCGTGGCGGCGCCTGCCGCTCCTGCCGCAGCCGCACCAAGCGCAGCCGCAGCCGGCAGCGACCTGATCACCGATCACGAATTCGAATCCCTGCTGGATGAGTTGCACGGCAAGGGCAAATTCTCCGAAACCCCGGGTGCGGCCAAGCCAGCCGCGGCCACTGCGGCTCCGGCTGCGGCGGCCACTGCTGCCGTCGCCAAGCCGGCGGCGAAGAAGCCCGAGCCCAAGGCCGAGGCGCCGAAAGCTGCCGCTGCTCCTGCTGCGGCACCGGCACCGGCTCGCGCCGCCGCTGCGGCCCCGCCGGCGGAAAAGCCTGCCAGCGAAGCGGAAACCACGGTGCGTGTCGATACCGCGCGCCTGGACGAAATCATGAACATGGTGGGCGAGCTGGTGCTGGTGCGTAACCGCCTGGTGCGCCTGGGCCTCAACAGCGGCGACGAAGCCATGTCCAAGGCCGTGTCGAACCTCGACGTGGTGACTGCCGACCTGCAGACCGCGGTGATGAAGACCCGCATGCAGCCGATCAAGAAGGTCTTCGGGCGCTTCCCGCGCCTGGTTCGCGACCTGGCCCGGCAGCTCAAGAAAGAGATCAACCTGGAGCTGGTGGGGGAAGAAACCGACCTCGACAAGAACCTGGTAGAAGCCCTGGCCGACCCGCTGGTGCACTTGGTGCGCAACGCGGTGGACCACGGCATCGAATCGCCGGAAGAGCGCGAAGCCTCGGGCAAGTCCCGTGGCGGCAAGGTGGTACTGGCGGCGGAACAGGAAGGCGACCACATCCTGCTGTCGATCTCCGATGACGGCAAGGGCATGGACCCGAACGTGTTGCGCGCCATCGCCGTCAAGCGCGGCGTGATGGACAAGGACGCCGCCGACCGCCTGAGCGATACCGAGTGCTACAACCTGATCTTTGCCCCGGGCTTCTCCACCAAGACCGAGATTTCCGATGTGTCCGGTCGCGGTGTGGGCATGGACGTGGTGAAGACCAAGATTTCCCAGCTCAATGGTTCGATCAACATCTATTCGACCAAGGGCCAGGGCTCGAAGATCGTCATCAAGGTGCCGTTGACCCTGGCGATCATGCCGACCCTGATGGTCATGCTCGGCAACCAGGCATTCGCTTTCCCGCTGGTCAACGTCAACGAGATCTTCCACCTCGACCTGTCGCGCACCAACGTGGTGGACGGCCAGGAAGTGGTGATCGTGCGCGACAAGGCGTTGCCCCTGTTCTACCTCAAACGCTGGCTGGTCAGTTCCGCCGCTCATGAAGAGCAGCGCGAGGGCCACGTAGTGATCCTTTCGGTGGGTACCCAGCGGATCGGCTTCGTCGTCGATCAACTGGTGGGCCAGGAAGAAGTGGTCATCAAGCCCTTGGGCAAAATGCTTCAGGGAACCCCGGGCATGTCCGGCGCCACCATTACCGGTGACGGCCGCATTGCTCTGATCCTCGATGTTCCGAGCATGCTCAAGCGTTACGCCGCACGGCGTATTTGATTCGGCGGGGAGGGGCGGTTGGCCTCGCCCCACCTAACGGAGTGTTTATGGCAGTCAAAGTCCTGGTGGTGGACGATTCGGGTTTTTTCCGCCGCCGCGTCTCGGAAATTCTTTCAGCGGATTCGAATATCCAGGTCGTCGGCACGGCGACCAATGGTAAAGAGGCGATCGATCAGGCCCTGGCGCTCAAGCCGGACGTGATCACCATGGACTACGAGATGCCGATGATGGATGGCATCACCGCAGTGCGGCACATCATGCAGCGCTGCCCGACGCCGGTCCTGATGTTCTCCTCCCTGACCCACGAAGGCGCCCGAGTGACCCTCGATGCGCTGGATGCCGGGGCGGTGGACTTTCTGCCGAAGAACTTCGAGGACATCTCGCGCAATCCCGAGAAGGTCAAGCAGTTGCTGTGCGAGAAGGTCCACAGTATCTCGCGCAGCAATCGGCGCTTCAGCAGCTACAGTGCTCCGGCACCGCAGCCGGCGAGTGCGCCGGCACCTGCTCCTTCGAGCTTCGCCAGTTCGCGCTCGCCAGCTCCCGCACCGGCTCCGGCCCGCGCAGCGGCGCCGGCGGCCAGTGCGAATTCGCCGGCACCCAAGCGCAAGGCCTACAAGCTGGTGGCCATTGGTACGTCCACAGGCGGCCCGGTGGCGCTGCAGCGGGTCCTGACCCAGCTGCCGGCCAACTTCCCGGCCCCCATCGTCTTGATCCAGCATATGCCGGCGGCCTTCACCAAGGCTTTTGCCGAGCGTCTGGACAAGCTCTGCCGCATCAGCGTCAAGGAAGCCGAGGATGGCGACATCCTGCGTCCGGGCCTGGCGCTGCTGGCGCCTGGCGGCAAGCAGATGATGGTCGACGGTCGTGGTGCGGTGAAGATTCTCCCGGGCGAAGAGCGCTTGAACTACAAGCCGTGCGTGGATATCACCTTCGGCTCTGCGGCCAAGTCCTACAGCGACAAAGTTCTGGCGGTGGTGCTCACCGGCATGGGCGCCGACGGTCGCGAAGGCGCGCGTCTGCTCAAGCAGGGCGGCAGTGCGGTCTGGGCCCAGGACGAGGCCAGCTGTGTGATCTATGGCATGCCAATGGCCATCGTCAAGGCCAACCTGGCGGATGCGGTGTACAGCCTGGACGACATCGGCCGGCACCTGGTCGAGGCCTGTCTCTGATGGATGTGCTCAGCCTTATCGGGATCATCATGGCGTTTGTCGCCATCATCGGTGGCAACTACCTGGAGGGGGGGCACCTGTCGGCCCTGGCCAACGGTCCGGCGGCACTGATCGTGCTCGGCGGGACCATCGGCGCGGCACTGCTGCAGTCGCCGCTGAGCGCCTTCAAACGGGCCATGCAGATCCTTGCCTGGATCCTGTTCCCGCCCCGGGTCGATCTGCCGGGCGGCATCGACCGGGTGGTCAACTGGAGCCTCACCGCGCGCAAGGAAGGCCTGCTGGGCCTGGAAGGCGTGGCGGATGCCGAGCCTGACAGTTATGCGCGCAAGGGCTTGCAGTTGCTGGTGGACGGTGCCGAACCCGAAGCCATCCGCAGCATTCTCGAAGTGGATTTCTATACCCAGGAAAGTCGTGATATCGAGGCCGCCAAGGTGTTCGAGAGCATGGGCGGCTATGCGCCGACCATCGGCATCATCGGCGCGGTAATGGGGCTGATCCACGTGATGGGCAACCTGGCCGATCCATCCCAGCTGGGTAGCGGCATCGCCGTGGCCTTCGTCGCCACTATCTATGGGGTGGCCAGTGCCAACCTGGTGCTGCTGCCGATCGCCGCCCAGCTGAAATCCGTTGCCTTGCGCCAGTCGCGTTACCGGGAAATGCTCCTCGAAGGCATCCTGTCGATCGCCGAAGGCGAAAACCCCCGCTCCATCGAGCTGAAGCTGCAAGGCTTCATGGACTGATTATGGCCCGTCGTCGCCAGCAAGAAGAACACGTCAACCATGAGCGCTGGTTGGTTTCCTACGCCGACTTCATTACCTTGCTGTTCGCGTTTTTCGTGGTCATGTACTCGATTTCCTCGATCAACGAGGGCAAGTACAAGGTCATTTCCGAAGCCTTGATCGGGGTCTTCACCGACTCCGATCGTAGCCTCAAGCCGATTCCCATCGGCGACGAGCGTCCCAAGACCGTGACCCCGGCCAAGCCCCTGGTCAAGGACAGTGACCAGACCGACGCCGGCATCGCCGGGGCCAGTGACCCGCTGAAAAGCATCGCCGATGACATCAGCGCAGCCTTTGGCGACCTGATCAGCTCCAACCAGATGACCGTGCGCGGCAATGAACTGTGGGTGGAGATCGAACTCAACTCCAGCCTGCTGTTCGGCAGTGGCGATGCCATGCCCAGCGACCAGGCGTTCACCATCATCGACAAGGTGGCGAAGATCCTCAAACCCTTCGACAACCCGATCCATGTCGAGGGCTTCACCGACAACCTGCCGATCCAGACCGCGCAGTACCCGACCAACTGGGAACTGTCCTCGGCCCGTTCGGCGAGCATCGTGCGCATGCTGGCGATGCAGGGGGTGAACCCGGCGCGCATGGCCTCGGTGGGCTACGGTGAGTTCCAGCCAGTGGCCAACAACGCCACCGCCGAAGGCCGGGCGCGCAATCGCCGGGTGGTGCTGGTGGTGTCGCGCAACCTGGATGTGCGCCGCAGCCTGACCGGTACCGGCACCGCCCATGCAACACCGGATGCGGCACTCAAGCGTGCTGGCACACAAACTGCACCAACCCCGGTCAAAACGCCGGTACAGGGAAGCGCCGTCAATTCTCCGTCACCTGCTTTATAACTTAGCGCTATGTCTCGCCCCGCTGTGGCCGGGCGGGAGGAACCAACCGAATGAGAGTCTGGGCAGTTGCCAATCAAAAGGGTGGTGTCGGTAAAACCACCAGTTCCATCGCTTTAGCCGGCTTGCTGGCCGAGGCGGGCAAGCGTGTGGTCGTGGTCGATCTCGACCCCCACGGCTCCATGACCAGCTACTTCGGCTATGACCCGGACAGCCTGGAGCACAGCAGCTACGACCTGTTCCTGCACAAGGGCAATGTGCCCCAGGACCTGCCGGGCCAGTTGTTGCTGGGTACCAGCCACGAGCGTATTTCGCTGTTGCCGTCCAGCACCGCGCTGGCCACCCTGGAGCGCCAGTCGCCGGGGCAGAGCGGCCTGGGCCTGGTAATCGCCAAGAGCCTGGCGCAGCTGTGGCAGGATTTCGACTATGCGGTGATCGACAGCCCCCCGTTGCTCGGGGTGCTGATGGTCAATGCCCTGGCGGCCAGCCAGCAGTTGGTGATCCCGGTGCAGACCGAGCACCTGGCGGTCAAGGGCCTGGAGCGCATGGTCAATACCCTGGCCATGGTCAATCGCTCGCGCAAGCAACCCTTGCCGTTCACTATCGTGCCGACCCTGTTCGACCGCCGTACCCAGGCCTCCCTGGGCACCCTGCGGGTACTGCGGGACAAGTTTCCCGAGGAGATCTGGCAAGGCTACATTCCGGTGGATACCCGCCTGCGCGACGCCAGCCGGGCCGGGGTCACCCCTTCGCAATTCGATGGCAAGAGCCGCGGCGTACTGGCCTACAAGGCCTTGCTCAAGCACTTGCTGGCCCAGCAGCTCGTGGCGCAGGTGGCTTGACGTGAAGCGTTATTCAAGTCGCCACGCCGCCCGGCCGATAACCCCTACAGGTCACTGTATCGGGGTTTTAGCGTGGGCATCCTCATGAACCGTCCTCTGGATGTAAAGAGCCGGCCGCAGTTGGCGCTGCAGTCGTACCTGGACGCCTTGCTGCAGGACGCCACCGACGAGGAGTTGCTGCCACCGCCGCCGATCCCGGTGCCCGCCCCGGTAGTGGTCGAAGCCTCCAGTGAAGTGCTGGATGAATTCCAGGCCGCGGTACTGGAAGAGCAGGCCCGTGACGCCGAGCTCCAGCAGCACTCGGCGCCTGCGGTTGCTGCGCCAGAGCCTATTGCCACCCCGGTGCTGGAAGCGCCGGAGCCCATGCCAAGCACCCTCTCGCCCGTGGTGCCGATGCTCCAGGCCCTGGTGCCGCCCGTGGTGGAAGTGCACCTGCCACC
>Ga0157371_10004436_pt1 | contig 12248 bp, 6 predicted proteins | sample C45metaG_FD_113462 | JGI IMG/M metagenome (GOLD analysis project Ga0157371, IMG submission 113462) | Corn rhizosphere microbial communities from Kellogg Biological Station, Michigan, USA - C4-5 metaG | ecosystem: Host-associated > Plants > Roots > Rhizosphere > Soil | place: USA: Michigan... | reverse complement strand
GTTCACATCCGCGATGTGCAGATCATTCCTGATCTGAAAGACAATTATAAAAACGGCCAGTTAAATATTAGTCTTGATTTTTTAAACAACAATGATCCGGCACTTAAAAATTATACAGCTTCTTTTGAATTGTTGGATGAAGCAGGAAGATCAGTCAGCAAAAAATCAGTTGCGCTCACTGATTCTGTAAAATTTAAAAATGTAAATATCTATGTAAAGGATCCAAAAAAATGGACTGCGGAAACACCTAACCTTTACAGTGTTCTTACAACGTTGATGGACAAACGCGGAAATATTATCGAAGTGATTCCGCAAAAAACAGGCTTTAGAAAAGTGGAAATAAAAGACGGTGCATTGTATGTAAACGGAAAAGCGATTTTGATAAAAGGCGTTAACCGGCACGAAATGGATCCTTTTACCGGGCAGGTGATCAGCAAACGACGAATGGAGCAGGATGTGAGGATCATGAAAGAAAATAATATCAACGCGGTCCGTACCTGTCATTATCCTGATGATCCTTACTGGTATAAATTATGTGATAAATACGGACTGTATGTAGTGGATGAGGCGGACCTGGAGTCCCATGGAATGGGCTTCGGCGCTAATTCTTTGTCCAAAAAGCCTGATTGGTTCCTTCAACATTTTCAAAGGGATTCAAGAGCGGTAGAACGCGATAAAAATCATCCTTCAGTAATTGTGTGGTCTATGGGAAATGAAGCGGGTATGGGCGTTAATTTTGAAAAATGTTATGAGTGGATCAAGCACCGCGATCCTTCGCGTCCTGTAGAATATGAGCCAGCTAGCGCTACCGGTTTCTCTGATATTTTTTGCCCTATGTATCCTTCTCCTGATGATATGGTGCATCATGTAAAATATGATAGCAGCAGTAATCACAAGCCATTCATTTTGGTTGAATATGCACATGCAATGGGAAATACGGATGGAAATTTCAATGATTATTGGGATACGATAAGAAAATACTATCCGAAAATGCAGGGTGGGTATATCTGGGATTTTGAAGACCAGGGACTTTTAAAAGTGACAGACAGGGGCGATTCAATTTGGGCTTATGGGGGTGATTATGGTGTCAATTTACCAAGCGATCAGAACTTTAATTGTAATGGCCTTGTTGCCCCAGACCGGTCCTTGCATCCTCATATGCTGGAAGTAAAAAAGGAATATCAAAATATTTTTACTTTTCCTTCAGATTTAATGACCGGGAAAATTAAAGTATACAATGAAAATTTCTTCAAAGACCTTAAGGATGTATTTATGGATTGGGAATTGGTGGCAGACGGGAAAGTTATTCAAAATGGAAGAGATGAAAGCCTTACTATTGGACCGAGGGAAACCGTAACTGTAAATTTAAATTACAAATTGCCGAAAGCAGTTTACAAAGAAGTTTTCCTGAATGTTTATTACAGAACGAAAAAAGATGAAGGGATAATTCCTGCAGACTGGGAGATCGCTAAAGACCAGATGACTTTATACAGTCATTTGGATAATAAGATATTATTTCCCGAGTCCTCTGATTTGCGGGTAGCCCTCACCGATAGTACTATAAATGTGTCTAACAATAAATCGGTATTCACTTTTAATCGTGCCGATGGACTGTTACATGAATACGTTGTTGGTGGAAATAATTTCATAAAAGACGGATATGATCTTAAGCCTAATTTCTGGAGACCGCCTACAGATAATGATTTTGGCGCAGATTTGCAGAAAAAGCTTATCAACTGGAAAAGGGCCAGCCATAATTTTGTTTTATTAGGATTTAATATTGATTCTTCTAACACGAAGGATATTAAATTGAACATGCATTATTCTTTGCCCGATGTGTATGCCAATCTGGATTTAAATTATGAGTTAAATGGGGACGGAGCTATTAAAGTAACAGAATCTTTGCATGCTGATACTGCAAAAGAAGTTCCTATGATGTTTAAATTTGGGATGCAGATGAAGTTGCCAAAGGAATATAGCCAAATGCAATGGTATGGTCGCGGACCTTCGGAAAATTACTGGGATCGAAAAGATGCGGCTTTTGTAGGTATATATAACAAGACAGTGGATGAACAGTTTCATAAGTATGTAAGGCCTCAGGAAACAGGAAACAAAACAGACGTACGGTGGGTAAGGCTAACCGATAAGAATGGCAGAGGTTTAATGATTACAGGAGATACGGTTTTAAATATTTCCGCGCGGCATTTCCTGGACAAAGACATTGATGACGGGCTCGAAAAACATAATAGCCATACTGGCGAGTTGAAACAAAGAGATTTAACTACTTTCAATATTGATTTGGAACAAACAGGAGTTGGAGGAATCAATTCATGGGGGACATGGCCATTGAAACAATACAGGTTGGAGTATAAGGATTATACTTATTCTTTTTTGATAAAACCCGTTGAATAGTTTTTTTTGGTGTATGGGTTTGGTTAGGTGGCGGGATACTGGATGGCGGATACTTGGTTCCTGATTCGTAAAAGTATACATATAAATAAAGACATTTTTTTATTTACACTTCAAATACGTAATGCTGATGAGAAATAATGGTAACCGGAAAAATCCTTTTCCAATCATTTGTTCGTTAATGATTGTAGTGATATTTTTTTCCTGCAAACAATCAAAAGATTATTCTTCGTGGCGTGTTTATGGCGGCAATAAAGAAGCGAATCATTATTCTTCATTAAAGCAAATAGATACTTCAAATGTAAGCCGGTTAAAGGTTGCGTGGATTTACCACACCCATGATGCCGATAGTGCGATGACACAAATCCAGGTAAATCCGGTGGTTGTGGACTCCTTTTTATATGGTGTTTCTCCGAAATTAAAACTGTTCGCTTTGAATGGTCAAACAGGTAAAGAGATCTGGGTTTTTAACCCCATGGAGGATAGTGCTGTCAAGGCTAAAGGCCCTGGATTTTTTAGTATGAATGTTTGCCGCGGGATAACTTATTACACAAATGGAAAAGATGACAAAAGAATATTTTATTCAGCCAACAGCCAGTTGTATTGCATCCACGCGCTGACAGGAAAACCTGTTTCCTCTTTTGGTGAAAAAGGCAAAATTGATTTACACAATGACATTGGCAGGGACGTTTCTGATCTTTATATCGCAACCACAAGTCCGGGAATTATTTACAAAGATCTTATCATTATCGGCACACGTGTGTCCGAAGAAGCGGATGCAGCGCCGGGCTATATCAGGGCTTATGATGTTCATACAGGAAAACTTCACTGGATATTTCACACCATTCCTGAGCCGGGAGAATACGGTTATGATTCGTGGGAAGATAAAGATGCCTGGAAACACATTGGCGGGGTAAACACATGGGCAGGTTTTAGCATGGACGAAAAGCGCGGGATTTTATTTGCACCAACCGGTTCCGCTTCATACGATTTTTATGGTGGCAAGAGATTAGGTGATGATCTTTTTGCAAATTGTGTTTTGGCTCTCGATGCCGCAACAGGCAAGCGCATCTGGCATTTTCAAACGGTACATCATGATGTTTGGGATCGCGATTTACCCACTGCCCCTGTTTTGGTTACTGTAAAAAAAGATGGTGAAAATATTGATGCGGTAGCACAAATAACCAAAAGTGGTTTTATATTTTTATTGGACAGGAAATCCGGAAAACCAATCTATCCCGTAAACGAAGTTTCAGTTCCAACAAACAGTGAACTTATTGGTGAAAAACTGTCACCTACTCAACCGATTCCTACTTTTCCTAAACCGTTTGCCCGTCAAGCGCCCATAACAGCCTCTGATCTCAATAATCTTGTTCCCGATTCTTCTTACCAGGATATTAAGAAAAAGCTGGAAGGTTACAATACAGCAGCCGGAGTTTTCACACCTCCTTCAAAAGAAGGAACGGTGATCTTTCCGGGCTTTGATGGAGGTGGAGAATGGGGCGGCCCGGCTTATGATCCGACGACATCTGTTCTTTATCTGAATGCAAGCCAGATGCCGTGGATACTAACGATGAACGAAGTAAAAGAAAAACCAAAAACAGGTGAAACGAATTTGCAGGCTGGCCAAAGATTATATCATTCAACCTGCATGGCTTGTCATGGAACAGAACGGCAGGGGAGCGGTAATAATCCAACTCTGGTCGGCGTAAATAAAAAATACGATGAACAACAATTTGCAGCACTGGTAACTTCAGGGCGCAGGATGATGCCGGCTTTCAAACATTTAGCTCCATCAGAAATTCATGCGGTGGCTTCATTTGTTTTGGATAATAAACAAGAGCAAAAACAAAAATTTATGCCTCCTAACAGAGCCGAAGATCAATGGAGAAATCTTCCTTACACTTCTACAGGGTACAATAAATTTTTAACCAAAGAAGGTTACCCTGCAATTATGCCGCCATGGGGAACATTGACTGCTGTTGATTTAAATACAGGAAGATATTTGTGGAAAGATACGGTCGGCGATTATCCTGATCTGAAAGTGAAAGGAATTCATACGGGAACTGAAATGTATGGCGGACCGGTTGTGACTGCCGGGGGATTAATATTTTTAGCGGCCACGAGCGATGCAAAGATTCGCGCATTTAATAAAAGAACCGGCAAACTCTTGTTGGAAGCTGATTTGCCGGCATCCGGTTTTGCGACTCCTGCAGTTTATGAAGTAAATGGAAAACAATTTTTAGTAATTGCCTGCGGCGGAGGAAAGCTTAACAAACCTTCAGGAGACGCGTATGTGGCTTTTGCTCTGCCCGATAACGGTGAGGAGTAAACGAAGAAGAAAAGAGAATTTTTATTTTATGTTAATAATACCCGATTAAAATAAGAACTTATGCAAAAAGACGACATTTCTCTCGCAGCCTGGGCGCTGGTAGATGAGTTCAGGCAAGGTAAATGGAAAGCGCTTGACCTGCCGAAAATTACAAGGAAAGATCTTGATCTTAATGGGATCGAATTTGTGAATACGCTTTTCGAAGTGCCTACAATGACTTACCTCAAAGCACTAAAACAAAACGCAGCAGATTATGGAACAGAGCTCGTTTTGATAATGGTAGATGAAGAAGGAGATGGATGCTCGGCCACCAAAGAGGAAAGAAAACAGTTTGTGATCAATCACCGCAAGTGGATTGATATTGCGCATTATTTGGGCTGCCATGCCATTCGTACCAATTGCCGCGGAATCGAAATCAGTTCCAAAGAAGAAGCGTTGAAAATTGCAGCAGAAACTTATCGTCAATTGGTGGATTATGCAGCTGATTCAGGAGTGGAAGTAGTAATTGAAAATCATGGAGGTTATTCCAACGATCCTGATTGGATGGTGTCGCTGGTAAAGGAGATCAACCATCCGCTGTTTGGTACTTATCCGGACTGGCGTCAACCTTCTGATGATTTTGACAATTACATTTTCCTCGAAAAAACTGCGCCTTATGCAAAAGGAATGTCATATCGCAATCAACCAACGGAAGATCTAACAGCAAAAATGATTGCGCTCAGCAGGCAAAGCGGTTATCACGGCTGGTATGGGATTGAATCAAAAGGAAGGGATGAAGTGTTACTGGGAAAAAGATTGTTGGAAAAATATTTATTGGATAAGTAATTAAAGTAACGATAACCCTTAGCCGCTATTTACACAATCATCATCTCGTTCTTTCAATTGGAATACTTTCATGTATCAGATCACCATTTTCGGCAATGCCCTCTATCGTAAGCGTGTAAGAAGTAGGCATATCGGCTGTATAAAAGGAAATAGTAGTAGCAGATTTTGAATCCGTATTCACATTTCCATTCCAATAGATGGTTGTTCTTTTATCTTTGCTTTTGATATTCCGGCTTTCATCAGTTTCATAATTGGGAGAATAAAATTCTTTTGCAACCGCATAGCCACCGGCTTTAAAAACTTTTATTCCTTTTTGCTTAAAATGAGTGTTGTTCATTTCATATCCATCTTTTGTATGAATTACCACAGCTCCGTATGCGCCTCTCATTCCATATATCGCAGCTTCGCCGCCCCTTAGAACTTCTATGTAAGAAACACTCGTGGGATCAATGTCATCAATTGACAATGCCTCAACTCCATCCAGAATAACCAAAGGGGAACTACTCTTATAACTATTAATGCCGAAAAAACTAATTTGGCCGCTTGATCCTGTATAGCCCGGAACCATCTGCAGAAGGTCCTTTATACTTACGTTTCCATTCCCATACTTTTCTATTACCTCGGGTGTAATAACATAAGAAGCTGGACTTACTCTTTTTGATTCATCATAGTTTAATTTTTTTTGGTGAATAATAATTTCCTTCAACATTTTTTCTTTCTTATTGATTTCTATTGAATCGTACATGATTCGCTTGTAAAAATTGAATCCATTAATTTCATTTGATGAAAGATTTCCCCGAGCCGGTGATTGGTTATCAGCAATCAATGGAAAATGTTCATCATCGATTGTCACATTTACATCTTCATTTATACCCCTGGGATTTCTTGCTTGAATTAGAAAGATTGTGGTGTCATCGTAATCGATTCCTGTAAAACGAAATTCGCCCTTTTCATTTGTCACATCAGTTCCAACAAATGCATCAGCAGAAGGAGAAATAAGGGTGACAGAATAATGTACCGCCGGTTTATTTTTGGTTGTAGTTATCGTTCCGCTTATTGTAAGGCTGCTATCTTTTTTGTTTGGATTTGTGGTGATACCATTTAGGATATTATTCCAGGTAAATCTGCTCCAGCCATGAGTTAACATTACGAGATCCAGATCTTTAAGCGTTGTTGAATCATCGTTATTAAAATAAAAACCGGGATCTTCAATATATCCTTTCAGGTATGGAGATAGTAGAAGATGTGTTTTAATATTACCTTCATTTTCATCATACTTTACGACATCATCATCCGTAACAGAAATTGAGTACATTCCTTTTAAAAGTTCACCTGTCGTGCCTACTGTTTTTAACTTAAGCGATACTTTTTCCCGTGCCCTGTAATTCCTTTTATTAGCAGTAATAACAACCTTTGGCCCCGGATGATGTGTATAAATCAATCGTTCACTTTCAGGTTGCATCGCACTATCAAATAAAGTGAGTTTTGCTATTCCTTCAGGAAATTTTTTTAAGGGAATATTTTCTTCATACATGCCGCTTCCACGACTTGTAAAATACACACCCCCATGAGAGGTGGCAACAACGTAACTGGTTGTATTTTTTTGATACAAGGCATCACCCACGGCAACCCTGACGGCTAAAGTATCTTTATTTCTTTTGATGACAGACAGTTGGTATCCGTAATCATTTGCGGGCGCTAAAGGTATTTGAAGGTCTTTGCCATCTTCCGTCTTTACATGAGCCTCATAAGAAGTTCCCGTTTCAGGGATAAACTCAAACTTTCCCATTCCTAAATGGGTGCTGATGAATTTACAGACAACCTGACCTTGGCTATTTTTTAAAAAGCCACTTACATTTATTCCATGCCCAGTTTCATCAATTGCTTTAATTGCTACAAAATTTTCTATTCCATTCACCAGGTAACCACCTTCTGGTAAAAATTGAACGTCTATATCATTATCTGAAGTGGTGCCCATCGATCCTGTGCCGATTGGCTTTGATATGTTAAAAATGTGGATTGAATTCCGGAAAATATTGCGCCCGTCATCAAAGCCAAGCATCCATTTTGTATAAGCTCTCAAAATATAGTTCCCATCGCGGATCGAGTCGGGTATGTGGAATGTAAAACCAAGGTCGCTGTAAATTCCATTTACAATGGTCTTATCTATGACTTGGTTTTTGGGGTTTACGAGTTCTACATAAATTTTTTTACTTCTCAGGGAATCAATCTTCCATCGGCTTTCATTAACAAGATAAATTTTGCCATACATTTCATCACCGCTTACATAATAAGGCTTATCAGTCTGTATGTATATTTTTTGTTGCGGATATTGTTTATGAAAGCTATAATATCTTTCTATTAATTTCTCCAGAGCCTTTGCAGGTGGTTGGTAGCCAGTGGTGGCAAAAATGAAAAGTCCGGTAATTGATAACAAAAAAAGGATTTTGGTAAACTCAACGAAAGCAATTTTTTTCATTCCAAAGAATTTAAAGTGGCGGACGTTATTGTCAGTTAGTGAGGATAAAGCACTTTTGGATACTAAATGTAAGGAAAAGATTCCAAAAATTTATAAACCACCTAATTCATCCCATTGGAACAAATGACTTCGAAAATTAAATTCTTCAATATAGTTTGAAAATAAATGCAGGAAAAAATTCTTACCGCAGAAAGTTATTATATTTATGCTCCCATTTTGATAAGTCATCAATCTGGCCTCTCCTCTCTTTAACGTAAAATGTTTTGATCATGAAAAATGAAAATCCACAAAACGGTTCCTCCAACGATTTTGAAAATGAAGATCCAAAAAAATCCTCAGCCGGTTCTCCAATGAGCCGACGCAAGTTTGTTGAATTGACAGCAGCCACAGCGGCTGGTTTCACCATTATTCCGCGACATGTTCTTGGGGGCAAAAATTTTGTTGCACCAAGTGACCAGGTCACGCTTGCGCACATTGGTGTAGGCACTGAAGGAACACGCGAAATGCTTGATCTTCTGAAGGTGCCACAAATAAGAATTGTAGCAGTGTGCGATCCAAACAAAAACGCTATCGGTTATCGTGATTGGGGAATGAACTATTTGAAAGACGATATTCGAAAAACCATCAACGATCCCAACTGGAATCCCGGCGGCGATAATACGATTCCCGGCGGTAGGGACAATGGAAAGTCAATAGTTGATGCCTATTATGCCAACCTTCATCCCGATATGAAATACAAAGGTTGCGCAGCATATGAAGATGCAAGGAAAATGCTGGACGAATTAAAAGATGTGGATGCGGTAAAAATTATGACACCGGATCATCTTCATGGTGTACTCGCAATTGCTGCAATGAAAAGAGGGAAGCATGTTTTAATGCACAAACCCCTTTCAAACCGGATAATTGAATCAAAGAAAGTGATCGCGATAGCCCGCAACAATAATAAATTGATCACTCACCTGATGCCTTGGGATGCGAACGGTGATATGACGCCGGTAATGAACTGGATCAATTCAGGAGCGATAGGGAAATTAAAAGAAATTCACAACTGGACGAATCGTCCTGTGTGGCCGCAATATGCTCATATTCCTACAGATACGCCTCCTGTTCCTGACGGGTTTAACTGGGATTTGTGGCTCGGCCCGGAAGCGACAAGAAATTACAGTCCTGATTACACAAACATGGTTTTCCGCGGCTGGTATGATTTCGGAGGTGGCTCCATGGCGGATATGGGACATTACAGTTTGTGGACTGTTTTCAATGCTTTGAATCTTACGTCACCGACGACTGTACAACCGCACCGCAGCCATGTTTGCGATTTTCATGGCCCTGTACCTTACAGGATTGAAAACGATTTTGCTTTTCCCTACGCAAGTACGGTTCAGTTCAGTTACCCTGCCAACGGCAATCGCCCGCCTGTAGATCTTTTCTGGTATGACGGAGGCATGAGGCCTGAAATTCCTGAAGAATTGGTGGCACAAAATAAACAATTGCCCGAAGAAGGAATGATGTTCGTTGGCGACAATGGAAAAATCCTTGCAGGGTTTAATGTTCAAAATCCACAACTGCTTGCGAACGGCAAAATGGAAGCTGCATCAAATCAAAAACCCCAACAAGACCAGGAAGAGCATACACTTGGCTGGCTCACAAGATTTGCCGAAGCGTGTAAGAGCGGCAAACAATATCCGGGAAATTTTTTAGAAGTGGAACATTTGGCGGATGCGATTAATTTGTATGCTGTGTCTCTGCGTTCCAATAAAATGCTTGAATACGATGCAGCAAATTTGAAAATTACCAACGTTCCGGAATTCAATAAATATCTTTCACGTGAATACCGTCCCGGCTGGGATCCTGATTCAATTTAACCCCAAAACACTACAATTATGAAAAAAATCAATCGCCGGCAGTTTATTGGAAGAAGTGCTTTCGGTCTCGGCTCCGCATTTTTGCTCGCGCAATTACCGGGCGAGTTGCTTGCTTTTTCCCGGAAAGAAAATATGCCAATCGGTTTTCAATCATGGTCGGTAAAAGACATGTTGGGCAAAGATCTTCCCGGCACTTTGAAGATGATGAAAGACTTCGGCTACAGCCAAATTGAAATGTGTTCACCGAAAGGCTATGCTGACATAGGTTTTGGTCCTTTAGCAAAAATGAAAACAAGTGATCTCCGAAAAATGATCCAGGATGCAGGAATGGGTTGCATTAGTTGCCATTTTGGTTTTGGCGAACTGGCCGATGATAAGATCAATGAAAGTATTGATTTTGCAAAAGACATGGGACTTACGCAAATGATCTGCTCCACCTTCTGGCTGCCCAAAACAGCGACTTTATCTGATTACCAGGCCTCAGCTGGCAAGCTGAACAAGGCAGCAGGAAAAATAAAACAAGCCGGAATGCAAACCGGTTTTCACAATCATGAATTTGAATTTGCTGCCCTTGACGGACAACTGATCTATGATGCGTTGATGCAAGCTTTTGATCCGAACCTTGTAAAAATGCAGTTCCAGACGGAAGTGATCAACCTTGGTTCTAAAGCAGCCGATTATTTTAAAAAATATCCCGGTAGGTTTATTTCCTCTCATCTTTCTGACTGGACGGCCGATAAAAAGGAAGTGCCGATTGGTGAAGGTATTATTGATTGGAAGGAATTTTTTACAGCAGCAAAAACAGGTGGTGTTCAAAATATTTTTGTTGAAATGGATTTGCCCGATCTTAAAGACAGTGCTAAAAATATTCAAGCTATGAAAGTTTGAAAGACAATTGTCAGTAAACAAACCGATAAATGGAATTTGTATTTTTATTTTAGCGGATTCTGTTTGATTGAATAGTCCTTTAGGATTAATTTTTCCTTCAATTTCATTATAATGAAATCTATCCTAGACGAAGAAACAAGAACTGAAATCATCAACAGGATTGAATCGTTGAATGAAGAATGTTTGGCGCTATGGGGAAAAATGAATGTCGGACAAATGGTGAAGCACTGCACTTTGTGTGAAGAATTGTATTTGGGAAAAATGAAGTTTAAAAGAGTTTTTCTTGGACGGATATTCGGAAGATTTGCCCTGAAAAGGTTACTTCGGGATGAAAGGCCGATTGGGAAAAATGCACCGACAGCACCTTATTTAATGGTGACCGATAAAGTAGAAGACCTTGAAGAAAAAAAACAAATATGGAAGGCGTTAGTGAAAGAATATGAAAGTTACTCTGCTGACCAATTCATTCATCCCTTTTTTGGAAAGCTGACACGCAACGAACTCGGACGTTTTGTCTATAAACATTGCGATCACCACTTAAGGCAGTTCGGCCGGTAAAAATTAATTGGGCCTCATCATACTTTGTTTCGTTAATTAATAATCGAATCTTTTTATTATATCTAACGGTCAATAATAAACGCAATTATATTTCTCTCTTCTTCAACTGCTCCACTGCATAGTTAGCTGCCCTTGCAGTCATTGCCATAAAAGTAAGTGACGGATTTTGTGTGGAAGTGGAAGTCATGCACGCACCATCTGTCACAAATACATTGGGGCAATTGTGAAACTGGTGCCATTTGTTCAGCAATGAAGTCTTTGGATCCTTTCCCATTCTCACGCCACCCATGTGATGAATATCTAATCCGGGCGCTTGTTTGCTGTCCTTTGTTTTAATATCAGTGAACCCTGCTTTTGTATACATTTCTGTCATCTGCTCAAAGAAATCTTTGATCATCTTCTCGTCGTTGTCGTCATAGTCGATATTGATATGCAACAGTGGAACGCCCCAATCATCCTTTTTTTCTGTATCTAAACTGAGGAAATTGCTTTCTTTCGGAATGGTTTCGCCCATCATCCCTGAGCCGACGCTCCATGGCCCCAATGTGGGTTCTTTAAGCAAATTATCTTTTAAAGAATCACCGAAACCGCTGTTGTCATTATAAGACCATCGGCCCCCATAAAACGTAAGTGCATAACCACGAAGGAAGTCGGTCTCCTGTTTGTATAAATTCCTGAAACGCGGCATGTAAGCGCTTGTTGGCTTTCTGCCTTCGGTTTTGGTGTCTGGGAATCCATCATATTTTGCATCAATGCTTGCTCTGTAATTGTGGAAGGCGGCATATTTTCCCAGCAGGCCATTGTCATTTCCTAAACCATTTGGGAAGCGTTTTGATTTTGAATTCAGGAGAACAAGGTTACTATTGTAAGCGCCTGCATTTACGAAAATTAC
>Ga0157371_10004434_pt1 | contig 12250 bp, 13 predicted proteins | sample C45metaG_FD_113462 | JGI IMG/M metagenome (GOLD analysis project Ga0157371, IMG submission 113462) | Corn rhizosphere microbial communities from Kellogg Biological Station, Michigan, USA - C4-5 metaG | ecosystem: Host-associated > Plants > Roots > Rhizosphere > Soil | place: USA: Michigan... | reverse complement strand
TCGAGAACTGGGGTCTGAAGTCCCTCACCTACCGCATCAAGAAGAACCGCAAGGCTCACTACGCTCTCATGGACATCGACGCTCCGGCGCCTGCGATCCACGAAATCGAGCGCCAGATGCGCATCAACGAAGACGTTCTTCGCTACATGACCATCGCCGTCGAAGCCCACGAAGAAGGCCCGTCCGCGATGATGCAGAAGCGCGACCGTGACGACCGTCCGCGCCGCGATGGCGACCGTCCGGATCGTGGCCCGCGTGAAGATCGTGGTCCCCGCGCACCGCGCGAAGGTGGCTTCGGCGACCGCGAAGACCGTCCGCGCCGTCCGCGCGAAGACCGTGCATAAGGAGAATTGACCAATGGCTGATACATCCTCTTCCCAGGCACGCCGCCCGTTCCACCGCCGTCGCAAGACGTGCCCCTTCTCCGGCGCAAACGCTCCGAAGATCGACTACAAGGACGTTCGTCTCCTGCAGCGCTACATTTCCGAGCGCGGCAAGATCGTTCCTTCCCGCATCACGGCCGTTTCCCAGAAGAAGCAGCGCGAACTCGCCCAGGCGATCAAGCGCGCCCGTTTCCTCGGCCTGCTGCCTTACGTCGTAGCGTAATGATTTGAAGCGAGGCCGCGCTTTGGTGCGGCCTCGTCTTCCACGATGCAACTGACTTTTAATCAGCAGGTTGCGAGTTCAAATCCTTCCGCGTTGGGCGCGGATCGATACCATAAAACCCATGTTGGGGACGACGATCCTGATTGGAACGGTCCTCTAACTGCTCAAGTTTCCAGCAGGACAGCGAAGTGCAAAAGTTGAACCAGACAGTGCTGATCACCGGCGTTCTCGCCGGCATATGCGCCGCGTTTCTAACGCTTGGCGCAACGGCACAGTCGTCCTTTTCCTTCCTGCTTTACGCCGGTTCCGCCATGCCCATCTTCATCGCCGGCATGGGCTGGGGCAACCGCGCAGCCGTCGTTGCGATCATCACCACGGCAATCATCGGCGCACTCGTCATATCGCCGCTTTTCTCGCTGACCATTGCGATCTTCACGCTGATCCCGGCGGGCTGGCTTTCGCATCTTGCCAATCTGGCGCGCCCGGCCTCTGAACTCGGCGGCCCGGATGACCTGCTTGCCTGGTATCCGCTGTCCGGCATCGTCCTGCATCTCTGCCTTCTGGTTTCGGTTGCCGTCGTCATTCTCGGCTGGATGATCGGTTACGGTCCCGATCTCGTCGCGCGCATGGTCGATCTGATGATGACCTCAGTGCAGAGCCGCGAACCGCTGTTCGAACCCAATGTCGAGGCACTGGCGCAGACGAAGTCGCTGCTGGTTCTGATGCTGCCGATCGTTCAGGGCGGCCTGTGGGTCATCCTTTTGTTTGCTGCCTATTATTTCGCGGCCCGGCTGGTCGGTTCCTTCGGCAAGGGTCTTCGCCCACGCGAGGACATTCCTTCCGCACTGCGCATGCACCGCAACGCCATCTTCGTTTTTCTCTGCGGCATCGTCGCCATGTTCTTCGGGGGCGTCGCCGCCATGGTCGGCGCAGTCGTCTGCGGCACCTTCGGTGCGGGCTTCCTGATGGCGGGTTACGCCTCGCTGCACAAACGCGCGCGTGGAAAGGACTGGCGTCTGCCGGTTCTCATCCTCGCCTATCTCTCGGCGGTCTTTGTCTTCCCGCTGCTTATCATTCTCGTTTTGGGATTGAGCGACGTGCGCAGCACGATCTCCCTCACCCCAACGCGGAAAACTGACAATACGAACGAAACCAACACATAGAAAGGATCAAGAAGATGGACGTTATTCTTCTCGAACGCATCAACAAGCTCGGCCAGATGGGCGAAACCGTAAAGGTTCGCGACGGTTACGCACGTAACTTCCTGCTGCCGCAGGGCAAGGCGCTGCGCGCCAACGCCGCCAACAAGACCCGTTTCGAAACCGAGCGCGCAACGCTTGAAGCCCGTAACCTCGAGCGCAAGTCGGAAGCCCAGAAGGTTGCCGAAGCACTCGAAGGCAAGTCCTTCATCGTCGTTCGCTCGGCTGGCGAAACCGGTCAGCTTTACGGTTCTGTTGCTGCTCGCGACGTCGTTGAAATCCTCGGCGCCGAAGGCTTCAACATCGGCCGCAACCAGGTTGAACTGAACACGCCGATCAAGACCATCGGCCTGCACAACGTTACCCTGCACCTGCACGCCGAAGTCGAGCTTCAGGTCGAGCTGAACGTTGCCCGTTCTGCCGAAGAAGCCGAGCGTCAGTCCAAGGGCGAAAGCCTCACCTCCGCCGACGCCATCTACGGCGTTGACGAAGACGCCCTGCGTCCGGAAGACTTCTTCGATCCGGAAGCTGACGGCAACGACGACGACGAATAAGATTTGGCCTTGTGGTCATAAGGAAAACCCCGGATGGCGACATCCGGGGTTTTTTTGGTTTTGTGACTGGAGTGTGTGGAGAGGTTACCCCCTCTGCCCTGCCGGGCATCTCCCCCACAAGGAGGGAGATCAGCAGGGCGATCCCACATCGCTAATAGCCGCAACGTTGAGGTTGTCGAGCGCAAGCCACAACTCGATCTCCACCCTTGTCAGGGAGATGTCCGGCAGGACAGAGGGGGGTGCCTCTCGGCATACTAAATAGCCAGACTACCTCGCAGCCGTCTCCGCCCCCTCCGGCGCCACGCTCTTGTCCACATGCACGACCACCGACATGCCCGGCGACAGATCCGCTGCCAGCGGCTGATCGGCGTCAATTGCGATGCGCACGCCGAGACGCTGGGCGATCTTCACGAAATTGCCGGTGGCATTGTCGGGCTTGATGACAGCGAATTCCGATCCCGTGGCGGGCGAGAACCGCTCGACGCGGCCGTTGAGCTTGCGGCGATGCAGGGCATCCACAGAGATCGTCACCGGCTGGCCGACCTGCATGCCCGCGAGCTGGGTTTCCTTGAAATTGGCGATAACCCAGACATCATGCGGCACAACCGCCATCAACTGCGTTCCGGCTGTCACATACTGACCGGTGCGCACGCCGATTTCGCCGAGCCTGCCGTCCACCGGCGCGTGAATTTCGGTATTGTCGAGATCGATCCTGGCGAGTTCGACCGCAGCCTCGGCATTGGCGACAGCGGCCTGCAGGGAACTGCGGTTAACGATGATCGTCTGCAAATCCTGCCGCGAGACCTCAAGTGCCGCTTTCGCCTGCGAGAGCGATGCCCTCGCCTTTTCAAGCGCGGCATGCGCCTCTTCCTGCAGGCTGGAGGTGCCGGCACCGCTTTTGATGAGGTTGTCCTGACGGTCTGATGCCAGCTGTGCCTGTTTCAGAGATGCCTGCGCGCTATCGACAGCCGCCTCGCTGGAACGGATATTGGCGTTGGCGGCGTTTTCCTGCTGGCGGGAATTGTCCAATGCCGCTTTTTGCGTATCCAGCGCGGCTCCCGCCTGCGCCTGCTTCTGGCGGTAGATGCGGTCGTCTATCTTCGCCAGCAATGTGCCCTGTTTGACCTCCTGATAGTCCTTCACCGGCACATCCACGACATAACCGCTCACCTGCGGGCTCATCGTCGTCACGTAACCACGCACGAAGGCATTGTCGGTCATTTCGACGGTGGAAAGGAATGGCGGCAGGCGCCATGCATAGAGCACCAGCGCGACGCCGGCGAGGCCACCGAGCAGAACGAGAATGGAAACGGGGGTAAAAATCTTCTTCAGCATATTATCACTCTTGGAGGTTCAAGACTGTGGCGCCGGCGCGGCATCGACATTGTCCCGGAAAAAGCGGGGACGGATGCGCAGCCATGCAAGGTGGAGCAAAAGCGCCATGAGCGCCAGCGCCGCAACGGTGGAAATCAACAGGAACGTATCGTTATAGGCGAGCACATAGGCTTCCTTGGTAACCTGCTGGCCAAGGAGGGAAAGCCCCTCGGCCTTCAGCAGCGCCGGATCGGTGATGACGTGGCTGTAGGCGCCGGAAAGCTGCGACACGCGCTGGGCGACCAATGGGTTGGTGAGCAGGATATTTTCCACCAGAATATTGGAATGGAATTTTTCGCGCAGCGTCACGAAACTGCCGAGCAGCCCGGTCATCAACATCGATCCGGTGATCTGGGTGAACAGGAAGATGGTGATGAAATTCACCAGATAGGGCGCTCCGCGCGCAAGTGCGGCAGCGAACCCCTTTGCCATAACGGGCGGCAGGAACATGGCCGCACCGAAGGCGATCATCATCTGGCTCAGATACATCTGCGCTGGCCGCGTCAGGTTGTTGGACTGGCTGTCCAGAAAAGCGCCGGCCGCAATCAGGGTAAGCGCAATCACATGAGCGGTATCGACATATTTCGTCAGCATCAGCCAGGCACAGGCCGCACCGCCGAGAACCGTCGCCAAAAGCACCAGAGCATAAAGCGTGATCGTCTGGTCGTTCAGAAGGCCAAGCTGCTGGTAGAAACTCACCGCCGTCGAGGATTGCTCGGAGGAAACTGCACGGTAGATGAGCAGGACCGCTATGACATGCAGGTTGGTTTTCGAAAAAATCCAGCGCAGGTCAAGCAGCGGGTTCTTGCGCGGCAATTCGATGACGACCATCAGCGTGAGAAGCGTGATCGACGTGGCCAGAAGCACGCCCAGCCACCATGTTTCGAACCACCAGTAAAACCGGCCAAGCGTGAGCATGACCGCAAGACAGCCAAGGCCACCCGCGAACAGAAGGTAGCTCAGAATATCCGTGCGCTCGATGACTTTCGCCCGCGGAGGCGGCGTGACTTTCAACAGGTAGATCAAGGCGAGCGAGATCAGCGCGAAGCCCATTTCCATCGTGTAAAGGGCATTCCAGCCGCCGATTTGCAGCAAGGAAGGCGAGACGATGCGCGCGAGCGGTGCAGACAGCAGGGTTCCGGTGAGCGCGATGCTGAAGCCCAGCGAAAATTTCCGCGCCGGCGGAAAGGCCTCCAGAATGTAGAGAAAGCCGAGCGAAGAAAGAGGTGCCGCCGCCATGCCGCTGAGGAAGCGGATGACGATCGCCGAATGCAAATCTGTCACGAACAGGTTGAGGCATGAGGCGACGACGAAGACGATGATCGAAAGTTCGGCAAAGGGCCGCAGGCCATATTGCGTTCGCACCTTGAACAGCGCGATGGAAAACGTGGCATAGGGGGCCATATAGGCGGCGGAAAGCCAGGCGACCTCGGCCACCGTGGCGGAAAATTCGCCCTGCAACTGGTATAGATTGGCCATGACGAGGTTCATGCCCAACCCTTGGGTGATGAAGAACGCCAGGCCCGCAAAGATGAAACACAGCCGCAGCCACACTGGCCGCTCCACCGGTTGCGGCGCGGCGGCCGCAGCAGCAGATTCCGGCACGTTCGCCGGCTTTACCGTAACGTCGGCATTTTCAGAGGCGGTCTCATCTGCCGTTTGCGGCACCACGGTACTCACGATTGCGCCCTCCCGCTTGCCAGATTTTGCAGATTGGCCGAAAGCCTACGCATGACATCCAGCGCCATCGCCAGATCCTGCGAGGAAACATCGGCGGCGATTTCAGAACGGAGCGATTTTGCCACCGCCTGCACCGTTTCGGAGGTTTTCTCGCCCTCCTCCGTCATGTGGATGCGTTTGGCACGGCGGTCGGTTTCGTCGGAGCGTCGCTCGATGAGGTTCTGTTTCTCCATGCCGTCAAGCACGCGCACCAGCGTCGGCGTTTCGATTTCCATTTCCTCGGCAAGCTCCGTCTGGGTCAGCGGCCCGCGTCGCGACAGCGCGAAAAGCGCACGCGCACGCGCCAAAGTCAGGCCGCTTTCCCCTACCCGCGCGTCAAAAAATGCGCGCAGCTTGCGGGTGAAGGCGGACACCTCGTCCAGAAGCTGTTCCTTGTCGGTTTCGCGGGACATGTCAGCAAGCCTTATAATTAGCACACTACTTATTTTCTGCCTATTTATTTGGAAGCCTGCCGATTTTCAAGTTTCTTTCGCGCCGGGTCTGCCATGCGATAAACTCATGGCAGCGAATCACGTTGCCGGGAATTTCCCGCCCCTTGTCCCCACCCGCCTGTGGATTGCTGGGGACAACTGAAGATGTGATCCAGCTTCGCAGACAGGACGTCAGGCTGCCATAGAGTGTTGCAACAATATCATTGACTGCCATGGCCAAGGAAGCCAAACCCGAAGTGTAGTGGCAAGGCAAAGGGAGATCGTGCAAACCATGAACGACGCTGTGAGAAAGATCACCCCCGCGCAACCGGCGGAACCGCATTACCGCGAGGCGCCGAACAACATCGAGGCCGAACAGGCGCTGCTGGGCGCCATCCTCGTTAACAACGACGCCTATTATCGCGTGTCGGACTTCTTGAAGCCCGTGCATCTTTACGAACCGCTGCACCGCAAGATTTTCGAAGTGGCGGGCGACATCATCCGCATGGGCAAGACTGCCAATCCGGTGACCATCAAGACCTTCCTGCCCGCAGACGACAAGGTCGGCGACCTGACGGTGGCGCAATATCTGGCGCGTCTGGCGGCAGAAGCCGTTTCGATCATCAATGCGGAAGATTACGGTCGGGCGATCTACGATCTGGCGCTGCGCCGCGCGCTGATCCAGATCGGCGAGGATGTCGTCAACATCGCCTATGATGCGCCGCTGGACATGCCGCCGCAGGCGCAGATCGAAGACACCGAGCGCCGCCTGTTCGAACTGGCGGAAACCGGTCGCTACGATGGCGGCTTCCAGTCGTTCAACGACGCCGTGGCGCTGGCGATCGACATGGCGGGCGCCGCCTTCGAGCGTGACGGCAATCTTTCCGGCATTTCCACCGGCATCCACTCGCTCGACGCCCGCATGGGCGGCCTGCAGCGTTCCGACCTTATCGTACTTGCCGGTCGTCCGGGTATGGGCAAGACCTCGCTTGCCACCAACATCGCCTATAACATCGCTGCGACCTACGATCAGGAAGTTCAGCCTGATGGTTCGTTCAAGGCGAAAAACGGCGGCGTCGTCGGCTTCTACTCGCTCGAAATGTCGTCCGAACAGCTGGCAACCCGTATCATTTCAGAGCAGACGGAAGTGTCTTCCTCGAAAATCCGCCGCGGTGACATTACCGAGGCCGATTTCGAGAAGCTCGTCGCCTGCTCCCAGATGATGCAGAAGGTGCCGCTTTACATCGACCAGACCGGTGGTATCTCCATCGCCCAGCTTTCCGCCCGTGCCCGTCGACTGAAGCGCCAGCGTGGTCTTGACGTCCTGGTGGTCGACTATATTCAGCTGATGACCGGCGCCGGCAAGAGCGGTGAGAACCGCGTGCAGGAAATCACCCAGATCACCACGGGCCTTAAGGCGCTCGGCAAAGAACTCAATGTTCCCATCATCGCGCTTTCACAGCTCTCCCGTGCGGTGGAAAGCCGTGAAGACAAGCGCCCGCAGCTTTCCGACCTGCGTGAATCGGGCTCGATCGAGCAGGACGCCGACGTGGTGCTGTTCGTGTTCCGTGAGGAGTATTACGTCAAGAACATGGAGCCGCGCGATATTTCCGATCCGAAATATGCCGAGTGGGAAGCCCTGTTCGACAAGGTGAAAGGCACCGCCGACGTCATCATCGCCAAGCAGCGTCACGGACCCACCGGCACAGTGAAACTCGCGTTCCAGTCCGAATTCACCCGCTTCGCGGATCTGGCCGACCCGAGCTTCAGCCAGTACGAAGAGCATTGATCTGAACCGAGGGCGAAACCGGGTCAGCGTTTCGCCCTGCCTGCTCTAAATCGAAACTGGGGAATCTTTTCAGAACTTTGGCGGGATTGCCTCACAATCCGATTCCGCGCAAAAGCGCCACGGTGACGACGCCGAGCGTTGCGGCTGGGAGCAGGCTGAGGCGGAGCGCCGCGACTGCCGTCACCGCGCAGGCGATTGTTTCCGCCATTCCGCTTGAGAATGCCGTTGGCGTCACCACAGCCATCAAGACCGCAGGCGGAACCACGCCGAGCGCTTTTTTCAGACGCTGCGTCAGGGTGAAATGGTTGACCAGCAGCAGACCCCCAAAACGCGTAGCGACGGTGGCCGCCATCATGGCGAGGATCGCCAGCAGGGTGTTCGTATCAAGCGTCATGCAGGCTGCTCCACCTCGTCCTCGCGGCCGAAGGCTGCGACGGAAAGTCCCGCAAGCGCACCGGCGGCTATGTACCAGGCGCCTGGGACCAGAGCGTGCGTGACAAAGGCGGCGGCAGCGCTTGCCAGCAGCACCAGGCCCGTTTCCCTGCCCTTCCAGAACCCCATCAGCAGCACGATGAACACGGCCGGAAAAGCGAAGTCCAGACCGATAACCGTCATGTCGCCCATCACCGAGCCTAAAAGCGCGCCCGTGAGCGTGGCGATGTTCCACACGAGGTAGATTGACAGCGCAGCGCCGGTGAAAAATGCGGCCGTCAGCCTGCCGGCAACTGCCCTGAATTCCGACAGCGCCCAGGATTCGTCCGTCAGCACCAGCATGGCAGCATATTTTCGCCAGCCGGTAAAATCATCGAGCTTGCCAGCGATGGAAGCACTCATCAGCACATGGCGAAGATTGACCAGCAGCGCGGCAAAACCGAGCGCGCTCCAGCTTGCCGGATGCGTCCACAGATCCATGGCGACGAATTGCGAGCCACCTGCAAAGACGAGAATCGACATCAGCGAGGCTTCCAGCGGCGACAATCCCTTGCCGACCGCGACTGCACCGAACACGGCGCCGATCGGCACCATGGCGACCAGCAGGGGTGCCGCAGCTCTCAGGCCTGCGCCAAGCTCTGCACGTTTTTCCAGTACGGACATTGCATTCTCCTTTTCAGAGACATGCGATTACGCCTGCAAGTTTTTCCAGTCTTGAATGAAAGTGACGTTGCGCTTCGGAATGGCCACCAAAATCACGCCGTCCGGAATTGTCCCGGCGTGACGCCGGTGCGCGCCTTGAAATGCCGCGTAAAATGCGCCTGATCGGCAAAACCGCACAGCGCAGCCACCTCGGCCGGCATTTCGCCGGAACGCAGAAGACGGCGCGCGCGCCTTATGCGCACATCCGTCAGATAGGCATGCGGGGTGATGTGGAACTCCTTGCGGAAGGCCCGGATGAGATGCGCGCGGCTGAGACCGGCGATGGACGCCAGTTCCTCAAGGCCGATATCGGTCTCGTAATTATCGGAGAGATAGTCGCGGGCGGTATGGACCGCCGTCTTCTCGCGGGTTTCAACGGCCAGGATAATTGCGCTGCCATGCCTGCCGAACAGTGCCGCCAGAACCGAGAACATGGCCTCATCTGCCTCAAGAGCGCCGGACTTGGCCTCCAGCCTGCGATGCGCCATCTGAAAAGCAGCGGCCATCTGCGGATCACGCGGCAGAAACCTTGGAAAGGACGGCATTCCGTGGAAAGCCCTGCCCGTCACATCCTCGATAATATCACGCAGCAGCGCTGCGTCGGGATAGATCATCCGATAACGATAACCGCCGCCACCCGGCGCACCATCGTGGATCTCGTCCGGATTGATGAGATAGAGATGCCCCGGCCCGGTCTGTTCCCTGGTGCCCTGAATGGTGGAAATCTGCGAGCCGCTTTCGATTGCGCCGATCGAGAAGGTATCATGCGCGTGCGGCGAATATTCATGTGTCAGGAACGTCGCGCTCAGACATTCCATGCCGCCAAAACGTGGGTCGCGCCAGAAACGCGTCGTTTCCGTCGCTGCAACCGGCATGACGTCTATGGCCTGTTCCTGCGAAACATTGTGCATAGAACGACTTTAAACCAATCGGTCATTACCGTCTTGAACAAAAGTGCTAGGGTCAGAACCGGTTCCAAATCAACCGGACGCATGGCATGACAGACGACTTCGAAGACACATTTCCCGAACACGAAACCGACGCTTTCGAACATGCGCCGCTGAGGCTGACCGTCGATCTCGGCGCGCTTGCCGACAATTGGCGCGACATGAAAAAGCGGTCCGGCAAGGCGCGGACGGCGGCTGTCGTGAAAGCAGATGCCTACGGGCTCGGTATCGAGGATTGCGGCGCGACGCTCTACCATGCCGGCGCACGCGACTTCTTCGTGGCAACGGTGTCCGAAGGTGCGACCTTGCGATCCTATGCGCCGGAAGCGCGCATCTTCGTGCTGTCAGGCATCTGGCAGGGCCAGGAGCGTCAGGTCTTCGACAATGATCTCGTGCCGGTTCTGGCCTCGGAGGAACAGCTCTCCTTCTGGATGGCGACAGTTGCCGAACGCGGCGAACACCCCTGCGCGCTGCATGTGGATACCGGCTTCAACCGGCTTGGCCTGCCGCTGGACGACGCGCTGTTTCTGGCAGACGACGTGACCCGGCCTGCGAGTTTCGATCCGGTTCTGGTGCTCTCCCACCTCGCCTGCGCCGACGCGCCGTCTTCGCCCATGAATAAGGTCCAGCTCGAATCATTCCGCAAGGTTAGCGCCGCTTTCGAAGGAATCGAATCAAGCCTTTCCGCCTCTGCCGGGATCTTTCTGGGACCGGATTATCATTTCGATCTCACCCGCCCCGGCATTGCCCTTTACGGCGGCGAGGCAATCAACGATGTGGCAAACCCGATGCGGCCCGTCGCAAAGGCCGAAGCGCGGATCATCCAGATTCGCGAGGCCGGCGAAGGCCAGACAGTCAGCTATGGCGGCACCTATTTGCTGAAACGGGCGAGCCGCCTTGCCATCGCTTCCGTTGGTTACGCGGACGGATACCAGCGGTCGCTTTCCGGTTCCGGCATTCCATTGCGCGAAATGGGCCATGGCGGTGCTTACTGCATAGTCAACGGCCACAAGGCGCCGGTCGCCGGTCGTGTAACCATGGATCTCACCATTTTCGACATCACGGACATACCGGCAAACGCTGTCCGCACCGGTGATTCTATCGAGCTTTTCGGCCCGAAAGTGCCGCTCGATGAGGTGGCGCGCGCCGCCGGTACCATCGGTTACGAAATGCTGACGGGGCTTGGTTTGCGCTACGAGCGGCAATATCTGATGGCTGACGACTGAACCACGTCTTTAGCTCTTGGAAAGCGGAAGCGACCTGTGCTAAAAGAGAACAAAAGGAGATCGAAATGCCCGAAATCCATTTGAGCGAGCAGGACGAAAAGTTCATCGAAGAGCAGGTGGCTGCGGGTGTCTATAGCGATGCGGACGCCGTTATTCATGCGAGCCTGCAATTACTGAGCAGCAATGAGGGAAGGATCGTTCAGCTTCGGAACATGATTCGCGAGGCTGACGAAGAGTTTGAGCGGGGCGAGTATGTGACGTTTACGACGGCCGATGATCTAACCGCCTACATCATCGAACGAGCCAGAAACGAAAAGTGATAACGGCCCGCACCTACTCTCTGTCATCGCAGGCCATTCGCGATCTCATCAATATTTATAAGTTTCTGGATGATAAAAATCCGATCGCAGGCGAACGGCTCGTGTCATCCATTGAGCGCAAGATCAAAGACACGGCTCGATTGGGCCTCACGGGAGTGTCTCGAGACTGGATCAGCAACGGCCTTCGCGCCGTGCACCACAAAAATCGCTGTATCTATTTTCGCGTTAAAGAGAATGAACTGCGCATATTGCGTGTCGTCCATGGCCACCAGCACATTGATGCTGAAGACGTAATCGAAAAAGAAAACTGACATAGATGGCCAAAGCCAAGACCCAATTCGTGTGCCAGAACTGCGGCACGGTTCATACCCGCTGGGCGGGAAAATGCGAAGGCTGCGGCGAATGGAATACCATCGTCGAAGAAGACCCGATGGGCGGCATCGGCTCCGGCCCCGGCAAGACGCCGAAAAAAGGCCGGGCGGTCGCGCTCACGGCGCTTTCGGGCGAGATCGAGGAGGCGCCGCGCATTCCGACCGGTATCAGCGAACTGGACCGGGCAACCGGTGGCGGTTTCGTGCGCGGTTCGGCGGTGTTGATCGGCGGCGATCCCGGCATCGGCAAATCGACCCTGCTGATGCAGGCGGCAGCTGCCCTTTCGCGGCGCGGACATCGCGTCATCTATGTTGCTGGCGAAGAAGCGGTGGCCCAGGTGCGTCTGCGCGCCCAGCGGCTGGGTGCGGCGGAAACCGACGTGCTGCTGGCGGCAGAAACCAATGTCGAGGATATTCTGGCGACGATTTCCGAGGGCAAACGCCCCGATCTCGTCATCATCGATTCCATCCAGACGCTATGGAGCGACACGGCCGATTCCGCTCCCGGCACGGTAACGCAGGTGCGCACCGGCGTGCAGGCGATGATCCGTTACGCCAAGCAGACGGGCGCGACCATGGT
>Ga0157371_10004433_pt1 | contig 12252 bp, 12 predicted proteins | sample C45metaG_FD_113462 | JGI IMG/M metagenome (GOLD analysis project Ga0157371, IMG submission 113462) | Corn rhizosphere microbial communities from Kellogg Biological Station, Michigan, USA - C4-5 metaG | ecosystem: Host-associated > Plants > Roots > Rhizosphere > Soil | place: USA: Michigan... | reverse complement strand
GGACATAAGTTAAAGATAGGAGGGAATAAGTTAATTATCAAGGTTATTAATGTTTAAAGTAATGGTAGTTTGTGTGCCTTTTCCAGCTACGGAATTTGTTTTAATATCGGCTTTTATTAATTGCGACCGGCTTTGCAAATTCTTTAAACCAAAACCATGAACAATAGCATCTTTATTAAAGCCAATACCATTATCCTTAAAGTTTAGGCTAATTAATTCTGCTTCTTTGGTTAATGAAATATCAATTTCGCTTGCCTTTGCATGTTTTATGGCATTACCAAACAACTCTTGCACCATACGGTAAAGTGTAATTTCTATTTCAGGCTTAAAGCGTTCGCCGTTTAAATTTTGGCTGTAATTTACCTGCATGCCTGTATTTTGCTGCACATAATTGCACAAGTCTTTAAGGCCATCTGTAAGCCCAAAATCGATTAAAACGGTAGGTAAAACATTATGAATAATGTTGCGTATTTCCTGTATACATTCATCTGTTAATTTACGGGTACTTGCCAACAGGGTAGATGCATTTTCGGCATTGCCAGATAGTTTATCAATACGGTGCAGATTTAATTTAATGGCCGATAATACCTGTCCTACACTATCATGTAAATCAACAGATAAGCGTTTGCGCTCGCTTTCCTGGGTTTCAAAAACTGCCTGCAGGAAACTGTTTTGGGCTTCGGCCTGCATTTTACGTTTTTCTTCCTGGTATTTTAGCATTTTCCGTTGGTAAAGAATTACAAACAAAAACAAAAATACGAGGAGCAAAACTACTACAAGCGTACCAATAATGAGTACATCGGTTATATCGTTTTCTGTGGTTTGCAAAATAGGGCAATCGCAAATAAAAGGTTAGCTATTATATTAATTATAGAGTGAATAGTCCAAAAATTAGACGACAGTGATCCAAGTGACCTCATAAGCATGAACAGAAAAATATTGATGCTGCAGTACGATAAAACTCCAGCGCTTATCCAAAACATGGGCTGCTTTTCCAAACGAACAATCTCTGCCTGATCAAGTAGCTGCCAAAAGTATAACAACGATAATAAGATTAAGGTTACGCTTAAAATTGTATTTCCAATAGAAGGAAATTTTAATAAACCTTCTATAAAAAATGCATTAACAAAAATTAGCATTCCCGTTATTATGGAAACAGCTATTGATACCCTTTTTAGAGCCAACTTATTAAATGCCTGGAAGTACATTAACGCATAAAATAAAATGCTTACCAATAGGAATAAATGAATTAAGGGGGCATTGTTGGCACGCCCCCCGCTAGTAATTAAAGTTATATTGAGGTGCCTCACCAAAAGTAAACCAAGATCGAACAAGCCTGAAATTATAAAAAAAACAGCGGCAATTTTTTGCACTTTATTTAAGTGCTTATAGTTAAGTATTGCCGCTGCTATAGGCAAAATTGCCGACATGCTTGATAAGTTTTGCAAAAGGAGCTGCGGTGACATCGTTAATTCTTTAACTTATTTATCTGGTCAATTGATTTTCCGGACAGCCTGCTCCTCCAGGGCATGGCGAAGCTTGTTCAGCTATAGTGCGCGCTGCTGCTGCTTTAAAAGACATGGCCACCATTACCTGATCCTTATTTTCTGGAGCTTCTGTTGGCACTTCTTCAGGTATTTGATCTATACCATCTTTATCGCTACCTACCAAAATAAGATGTTTTACGCCATATGCGCCAACAATCCAACGTAAAAAATTGCTTATGGCAACAAAAATACGCTGAATCCAATTCAGCCTTACTTCATTGGCATAATAGATACGGATGCCAAGACATTCGGGTTGATCAAGGATTTGTTGTAGAATCTGATTGCCAAAAAAATGTGAAATCGTTTCATTTGGATTCATGATGCGATAATTCTTCGTCCAGGCAGCGGCAATCTTTAATTCAATCGGATCGCCTTCGGTACCATCAATCGGGTGTTGTCTTTTTTGAGTTTCCATTTTATAGATTCGTTTAGTATGGTTTACTAAAATTAAATATTATTAACTGTTTTTCAAGTCTTTAGTGATGTTAAATAGCCGTTTTTTAATAATTGCGTAAAAGCCACATCACCTATGCGTGTTACTACGCGTGCAAAAACCGTGTAGCCTACCTTGTGCAGCATCTGCATTCATCTGAACTTTAGTTTATCAAAAAAAGAAAATCTAAAGGCACTGTCAAAGGAACCTTTAACCGTGAAATAGATATTAAGAAGTGCGCTCCAAAATTCGCTCAGCATGCTACACTAAGGTAACAGCTGTAAGTCTGAGTGTTTTTTATCCCCTTCTGAAAAAAATGAAGACAGTTTAACTAAAATAATCAAAACTATGTACATTTCCATGCAAGGCAATTGGACCATACGTGTTACGGCCAAAAATGCAACCTTTAAACAACAGTTTGTAGTACAAGGTGCTACAAGCGGAAACGGCACTTATCAGGGTACAGTCGGCGCGGCCGATGTAGTAGTAACCGGTGCCATGTGGACCCTTAATATCCAACACAATCCGGGTACGGGTTTTCAAAATTCTGACGCCAGAATTAAATTTCCAACCAGAGTGGGCGGTAATTATCAGTTTCAGATTGAATCTAACGATGGGGGAGGTGATCTGGATTTTGATGATCTGGTGCTTACCTGTTTTACACCGGCTGGTTATCAGGATTTTTTAGCCTATGGCCATGTAAGTACTTATAGCGGGCTTTGTCTTTATAATCCATGCTACCGCAGTCATTTTGTTATTGATAATATCCATGCTTTTCAAAAAGCACTGCAAAATCCCAGAATACGTGAAGTAATTGAAAAACATTATCCTGAGCGGATTCCTCCTACTATTGTAAACCCAAATCCGCCAGATCCGGGACCATTTAAACCGCTTATGATCAATTTAACTGATGATAGGCAAATACCTAATCAAGTGGCCGATCTATTCCGTTTCGAAAACGAAGAAAGAGCTAACGATACCAGAGGAGCCGGTTTAAAAAGTGCTGAGAATATTGCGGTGGCCAGAACGCTGAAATATTCTAAAACCATACAGTTAGGTGCTAAGGCAAATAACATAGCGAACCTGGTTCGTCGTGATATGATTGGTGTTTTTGATAACGCACGTTTTGGCTGCAATGTTTCTGATGGTAAAAATATCAGTTTGAACTTTGAGGAATACGACCGTACCGCTGCCGAGAAAGCAGGGAACCCATACACCGGTACCGGTGAGCGAAGAAATTTAGGCTTTGCCATTACCGATATGAACGGAAACTATATATTCCATTACAAACATACACTTACCGATTTTTTTGATGAATTGTTTACAGATTATGGCACTGGCGAAGATGTTGCCGCACAAGTTTTGCCAGATCTGATTGTAAGCATCCCGGGATCAACCGTTGGCGCGCCTGTTTTATATGAAAGTCCGTGCTATTTTAATGTTAGCAGAATTAAGCGTATTGATATTTGTATTCCGGCATCAGTTATACCTAAACCTTTTAATTGTTTTAACGGCAATATGATCGGTGCATTAGGCAATGTAATTATAGGTGGTAACCAAAATAGTTCTGCAAGCTTTGCTTTTGGGGCTATGGATAGAAATTCTGCTGCTTTACTTAATCATTTGCATGCCGATGGCCGAATTAGCAGTCATAATGTTTTGTCGGGTCTGAATATAGATTGCGCAGCATGGGCCGGTACAGTGGATGTAAAAGGATGTTTGTATGATACGCAGAGGAAACCTACCGATCCGATAATTTCTTTTTATACCATTAGATATAGCAAAAATCCGGCGGAGCCTTTTAATAGCTGGAACTACGTGGCCGAGTCTTATATGGGATATTTATTTCAAGGCATAGGGTTAGATCTATTGCCGAAACTAATAGGTTCTTACGATACTATCCCGCTAAAAGTTGATGGCGGACCGGCAATTAAAGTACCTTATTACTTAAACGTAGAAGCTCAAATTGAGGCAGGTATACCTTGGATACCGTACGATAAAAACCGCCTGATTAAATTAAATACAGCAATTTATCAGGGCACTGCGCCCGGAACGGTTTATTTCCGCATGGATGGTTATGATGCTGCCGGAAACCATATACCAGGAGCTACCGATATGATTGCTTTATTTATCGACAATAATTACCTTGGTTTTAGTTTGGATAATGTGTGGTTTGATGCCGATGGGGTAAACATTGTAAAAGCCGAATGTAATTTATACCGTATAAAAGAGGCTTATTTAAATACTCCGCTAAATGTGACTTTTAAAGCTTGCGAGACCCATCCAAATTCTGTATTTCAGGATCATTATGATCTGACAATAGGAAAATGTGGTACTTCTGCAGGTTTTGAAGTAAAACGACTAGGCAGTTCGATGCCAGAACCAGGTATTTTACACGGTGATAATCCGGCTAATAATGATGCCAATAGCTGTCCGGGATATAGGGGTACTGCCGATGCAAGCAAATTTGGAGACTCCAATGCACACCAAATTACCTTTGTTCCATTGCCGGTACCTGCTGGTAAATGGCTTGAGCCTAATGAAAGCTATGCAACTGTTTCTATTGGTTTGTGGGCATCAAAAAGAACAACCAATGGTTATGGGGCAGGTGCAAATGCCGGTAACTATGTTGTAAGTGCTGGTGTTGCGATTGAACGGTTACCATAAACAGAAAACAATGACAGCTTATTTATTTCTGATTTCTGTTCTTTCCGTTTGGCGTGTTACCCACTTAATACAAGCAGAAGATGGCCCCTTTGATGTAATTTATAAACTAAGAAAACTTGCAGGAAAAAGCGTTTTTGGTTCATTAATGGATTGCTTCTTTTGCTTATCTATATGGGTAGCACTACCAGCAGGGATTTATTTCGGAAATAACTGGATGGAAAAAATACTATTGACGCTGTCATTTTCGGCAGCGTCAATTTTCCTGGAGCAAATAATTATGAAAAAATCTAATCACCCGTAAAAACTAAAACTATGAACTGCTGCGGACAAAAAAGACAAAGTATACAATTTACTTCTGCTAATGATATTTCTGTAAATGAAACAGAAAGCGAAAATAATCTAACTATAAGAGAACAAAAACCTGTGTATTTTAAGTATACCAGTAACAACGAGCTGCAGGTAAAAGGACTGTTTGATATGATCTATACATTTTCAGAACATAGGCGTCAGTTGTTGGTACACCCTGATGATGTTTCGGTAATGAGGGGATATTCGGATTTAATAGAAGTAAGGATTTAATTGTTCTATTTCAAAAAACTACTCACCTGCAACAGTATAAGAGTCGGCTTTTTGAGAATTACGTTTTCTTAATAGCCCTTTATACTCCTCAAGCAAATTAATATACTTGCCCATCCAGTAAAATACCAGATCTTCGGGTATTTTCTGGGTGTGGCGGGCGTTACTTTTTACCTCTTCCTCATGGCATAAACCAAAGAAGCCGATTTCGAAATCGGGATAAAAGTTATAATTTATTACTTTACCGATTTGTAAGATCAGCTCAGGGTGAAGGTCTTTTTTGGTAAACCAATTGTACAGTGTGCGTCTGTTTACATGTAAACATCTGGATAGCTCACTAATGCTAAACTCTTGTCGTCGAATTGCCAATTCAACGATCTCTCCGGCATTGTATTCTATATTTTTCATGGCTAGATCAGATAATCTTGGTTAAATGGTTAAGGAACTCAAAATCATCGTACACATCAGCGATATGATGTTTCGGCATCATTTCGCTGTCAAAAGAGTAGAATTGGATTAGGCTTTCCCTTATAACGAAGATAATTGTTCAATAAACAGTACCCTAGAGGGGAAATACGGATATTTTTAAAGAAAATTCACGTAATTTTACGTAATGGGCTATAATAGTTATTGATTAGATGAGGTGGTAACATCAACAGCTGCTCCCTAATTCTAAAAGGCTCTTTAAATGACAAAAGGTCGTTGAGAGTCGTTTTAAAGTCATTCAGGAGTTGTTTGAAAGTCGTTTAAAAATATACTAAAACAGTTCTTTATTAATTATGCATATCATTTAAAGGAAGTGGGGTAGTGTAGGAGACAGATTTTGAGCAAAGGTCTGTTATAATCAAATCAGGATATTAATGACGAAAATATTAACCAAACAATCTCAATCGTTCAAAGCGTGATAAATATGAGGCTGGTACTGCTAACATAACCAGCCTTTAACTCAATTTCTTATCGTGTAGCTTTAAAGGAATTGGTCTGAAATGTCTACTTTTACATCGTGAAATTTATAGCGCTGGTTTTATCGGTGATTGTGCTTACGTTAACTGCGGTACCTTGCTGCGCCTTTGAGAGCGGTGAAGGCCATGCGCACAAGACCGGGCAAAAAGAACGAGATACTTGCAATGAACAGGATGACGATTGCTGTAAAGATTGTTCTCCTTTTTATGTATGTGGTACCTGCATCGGCTTCACGGTTGCCCCACAACAGGTAATTACATTTTCCTTTTCGCTGAAACCTATATGTCATAATACCACGTATGTTTTGATTGAACTGCCAATTACCTTGGCTTCGATCTGGCAGCCACCTAAACTCTGTTAAGTAATCCTGGTATGTCCGTTAAGGACACCTTTTTCGAGAAACTATTTACTAAAATCACATCATGAAAAGAACAACTGTGCTTTTGGCTATGCTATTATTTACGGTAGCCGCCTTTGCTCAAAATACATATAGAGTCGTCATCAAAGACGCGGAAAAAAACAAACCATTACCTGGTGCAACAGTTAAAATCCTAAATACCGAAATCAGAGAAGTGGCGGATGAGAATGGATCAGTGACGTTGAATAATGTACCTTCCGGCAAACAAGTGATCCAGTACAGCTTTGTTGGTTTTCACACCAGTACCGATACGCTAACCTTCCCATTACAGCAAACGGGACCTAAAGAAATTCTGCTTCAAGAGACAGGAGGAGAAGATGAGGAACTTGAAGAAGTGACCATTTCTGCAACTAGGAGCAGCCGCACTATCGATAACATTCCTACCCGTGTTGAGGTCATTGGAGGGGAAGAACTGGATGAGAAAGGAAACATGAAGCCTGGAGATATCCGCATGCTGCTTGCAGAAAGTACAGGTATACAAACGCAGCAAACTTCTGCAACCAGTGGTAACTCAGCAATACGTATCCAGGGACTGGATGGTAAATATACTCAGATCATCCGTGACGGTTTTCCGTTGTACTCCGGTTTCTCGGGCGGATTGGGACTCCTTCAGATTGCACCCCTGGACTTGCAGCAAGTAGAGGTTATCAAAGGTTCCTCTTCTACATTGTATGGAGGTGGCGCCATAGCCGGGTTGGTAAACTTAGTATCTAAAAAACCAACGGAAGAACGCCAACTTAATTTCCTACTGAACGGAACTTCGGCGTTGGGGCTTGATGCAAGCGGATTTTATGCTCAAAAGTTTGATAAGATTGGTATCACTGTTTATGGGGCCTATAATAAAGGAACAGCTTACGATCCTTCGGATATCGGATTGACAGCTATCCCAAAATTTGACCGTTTTACCCTAAATCCTAAATTATTCTTTTATTTCAATGAGGCAACTACGCTTTCTGCGGGTATCAATGCGACCACAGAAAAAAGGATCGGCGGAGATCTTGAATATGTGAAAGGAAATGGCAGTGCAACTCATTCCTATTTTGAAGAGAACAAAACTGGTCGCTACAGTTCCCAGATAGAACTTGATCACAAAATAGATAAAAACCAGAAGTTGACGATACGTAATTCTGTAAGCTATTACGACCGTAGTATTGGTTTGCCAAATTATCTTTTTTCCGGCGTGCAGGTATCAACATATAGCGAAGCTAATTATAACAGAAATGGAGAAAAAGCAGACTGGGTGTTGGGTATTAATTTCCTGACCGACAATTTTAAAGAAGATCAGAATAGCACCACAGCCCTAAGGAGCTACAACTATAATACAATTGGTGCCTTTGTGCAGAATACCTGGAGTCTGTCAGAAAACTTCAGTATAGAATCAGGCATCCGAGGGGATTATCACAATGAATATGGTTTCTTCTTCTTGCCAAGAATTTCGGGATTATGGAAGATTAATGAGCATTTCTCTACCCGTTTAGGTGGTGGTCTGGGTTACAAAGCGCCAACGGTATTTACAGAAGATGCCGAGCGTATTCAATTTAGAAATGTATTGCCTATTGATGTGGCTAATACAAAAGCAGAACATTCGTATGGAGCTAATTACGATGTAAATTATCGTACATCGCTTTTTGACGGAAATGTAGGATTTAGCATCAACCATATGTTTTTTTACACCCGCATCAACAACCCAATCTTGCTAACAGCGGCAACTAGTGGTAATCTGGCGTATGTACAACCTAATGGTAATCTGAATACCAAAGGCATGGAAACCAATGCCAAGATCACATATAATGACTTTAAGCTATTCATCGGTTATACATTAGCTGATGTAAATCAGCAAACAGGGGGTATCACTAGTACTTATCCCCTTGTTTCCAAACACCGCCTAAACAATGTTCTGATGTATGAGGTAGAAGATCAATGGAAAATTGGTGCTGAAGCCTATTATTTTAGCAAACAGAAACTTAATGATGGTGCTACAGGTAAAAGCTACTGGACAGCTGGTTTGATGGCTGAAAAGCTTTGGGAACGTTTCTCAATTTTTGTCAATTTTGAGAATTTCACCAATACCCGTCAGACCAAGTTTGATAGTATCTACACGGGCACAATTACCAGCCCTGTTTTCAGGGATATATATGCACCTGTTGATGGCTTTGTTATAAACGGAGGCATAAAGTTTAAGCTTTAGTGCGTCATAATAGTAGCAGAAAGATGGGATTGCAGCAAAGCCACAATAGTTTTGCTTACTAAACAAAACTATTGTGGCTTTGGGTTGAAAGGTCTGGCAGATAAACTGCATGAAAAAGCGGGGGGTACCAGCCTTGTTTTGCAAAGTTTAGGAGCGTTGAGACTCTTCATAATTAGGGCCGTACAATGACGGTACTCTATTTCCAGTTGCTCTGAGGTGTGCGATAAGTTCTCCGCGATGATGATACAAATGATTATAAAGAAATCCTCTGATAACCTGTACTTTCGGCATTGGTGGCATAAGTGGGGTGCCTCCCGCAGACATCGTCCAGGTATTCATATACTTTGATTCATCAGAATTTTCTATTACAGTCTTTGCATTTGCAACATTTTCTTCAAACTTTTTCAGAATGTTTGAGGCCTTGCTGATATCACCCTTTTCATATTTATAAGACCCCATATCAAATTCATCCTGTGCAAATGTAGGTTCATACCAGTTATATACTTCAGCAATATGCGAAGCTAACTGGCCTACTGACCAAAGATGTGGTTGTGGACGGTATTCTAATGCACTGTCCGGAATCATTGATAATAACTTTCTTGTGTTTTCTGCTTCATGCATGAATTCACCGAGTAATGCTTGTTTCATCATTTCTATAATATTTAGTAACATTAAATTTAAGGAATATTTCCCTATGCTCAAATGCTGATTTGGTTAGCAATTTTAAGGATAGCTCTTAAGAAGTTTTCTCAGCACTATGTCGTATAGAAGTATCAAAGTCAACATGATTTAGTTATATTCACTGCGTTTTGTGAGAAGTATAAATAGATTGCACGACATTTTATCTTGTAAAGATGTTAAAAAACCAAATAGCCGCATATAATTATCAATGTGTTTTAAAGAAATTTACCGGGGTAAATTTGTCAATAAATAAAAAGATCAACACAAATGTTGTTCAAAATTATTCAAGACTCAAACCATCTTTATTTATATTTCCCATAGTTTTTTTAATGATAATTGTTTTGTTTCTTTATCAGCAAAACGCTTTATCTATTGATAGTTATGCACAGATTCAAAAGAATTGTTTCTTATTCCTGAATTCAAAATTGTCTCAATTTCCGAAAACAATATTTAACCTTACCCAGCTTGGAGATTCAATAGTTTTATTCTCCTTTCTAGGTGTTTTTATTATATATGCCCCTAAAATTTGGGAGAGTTTAATATCGGCATCACTTGTTTCGTGTGCAATTTGCACTTCATTAAAAGAAGTATTTTCAGTACCAAGGCCTGCTGCTGTATTTGACAATAATAGTTTTGTTATCATCGGAAAAACACTAACTGGACACAACAGTTTACCTTCCGGACACTCAATTTCAGCTTTTACAGTACTAACTGTGCTGTTGTATGCATTTATGCCACAAAGGTTAAAGTATAAAGTTTTATGGTTTAGTTTTATAATCGGTGCAGGATTGGTCATTGTGTTTACCAGGGTAGGTGTAGGGGCACATTATCCACTTGATGTTATTGTAGGGGCAACTATCGGCTATCTCTCAGGACTCTTAGGTATTTTTATCAATGAAAAATATAACATTTGGACTTGGATAAACAACAAAAATTACTATCCAATTATTGTTTTATTCTTTCTGTTTTGTTGTTTTTGGGTGGTAAATAGGATTTTGAGTGAAAATTTAGTCGTATTCTATTTGTCATTATTCTCCCTGGTTATTTCACTGTATAAAATCATTAATGTTTATGTTAAAAAATAATATTAAAGTAACTCATTTCGCTTTGTTAATGAGTTTTCTTAATTTTTTATTCTTTCACTTTCCTTTTTTCAGTTTTGTTGTTAAAAATGTTGATTATAAGAGTTTTAATGGTGTTTTCCTCATCATTAGTTTAATTATTGTAGTATTGGTTGTAAATGCTTTAATTTTCTACCTGATTTGTTTTTTGTCGCGTTATGTTGGGAAGTTTTTATTAGTCTTATTCTTTATCATCAGCGCAGTTGCAGTCTACTTTATTAATACTTATGGTGTTTTAATAGATAAAAGTATGATAGGTAATATACTCAATACCAATTATGCCGAGTCTAGCAGTTTTTTTTCAATAAAATTAATAATATACATACTTCTATTTGGTGTTCTTCCTGGTATTTACATCATTAAAGCGAAAATAATAAATGAAACATGGAAGAGATTTGGAATCACCTCATCGCTTACCTTATTGTTTATTCTGACTTTAGTTTTTGCTAATGCAAGCAATTGGTTGTGGATTGATAAAAATGCAAAAGTGATAGGCGCGTTGCCAATGCCCTGGTCATATGTGGCAAATACTTATTTGTTTTATAAAGACAAATTCAAGAGTAATGAGAAAGAAGTTTTGCTACCTGATGCTACAATAAAAGACAACCAGAAATCGGTTGTAGTCTTGGTAATAGGGGAATCTGCAAGAAGCCAAAACTTTTCTTTATATGGCTACAAGAAAAACACTAACCCATTGCTTTCAAAAATGGATAATTTGTTTCATTTTGAGGCAACTTCTTGTGCTACTTACACTACAGCAGGTGTAAAATGTATTTTAGAACATACAAACACTGATAAGTTGTATGAAATTTTGCCCAATTATTTATATAGGAATAATGTAGAGGTTATTTGGAGAACCTCAAACTGGGGAGAACCGCCAGTTCATATAAAGAATTATCAAAATAGAGATGCTTTAATGCCTAATTGCAAAGGCGAAGGTTGTAATTACGATGAAATTCTTTTAACTGGATTAAAAGACCAGATATTAGCTAGTAAAAAGAACAAAATATTGATAGTGCTGCATACAAGTACAAGTCATGGGCCTCAATATAGTAAGAAATATCCACCTCAATTTGAGACTTTTAAACCTGTTTGTAATAGTGTTGAATTAGGGAATTGTTCTCAAACAGAACTCATCAATGCTTATGACAATACGATTGTTTACACTGATTATATCTTATCTAAAGTTATTGAAGATTTAAAGCAGTTAAACGAGTATAAGAGTACTATGATTTTTGTTTCAGACCATGGTGAATCTTTGGGAGAAAAAAATCTATATATGCATGGGGTACCTATAAGTGTTGCTCCTAAAGAACAGTATGAGATTCCTTTTATAGTTTGGGTATCGAATGGTTCAAAACAAGTTAAGGCTAATAAAGTATTGTCTCAGAACAATGTGTTTCATAGTGTTTTAAACTTTTTAAACATACAAAGTCCTATTTATGAAGAGGGAATGAGCATTTTTAAGTAATTAAAATGCAAAAAGCCTGCTATCGTTACGATTTGCAGGCTTTTTGCATTTTGATACCTTTTGCGCGGAGAGCGAGGGATTCGAACCCCCGGACCTATTACAGTCAACAGTTTTCAAGACTGCCGCATTCGACCACTCTGCCAGCTCTCCGCGACAAAAGTACAAACTCAGATTGATTCTACAAACT
>Ga0157371_10004432_pt1 | contig 12255 bp, 8 predicted proteins | sample C45metaG_FD_113462 | JGI IMG/M metagenome (GOLD analysis project Ga0157371, IMG submission 113462) | Corn rhizosphere microbial communities from Kellogg Biological Station, Michigan, USA - C4-5 metaG | ecosystem: Host-associated > Plants > Roots > Rhizosphere > Soil | place: USA: Michigan... | reverse complement strand
TAATAATAATTCTAAAGGACATAGAGTTAAAACGATGAACAAAGTTGTCGCGAATGCACATGAAGCTTTGGCTGATGTGGTTGCAAACAACCAGACTTTTGCAGTGGGTGGTTTTGGATTATGTGGTATTCCAGAAGCATTGATTGATGCCTTAAAAGAAATTGGCGTAACGGGTCTAACTTGTATTTCTAACAATGCAGGTGTGGATGATTTTGGTCTAGGCAAGCTTTTACAAACCAAACAAATTAAAAAAATGATTTCATCCTATGTCGGTGAAAACAAAGAATTTGAACGTCAATATTTAAATGGTGAACTTGAAGTTGAGCTGACACCTCAAGGCACCTTGGCTGAAAAGTTACGTGCAGGTGGTGCAGGCATTCCAGCGTTCTTTACCCAAACAGGTGTTGGGACATTGATTGCCGAAGGCAAAGAAGTTCGCGAATTTGATGGTAAAGATTACATACTCGAACAAGCATTGGTTGCAGATATTGCTTTGGTAAAAGCCTATAAGGCAGATAAAGCTGGTAACTTAATTTTTCGTAAGACTGCACGAAACTTTAACCCTGAGTGTGCAATGGCTGGCAAATTGACCATTGTCGAAGTTGAAGAAATTGTTGAAATTGGTGAGTTAGATCCAGATTCAATTCATTTACCGGGCATTTATGTAAGTCGTATTGTTTTAAATGCGCAGCCTGAAAAACGAATTGAACAATTGACATTGAAGACGGAGATTTAATCATGGCTTGGACGCGTAATGAAATGGCTGAACGTGCAGCGCAAGAGCTTGAAGATGGCTTTTATGTCAATCTAGGCATTGGCTTACCCACCTTGGTTGCAAACTATATTCCTGACAATATCAATGTCTGGCTTCAATCTGAAAATGGCTTATTGGGGATTGATGAATTTCCAACACAAGCTACTGTCGATGCAGATTTAATTAATGCGGGTAAACAAACCGTAACTGCACGTAAGGGCGCTGCGTTTTTCTCTAGTGCTGAATCTTTTGCCATGATTCGTGGTGGTAAGGTCAATATTGCCATTTTAGGATCAATGGAAGTTTCCGAAAAGGGAGATTTAGCCAACTGGATGATCCCAGGGAAAAAAGTAAAAGGCATGGGCGGTGCAATGGATTTGGTTGCTGGTGTACAAAAAGTCGTGGTGTTGATGGAACACTGTGCTAAAGATGGCAGTCCTAAAATCGTCGCTGAATGTTCATTACCGCTTACAGGTAGACTGGTGGTAAACCGTATAATTACGGATCTAGGGGTGATGGATATCACTCCCCAAGGTGTTGAGTTGATTGAATTGGCTAAAGATGTAAGCCTAGAACAAATTCAGGCGGCAACAGGGGTAGAGCTGATCACCTCAAATCTCGCTGTGGCTTGATTGTGACAAAGCGAGCTTAAAATTCTAATGTAAGCAGCCAAGTTTAAATGCTAAGTCGCTTTGGCGGCTTAGACATGTTATCAATGGATATGCTATTTTTAAAAATACCCGCTTCAAAAGTATACGCATTTAAAATACAAGGTGAACTCGAATGGAAAAGATTGTCATCGTCGCTGCTCGTCGTACTGCAATGGGAAGTTTTCAAGGCAGTTTTGCAAGCTTATCAGCACCTGATTTGGGTGCAGTGGTCATTGAAAAAGTTGTTGAACAAGCCAATGTGCCTGTTGCTGATATTGATGAAGTGATCATGGGCTGTGTCTTACCTGCGGGTTTAAAACAAGGTCCAGCACGTCAAGCGATGCGAAAAGCGGGTTTACCAGATCATGTTGGCGCAACCACAATCAATAAAGTCTGTGGTTCTGGGATGAAAGCTGCAATGCAAGCCAGTGATGCCATTAAAGCAGGAAGTGCCAAAATTATTGTGGTCGGTGGGATGGAGTCTATGACCAATGCACCGTATTTATTACCTAAAGCACGTTCAGGTTATCGGATGGGGCATGGTCAAGTGATTGATCATATGTTCCTTGATGGTTTGGAAGATGCGGGTACAGGGCGTGCAATGGGAAGTTTTGCACAGGAAATGGCGGATAAAAAGGGCTATAGCCGTGAGCAAATGGATGAGTTTGCAATTCGCTCACTGACACGTGCAAAAAAAGCGATTGCAGAAGGTTATTTTAAAGACGAAATCACACCTGTTAAAGTGGCACTACGTCAGGGGGAGATCACTGTAGATGTGGACGAAAATCCTGAAAATGCCAAGATTGATAAAATCCCAAGCTTAAAACCTGCATTTGCCAAAGACGGTACGATTACTGCTGCAAACTCTAGTTCAATCAGTGATGGTGCATCTGCATTACTGATCACATCGGCGTCAGAAGCGCAAAAGCGTGGCTTGACTGTGTTGGCTGAAATCAAAGGTTATACAACCAATTCCCAGCATCCTGAAGAGTTTACCATTGCACCTGTGGGAGCGATTGAAAAATTACTGAAAAATCTCGGTTGGTCTGTAGATGATGTTGATCTTTGGGAAATTAACGAAGCTTTTGCTATGGTCACTATGGCTGCAATTGATGCATTTAAACTTGATCCTGAAAAAGTCAATATTAATGGTGGCGCTTGTGCACTCGGGCATCCACTGGGTTCATCAGGTTCACGAATCATTGTGACCTTGATCCATGCTTTAAAACGCTTAGGTAAAACCAAAGGGATCGCAACACTTTGTATTGGTGGTGGTGAAGCAACAGCACTTGCAGTTGAATTAAGCGCGTAATTTATTGTTTATCGTAATAAATAGCTAAATAGTTTGTGATTCAAAATTAAAAAAGCCGGTCGTTTCAATACTGCCGGCTTTTTGCTGTTCTTTGTCATGTGAGTTTAGGTCGTATTTTGATTTTATTGGAATCGTTTAAAATAAAATCTCGCTTGCATTTTCAAGGATTGTTCTTTAATTCTTGAAGCATAGCGTCTCGAAGAATTTTGTTCATACAGGTCTGATAGCCCTTGCCTTGAGATTTTAACCATTGCATAACATCTGAATCAATACGGACAGTAGTCACTTACTTGGTTGGCTTGTAAAAGGGATTTTGCACAGCATTTTTCCAAAATTTTTCATCGAGTTGAGGAATATCTGAAAAATCTATCTTGCTGTCTGGACGTTCGGCCAAAGTTTCAAGCCTTGCTTTTTGTTCATCTGACAAGGTAGGTGGATTATTCAAATCCACTTTGTAAGTAACGGTTTTGCTCATACTGTTTCCTCTCTTTTTTCTCTGCCTGATGTGCCGAAATGATACGGATATGATCAATCCCATCATGATCCTGTACAATATGGGCAACCAGTAAAACAGCCTGCGCATATACCAAACCTATCGCTTGCCAGCGATATTCACCATTTTCAAAGCGATCTTGATGGTATAAGCATTATATAAAACCAGTACCACGTCTTCAAAAGTTACACCATGCTTTTTTAAATTTATTTCTGCTTTATGCTCATCCCGTGAAAATTCAATTTCCATCACTGCATCGCTTTTTGTTGGTATAAAAATGTTAATACAAAAATGCAAAATTCAGCCAATTTCTTGACCAGAAATATAAAAAGCAATAAAGCCTTATAGATCTCTATAAGGCTTTATCATTAAATCTTACCATTTATGACTATAAGTCACTTTCAATGTTGCACCTGATGCAAGTAGATGGCTGGTGTTATTATTGTTACGGAGAAGTTGGCTGTATAAAGGATAGTATTTACGGTTAAACATATTTTCTAAGCCAATCGAAACAGTATCTTTTTTATTGAGGGCAAAACTACTGATTAAATCTGCAGTGGTATATGACTTCACATCATAACGTCCAAAACTGTTGAGACCGTTTAAGCGATAATCTTCTGATCCAAAATATGTCGCTTGTAAACGATTTGTCCATGTGTCTGTTGGGCTATAAGAAATGTATCCTGTTACTTTTAATGGCGGGATACGATAACCCGTCATATCTTGTTCTTTATTGCTGTTCTGTGGGGTTTCACGGCCTTTCATCCATGTAACACTACCCCCAGTTCCCCATACTTTTGCATCATCAAGATAATCAAGAGTTGCTTCTACACCAGTCACTTTTTCTTTGGTACGCGTCAGTATCAAGCCATTGTTAAATGATTGAACACCACCCAGATCTGACGTTGACTGGAACACTGCTAAGCTTGAGCTAAAATTATTAAAATGACCGTTCCAACCGAGCTCGTAATTATCCACCTTAACCGGTTCAAGGAATGATGATGCTAAGTTAAATCCTGCTGTTGCATTACGGATCACCACCCCTACATCGGGCAATTGAAAACCTTGATTAAAAGATGCGTAAATCGAGTGCTGCTCTGTTGGCTTAAAGGTGATATTGGCATTATATAACCATGCATCGGCCGTCACTTTACCACCCTTAACAGTATAAGGATTTGGTTTACCTAGTTGTGATAGTGGAACAAAGCTATCAATTTTTGCATAACTGTCTTCATAACGCGTACCAACTTCAGCAGACCATTGCTCATTGAAATTATGCTTTAATTGCGCAAAACCGCCGATACTTTGGGTGGTTAATTCAGGTAAATAGATCAGTTTTCCATTTTTAACAAATTCTAAGCCACCAGATTGGACATAAATTTGAGGATCAAACGTGTCTAGAGGCATTTCGCTTTTTTCACGACTAAAATCGCCACCCCAAACAATCGACGTATCACCTAAAAATTCTAGTGGAGTGTTTACGGTTAGGCGACTGCCAAGAACATTATTGTTTTGATAAACCTGATCGACTTTTCCACCACGTGTAATGACTTGACGGGCATCAAATGGCGAGAAGCGAGTAAAAAAGTCTCGGTAATAGATTTGCGCGTCAACTTTGCTGCCAAATAAATCTTTATTGTTATAGGTCAAATTGTAGATTTGATTTTCATTTTTATTCTGATCTTTTAATTTAAGTCCTTTAATTGCTTTTGCTGGTACGCTACCTGCAGGAAGATTTGCCACACTTGTGTCAGAGGCATAGTCAGAGTCTTGTTCAGCATTATAGTAATTTGCTGCAAATTGTAGATATTGGTTATCGTCAATGTGATAGCCAAGTTTACCGCCTACGCTATATGCATCCGCATCAAACAGATCCCCTTGACTTGGTTCTGGTGCTACACGATCGCCTCGGGCATCGTATGGACTACCAATACGTTGATAGCCAAAATCAAATGCGTAGTCAAAGTTATTTAAGCTTCCAGAAAAATATTGATGGATATCTCCACTTAAAGCATCTGTACGAAAATTGGTCAAGGCGCTTTGTAGCCCAATCACAGTTTTTGCAGTCGGTTCACCGCCCGCCGCTTTGGTGGTGATTGAAATCGTTCCGCCAGCAGCACCACTTCCATAAATCGCATTACTGCCACGAATGACTTCTATCCCCGTAATACTTTGCGGGTCGATTGATGAAAGACCTCTTGATGTATCACGTGTCAAATTCATGGGTACGCCGTCAACCAAGATCAAGGCATTACGTCCGCGTAAAGTTTGCCCATAATCGGTAATTGTACGACTTGAATCAGATAAGCCAGGCACAACTTTGGCTAAAACAGTGGCGATATTTCCAGAAGACGCATTTTTTAGAAATTCAATTTGTTTTTCATCTAATTTGGTCACTTGTTTTGCAGAAGAGGAGAATTCATCTGAGCGTGATGCGCTGACAGTAATGGTCGGAAGCACTGCAGCTTTGTTCTCTGTATCTGTAGCTTCTGTGGGTGAAATAGCAAAAGAGGATTGCGATAAAAAGATGAACCCACCAATTGATATAAGTGGAATGATTTTTTTTACATCAGACTTCTTATTAAAAATTTTGTTGCTTTTCATCTTGCTTCCTTTTATCTCACCCTGAGATTGCTTTAAATTGACGAAAGTATAATTGAGAATGATTGTAATTCACAGTAACAAATAAACAAACAATAAAACATTTATATTCAGCTTAAATTTAATTGAGTGGAATAGCTGATACACCACTCAAGGTTTAGAGATCTATACAATTTCTTTATATGAATCAATATGAATCTGATGTGCTCGACGGGTAATACTGCGATCATCACCGAGCACAAAAAGTTTTACAGACTGGTGTTTCCACAACGCAATATCTTCAGGCTGGCGCGGAATTGCGCAGAAATATTTACCCTGTTGCTGAGTTTTGCTATATATCTCTTGGATCTTTGCTTGAACTTGCGGATGGCGCGTTTCCCAAGGAACGCCCATAGACTGAGAAAGATCTGCCGCACCTTCAAGAATAATATCGATCCCATCAATAGCTAAAATTTCATCGATATTTGTTACACCAGCTAAACTTTCAATCATTGCGACGACAACTGTTTCTTTGTGTGCGTGTTGCACAAAATCAGTTAAGCTCTGCATGCCATAGCGATTTAACCGAGTTGAATTTAAGCCCCTTTGCCCTAGGGGCATGTAGTGGCAATAATTCACAGCTTCTTGGGCTTGTTGTGCATTTTCTATACGTGGTAATACAATTCCAGTCACGCCAGCATCGAGTAAAGGTAAGATCAAGTGATTGGCGGTTAAGGGGACTCGAACCAATACATCAAGCTGCATGGCTCTAGCGGCTAAAATCATGCTTTCAACTTGGGATGTACTAAATAAAGTATGTTCCAAGTCAATAATAATAAAGTCATAGCCAGCCAGCCCCAATTGCTCCACATGAATTGGCGAGGCAATAGAACAGAATATGCCATACAGTGACTCACCATTTTCCATGCGTTTTTTAAAGGGAACTGAAGTTTTATTCATATTCAATTTCCTTAATTAAACTCAACGGATTTGGGGTGGTTTGTACTCTTAATCGGATTTCAGGTAGGAAGCGACGACTTGCAAGTTGTTCAATATCGATGGTGTCATCTGTAAAGTTAAACAATTCATATCTTTGTGCAAATTCTGGATGCTTTTCTTTATGTTGATTGATGATCGATCTTAACATTGTCCAAAATTTGATTTCATCAAAATCATAATGCGTGTTTAAAAATATGGCCAATTCCGCTAGATTGACAAACCAAAGAGCATCTTGGGTAAAATCTCTTAACTCATTTGCTGCGTGTGTTTCTAAAAAAGAATTCGGGTTAATTTTGGCATGTTCTTTAGGTGCGTCTTGTAACTCGGGTAATAGCTCTGGATTTCTTAACAAATGACGACTAAAGCGAATACCATCATGGAAATCTTTTAGAGCAGCTTTAACAGGTAGACCATCTTTGTGAATTAACACCATATTTTGTGCATGAGATTCCAATGCTAAGCCGTGACACCATAAAATATGCATAATTGGCAGGTAGGCATTTTTTAATAATTTCTCTAACCAAAACTCGATCCCGTATTGTTTGATCCAGTGGTCTATCAGCGGTTTTTGGTCAGTATCAAGTTGCATTAGACCTGTAACTGGTGTTGCTGATTCACCTTCATTGAGATAATGATAAATACTTTCACGCCAAATACAGGCCAGTGCGCCATATTGAACAGCTAAGGCGATCGGCTGATTGATAGAAAGTCCAGCAATTTCTCTTAAAATAACGGGTTTACGTTGTTTTTCTAAAATATGGTCTTGCTCAACGATTTTATACAGCCAGTCACTCATTTTTGCAGCATTTTGCACAGTATGTGGTGCTAAAACACGAGAGGTCGACGTGTTAACTAAATTCATCGCTAATTTTAGTGATAACGCTGAAATATCCGTGATGTTTGATAATGTTCGGATTGATTGTTGCGGTAAATAAGTAGGTCCAGCGATTTTCAATGGAATGATCAGTTGATTGCTGATTGCATCTTGATAATACAATTCAATAATTTTATCCCATTGCCAAGGATGAATGGGGCTAAGAATATAATCATTGAAATCAACTTGATGTGCTGTCAATTCCTCACGGATTGCGTGAAGGTCTTTGTCTGAAAAATGCTGTTTATACAGTTGATTTAAGTTGATCGTTTCACTCAAAACCAATTTGCATAAGCTTTTATGAGTAGCAGCCCATTGAACAGAGAATCCTTGTGATAATTCAGGTGAGTATTTTTGATTTTCCTTAAGATCAAAGCCTATTCTAGATTTAAAACTTGGATGATAGAGATGTGCGTTGTTTATACGGGCTTCTTGCTCAATATATGACAGTGTTCTTAATGGTTGGTTGGGTGATAGACCCAGTGTTTGTGCATGTTTGACATAGGTAAGATTGAGCTCATCATTAAAGCTTTGCCATTTGATTGGATCTGCATCAATGATATGTTTTAAATCAGCCAATAATGCTTTTAAATTTGGATTGCTTGATGACTTTTGAACGGCATCATAACGGACTAAACTCGATGGATTTAATTTAATTCGGTTAAAACTAAAATGTTGTTTAGCGTCGCAGCTATAAAAAAGATCATCTGAAATAAAGAATTTAATTTGCCCATTTGATTTTTCGTAGTTAAAGGCATTTTCAAAGATTAATGCTTCTAATAATTGCCCGATGACACGTCTTTCCGCTTGGACTTTATAATCAACTTGTTGCGTAGCTTGAAGAGGGGTCAGTGCTTGAGCGCCTCTGTATTTATAAATCGGATTTTCAATATCAATCCAAATCGGGTTACCACCACTGTGATATAAGGTGTTCATCATATTTGCCTTAATAGGTAAAGTGAGAGAGTTAAGCAAAAGGTTGCAGTAGTGCTGTGCTTTATCTGAGAAGTTTTCATCGATCAGGGTTTGTCTGGTGGTTTGCCAAAGTTCACTTTCTTCAATAATGCTTACTCTTGATATCGCACTAATCAGATGAGCAATATGATTGATGACTAAATAATATTGCAGAAAAATCCATGCATCCTTTTGAGAAAACCAAACAGTGCTATCTTCAGAGACTGAGGAATGATCATTGAGCATCTCAGAAACCACACTAATCCCTTCCATATCACGAATAATCAGTCGAGCAGGGAAGCCTTGTTTAAATTCCATCAAACTGTTTTGCATATGGGCTTCAACACTAATCCCTTTATTTGCATATAATTCAATCAGTGGAACCAAGGAAACTTGAATATATTGTTTCCACCAATCAGCAAGAAAGGCTTTTGATTGACTATTTGGAAGTCCTTGGGCTTGTGCGGCCTGATCAATAAACGCCATTAATGGGATCTGATGATGCTCATTTTCTTCGACTAAACCACCTAGCATTCGAGTATTTTCAAGCGTTTCTGTCGCTAATCCTGCGCGATATATAATGCCAAAAGAACTTTCTAACTCAGGGATTTTGACAGTTTTGGCTGTAAGCTCTGGAAGAATGAGCATATTTTTATAGTGTTGATTGATCTGATGCTTAAGAATAATTTTACTGGCATCAATCGCTCTTTCCATTTCATCCATAGGGTTGTTACGAATAAAACTGGTAATACGCACATCAATGGAGAGTTTTAAAAAAATATTGGATTGCGGTAACCAAACGGTTCGTACTGAAGATGTAGGCCAAACGGTTTGTCCTAAAGCACCTAAATATCGAACTTCATGATTTTCTAAATAGCGTTTTAAGGAAGGATGTAGGAGTAAAAAGTTTGCTTGCCACGGATGTGTAGGCAAAAGTTCATAATTTTCGAAGTCATCTTTAAGGCGCTGTCGTGCATGCTTCAATACGTCTTCTTCAATCAGTTGATCAACATTATTATCGCTGACAAGTTTTTGGATTAAGGATGAATGCACTGCGAAGTAGTGTAACTGAAACGTCGCGCCTAGCTCTGGGCTATACTTTTTCATATCCTCTTTAGAAAAGCCTAGATTGGCTTTTGAGGTCACATGAAATGGATGTCCATATAACATGCCTTGTTCAGCAGATTGAAAACTAGAGGCCAGTTTAGGCTTTAATTGATCTTTGCTGTTTTCTAAAAAGAATTTGGTATTTTCGATACTGTTTGTGATTTCTGCATAGAGATTCTGATTTTGCTTTTTATCTTTAAATCGCTGATTTAACTTTAACTCATCGGTTATCATTTTAACCAACACTTTAGGATCAGTCAGACTTTTGACAGTCTTATCTTCAGTATTGAATACACAAAAAGAGCGCTGGTAACGATGATAACCAGTGCTTGAGAAATGCTGTATCGCACCATAGATGACTGAGTTAGATGCAGTAAATGGGTATGAAAAATAGGGTGAATTATTTGCGTCATGTATTGCTAAAGGTGAATCCTGTTCTGAGAGAATATGCTGTTCGAGTTGAACTTGAAGTTCACGAAAAAAAGTATTCAAGTATTGTTCAAAAAGCTTGTAAGACCATGCATCGGTGGTAATGATCGGGTTCATTCTTGTACCTCTTCTAAAATTGTATTGGTTAAAAATTTGTTTAAAGTCACGATTAATCCAGCACCAATAAAAAATAAGGCGGTGCAAATTAACGCGGCAGTGATATTGAAAAATGAGTATGTAAGGGTGACCGCAATCGGCCCAAACAGTTGACCGAGAACAAAGGCACTATTTGAAATACCAATCACTTTCCCTTGATTTCTTGCATCTGTTTTTAAAGAAATCGTATGAAAAATAGAGGGAATAAGCGCAGCGAAACAGAAACCTTGTATGAGTCTTAAGAGCAGCACTAACCAAATATTAGTGGTCCATGTCAAAGCCAGAACCGTGATTCCACAGATCAGCGTTGCACTGACAAAATTATGAAATGAATCGCCTCTCGCATCGTTACGTTTCCCCCAATAGGTTGCAGCAAAAAATGCAGCGCCCCATGAAAGTGCGTGGATTGTTCCTGTTAAACTCGCAATAGATAAGGGGGTAGTTATATTTCGACTGATTTCACTGATATATAAGATAAAACAGGACACTAAACCGAACCCGCCAGCTTGGACAAAGGTTCCCGCACTGAGCCAAGAAAAAATTGTTCGATCAAAGGATTGCAATGTTGATGGTTTTTTATCGGGTTCAGTGACAGATGTCTGTACAGGTTGGCTCAATAAAATGGCAGCAACTAAGATTAAAACGATGACAATATATGCTGTGGCATTGAGTAAGGTTTCAACTTTCCAATGGTCCATAAATATGCCCCCGAGTACCGGACCACATAGACAGGCCAGTGCGACACTGCTTTGGAGCTGTCCAAAAGCAAGACCTCTTTGTCGCTCGCTAGACAAGTAAGAGGTATAGGCATAAAGAATCACGGATAGACCGCAAAATCCTAATAGAATACGGGCAAAAATAAACACAAATAGATGCTGTGCTCCCGCCATTAAAAGTATAGAAATACAGAAACCAGCCAAGGAAAGTAACAGTGCTTTTTTATGCCCAAATGTATCTGATAGATGACCAATAAGGGGGGCTGTAAATAGACTCCCTAGAGCTGGTGCTGATAGCGCTATACCTGCCCAAATGGCGGGTGTTGCCATTTGCGCTGTCAATTTTTCCATATATAACGGCATGATCGGTATTAAGACCATCAGGCCAAAAGTTGAAAAAAATTGACACAGTAAAATAATCAAATGATCTAGGCGAGAGGAACGCATGATTTAGATATCCATGGTCTCATAGCTAGATTGAAATAAAGCATGGTAGGGATTTGACGTCATACCAATTTTACTTGGCATCCCTGTTGAATCACCTTGTTGTGCTAATAACGGGGTGAGTAATTGTTTGAATGGCCAATGGCTACTTTCAAAAACATATTTTTGAATACAGTTTTTCGATTGTTCAGAAAGCGCGGCAGTTTCTATAAAGTTGACAATAATCGCTTGGATCATTTCCCAGAAATCAATTTCAGTATGATCGGTATATTTCAATGTTGCTAATGCGATAGGGTATAGGTTGATTTGTATCCCGAGGGTTATAAAATAATTAAATAAATCCTCATTTTTATTAAAGATAAGATTGTTTGGTGTACTTGTATCAATTTTATAGATTGGCGGAACAAAACCACTGTCCTGAATCGCAGGGGTGCATATTCTTAAGGTGTCATGGTCACGCAGAATAAAGCATTTAAATTGATTGTCTTGGTAACATACAAGAGTGTTTTGACCATGACACTCAGGCATAACACCAAAAGACCACAGTGTGAGAAAAGTGTGAATAAAATGGGTACTCAAATCTTTAAGTAAGTTCCATTTGTCACCTGTTATACCTAAAGCTTCCCATGGATCAATATAAGGACAACTTAAAGCAGACATGCTAATTGGTGCTATATTTTTTTCTTGGCAAAAATGAGGTAAATGCCTCACTTGACAGCCGATAACACCTAAATTCTGTACCAGCGGTTCTTGTTTTCCCAAGACCCACCAATGGGTTTCATTGCTT
>Ga0157371_10004431_pt1 | contig 12260 bp, 10 predicted proteins | sample C45metaG_FD_113462 | JGI IMG/M metagenome (GOLD analysis project Ga0157371, IMG submission 113462) | Corn rhizosphere microbial communities from Kellogg Biological Station, Michigan, USA - C4-5 metaG | ecosystem: Host-associated > Plants > Roots > Rhizosphere > Soil | place: USA: Michigan... | reverse complement strand
GCTGCGGAAGGGCTTATCAAATACAATAATTTTGTTTACTACGGCAGCATCAACCCAAGAAAACTATTTAGCAGGTATTATGTGCCTGTAAAAAGACCAGATAGTTTAAGTGTAACTGCGGTTTTGCAAACGAAGGACATTCAAAAATTACTTGCGGATATCCAGCCTTCTTCTCCGGATTATCATGTGTTTCAGAATAAACTTTCGAAATATAAGGCAGACTCTGGTAGTAAAAGCTATATGGTAAAAACCATTATGGTTAATATGGAGCGTTTGCGCTGGAAATTGCCCGAACTTGGTGATGAATATGTACAGGTAAATATACCCGATTTCTCTCTTACCTGGTTTAAAGATCAGGATACGCTAACCCAGATGAAGGTTTGTGTTGGAGGTAAGCGCGAAGAAGGATATGCTGATAAAATTAAACAGTATTTAAAATCGGGTAATCTTGATGATAAACCTAAAAATCATGAAACCCCTCTTCTATACAGTAAACTTAACTCGATACAGGTTAACCCGATATGGAATATTCCGGTTAGTATTGCACAAAGTGAAATTTACTGGCAGGCGGTTAGAGATCCATACTATCTTTCGAACAGCAATATAAAAGTATATTATAAAGGTAAGCAAGTGATGGATCCTGATACTATTCAGTGGAGTAAGTATTCCAGAGAAAGGTTACCTTTTCAGTTCAAGCAAGGTTCTGGTGAGGGAAATGCTTTAGGTAAGTTTAAATTTATATTCGATAATGGGTCGAGCATCTACCTGCATGATACGAATAATAAAAGTGCATTTTCAAGAGCTAACCGTGCAATAAGCCATGGCTGTGTTCGTGTAGAAAAACCGTTACAATTTGCCGAAACCCTGGTTAAGGATAAATACGAATATGATCAGTTAAGGATGGAGGTAAACCTGCCACCAATTGATACTACAAAAATGGAGATTTATCGTAAAAAAATGGCCAAAAAAGCCGATACGGTAAATGTTTATAAATTAAAGCCTAAATGGTTTGGAGTTAAAAAGCCTGTTCCGCTGATCATCAATTATATAACTGCATGGTCGCAAAATGGCAGCTTGCAATTCCGTCCGGATGTTTATGGTTTAGACGAAACTTTATGGGATGCTATGAAAAAATTCATGTAAAAGTTCTACCTTTGATTTTTAATGAATTTCCTATATCCAGGTTTTCTTTTCGCGCTGCTGGCAATAGCCATACCTATTGTAATTCATTTATTCAATTTCAGGAAATTTAAGAAAGTATATTTTAGCAATGTACAATTTTTAAAGGAAGCCAAGGAGCAAAATTCTTCGAGAGAAAAGCTTAAAAATCTACTTGTACTTTTGTGCAGGGTATTGGCAATTGTTTTTCTTGTTTTGGCATTTGCCAGGCCTTTTATTCCTTCAGGAAACAAACATAATCCGGGCGAGAGAAATGTTATCAGTATATATATTGATAATTCGTACAGTATGGAAACTGTAAACAAGGAAGGTAGTTTACTTGATGAGGCTAAAAGAAAAGCAAAGGAAATTGTAAAGTCGTATGATATTAATGATCAATTTAGGTTACTCACAAATGATTTTGAGGGTAAGCACCAAAGATTGGTTAATAAAGAAGAGTTTATTCAGTTGCTTGATGAAATTAAGATATCTGCGGCAAGCAAGACTTTGCAACAGGTTATAAACAGGCAACAAGCTGGTTTTAGGGCTGGCAGAAATGAGATAAGCTTTCTGCTTTCTGATTTTCAAAATAGTTTTGTAGGTGTTAAGCCTTTAATGGCTAATAAGGATATTAATTATACTTTTATTAAGTTAAACGCTAACAGTCTTCCAAATATATCTATTGATAGTGTTTGGAGCCTTTCTCCTGTACATCAACCCGGAGAAGCTGAAAAGATTGTTGTTCAGTTGCGAAATTATGGAGAAGAGCTGGCCTCGGGTATATCTTTGAAGCTGGTTATAAACAAACAACAAAAAGCCCTTAGTAATGTAAGTGTTGAGGCTGGTAAGTCTGTTAAGGATACTTTGTCTTTTAGTGGTTTGCAAAGCGGATGGCAAAAAGGAACAATTGATATTAAGGACTTCCCTTTAACGTTTGATGATGGCCTGAATTTTAGTTTTAAGGTAAGTAATGAAATGAAGGTGTTAAATATTACAGGTAATCCTTCTGATAAATATATAAAAGCTCTTTTTGCATCTGATAATTACTTTAAACTTACTGAAATGGCTGAGTCGAATATTAAATATTCCAGCTTTTCAGATTATAGTTTAATTGTTTTGAATGGGTTAAAAGAGCCATCATCTGGTTTGGCCCAGCAGCTAAAAGGATATGTGCAAAATGGCGGATCGGTAGTTGTATTTCCTGATCTTGATGCAAATGGAAATGTTTATTCTGCATTTTTAACTGGCTTGTCATTACCTTCGGTTCAGCAATTAAATTCAGGACCTCCGGTAGCAAGCATTATGGATTTGAAGAACTCTGTTTTTAAGGATGTGTTTGATCAGATTCCAAAAAATATTGATCTTCCTTTAGTGAGCCGTTATTTTAGCTATACTGAGCAAAATACAAGTGCCAAAGAGAATATTTTAGAATTGCCTTTAAATAGGTTCCTGTTTGCAAAGTATAATATAGGAGCTGGTAAAATCTATCTTTCTTCAAGCTCATTAGATATAAAGGATAACAGCTTGCCTAAGCATCCTGTTTTTGTGCCATTGATGTATAAAATTGCATTTGCTAGCGCCAAGGAGCAGCCGTTGTATTATACAATAGGACTGAATAATGTTCTTGAATGTGAAAAAATCAGCCTTCTGACTAATCAATCGCTAAAACTAGTGTCGGATGATGTTGAAGTTATTCCTGAAGTGAGGCAAACCACCGGAAAAACTTTGCTGTATGTGGCAGATCAGATAAAGAAATCGGGCTTTTATGAATTAAGAAAAGCAGATTCTGTTTTAGCAGTTATGGCCTTTAATGATAATAGGACAGAATCTGATATGCATTATGCTACAGAAACAGAGCTAAATAAGCTTTTTGGGAAACAAAAAGTGTCCGTATTTAATTCTAAAAAGGACGCGCAGTCATTAAATATAGAGGTGAAAAATAGCAGCAGTGAATTATGGAAACTTTGCCTAATTTTATCTATTGTTTTTTTAGCCGCTGAAATACTACTTATTAGATTCTTTAATAACATAAAAAACATAGAAATATCATGAACCTTCTTATCACGGGCATAGTTATTGCCGATCCAAACAGCCAGTTCAATCAAAAGAAATGTGATGTTCGTGTTGAACAGGGAAAGATAACGGCTATAGATAACAAACTGACTGCATCTAAAAACGAACAGGTTTTTGATGGGGAGGGAGCTGTTCTTTCTCCGGGTTTCTTTGACTTAAACTGTTCCATTGGTGATCCGGGCTTTGAAACCAAAGAAGATATTAATACGGCTACAGCTGCGGCAAAAGCAGGAGGCTTTACAGGAATTGCGGTTTTGCCAAATACCAAGCCGGTTGTACAATCGAAGGCGGAAGTTGAGTACATTATTAACAGAGCAAAAAACAACCTGGTAGATGTGTTACCAATTGGAGCCATTAGTCAGGGATTGGAAGGTAAGGAGCTTGCAGAATTGTATGATATGAAGCTGGCAGGTGCAGTAGCGTTTTCTGATGGTGGAAGGGCTATTGTTGATGATGGTTTTATGAGCCGCGCTTTACAATACACCCAGGGCTTTAATGGACTTTTAATGGTGTATCCTGAAAATAAATCTATTGCAGGAAAATCGCAGATTAACGAGAGTAAGACCAGTGTTTTGCTGGGAATGAAGGGATTGCCTTCGTTAGCAGAAGAAATGCACATTAACCGCGATATCTTTTTGGCAACTTATCATGATGCTCCTGTACACATTAGCAATATCTCAACCGCAGGTTCTGTAGCCCTTATTAAGAAGGCCAAAAAAGATGGTATTAAAATTACATGCGATGTAGCGGCGCATCATTTAGTGTTTACTGAAGAGTTGTTGAATGATTTTGATAGCAACTATAAGGTTAAGCCACCTTTGCGCGGTAAAACTGATGTGAAAGCATTGATTGCTGGTTTAAAAGACGGCACTATTGACGCGGTAGGATCACAGCATCGCCCGCACGAAATAGAATTTAAAGATGTTGAGTTTGAAATTGCATCGTATGGCATTATTGCCTTGCAAACTGTTTTGCCTTTGCTCATTAAAGCGGGGCTTGATGCAACACAGATAGCGGAAAAGCTGTCTGTAAATCCACGTAAATTGCTTGGTCTTGCAGTTCCTGTAATTGAAGTTGGTGCAGAGGCTAACTTTACGGTGTATAATCCTGCTTCACAATGGGAATATAATGTGGATACGAACTATTCAAAGTCGGCCAATTCTCCATTATTAAATAAAAAACTAACCGGTAAAGTTCAACTGGTATATAATAACAAACAATTACAATCATATGGATAAGCATGTAAAAGCAGCACTAATTGCATCGTTAGATAAATTTGCTGGAGTATCTGGTAACGACTCGGTTAAATTAGAGGAAAGCCTTGTTGAAGTGTTTGGCAAAGACTTAGGTTTTTTGGAAAAAGTTGAAGAGTTTGATGAGGTTTTTGACGAGCATCCATCATTTGAAGAGCTTAGGGAAGTATTCTTTGATTTGCTGATGATTAATTTCTTCTCTAATGATATTAAGAAACTGGAAGAAGATTACCTGGATTCTGATGAGTGGGCAGACATTGAAGAAGAAACAATTGATAGGGGCACAGAGTTATTGAACCTGTTGTTGTACATTAATGAGTGTCATGATGAGCGTATAAAGCCTGAGTTAGGAGATTTTCTAAAAGAATTTTTACTTGTTGATGAAGATGAGTTTCAGGATGAATTTCATATTTATGAGGATCTTATCAGTAATCAGCAATTGGTTGAATCAAGTGTTGAAGACATCTGTAGCCACGCCGGAATGATTGATCTTGGTGAGGAGATGGAAGAACTTTTTGTTCCTTTTATGGTTTTCTTTCATCAGCCTAAGGCTAATGATAAAGTAATTAAAGAGCTTGAAGACTATAGCTCAAACAAAGAGTTTGATATTGCTGTATATACTTTAATCGCTAATTTTAACGAAGCCACAGCTTAGGCAATAGTAATTATTAACCAATATATTAACGTTTATTTAAAACTTTCGAATGGAAGAATTAGTAGTTGAATCAAAAAAGAGTCCTAATAAGCTGGCGTTTAAAAGCGCAATAGCTTATTCCGTTTATTTCCTTGTACTTATGTTTGTGATGAAGTGGATGGGGGTAGATCAGAATAGCCCGAATACCACATTTGCCGAGAAAGTTGTTTATTCGCTGGCTTCTTATATTCCATTTATAATGGCAGTTGTATTTGTACAAACTACATATAAAAAGGAATTGGGTGGTTACATAAGCTTCGGGAAAGCATTTTCTTCGGGATTTAAAGTAGCTGCATATGCAGGGTTATTTATCGCTGTATTTACTATCCTTTATTATAAAGTTTTAGACAGGAATGCTTTTGATCAGTTAATGGATTCGGCAGTGGCTGCGGCTGGTGACGATGAAAATAAGGTTAAAGGTGTTGAGATGATGAGACCTTATATGATCTTTTTTATTGGATTTGGAGTAGCTGTAAGCTATACGATATATGGGCTGATTATTAGTTTAATTGGGGCGGCGGTAGTTAAGAAGGAGCAACCTCTTTACGAAGAATAAACGTGCCGGGAAGATATTAAATAAGAAAGGCAGCAATACTATTGCTGCCTTTCTTATTTAATATCATTTATTATAGGTTTCTGATCCAAATATTTCGGAAGCTCAAAGGCTCACTAGGATCTCCATGAGATTGCAATTTAATTGGTGCAGGGCCATGAGCTTGTCTGTATGCAGGAGCTCCAATATATTGGGTTGGACCTAACAATGTAGTATTATCCTGAACCAATACACCGTTAAATAATACAGTAACTCTGGCAGGTGTTTTTACAGTTTTATCATCATTGAATGTTGGTGCTGTCCAGATTATATCGTAACTGTTCCATTCACCAGGTTTACGGGTTGGGTTTGCAAGAGGTACAAATTGTTTGTAGATACTTGCAGCTTGTCCATTTGTATAAGTATCGTTTTTATATGAGTCAAGAATTTGCAATTCGTAGCCAGCATCGCCTTTACCAATAGAAGCAAGGAAAAGTCCGCTATTGCCTCTGCCTTGTCCTTTTCCAGTGATGTTAGCAGGTACGCGCCACTCCAGGTGTAGCTGGTAATTACCAAATGATTCTTTAGTTTCGATGTTTCCTGATTTTTTATTTACAGTAAATACTTTGTTGGCAACAGTCCATGCAGCAGGTTTAGACCTGTCGTCAGTCATTACCCATTGGTCAAGGTTTTTGCCATCAAAAAGTATAATAGCATCAGAAGGAGGAGCTATTGTAAGTTCCGGTGTTGATACTACTTTGGGAACTGGGGTGTATACTTCAGTGTCTTCAGGCTTTGCATCTTGTGCCTGAACGATGTTAATTCCTGCTATCATTAAAGTAGCAAGCATAACTGATTTACGAATATTTATCATTGTGTAATTTAATTTAATAACTATTCAAATTTATAATTAAATGGGATTAATTATAATAATTCGCTAAGTATTTATTAGGAATAGGTAATATTGTTACAGTTTGGTTGCAACTATTATTCTGCGACCATGACGGCTAAACATAACAATTTTGTGTATATGCATATTTGTTAAGTTTTAAGTAAGTTTGCACAGTTTTAAGCGTTGTAATCACACATGGATATTTCTGTTGTAATCCCCCTATATAATGAAGAAGAATCTTTACCTGAATTAACTTCATGGATTGCTAAGGTAATGCAGGAGCATAACTTTAGCTATGAGGTTCTTTTTGTTGATGATGGAAGTACTGACACCTCCTGGAGTATCATTGAAAATTTAAAACAGGAATATAGTTCAGTAAAAGGGATTAAGTTCAGGAGAAACTATGGTAAATCAGCTGCTTTAAATGTGGCTTTTGAGGCAGCTCAGGGTGATGTAATAATTACTATGGATGCTGATTTGCAGGATAGTCCGGATGAAATACCTGAACTTTTCCGTCGGATAAAAGAGGAAAAATTTGATATTGTATCTGGCTGGAAAAAGAAACGTTACGATCCGATTACGAAAACTATACCCACTAAATTATTTAATGCAGCTACCCGCAAAATGTCGGGCATTCAGCTAAATGATTTTAATTGCGGTTTAAAAGCTTACCGAAATGATGTGGTAAAGACCATTGAAGTTTATGGAGAGATGCACCGCTATATTCCTGTAATTGCTAAATGGGCCGGATTTAAGAACATAGGTGAGCAGGTAGTAGAACACCGGGCACGAAAATATGGGGTTACTAAATTTGGAATGAGCCGTTTTATTAATGGGTTTCTTGATCTGTTGTCGATTTTTTTTGTTGGCAAGTTTGGGAAGCGCCCAATGCACTTTTTTGGTTCATTAGGGGTTCTAAGTTTTGTAATAGGAACATTTATGGCATTATGGCTTATTGGTGTTAAGTTGTATCACATATCTATGGCCATTCCATATAAAAGAGATGTAACAGATCAACCCTTGTTTTATATTGCTTTGGTTGCCATAATACTTGGCTCTCAGCTGTTCCTTACAGGTTTTGTTGCCGAACTGGTTACCAGAAATGCTACTGAACGTAATCAATATTTAATAGAAAAGGAGATCTTATAATAAATGTTTTTTTCGATTATAATCCCCCTTTACAATCGGCCGCAAGAGATTGATGAGCTTTTAACTACGCTTACCAAACAGACCTATACCCAATTTGAAGTATTGGTAATTGAAGATGGTTCGGTAAATGATGCTAAGGGTATTGTTGATAAATATGCGAATACACTAGATGTAAAGTATTTTTTTAAACCTAATGAGGGTCAGGGATTTTCGCGTAATTACGGATTCGAAAGAGCCAAAGGTGATTTCTTTGTAATTTTTGATTCTGACTGTCTAATTCCTGAGGATTATCTTGAAATCGTAAAAAACTATCTTTTTGAACATAAACTGGATGCATATGGGGGGCCTGATGCAGCGCATCAAAGTTTTACCCCAGTGCAAAAAGCCATTAGCTATGCTATGACTTCACCTTTTACAACGGGAGGAATAAGAGGGAATAAAAAGCATATCGGACAGTTTCATCCACGGAGTTTTAACATGGGAGTTTCCAGAGAGGTGTGGGAAAAGGTAGGTGGTTTTATTTTAACAAGGCTTGGAGAGGATATTGAGTATAGTATTCGTATTCATGAACATGGATTCAAGATCGGCTTAATACCTGCTGCCAGAGTTTTTCATAAACGACGTACAAGTTTTAGTCAGTTTTATAAGCAGCTGCATTTTTTTGGCCGCGCAAGGATAAATATTTATAAACATTTCCCGGCAGAATTAAAATTAGTGCATTTCTTTCCTGCTGTTTTTACATGCGGGGTAATATTTACTGTGCTTATTAATATATTTTATTGGCCTTTGGCATTCATTTGTAACTTTGTAATGCTGATTTACTTTATGTTGATATTTTTTCACTCATGGCAGGTTAATAAGTCATTAAAAGTTGCATTTTTGAGCATAATTGCTGCATTCATTCAGTTAACAGCCTATGGTTTGGGCTTTATGCAGGATTTTATTAAAAGAGTAGTATTTAAACAACAATGATAGAATTTTTAAAGGAGAGTACATTTGCTGTAAATGAGGTGATAAGTAAAGCCTGGACAGTTACCAAAAGAAATTACTTTTCTATTGCGACACTGTGCTTTTTGATGTTTATTACTTCTAATGCTTCGGGTTTAATGGCATTCTTTTTAAAGGATGTGAGTAAGGGATTGAGTATTTTAATGGCTTTCATTTTTGTAATGTTCTATTTTACAATTAACCTTTCGTTGTTTAGGTATATTTTTCATTTATTGGATGATGAAGAGCATGATGTAAGTATTGTAAGTACTATTCCTACCAGAAAACAGATTATCAGATTTTTGGTGGCTACCCTTTATTTTATGCTTTGTATTATAGGAGTGTATTCGTTGGTAGCATTAATAGCCTTTCCACTAATATATACCGGTATAAAAATGGAAATTATAACCAATGTGGCAATTTCTGTTGGTGTGATTGCAATATTCATTACATGGATTCGTATTTCCTTTTTTCCATTTTTTATAATTGATAAAGACCTGCCGCCATTTTTATCTATCAAGTTTAGCCTGGCCATTACAAAAGGCAACTTTACAAAGATCTTCTTGCTTTTGTTAGTGTTGTTGAGCTTTCACCTGCTTTATTTGTTTTTTAGCTATATCCATTGGCCGGTAGTTTCTTTTTTTATAAACATTCTGAGCTCTTTTATTATTGTACCTCTATCAAGCGTGGCTTTAACAATTGCCTACCGTAAAATGATGAGTGAATACAAGGGAGACGCTGAGCCTGATATTATACATAACATAGTTTAATAGAACTTATGGGATTAAAAGCGGCATTAAGTAAACCGTTTGCGGCCTTTATTGTAAAAGGTATAAATAAATGGAAAAAAGATGCAGTTGGGGCACAGAAGGAAACTTTAAGCCAACTCATTGATTCTGCAAAAAATACATCCTTTGGTAAGGATCATGGTTTTGCTTCAATAAAAACATATGATGATTTTAAAAGAGCAGTGCCAATCAGGGATTACGAAGAGCTAAGGCCTTATATTGAAAGAGTAGTTGCAGGTGAACCAGATGTGATGTGGAAAGGGAAGCCTCTTTATTTTGCAAAAACATCAGGTACTACATCTGGAGTTAAATACATTCCACTTTCTAAAGAATCAGTTCCTGAGCATGTTAAGGCAGCTCGGAATGCTTTGCTTACTTATGTTAATGAAACAGGTAAAACCGGGTTTATTAATGGTAAGATGATTTTTTTGCAAGGAAGTCCGATACTTAAAAAGAAGAATGGAATTAATGTGGGAAGATTATCTGGGATAGTTGCCCACTTAGTTCCGGGTTATTTACAGAAAAACAGACTCCCTTCTTACGAGACAAATTGCATTGAAGATTGGGAGCAAAAAGTTGATGCAATAGTTGAGGAGACCTTTAATGAGGATATGACCCTGATTTCGGGCATACCACCGTGGGTACAGATGTATTTTGATAGGCTTACATTGAAAGCTGGAGGTAAAAGGATTAAAGACATCTTTAAAAACTTTAACCTGTTTGTATATGGCGGTGTTAATTATGAACCCTATAGGACTAAGATTGAGGAAAGTATAGGCAAAAGAATTGATACAATTGAAACCTATCCGGCTTCGGAAGGATTTATAGCATATCAAGATAGTCAGCAGGATAAAAGCTTACTGTTATTGGCAAATTCAGGGATGTTTTATGAATTTATTCCGGCAGATGAATATTATAATGATAATCCTTTAAGAGTAAGTCTGGAAGGTGTTGAACTTGAAAAGAATTATGCTTTAATACTTAATACAAATGCGGGATTATGGGGGTACAGCATTGGAGATACAATTAAATTTGTGTCTAAAAATCCCTATAAAATATTGGTGACCGGACGTATTAAACATTTTATTTCGGCATTTGGAGAACACGTAATTGGCGAAGAGGTAGAACATGCCTTACTTACAGTAGCTAAAGAAGAAGGTGTTGGTATTACAGAATTTACTGTTGCCCCTCAGGTTAAAACGCCTCAGGGTGAATTGCCTTATCATGAGTGGTTTGTGGAGTTTTCTACTGCTCCGAAAGACCTCAATGCTTTCAGTAAAAAAGTAGACGAGGCATTACAAAAGAAGAATATTTACTATTTTGACCTCATTGAAGGGAAAATACTGCAGCCTCTGATCATTCGTTCATTACAGAAAGATGCTTTTGTGAACTATATGCGTAGTCAAGGTAAACTTGGCGGACAAAATAAAGTTCCAAGATTGTCGAACGACAGAAAGATTGCTGATAATTTAAGTAGTTTTATAAATTGAAGAACATATCCATTTTAGGCGCAACCGGTTCAATAGGAACACAGGCCTTAGAAGTTATTGAGGCAAATCCTGAATTGTATAAGGTTACGGCACTATCGGCACAATCGAATGCTGATTTATTAATTCATCAGGCATTAAAGTTTAAGCCTTTAATGGTAGTTATAGGCGATGAAGATCAGTACTTATCAGTAAAAACAGCTTTAGAAGGAACGGCGATAAAGGTTTTGGCAGGCGAGGCAGCACTATGTGAGGCTGCAAGTTTACCGGAAACGGATTTAGTACTTACTGCAATAGTGGGGTCTGTTGGTTTAAAACCGACTATTGCCGCTATTGAAGCTAAAAAAGATATTGCCCTGGCTAATAAAGAAACGCTGGTAGTGGCTGGAGATTTGATAACCGGATTAGCTAAACAACATGGGGTAAGAATTATACCTGTAGATTCTGAACATTCGGCTATTTTCCAGTGTCTGGTGGGGGAGGCTGTTAATACAATTGAAAAGATTTATTTAACTGCATCCGGTGGCCCGTTTAGAGGTAAGGAACGGGACTTTTTAGCCAATGTTACTAAAGCGGAAGCACTTAAACATCCCAACTGGGTAATGGGAGCAAAGATCACTATCGACTCAGCATCTTTAATGAATAAAGGGCTAGAGGTTATTGAAGCTAAATGGTTATTTGATCTGGAAGTGGAGCAAATTGATGTGATTGTACATCCACAATCTATTATTCATTCATTAGTGCAGTTTAATGACGGTTCTATGAAGGCTCAGATGGGATTGCCTGATATGAAATTGCCAATTCATTATGCTTTTGCATATCCTGAAAGAATAAGCAGCAATTTTAAACGTTTCAACTTTATGGATTATCCGGAGCTGACGTTCTCACAAGCTGACCGAAATACTTTTAGAAATCTTGATCTTGCATTTGAAGCTTTACGAAGAGCTGGAAATATGCCTTGTATCATTAATGCAGCCAATGAAGTGGTAGTAAATGCCTTTTTACAAAATCAGATTGGTTTTCTGGAAATGAGTGATATCATAGCGCAATGCATGTCGGATATCAGCTTTATAGCCAGACCAACTCTTAATAATTATTTAGAAACCGATCAGTATACACGTATATTTGCGCGTGAGCTGGTAACAAAATAAGTTTTTTACAGTCAAATTTAGAAACATTTAAAATCATATATGAGCGGATTGATTATGGCGGCCCAGTTACTTCTGGGATTATCGATATTAGTTATT
>Ga0157371_10004428_pt1 | contig 12262 bp, 9 predicted proteins | sample C45metaG_FD_113462 | JGI IMG/M metagenome (GOLD analysis project Ga0157371, IMG submission 113462) | Corn rhizosphere microbial communities from Kellogg Biological Station, Michigan, USA - C4-5 metaG | ecosystem: Host-associated > Plants > Roots > Rhizosphere > Soil | place: USA: Michigan... | reverse complement strand
TTTTGTAGAATCAAAGATGCCATTCTACTGGGAAAAAAGCCAAGAGCAATTTTGCTTTAGCACATATGATATATAACTTCACATACCAGCAATCGATTGACTTACTATCCTTCAGTCACCAGTGGTCTGATACGTAATCTAACAGAATTCCGTTACTTAGTTTTTTTACAAAATGCACTTTGAGTCGATTCAGATACACAAAAAAGTAACATGAATCATTAATGAACTTGAGAGGTGGATAAAATGAATGGAAATGCATTAGTAATTGCGGCACACCCTGACGATGAGCTCCTCGGAAGCGGCGGAACTTTAAAGAAACTAATAAACCATGGCTATAAAGTTTTTACTGTTATTTTTGCAAAGGGACGTATAGAAGCGGAGCAAAACATGAAGCAAAATGTAGAATTAGCAAATAAATACTTAGGAATAGAAGAGACTATTTTTTTGGAATATCCGAATCTACTATTAGAAACATATCCATTACATGTCATCAATAAAGAGATTGAATTCTTAGTAGCAAAGTATGAACCTTCTATCATTTTTACTCATCATTACGGCGACATCAATATCGACCATCAAATTCTGTTTCAAGCCGTACTAACCGCAATACGCCCGTTACCTGGAAAAAAGGCTATAGAACTCCTTTGTTTTGAAACGGTTTCTTCCAGTGAATGGAGTCAGCAGACGAATGATAAATCTTTTAAACCAAATTATTATGTTGATATTACAGATACGATCGACATAAAATTAGAATCTCTTCAGTTCTATGATGTAGAAATGAGGCCATTTCCTCATCCTCGTTCCTATAAAGGAGTAGAACATTTAGCCCGAGTACGAGGTATGACCATTGGCGTTGAATATGCGGAGGCTTTTGAAATAATAAGGAGGATATGGAAATGAAAAAAAAAGTTAAAAAAAAATCTTCCTCACTGTCTATTCCATATCCTTATTTGGTTTCCGCAACAGATCAATACTATGGTGTAACTCCTTCCTATGAAAATACACAGATGGTTAAGAAGAAACAGTCCATTCTTCATGTGCCATCTAATAAAAAGTTACGAATACTAATCACCACATTTTGGGATTATCCAGCTGTTGGCGGACTTCAAAACTATATTTCTACACTTAAGGTCGGCTTGGAAAAGTTAGGTCATATGGTCGATATAATTGCTCCCAACCAATTTCCAAGCGATAAAGTAAAAGGATTAGAAAAGAAAGTTTTCAAAAAAACGAAACGATTCTATTATAAGCGCTATGGTAGTTGTAGTAACGAAATAGTAAAACAAAATGTACGTCTAACTAGTTACGAAATGATGTTAAGGAAAATGAATCTAGAGAAATATGATATTTTCCACGCACAAGATCGGTTTACGTGCAATATTTTAGGTAGGTTAAACCACCGATATCAAAAACCACTATTGTTTACCCCGCACGGTTTTATGACGCATCGTCGACTTCAATTAAATCTCTTAGAAAAAGATTCTTTAGAAGAAACCTACTTTCTTTCCATGGATCAAATTGCCGCTGCAAGTTCCCACCACATGATTATCTTATGTGATGCCTTTCGTCCCATTCTAAAAAAAATTGGGGTTGAAGCTAGCAAAATGACAACTATCTATACCGGTATTGATTTTAACTCAGAGTATATTGTGAAACCTAAAAAATCACCAGAAGACAAAATAATTATTACTTGTATTTCACGCCTTCGACCTCGTAAAGGACATCAATACTTGTTGGAAGCCCTAGCTCTAATGAAAAATGAAACTAATAATGTAGATATATGGTTCGTAGGAGACGGAGAGATGAGAGAGCAACTAGAAAAACAGGTTCACGATTTACAATTAGACAATGTCTCCATTTTAGGATCGAGAAATGATATACCTGAATTGTTGAGCCAATCCGATATCTTTGTCCTACCGACTACAAGCGATACGTTGCCCATTGCTATTATTGAAGCAATGTTTGCCGGAAAGGCAATTATTACAACAAATTGCGGCGGAATATTGGAAATCATTCAGGACTATCATTCAGGATTAATCGTTGAACAAAAAAATGCTCAACAATTATCCGAGAAATTGTCGCTATTAATACGAGATCTATCTTTAAGGGAATCCCTAGCTCAAAATGCGCAAATGTTTGCAAATAAGCATTTAACAAGTACGAATATGGTTAAAAGAATTGAGGAAATCTATCAATCTTTTCAATAAGGAGAAAAAAGATGCGCCATGATATTTCTGCTGTTGTATTAGATTTAAGTGCCACAGGGATTGGTATCGCTCGAAGTTTGAGAGAAAAAGGAATTAACGTTTTTGCATTTGATATAAAAGGAAAATATGAAATCGGAAAAACTCGTCATGCAACTTGTGGAATTTGTCCTAATCCCATTTCTGAAGAAAAAAAATTGCTTCAATTTCTAACTGCTTTTGGAACAAAGCATACCATTAAACCGGTTCTTTATGCGGGATCGGATGACTTTGTCCATTTTATATCCAAGAATAGATCCATCTTATATCGATACTTTCGTTTCTTATTACCTGTACACTCACTAGTTGAAGCTGTGTTAGATAAAACATTAACGTATGAATTGGCCTTAACCCACAACATACCATGCCCCAAAACTTTTGCTATTCCTAATGAGACTCAGCTTGAACAAATTATCAATGAAATTACATTCCCTTGTATATTAAAGCCTGTCTATTCATCCGATTTCCGTAAGCGAATCGATCACCAACTGTATAAAAAAGCAATTATGGTAGAACAGGAATCTGAATTACGAAAAGAGTACCTCATTTATCGTCCGTTCGGTGAACTAATGCTCCAAGAAGTGATCCCCGGAGATGAGACATGCATTTATTCGGTCAAAACACTTTTTGATGAACAAATGAATTTGACAGGCATTTGGATGAACCAAAAAATCCATCAGTTCCCTCCCGATTTTGGATCCTCTGCTATGGTCATTAGCAAACGAGATGAAGAAGTAATTCAACAGACTGTATCCTTTCTATCAGAGTTAAAATTCAAAGGATTGGCTATTACGGAATTCAAAAGGGATCAAAGAGATGGAAAGTTGAAGTTTATTGAAATAAACCCGAGAATCGGACTCACACAAAGATTATCAACTGCAGTTGGTGTTAACTTAGCGTACTTATATTATTTGTTAGTAACCGATCAAAATCCATCACCTATAACGAATCAAAAAGAAGGAATCAAATGGGTTTATCTTGTCCGTGATTATATTTCTTTTGTACAAAAACGAAGAAATGGAAAGACGAATATTAGTAAATGGTTAAAGGATCTATCAGGAAAAAAAGTAGAAGCTCTTTTTGCATGGGATGATCCACTTCCATTTATTCGAAGCTTTATATCTCACGTGAGAAATTTATGGAGGAGACATTAAAAATTTTGTGAAAAAGAGGTGAATGTTCCTTTGAGCAACAACAATGAAATTATTAAACAATGGAGGCTTTTTGATTGGAAAGACAAGTTTGTAGATGTGCTCGGTAAAGATGTTGAACTAGTAGACTCGCAAATAGAATGTCTTAAAAATTCTCGCGAAAAAACGAGTATATGGAAACTGGTAATTACTAATAAAGTTAAATCAATTCCAGTAGTGCTTAAAATTTACAAGCCTCCACTAAATGAAAATCATACTGTCGAAATAAATATGTATCAAAAAGGTAATAGCATACTCTCTGAATTTATGCCGCAAGTCTTTTGGATCGAATCTAATGTTAATAGCGGTGAAATTTGGATGTTCATTGAGTATGTGGAGCCATTACGCGGGCAAATAAAACTCGCCCCAAAACATTATGATCAAATCATTCCAACTATAGCAAAATTCCACGCACAGACTTTTGAGCATCGAATTTTGCAGAATGGAGACGTGTTTGATTTATGGCTCCCCAATTATTATTTGAACTCAATGGTTAAGGAACGAAATAAGCATATCAAAAAGACGAAGGAATATCTCGATCGGGCAATGAAGGATCCCGAATTAAAAAAAGTAGTGTCACCTAGCTATAAGATCATTCAACAAATATTAAAAAAAGGCCCTCTCTTTTTCCCTGAAATTATGGAAAATGGACAGAGTCTCATCCATGGAGATCTCCATATTCACAATATTAGCTGTCAGAATGCAAAAAAAGATCAAGACTGGCAAATTCGAATGGTTGATTGGGAATCTGCAAAATATGCACCAGTTTGGTTTGATCTTGTCGTTCTTGTCGAAATATTAATCGATTTTCGAACAGATTGGCATAAAGATGCTGACGAGATTCGGAAGCATTGCGTTCATTTATACAGTGAAGAAATGAAAAAACAGGGGATTACATTCCAGACAGATCCACTGCAGCTTTTTAAAATGACTTATTTACAGAGAACTTTAGAAAAAAAGCTACTTAATCACTTGCGCAGAGTGTTAAGGGGAGAAAAAAGTGTACTTCTACCAAGGTACTTGGAGAAAATTTTGATTTGGGGGAAAGAACTCGGATTATATTAATGCTTCCTGTAGCTAGATGTAGATATTTTTATGTCCGTTCCTGTTCCTTATTACTTCATATGTTGAGACTACCGTAAACCAATATATCATAATTAAAGGAGGTGGTTGAGTAATGGAAAAATTCAAGGCGATAATAGCCAAGAATAAAGGGAATGTCCGTCTCAAAGATTTAAAGACATATAAACTGATTGGAAAAGGTGCTGATGGATCCGTCTTTTTATTGACACCTGACCGTTGCGTTAAAATTTTTGAAAAGGAACAAACAAAAAGACTGGAACTGAAAGCACTGCAAGTAGGACAATCATCACCAGTTATTCCACGACTTTATGAGGATGGTCCAAACTATATAATCATGGAATATGTAAAAGGAATTTCTCTTCCTCAATATCTAAAAAAAGAGAAGCAACTTCCCGAACCAATAGTGGAGAAGATTCTAGCTTTGCTAGTTGAATTGAAAAAAGTAGGATTTAATAGATGTGATACAGAAGTTCGCCATATTTTGTTTAATGAAGATATGGAAATAAAAGTAATAGATCTAAAGAGGGCATTCAATTCGGTTAGATCTAACCCTACAAAATTAATAAAGGGATTAAAAAAGAAAGGATATATAGAAGAATTTATGCAACACGTTCATCATCTTAGTCCAACCCTTTATGCGGAATGGAAAAGCATTATTAATTGAATTCAGTAAGATAAATTTTGATTTAATTACTTTGGAGTAAAAAGACTTCCCACCCATTTATACTAATGAAAGGAAGTCTTCTTTCGCATACTCTATATTCTAAAACGATACACCATCTCATTAAGGGAATCGGAAAAAGACGTTAATGATTGCGCAGCAGTTTGAACTTCTTCCATGGAAGCAAACTGCTCCCACGGAACTAATCTTACTTTTTTCTATCACGACTTTATTTACACCTTTATAGGAAATTATTACAATCTGCGATACAATTAGATGAATAAATTGGTAATAGGATGCCTTGGAGGGAATAATAAATATGAAAAGCATAGAAGTGATGGATAAATACATTAACACTTATGGTGAACAGATTAGCGCCGCTAAGATTTTCAATGTTGTTTCTGAAATTTTCGGAATTAATTTAGATAAAGTAAGTATTTTAGATAAAAAAAATGCAGAGTCATTACAAGTTCCTACTAACATTGACACATCTATAACGTCTCCGTCTAGATTAGCAATCGATATGCGCCTATCTCATTTGAAAAAGGAAATTACAGGTGAAGAGGTTCGTAAAATATTAAATCAAACGTTTGGTATTAACCTAGATGGAATCGCGTCATTAGAACGGCAAAGAATTTCTTTATTTTCTAAAGGGCAATGGATTCTTCAAAATGACAAAGATCTAATTATAGTACATACGGGAATAGAAGATGTAGATGTAAAGATTTTACCTACCGATTTTTTTACTAAACAAACCGGATTAGAAGAATTGCCAATAGACTTACAACATTCATTATCCCGTCTCGGCTATCGCTATGATGAACAGATAAGAGGGTATTTTTACGCCGATCCCGATGGTCAACCAATACCTGATAACTTTAAAGGACAATCATTAGGCGCTATCATAGAGGTAATTCAAAAGTTATATGCACATGTATAATGCAGATGCCTTTTGAATCCTCAAAAAAAGATCCCCTTTTCAAATACTTGAAAAAGGGATCTTTGACTATTTTATTTTCCAAAAGAGGATAGAAACTTAACGCGATCTCCCATAGGTGGCACGTTATTATCTATTAAAGCAACCTCTAAAATTGCTGGGCCATTTAAATTAGTTAAACGATGAATGACATCTTGATTTAGATCTTCCATTTTATTCACTCTAAAGCTTGGAATATTCATTGCTGCAGCCATTCCTGCGATATTAATGGGCTCCTGCTCAAATGTAGGATGCGTACGCTTATATTGCAATGCATGCCCATGATAAACCATCCCTAATCGAGCATTATTCATCACAACAAATAAAATGGGTAAATTATATTCTTTTGCCGTTAACACTTCCATCCCGTGCATAAAAAAGCAACCATCGCCTGTGATTGCTACAACTGGACGCTCTGGTTCTGCTAGTTTCGAACCAATTGCCGAACCAATTCCGCTACCCATAGCTCCGAAATGCACATTAATGTTAAACGTATCAAAGTCTAAGACTTTCATATGATGAATGACATACGCCATAAATTCACCAATATCAATGGAGTACCTAGTGGATACTGGCAAATATTCCTGTAGTTTGCGTAAGACATTTTTAGTGTTATATTCTTCTGTATTCCCTAAATCATTATGTTTATCTATTTGCGTTGGAACTGTTCTCGATATTTCAAGCTCGTTTAATTCTTCTATTAAAGAAATTAAACTTAATTGAATATCGCCTAAAACAGGGATATCAATTTCATATTTCCGATTGAATACCGTGGAGTCAAAGTCCATTTGAACGGTAAAACGATTTTTTGTAAGGTTTTCATTATAATTATTTGTTGCTGTTTCCCCTAAGCTTGTCCCAATAATTAATAATGTTTTAGCATTTCCTTCATTTATTAGATTCGAAGCAAACTCATTTCCAGCAAAGCCGAAAACTCCAGCTAAAAGAGGATGCTCATCTGGAATAAGCCCTTTTGCTTGAGGAGTTGTTATGATTGGCCAATCTAGCATTTCTGCTAACTCTATTAATTGCTTTACAGAATTCCTTACTCCCTGGCCCACAAAAATATAACCACTCTCTTTTTCTACTAAAACTTTTGCTACTTTTTTAATTGTATGAACATCAGGAATTATTTCTTCTCTTTTTTGAAACACAGGTATTTCTGTATCTCCTCCATCACCTTGCTGAATATCAATTGGCATTGCAATATGGACAGGACCCGGCACACCAGAAATCGCTATGTTAGTTGCTTTGACTATTTCATGGAGTAATTCTTTGGAATCTGTGACCGTTACACTATATTTTGTAACTGATTTAAAGATCTTTTCAGCATCCAATTCCTGAGAAGCGTTTAAACCCATAGTGTTAACAGGAACAGCACCTGTTAAAAATAAAACAGGTAAATGTTCTCGCATTGCATCAGCGGCACCTGTTACCAAATTTGTTCCACCAGGACCACTACTTCCTATGCATACACTTAGCTGATTAGCGTACTTAGCATAGGAAGCTGCCATATATCCTGCTGCTCCTTCATGCTTTGTTACAATAGGCATTATCTCAGGAGTGTCATATAGTTCATTAAAAAATGCATTTACAGATCCCGCTGGAATACCAAATACATGTTTTACTCCAATACCTTTTAAATATTGTACTACTGAATGAATAGCTTTCATTTTAAATCCTCCTAATAAAATTTAGTAACCTACTAGTATTAAGTAGGCTCTGCTATATGTTATGGAGAAAATCCGTTGCCACATAGCTGTGGCGAATGTAGGATTTGTTCCTATAAGCTCGTTTCGGGGTCTTGGAAGCCCCTTTTTCCGCAGAAGTCTCGCGGATTTTCGTTATAAAATAAAATCTTCTAAAAAACAACAACCTAAATTAACAGAGCCATTAAGAAAAATATTTCTTAGCAAGTTCTTCAGCCTTAATTGGCTTACTAAAGTAATATCCTTGCATGATAGAACAACTTTTAGATAGTAGAAAATCTAGTTGTTCTTTCGTCTCAACACCTTCAGCAATCACATTTAAATTCAAGTTTTGAGCTAGAGTAATAATGGTATTTGTAATAGCAGCATTATTGTCAGCTTTTCCTAAGTCTTTAATAAATGATCTATCAATCTTTAATGCATCAATGGGAAAATTTTTCAAGTATCCCAATGAGGAATAACCAGTTCCGAAATCATCAATAGCTATGCTTACTCCCAGATCTTTTATTTGCTTCATTTTCTCTATGGTTATCTCTGTATTTTTGATAATTTGATTTTCAGTAAGTTCTATATTTAATAATTCTGGAGGTAGATTTACTTCCTCTAAGATGTCTTTGATTATAGTAACTAAATTATCTTCTTCAAACTGACGTCCCGATAAGTTAACAGACACATTCATGTCGGAATGTCCTTGCATCTGCCACTCCTTCATTTGTTTACAAGCATTCATAAGAACCCATTTCCCAATTGGAACAATTAATCCAGTTTCTTCAGCAATCGGAATAAATTCTGTAGGAGAAATCATGCCTTCTGTTGGATGATTCCACCTTAGCAAAGCTTCCGCACCTATAATTTTATTTGTTTTACCATCTACTTGAGGCTGATAATAAATGGCTAGTTCATCCTGTTCTAACGCCTTATATAAAGCATTCTCTAGCTTAATACTTTCAAGAGTTCTATCATTCATTTCACTTTTAAAAAAGTGATAATAAGTACCTGATGTTTCTTTAGACTTATACATAGCTGCATCTGCATTCTTTATTAAAACTTCAGCAGTATCACCGTCATCAGGAAATAAACTAATCCCAATACTCGTTTTAATATAAATTTCATTTCCTTTTAACAAATAATGTTTAGAAAACGAATCGGTTACTTGTTCAACAACCTTTAATACTTCTTTTTTATTTTGAACATTTGGTAAAACAATTGTAAATTCGTCTCCTCCTTGTCGCGATACGATAGCATTTGTTGGAATACTAACTCTTAATCGATTTGCTACCTCTCGCAACAAAAGGTCCCCATAGCTATGCCCTAAACTATCATTTATTAATTTAAAACGATCTAAATCTAAATACATTACGGCAATCTTTTCTGTCTTACCCTTTGCATCCATTAATGCTTGATTTAACATGTCATTCAAACGTACTCTATTAGGTAAATCTGTTAAACTATCATAATATGCTAGGTATTTAATTTCTTTTTCTAATTGCTTCCGATCTGTTATATCTTTAAATGTCACTACTTCTCCTAGAATTGCATCACCATCTTTTATCAATGAAATGACACATTCAACAGTGAAGCTAGAATTGTCTTTTTTAATAAATTTCTGATTTCCCTCAAAATAAGTTGATTGAGAACGTTGGAGATTATTTCTTTCAAAGATTATTTTGTAGGATTTCCCTATTAGTTCGCCTCTATCATATCCCAACATGGATTCACTGGCTGGATTACAAAATGTAATTTTTCCATCCAAGTCTAAACCAAAAATTCCTTCTCCTGCTGAGTTCAAAATCAATTCCTTTTCACGACTTAAATTCTTTAATTCTAAAACAACTCGTTCAAGCTCCTTATTTTTCACTCTAATTTCCGAAGTTCTCTCTTCTATGATGACCTCTTGTTTTTCCATATATAACAGGTTTGATAAGGTGGAAGCAGTAGCATCTGCAATAGATTGTGCAAACTGTATATCCGATTCAGAAAAGGTCATGACTTTTTCCCCAAGCTCTACAATAGCTATCGCTCCTAAAACTTCTCCCATGGAAACTAGTGGAAGCATAAACATTCCCTTTATCCCAAAATTCCTACAGATCTCATGATTAGGTCTTTCATCTAAAAAAACATCTGGAATAAGTAAAGGTTTTTTTGTTCTAATTACCTCTTGAAACACAGCATCATTGGTTTGATCAATATGTAATTTATTGTGTGTCTTCATCCAACTTTCTTCTGACCAATCACTATCCTTACTTAAACTTGCTGGTTTAATTCTGTTCTCAGCTATAGGGTCTAATAAGTGAACAGCAACATTATAGTTTTTTAACACTTTTCCTACGTAATAAAAACAGGTGTCTAGTACCTCTTGCATCGAGGAACGCATAGATAATTCACGCGTAAGATCTAATAACAATTGCTTTTCTGCAATCAAATTCTCTTTACGAGTCAAATCTGTCGCATTTCGAATAGCAACACCAGCCATATTTACATAGGCTTCAACGGTCTGAATTTCTTCTTCTGTTAAGTTCATAGGAATTCCATAATCAAATAAAAAAACAAGCCCAAATAATTCATTCTCATATGAAATAGGAAGAACCAATAATGATTTAATTTTAAAAGCTTCTACAGACCTAGGATCAGGACGATCATCGTTTGATGTATCTGGTATGTAAATCGTCTGTTGAGTTTCTATTACTTCTTTTGCCAGTAAATCAAAATCCGTATCAATTACTTGCATATCCAGTGTCATTCCATTGATGACTTCCGGTTTACCTACATACCCCCTGAATTTCCCGTTACTCTGTGGTAAATAAATACCGACAGAATCACATTGAACTATTTCTTCCGATATTGCAGTAATTACATGTCCCAATACTTCTCTTAATTCCAATTTCGTATTGATTAGTTTTGTTATTTGGGCAAGACGAGAGTATCTCGTTACTTCTTTTACCATTTAATTTCCTCCACTTTTAATACTTTTAACCTATTAATTAACAACTATCGGTTTACTGTCATTACCTAATACTTATTAGTTGATAGTTATATTTAAATAATTCATACCATTTTCCTTACATTCATTTTCTTATGGTTAGTACATTCTTCTCTATATTATCATCTTAACCCTTTATATTTTATATTTTTTTCTAAATCATTACAAAATCTTTAGAATAAAAAATTTCATTAACCATTTCCCCCATTAAAAGACCGTTTGATGTCTTCGCATCAAACGGTCTAACTTTTTATTAGAAACAACTAATTAAAATACTATATAGAAAAGTTATGCTCTTTTTTAAAGATTAAAGGTCGAAACACACGAGAAATACATCAGTATTGAAATTTAACCCTAACAGCTGCACTAATCGTGATTTTACCTTGTTCAATTGGTGTAACTTGTGACTGATCAGCCATTGCAACCGATTTAAACGGTACAGCTTGAGCTTCACGCTCTTCTACTATCTCTATCGGTTGTGGGTGCAAAGTTAGTTTCATTGTCTCGGCTATTGTTTTTGCTTTCGTTTGTGCATCTTTTAGAGCTAAACGGAGGGCTTGTTGATAAGATGCATCTGGATTTTCAATTCCAAACTGAATAGATGAAATTCGATTTGCACCATTTTGTACCGCTGTATCAATTACTATTCCGACTTGACTAATATCTTTTACTTTTACAGTAATAGCATTTGTAACTTCATATCCTCTAAAAACTTGTTTCCCTTCAATATAATCATAATTAGCTGTTACATTATATGCGACAGTTTGGATATCCTCTTTTGGAATGTTTAGCGCTAAAATGGACTGTATGACGCTATTCATGATAATTGCATTTTGTTGCTGAGCTTCACTTACATCTTTTCCTTCTGTACTCACTTCGAATCGAAGTTGCACATAGTCCGGTTGAGTAGCTACCTTTCCATTACCAGTCACTGTGATTACACGTAAAGGAGAAGATGATAGCTGATGCTCCTTTGAATTATTCATTGAATTCCACCTTCCGTATGATTCATACCTATTATCTTATGCTCTTTATCATAAAAAATTGAAATTCTTATGAATAGGCGTCCATAAACTACCTTGTTGTTACTAGGTGGAATCCACTTACTTTCCGTGGCAAACCGACAAGCCTCCTCGGCTAAGGAGGGCACTGAAAAAGACTAGTATTATTCATTTCTTAGCGAGTTCTTGAGCGGCAAGTTGGTCAAGAACTCGCTTTTTTGGATTAAATTAAACATCTAGGTGATTCCGTTGCAGGCAGATGCTTTCCGCGGGCGGTCCGTGAGCTCCTCAGGCCAACAGGATGTTGGTCACAAAGGCGTTGCCACACGAGGTGGCGTTCTTAGCCTTTGTTCCTATGTGCGCTCCTGCGGGGTCTCACCTGGACGCGCTTTTCCCGCTGGAGTCGCCGCCTTCCACTC
>Ga0157371_10004425_pt1 | contig 12267 bp, 7 predicted proteins | sample C45metaG_FD_113462 | JGI IMG/M metagenome (GOLD analysis project Ga0157371, IMG submission 113462) | Corn rhizosphere microbial communities from Kellogg Biological Station, Michigan, USA - C4-5 metaG | ecosystem: Host-associated > Plants > Roots > Rhizosphere > Soil | place: USA: Michigan... | reverse complement strand
CAGACAACCCGATTGCGGTTGATTTTACGGTTGATCAAAAAGATATTTACCGTTTTACCGAACTGCAACAAAGTAAAGATAACGTTGCTGATTCTACATTTACTATTGCATTTGGCGATAATATTTATCCTTATCCGGGAAATATTAGCGTGATCGACAGGGCGGTGGATACGCAAACAGGAACCATAAAAGTTCGTCTAAGCTTTCCGAATCCGAAAGACATGTTGAAAGCGGGCATGAACACAACCGTGAGGGTTAAAAATACTGCTTCAAAAAATGCAACCATCATTCCCCACATTGCAGTAAACGAACAATTAGGCGAATTTTCTGTTTTTGTAGTCGGCGATAGTTCAAAGGTTCATCAGCAGAAAGTAGAGTTAGGAACTCCAATTGGCGACAGCATTATTGTAAAACAGGGATTAAAGGACGGTGATAAAGTGGTGGTGCAGGGAATTCAGAATTTGCATGAGGGAACCGTGGTAAAATTTTAAGTGGTGAGTGGTCAGTAGTGAGTTGTTATCAATTAAGAATTGAGAATTAGATAAGAATAAGAATTCGGGTTATTTGTTGGTTTACTGGTATTGAATTTTTGTTTCAGTAGCTGAGGATTTTAGGAAGTTTATTCCCTGCCGATTTCTGAGGCAACATAAAAAATTAAGAATTAAAATGATTGCAGAAACTTTTATAAGAAGGCCGGTTACGGCAATTGTGATTTCAATTGTGATCGTATTGGTTGGAATTATTTCAATGACTAACCTGCCGGTTGCACAATACCCTGATATTTCACCACCAACGGTTTCTGTCAGCGCTAACTTTATCGGAGCGGATGCGCAAACGGTCGAGGAAACGGTTACTACGCCTTTGGAAACGCAGATAAATGGTAGCCCGGGCATGACTTATATCACTGGTAATAGCTCTGCAAGTGGTCAAAGTTCTATCACTGCTACATTTGATGTCGGCACCAATATAGATATTGCTGCATTGGACGTTCAAAACAGGGTAAGTGTTGCCGAACCAACTTTACCTGACGTGGTAAAAAGATTGGGCGTAACGGTTACAAAACGAAACCCGAGCACCATGGCGGTTCTGGCGTTTTATTCGCCTCATGGCACTCATGATATCGCCTTTATCGATAATTATGTGAACATTTATATACAGGATGCGCTCAAACGTGTACCTGGCGTGGGTGATATTACCGCTTTCGGAAATGATTTTAGTATGCGCGTTTGGCTGGATCCTGAGAAACTTGCTGCATTAGACCTGACTCCGGCTGATGTTTCCAATGCTATCAATGAGCAGAATTTACAAATCGCTGCAGGTACTGTCGGAGGTACTCCACAGCCCGGCTCACAGGCCTTTGAATATACCGTACTTACAAATAGCAGGCTTAATACTGTCGATCAGTTTAAAAACATTATTATAAAATCCAATCCTACAACCGGCAATATTGTTTATCTAAAAGATATAGCGAGGGTGGAATTGGGCCAGTTTTCTTATTCGCATAATTCACTTGTAAACGGAAAGCCGGCTTCTTTCATGCTGATTTTCCAGGCACCGAATGCTAATGCGATTGCCACCTATGCCGGTGTGATGAAAGCGTTGCAAAATTTGAAAAAGACTTTCCCTAAAGACCTTGATTACCTTATTCCGAATGAAACAGTATCGGTTGTAAAAACGTCTATCAGGGAAGTGGTATTCACTTTACTGGAAGCATTGGCTCTGGTGGTTTTGGTAGTGTTTATTTTTCTGCAAAACTGGCGGGCAACTTTAATTCCGGTGCTGGCCATTCCTGTTTCGTTGATTGGTACATTTATGTTTTTTGTGCCTTTTGGTTTTACGATCAACACGCTTACTTTATTTGCTTTTGTATTGGCTATCGGTATTGTCGTCGATGACGCGATCATTGTCGTAGAGGCTGTTCAGCACAATATCGACCATTACAATATGTCGCCCAAAGATGCTACCCGAAAAGCAATGAAAGATATTTCAGGGCCGGTAATTGCCATCGCCCTGATTTTGGCGTCCGTTTTTATTCCGGTAGGTTTTATTCCCGGAATCGTGGGAAGATTGTACCAGCAATTTGCCATTACAATCGCCGTATCAGTAATTATTTCTGCATTTGTAGCGCTATCTCTTACTCCGGCATTATGTTCTTTAATGCTAAGGCATTCAGCAGATGAAAAAGAACATAAAGGATTATTAGGTAGATTTTTCGCGGCTTTCAACAGCCGTTTTCAAAAGGTAAATTCATCCTACACGAGAGGTGTCGCAGGGTGGATCAGAAAGACACCTTACGTTTTGATCATGCTCGTGGTATTATTTGTAGGGTTGTTTTTTCTTTTCAAATCAAAACCGACAGGTTTTATTCCTCTGGAAGATGAAGGCAGGATGTATGTTACGTATGAGATGCCCGAAGCAGCATCGACTACCCGCAGCCTTGATATGTTAAGGGAAATTTCAGATTCGTTGCAAAAGATCCCGGAAATAAGTGTTGTGGGTGGTTTGGCAGGTTTCAACATCATCAGCTTTTCCAACAAACCAAATGTAGGCACCATGTTTATTATGTTGAAACCATGGGATGAAAGAAAAGGGAAAGCGCATACCGCACAAAGCGTGGTTGCGGAAGTGATGAAGAAAACTTCCGGAATAAAAGCAGCGCGCATCCTGGCGATTTTGCCACCTGCTGTTCCCGGTTTGGGCCGCACCGCAGGTTTTACTTTTGAATTACAACAAACGACCAGCACCGACAACATTGAAAAATTTGCGCAGGTAGCCAGGAATTTTATTGCTGAAGTAAATAAAAGACCTGAGATAGGCGGCGCCTACACATTTTTCACAGCCAATACTCCAAGTTACCAGGTAAATGTTGACCGCGACAAAGCGAAACAATTGGGTGTAAGTATTGCCAATGTTTACAGCACTTTATCCACCTATTTGGGGAGCACCTATATCAACGATTTCACTTTATACGGAAGAAATTTCAGGGTGGTGAGCCAGGCAGATAGCACGGCGCGGTCATCAATAGGAGAAATTGGCAATTACTATGTTCCCAATAGTCAGGGCCAAATGATCCCGTTAAGTTCGCTGATAACAACGAAAGTAATTGAAAGTCCTTCTTTAATTTCTCACTACAACATTTACCGGTCAATAGAAATAAACGGAACCGCGGCGCAAGGTTACAGTAGCGGACAGGCCTTAGATGCATTAAAGGAAACAGCAGCCAAATATTTACCAGCCGGATATGGTTATGAGTTTTCAGGAATGAGCAGTGAAGAGTTAAAAGCCGGAAATAAAACCACCATGATCTTTGCCATTTCACTGGTGTTTGTATTTCTTTTCCTTGCGGCATTGTATGAAAGCTGGTCAGTTCCTTTTTCTGTTCTATTTGCGGTTCCAATCGGGGCTTTCGGATCCATTCTTGCGCTCACTTTTATACCGAGTCTTTCCAATAATATTTATGCACAAATCGGGTTGATAACGCTTATTGGACTGGCAGCTAAAAATGCGATTTTGATTGTTGAGTTTGCCAAAGAAAGAGTGGACAGCGGAATGGATGTGATGCGGGCTACGATTCATGCGGTGCGATTGCGTCTTCGTCCTATTTTAATGACTTCTTTTGCTTTTATCTTAGGCGTACTGCCGTTAGCTTTTGCCACAGGAGCGGCTTCTGAATCGCGCAGAACCATTGGCTGGACGGTGTGTGGAGGAATGCTTGCGGCTACTTCACTCGCGATATTTGTAGTACCGGTTCTTTTTGTATTGATCACAAGGTTATCTTATGGAAAGAAAAAACTGGCTGAATTGAAAGCAGGTTATAATCCACAGGATCATGAAGATTATGAAGAAGAAGAGCAGGAAGGATAGCTTTTGACAGTAAAGAAGAAATAATTACAATTTTATTTTCAGAGACAAATAAGGATTAGGATTTTACCTGATCCTTTTCTTTTTGAGGAGCAGAAATCCTCATAAAATATTTGTGGAAACAAATCCAGCAAAATATTGAAATCAGAACTGCAATAATGCTTCCGACCGCAACATCCGTTATAAAATGTTGTCCCAGGTAAATACGACTGTAACCAACCAACGCCGCTGCCAGTAAAAAAACAACTGACCATTTTTTATTTTTTACTGCAAAACACAATATCGATGCTAATGCGAAAGCGGATGTGGAATGGCCTGAAGGAAACGAATGGAAATTATGCAGTGTAACATTTTCAATAAAATAAGGATAATTATCTTTTGCCAAAAACAAGGCCGGCCGTGCTTCTGAAATAAACATTTTAATGAGTTGTGTAAGAATTCCTGAAATGGCGAAACTGCTGAACACCATTAAAGCCAGGAATCGTTTTTTGAAAAGGAATAAAAGGATTGCTATTACCACCGAAAAAATTCCATCTCCCATTATTGTAATGGTTATAAAAAATACATTTAGAAATTTTGAATGATACGGATTTAGTAAAATGAATCCATTTGCTTTTGAAAAAAAGATCCAGAAAAAGGCTGCTACAATCAACAGGAGAAAATAACCAAGAAAAAAAATCTTATTTTGTTTATAAAGGGAGCTTAACGTCATTTTGTTTTTATTCAGTTTCAAAAATAATCAATGTATTAACATTTACGGGAATTTCATTCATTCAAACACGGGCTTTGTTTCTCATGTTAAGAAATTATTACCATGTTGATAAAGAAGTATTTTGAAGAAGATTGTTTATACTTTTGCGAAAACTCAAAATATGGCAACCAATTCTATTTTAAAGTTTTTTCTTCCAAAAGATAAAGTGTTTTTTCAACTATTTGAAAATGTTTCTGAAACAGTGGTTCAGATGGCCGAAAAACTTAAGGAAGAAGTACATGAAACTGACTTTGCCAAAAGAGAAGCGATTATCAAGCAAATCGAAGATTTTGAACATGTAAATGACGACAATACACACAAGATCTTTACTGAGTTGGGAAGAAATTTTATCACTCCGTTTGACAGGGAAGATATTCATTATCTCGCCACTGCTCTCGATGATATTTGCGACTACATTTATTCTGCTGCTAAGAAAATCAATTTTTATAAAGTAAGTCCTGATGATATTACTTTTCATAAAATGGCCGACCTTATCTTAAACAGTTGCAGCGAAGTTCGCAAAGCGGTCATCGAATTAAGAGACATGAAAAATCTCAGAAAAATTACAGACGCAATGGTTGCCATCAACAGCATCGAAAACCAGGCTGACGACGTTTTTGATTTCAGCATCGAGCAGCTTTTTGAACATGAGCCAGATGCAAAAGAAGTGATCAAAAAAAGAGAAATATACCAGGTAATGGAAATCGTGACTGATAAATGTGAAGACGCGGCGAATGTAATCGAATCCATTATTATTAAGTATGCCTAATGCAAAACGCAAAAGGTCTTTTATGTCTTGAGTTTCCAAAAAATAAATTATGCTTGTTTTCCTGATTGCCATTATTGTTCTTGCTCTTTTATTTGATTATATCAATGGTTTCCATGATGCAGCAAACTCAATAGCGACCATAGTTTCAACAAAAGTTCTTACTCCTTTCCAAGCGGTTTTATGGGCTGCGGCTTTTAATTTTATTGCGTTTTTTATTTTTCGTGAACATAAAGTGGCAGGAACGATAGCCAACATCATGTCAGAAAATATCATCAATTTTAAAACGATTATTTCTGCTACTATTGCCGCGATCAGTTGGAACATTCTGACATGGTATTATGGAATTCCTTCCAGTTCTTCACACACACTGATTGGAGGATTGGCAGGCGCAGCTCTTGCCGCTGGGGGGCTGGCCGGTGTAAATACCCATCCTGTTTTTATCGCGTTGATCTTTATGGTTTTGTCGCCGGTAATCGGTTTGGTTTTTGGATTTATCATTACGGTCATTACTGTAAATATTGCTAAAAGATCGCGGCCTGCAAAAGCCGAAAAGTGGTTCAGGCATCTTCAATTACTTTCTTCAGCATCATTAAGTTTGGCGCACGGCGGTGGCGATTCTCAAAAGACAATGGGTTTAATTCTTACAGCCATTTGGTTTTATGAAAAAGCGGTTCATGGAACCAATATTTCTATTGATGCAATGAAAATGCCTGAGTGGTTGCCGTTGGCTTGTTATTCCGCAATTGCTTTAGGAACTATGTCTGGGGGCTGGCGCATTGTAAAAACGATGGGAACACGCATTACGAAAGTAAATCCATTGGAAGGATTTTGTGCCGAAACTGCCGGCGCTTGTACCATTTTTCTTACCATATTTTTTGGAATTCCAGTAAGTACCACACATACACTCACTGGCTCCATTGTTGGAGTAGGAGCGACTAAACGCTTATCAGCAGTTCGGTGGGGCGTAACGGTGAATTTAGTTTGGGCATGGATATTAACCGTGCCCGTCAGCGCGTTGGTGGCAGCGGTTGTTTATTTTATCATTCATGCATTAAGCTGAAATAATTAACAGAGCCACCGTTTCTAATCAAATTTCTCTTACTTTGTATTATGAATAAAATATTAGTTACAGGCGGTTGCGGCTACATTGGCGCTCATACTATTGTTGATCTGATTGAAAATGGTTTCAATCCAATTTCAATAGATGACAATTCGAGATCAACCACTGCATTACTTACGGGAATCAAAGAAATTACCGGCGTTTCGGTTAAAAATTATAAAGTTAATCTTACCAATTTTGATGATACTCATGCGGTTTTCCAGGAAAATACTGACATTAAAGGCATCATTCATTTTGCAGCATTTAAAGCAGTTGGCGAATCCGTGAAAAAACCTTTGATGTATTACCAGAATAATTTGGTTTCTCTTATGAACGTGTTGAAATGTGCCAAAGAATTTAAAGTGCCACATTTTATTTTTTCATCTTCCTGCACGGTTTATGGAAGTCCTGATCAAATCCCAGTAACAGAAGAGTCTCCGATAAAACCGGCTGAATCTCCGTATGGAGCAACGAAACAAATGGGTGAAGAAATTGTAAGAGATGTTACCAAAACAGGTGGATTGCAAAGCATTTTATTAAGATATTTTAATCCTGTGGGAGCGCATCCTTCTGCCTTGATTGGGGAACTTCCTTTAGGTAAACCGGAAAACTTAGTTCCGGCAATTACACAAACAGCTGTTGGAAAAATAAAAGAGTTGGTGGTTTTTGGAGACGATTATGATACAAGGGATGGTTCGTGCATTCGCGATTATGTTCATGTTTGCGACATTGCACATGCGCATACACTTGCGCTACAGCATTTGATTGAAAATAAAAATGTACAGCCTTGCGAAGTTTACAATTTAGGAACCGGGAATGGCGTTTCTGTTTTGGAAGCCATTCATGCTTTTGAAAAAGTAAGCGGAAGAAAATTAAATTATCATATCGGCCCGCGTCGTCCGGGAGATATTGTAGCTATTTATGCGAATAATTCTTTGGCAAAAGAGAAATTAAAATGGAATCCACAATATTCATTGGACGAAATGATGAGCACTGCATGGAAATGGCAATTGAAATTAGAGAAAGATGAAGAATTGCACGGCAATGCAAATTTTGCAATGAATTAAATTGCGATGGCAAAAAAAATTACACTTATTTCTTTCTTTACTGCTGACTCTGCCTTGTGGTCCCGCCAGGAATCGAACCTGGATCTGGAGATTCGGAAACTCTTATACTATCCATTGTACTACGAGACCTTTTTTTAAATTCCAAACGCTGCAATATTACTAGCAAAAATCTTAACGGCAATGGCAATTAAGATCACTCCAAAAAATTTCCTGATCACGAGCAATCCACTTGGGCCCAAAACTCTTTCAATCCATTTCAGCGATTTTAAAACCAGGAAAATGATGACACAATTAATCAGAATTCCGAGCAAAATATTAATATCGTGATAACCCGCTTTTAAAGACATAATTGTTGTCAATGTTCCCGAGCCGGCGATCAATGGAAATGCAATAGGCACCATGCTTCCACTCTTTGGATTGTTTTCCTGTTTGAAAAATTCGATACCAAGGATCATTTCCAAACCGATGATAAAAATTACCAAACTTCCAGCTACTGCAAATGAATGAACATCAACACCCATCAGGTTTAAAAATTGCTCGCCAACAAACAAAAACAAAAGCATCAAAGCTCCGGACGCAATCGTTGCCTGCAACGACCTGATCTGCCCGCCCATTTTATCTTTCAAAGAAATCAATACCGGAATGGATCCCAAAATATCAATTACAGCAAATAACGTAAACGTGATAGTAAGCAATTCATGCTTTGAAATGTTCGAGATATTCGGCATTCATTTTTTTTCAAATGTAAGGAAGATGAGTCAGAGGTGAAATGTAAATAAAGTTGCCAACCTTCAAAAGAATTAATTCATTTTAAAAATCAGTCTTTCAAGGTTGGCAACTTTTTCTATAAATCTTTTCTAAAAAGCAATTTTTACTCCGGCATTAAAATTAAATCCTTTGGTAGTAAATCCTCTTGTTACAAAATATTTTTGATCAGTAATATTTTCAAAATCGGCAAAAATTTTAAAGTGTTTATCAAAACTGTATTGACCATAAAAACCTAAAGTATAATATCCTTTTAATTCATAATCCGCGCCATTATATTGCGGCTCAAAAGCTTTACTGGCAGTTTTCAAATGAGTTGAAAAAAAGAGATCTTTTGTTGCCTGGTAATTCAATGAAAGGTTGAGAATATTTTTTGGTCTTTTATAAAGATTGAAATAAGATGTGTCTTTTCCGGAAGTATTTGTTGTTGAAATTTTTCCGTCAACATAAGTGTAATTGAAAGAAGCAGAAAAGTGTGAATTAAAATGAATGGAAGCTTCTGTTTCTACACCAAAATCTTTTTGCTGATCAGCATTGATGTATTTTCCTGCATAAGTTACGGGGTCTGTATAAAAATAAAAAACATCTTTTCCATCACGGACAAATCCTGTAACTCTTGCATTGATCTTATCAGAAAAATATTGTGCACCTGCTTCGAAACTTGTTGTCACTTCAGGCTTTAAATCTCTATTTCCATATTCTGAATATAACTGATAAATGGAAGGAACGCGATAGCCGGAAGAAATATTTCCATAAATTTTATAATGGTCATTCAAAACAAAAAATGGGTTGACTGAATAAGTAAAATTAGATCCATAAATATTATGATGATTGTAGCGGCCACCCACTTCCACATTAAATCCTTTCTTTTGTTTGAACATCAGTGAAGCGTAATAACTTAATTGTTTTGTGATGGCGCTGTCAGAAGAAATTGGCAAAGCAGGAAATCCATAATCGGGTATAAAAATATAAAGCTGGCTGCTGGAATTTTGCCTGAAATCCGCTCCTGTTAAGAATTCTATGTGATCTGTAAAATTGATGCTTGTGTATAGTTCTGCAAAATGCGAAGTGCCGTTATATTTTCCGCTTTGAAATTTCGAGAAACCACCAACGTCTGTTGAATCATCTAAAAAGTTCCTGTTGAAACGATCGTAAGAATATTGAAGCCTCACAAAACCTTTTTTTATTTTATAATCCACAACTACTCCTGCGATTAAATTATTGTTGTGGTTCGTGTAATCCTTATCATCCTGGAAAGCACCGGCATCAAGGTCTGCATGATTATTATTGTATTTTCCAAAAAGACGGAAAGAAGTTTTTTTGAAAGGTTTAAAAGAATAATTCAATAAGAAAACATCCTGGTTAAAACCGTCATTATCAAAATGATTTTTTTCGGTAGAATCATAAGCCGATGAAAAGCCATTGCTTTTTATTTTATTGTAAGAAATAAAAAACGTTTGTCCATGACCGTTATTGCCACTTAATGAAACGGCTCCTTTGTAAGTTCCATAGCTTCCTGCAGAAAGATCCGCATTAAAATTTAATGGTTTTTTCCCTGATTTTTTTGTGATGATATTGATCACGCCGGCTACTGCATCAGATCCGTATAAAGTAGATTGTGAACCTTTCAGAATTTCAATTCTTTCGATATCATCCAAAGCAAAATTATTCAGATCAAACTCGCTGCTGATGCCGGATGCATCGTACAAAGGAACGCCATCAAGCAGAATTAACGTGTTGCCGGCAGAAGCGCCGCGCGTATAAACTGTTTGATTCGTTCCCAAAGTATTTTCCGCTCCGTTAATGATCATTCCCGGTTGCTCGTTGAGCACATCGCCTAAAGTTTTTCCAAAACTTTTTTGCAATTGCTCCTGTGTGATCACGGTAACTACTTTTCCCGTTTCCGTTTGTTTGATAGGAGCTTTTGTTGGAGTAACAATTACTTCATTCAGCATTTTTGCCGAATCTTGGGCGTAAGAAGTTGAAGAAACGATCAACAAAAAAGCTCCAATGATTTTACATTTCATTTTTTTTAAAATTTTTTTAAATCAGGAAAACGAAGAAATATAAAATTGCGAGGCCGCGACTTTACATACCTGCTTTTCTCCCGAAAGCGTGATGAAAAAAATATAAATGGCAGGTCTTCTGGCTTAGTACATCTTAAAAGCCTTCCCATCCTTTTTTCAGAACAGTGGCGAAAGAATTAAGATTTTAAATTCTGCTCAAAGGCAGAACTGGCGTACTTTACAGCTACGGGGATAGCTCCGGAATTGAACCGGATTCCCATTTTAATCCCGTCCCGATTCTATCGGGATTCGGAAACCAATTACGATGCAAATGTAAAAGCAATAAAGATGAAACTCAAAAAATTAAATTTTTGAATAGAGATAATTCTCAATTTATTACCTGTTGTTTCCGTTCCAACTTTTTATATCTTTCACAAATGGCAGAATCTTTAAATATATCTGATTTTCAATTATTCAATCTTTTAAAACCTAAACCTGTGAGAAAGAAGCAGAGCAGTTTGTTTTATTGGCGAGAGAAGAAGCTGTAAAAACAGTTGCTGAAAAACAACAAATTATTATTAAGGAATTGGGAGCGATATGCGTATTTTTAAAATTTTTTATAAATAGTTAGCGAACTGCTTTCAGGAAGGAAAATATAAAATCGCTTTTTTTCTTTGTTTACTACCAGGCGTCCGTCAATAGAATTTAAAAATAATTCCGGCATAATAATTTCTCCCCGGTGCAGCATTGTAATAACGTCCTGCAGCAGCATTGATATCATTTCCAAGGCTGTATTTTGTATTAAAAATATTATCAGCACCCACAAATATTTCAGTGCTGATCTTTTTTGAAAAATCTTTTTTGTAGCCAAGTCTTGAACCTAACAGATGGTAAGAAGAAGCATAAGCAGAATTGGCATCATTCAGCGCTATCTTATCCATATAATTATAAGTTATATTGATATAGCAACCGATTTTTGAAATTATATCAAGACCGGCCGCCACTACGTTTGGAGCGGCCCCCGGTAATTCATTTTTTGAATAATCGGCTTCCAACTGTTTAAAATTACCATAGTGAAAATCATGCAAAGCATAACTCATCCATACTTTTGCAGAGCTAATAAAATGAGACGGCATATCTGCAATTTGATATGAAGCAAAAGTTTCCAGGCCATTCTGTTTTGTAGATCCGGCGTTTACATAATAATACACTCCATTGGTATCAATTCGTTGTACAATCGTATTTTTCAAATCAAAAATAAATCCACTGATATCAAAATAAAACTTGTTGCTGAACAAGGTTCCTTTAATTCCAACTTCGTAATTCATTCCATCTTCCGGCTGCAGATTCGTACCGAACAAACCATCAGAACGAAGTACCTCTGAAACTGTTGGTGGAGAAAAACCGCGGGCAATGCTCACATAAGCTGAAATATTCTTCTTTAGCTGTTTGAGAACTGCAAGATGAGGTGCCAATTGATTTTTGAAAATTCTTCTCTGGCTTGTTGAAGGCCTTGAAACAAGATTAACATCCTGAATCGAGGATTTATTCATACTACCGCCGGCAGTAATCGTCCAGGCGTGAGGCAATTCAAAATTTCCTTGTGCAAAAAACATGTATTGCCAATTGTTTAAATTATCATCCGATAGCAATGAGTCTGCAACGCCCAGTTTATTGCCATAATCTCTTGTATTAAAAAACCCTTTTTGCGCTTCCATTCCAACATCAAGCTGGAAGGTAATTTTGTCTGTTTTCTTTTTATATTCAAAAACGCTTCTGCCGCCGAAATGTGGTTCCTTTCGGTATTCGTAAACTCTTATGCCAGGGTTGGTAAAATCTGTGTAAGAACCATATAGCGAAGTAGTATTATGCCAATCGCTATTCAACTGATATTCATTACTAAAACCAGTAAGAAAAGTTTTCTGATAAATAGCAGCTTTGTTCTGAAT
>Ga0157371_10004422_pt1 | contig 12276 bp, 6 predicted proteins | sample C45metaG_FD_113462 | JGI IMG/M metagenome (GOLD analysis project Ga0157371, IMG submission 113462) | Corn rhizosphere microbial communities from Kellogg Biological Station, Michigan, USA - C4-5 metaG | ecosystem: Host-associated > Plants > Roots > Rhizosphere > Soil | place: USA: Michigan... | reverse complement strand
CCCCAACTTGCATTGATGATACCAATAGGCACATGATACTTTTGATACAAAGCCTTGGCAAAGAAATAAGCTACTGCTGAAAAATCATTTACATCCGTTGGATTTGCCCACTTCCATGAGCCGCCGGGTAAATCCTTTTGAGGACTTACCAAATTAGTTACATTTGGAATTTTGAATTGCCGTATTTCCGGATAGTTTGCGTTTGCTATTTCATTGGGATAATAGACGCTATGAAGTTTCATTTGGTGTTCCATGTTCGATTGTCCGGCACAAAGCCAAACATCGCCTATTAAGATATCACTCAGCCTTATTTTGTTCTTGCCGGAAATATTCATCGTATAAGGGCCTCCTGCTTTCATCGGAGATAGTTGCAGTTTCCATTTTCCGTCAGCGCCGGTTTTTGTTCTGTAGTTTTTGCCATTGAATTTTACACTTACTTTTTCGCCTCTTGACGCCCAACCCCAAATATTAATTTTCGCATCACGTTGCAGAATCATGCTGTCTCTGATAATTTGGGGCAGCTTTACCTGCGCATTGACACAAGAGATTATAAAGGTGCATAAGCAAAGTGCAATTAGTTTTTTATTGTGTATCATTTGATTTTATTTAATCTTTTTTTCCATTCGCCGTCATTATCTCTGTAATAAAACCCAAAGGCTTTTCGTCCTCAATCCTTATTTCTTTATTCATATTTTTTTAAAAGTTTTTCCGGTAAACGAACAAATAAGCACATTTATCTTTTCTTAATAAACATTTTGTTTTCTGTTTCTTTAAATCTTTGTCTAATAAAAATCTTCAATTCCTGGATTGAATAATTGTTTCTGGCGGTCCGAGATAACTTGGTTTTAATCCGCCAAAATCAAGAAGTATTTTTTGCAAAACGACTGCAGGACTTATCATCCAATATTTGATGATATGCTTGCCTGGCCGCAATATTTGATGCTTTGTTGTTTTAACAATAATGTTATTGGCGACCCATTGACCCCAGACGCTTTCATTTTTATCATCTTTATTAATCGAAACCACTTGGGGTTTTTCATTATCTATGGAGATAGCATACTGCAATCCAAGACTGTCGTTTTTAAAATTTAATGTAGGTGAAAAATAAGCGTTCAGTTTTATTGTACCTGTGTCGTAAACATCCACTATATATTGCAGGTATGGGTTATCGTTAGTAAAGGTTTTTTGATCAGCCGTGACCGGAAAAGTTGTTATTCCGTCACCTTCTTTACCTATTCCGGGGATCGCTTTCCATTTTATATTTTTTGTGTCAGATGCTTTTGAAAACTTTGCTGCTTCGATTGAGACATATCCATTTATTTCTGAGAATAAATTTCCTTTGGTTTGATCAGGAATCATTTTTCTTTCAGCTTCCACCGGAATTATTTCAACCGGTTTTGTTATATTTTTTTCTTTTGCTGAATCACTTACATATCGTACATCCGGCATTTTATTCCTGAACGGTTGCTGCCAATAAGTGTATCCAATATGCGTCTGGTCCATCATATGATTCCACTTGCCATTCTCCAACTCATGGTTGTATTGATAGGAAAGCAACGAATCGGTCTGGTAATATTTTTTTGCCTCGTCAGCATATTTATTTGCAGCTATATTATTTTCGGAAGCGAACTCTCTGTTCTTTGCGACGGCGACATACAATTCATTCAAATTGACAAAGGCTTTTACAGGAAAAAGTACCAATTCAAAATAGGCGGCTTTATACTCTGCAGGTAATTCAGTACTTATTTTTTCAGCTTTAGCTTCGAGTTCTTTATATTGATTAATAACGTTGTGCGCTTCATTATAATCAGTGAGGCTATAGGTTTCCGGCGAAAGCAGTTCAGGTTTTCTCCTAGAAATGTATTGCGAATATTTTTGAAGAACGTCACCGATCTGCAGTGCATATTTTTTTCCGAATTGTTCGGAAACCCATTCTGTGTAATAATTTCTAATATTGTCTACGGTAATTTTTTTAGTGTTCCAGGCATAATCCAAAAAGAAAGAAATTGGTAATTCCATTGGTTTTAAATCACCCACATTCACCACCCAAATTCTATCTACACCGTAAGAATATGCAAGGTGCATCTGCTCCCACACCCTGGCGATATTATTTGTGTTAATCCATTTGTAATTCCTTGGGCCGCCCACATAGTCAAAGTGATAATAAATTCCATATCCGCCGCTTCTGGATTTAGCATTCAGTTTTGGAAGCCTTCGAAGATCTCCCCAGTTATCATCACTGAATAGCAATGTAACGTCATCGGGTACACGCATTCCTTTATCATAATAATCCTGAACCTCTTTATACAATGCCCAGTCCTGTGGCGTTGCGGAAGCAGACTTGCCGGTAACTTCTTCAATGATCTTTCGCTGGTCAGCTACAATTTGTTCAAGCAGGCCAATAGCGGTTCCCTGCGTCATTGGTTTATCACCGTCGCCACGCATGCCAATCGTTACAATGCTTTCATGATGATCCATGTTTTCAATTCCCTTTTTCCAAAATGAATCTAAAACCGCTTTATTGTTTTCGTAATTCCATGGACCTTTTCCATAACGCTTCCATTCCTGTTGTGCACGCATCATTGGTTCATGATGAGAAGTGCCCATTACGATTCCCCATTTATCAGCAAGAACCGGATTGGATGTATCATCGTCATTAAACGCATTTCCCCACATGGCCGGCCACAGGTAATTGGCTTTTAACCTTAACAGCAGTTCAAATATTTTTTCATAAACCAGGTGATTTACGCCACCGAATTTTTCTTTGGCCCATCCCGAAAATGCCGGCGCTTCATCATTGATAAAAATGCCACGATATTTTACCGAAGGATGATCCTGCAAGAATATATTTTTGTCCAGGTAGATCACTTTTTTCTTTTTCACAGGAACATCTGCCCACCAATACCATGGAGAAACGCCGATTTTTTTACTCAATTCAAAAACGCCATACGCGGCTCCTCTCTTATCACTTCCTGCAATTACCAAAGCGTTATTTATTGCATCAGCAGGATCGCTCACAATCCTTAGCTGGTAAGCTTCCCATTTGTTGTCAAGTGATTGTGTATTTAGTTTTTTTGATTGAATAAGACTCCTGAGCGCAGCGGATTTTTCAATAGTCCCGATGATAATGACATGCGCCATATTTTTTGGAATTTCGTGAATGATAGGCGGCTTCTTACCGGTAACGTTTTCAATGTCACTTTGAAAAAGAGAGGCTGTTTTTTGAATCAGCCAATCGTCGTTTACATCCGTATAAATAGCAGTTGCTATTTGTTGTGTAACAATTGGGAAATCGTCTTTGCCGCCATTATCTGAAATATAATTTTGGGCCATTAAACTTCCCGGTAAAAAGATGAAACTGAGTAGAATGATGCTTAATTTCATATGGATAAGCTTACATTAAAACCTAAATAAAAAACCCAAAAAAAGTTGTTCTACTATGTTTAAAATCCTATAGAATTTCCGCCGTCAACAGGCAGCACGACACCGGTTATAAAAGATGCCGCTTCTGATGCAAGAAATAATGCAGCATCGCCTATATCCGAAGGGGCTCCTAACATTCCCATTGGTGTTCTTGATAATACTTTATCTTTCCTTTCCTTATCATTGTTCAAGGCTTTTGCCGACATATCTGTAGCGATAAACCCTGGCGCAATACAATTTATTCGGATTCCTTTTGGCGAAAGTTCAGCAGCCATTGCTCTCGTCATCGATTCTATTGCACCTTTGGAAGCACTGTAAGCAATCACTTTAGGCAATCCATATTGTGACGCCATCGAACTGATATTGACAATGCTTCCGCTTTTATTTTTCAACATCGTTTTTACTACTTCCCGTGAAATAGTAAATATGGATTGCACATTTGTGAGAATTATTTTTTGAAATTCTTCGTCGGTGACTTCTGTAAAATCCTTCTTCAGATTAATGCCGGCGTTGTTGACAAGAATATCAATCTTCGAAAATTTCTTTTCTATTTTTTTTACCAGGCCAGGGATTTCAGAAAGGTGATCCAGGTCGAAGGATACCGACTCACATAGCACGCCTAGCTTTGCTTTCGCTGCCTGTAGCTTTTCCCGATTGCGTCCGATAATAATTGTGGTAATATCATTTTTTACAAATTTTTCTGCAATCGCCAAACCAATTCCGGATCCTCCGCCGGTTACGATCGCAATTTTTTTTGAATCATTTTTTTTCATAGCTAATTTTTACTTTTTCCCCGTTTATTGACCAGAAACCATTTTTTTTATTCTCTTCTTTTGGGAAGACGCCCTTATTATAAAATCCGACCTTAAAATAATCGTATTGGTTGTTTGAATGTCTGATGTTCCGTTTAAATGATTGATCAGGTTATTTGCCGCGACTTCTCCCATTTCATACCCAGGGTAATTAATCGTAGAAAGGTTAGGCTCTACTACTCTGGACACCGCATCGTTATTAAAACCGACGAAGGCAATTTCCTCCGGAATGCGTATTCCGGCTTGTTTTAAGGCAAGCATACAACCAACAGCGCAATTGTCATTGGCCACAAAAACACCATCCGGCAATGATTTCATCTTTAAAATCAATGCAGCAGCATCTTCACCATCTTCCATTTTTAGACTACTCAAAATCACATTCTTCTTATCAAATTTTATGGAATGGTCTTCCAGTGCCTCTTTGTATCCGGCTAATCTTTCTATATAAACATTTTGTTTGGATGTGGCTGTTATATGTACAATTTTTTTACATCCCTGCTTAATTAAATGGCTTGTTGCCTGGTATGCTGCTTTTTTATTTTCGATTATAATTTTGGTATAATTATCATCGCCCATTACCCGATCAAAAAAAATAACCGGTATATTTTTTCTTCTAAAGATCTCAAAATGCGAAAGGTCTTCCGTATCATATGCCAACGAAACCAGCAGCCCATCTACGTGGTTATTAAACATAGTTTTCGCGCTGGCAATTTCTTTAGTAATTGATTCTGAAGATTGACTTATAATAAGGTTATAGCCTTTTGAGTTTGCAACACTCTCGATTCCTGCAATAACAGACGACATAAAGTTGCTATTTAACTTTGGTACAATTACACCAATCGTTTCGGTTTTTTGGCTGCGCAGGTTTCGAGCAAAGTGATTGGAACGATAACCCATTTCTTCTGCTACCTGAAACACTTTTTTCCTGGTTTTTTTATTAACAACCGGATTGTCTTGTAGCGCACGACTTACCGTAGCAATTGAAACATTCAATTTGCTGGCAATATCGTAAATGGTAATTTCCTTTTCTTTCAACATAGGTTTAACTATTTCGACTGAATTCAACTTACGTTCTTTTTTTTGTCTTTGACTTTTGCCGGCTTTTTAATAGAATCGCTTTTTAAAGAAGATCTTCTGACAATAAGATTTGAACGTATAATAATCGTATTCGTATTTTGTATATTTCCAATTCCTTTAAGATGATTTATAAGATTTCGCGCCGCCACTTCTCCTACGTCAATACCGGGATAATTGATGGTTGACAATGCTGGCTCTACCAGGGTGCAGACTGCATCATTATTAAATCCTACTATAGCAATATCATGCGGAATTTTGATATTATGCTCTTTTAAAGTCCGCATTACTACTGCTGCTACGAAATCGTTCGTAATAAAGGCTCCGTCCGGAAACGGATGCATTTTCAGTATCAGCATCGCTGATTCAATTGCTGCACTTTCAGAAAGATCATGTATGATCAACAAATCTTCATCATACGGAATTTGATTATCAGCTAAAGCCTCTTTATATCCTTTGAACCTTTCAGAATATACATTTCGTTTGAGGCTGGACGTTATATGAATAATTTTCTTACATCCCTGTTGGATCAAGTGTTCAGTGGCCTCGTAACCGCACTTAAAGTTATCAATTACCACTACAGTATTCTTTCCTTCCTGTTCAACACGATCAAAAAATATCACCGGAACATTTTTTTGTTTAAATGATTTAAAGTGGTCCAGATTTTTTGTGCCAAAAGACAAAGAGGCAATTAACCCATCTACTCTTTTTTCAAAGAGATTTCTTGCGTTGGCGATTTCTTTGGTAAAACTTTCCGAAGAATGCGCAATAATAAGGTCATAGCCAGCTTCTGTAGTTACTTTTTCAATGCCAGCTAAAACTGAAGTAATAAAATTGCTATTAAGTTCATGTACCATTACTCCAATTGTATTTGTAGTCTGTTTTCGTAGGTTTCGGGCAAAGTGATTTGTGCGGTAACCCATCTTTTCAGCTAAATCAAAAATCCTTTTTTTTGTTGGTTTGCTCACAACGGGATCATTCTTCAAAGCGCGGCTAACAGTAGCAATAGAAATATTCAGTGCGGAAGCAATATCATAAATAGTGACTTCCTTCTCTTTTGACATTTACAATCGTTTACATATAAAGCAATGTTGTAAAACTAACTAAAAATCTCTTTTTTAAACTTTTTTTAAGAAAAAAAATGTAAACGGTTACATTTTAATAAAAAACCCCTACTTTAGCATCATTAATTGTGAAAACGACAATTAATAATTATGGAAGAATTGCTTGATCAATAAGGTAACCCGCTGGCAGCAAAAGTTTTAATGAAAAATAGCGTCTCTTGTATTAAACTATTGGTTTCGGGTTTTTTGTTTAAAAGAATTTTCAAAAAAAAAATCCGGTTTCAGATCAAAAAGGGGAAAATGGAAAATTATTTTAAACTTTTTTCAGACACTTCTTTACGAAAGAAATTCTTGTCACCACAGTTGAAAGCAGGCATTGGAAAGGAAAATAATTCTATGACCTATAAATTTCTATATTTTAAAAATTAAATATTGCTATTATGAAAGTTCTATTCCATCAAAAAGCTTTTCTGCAAAAATGCAGAAACTGGCAAGGGAAATTCTGTGCCTTTTTTCTGCTACTGTTTTTATTCTCTATGTCAAGTTATTCTCAAAATTTGCCGATGGTGAAGGGGAAAGTAACAGACGAAAATGGACAACCCATAATCGGCGCGTCGGTGATTGTTAAGGGGGAACAAAATGGCGTTAGTACCAATTCTGGCGGAGAGTTTGAAATCAATGCCTCACCAAATGCCAGTTTAATTATTTCTTCAGTGGGATTTATAGAACAGGAAGTAAAAGTGAAGAAGGACCACGTAATGAATGTGACATTGCACCGAACCGTAACTGGGCTTAATGAAGTAGTAGTGATCGGTTATGGTTCACAAAGAAAGGAAGCCATAACTGGTTCTGTTTCCACAATAAGTGGGTCAAAACTAAATGAAGTCGCTGCCTCTAATATTTCAGACGCCCTTCAGGGACGCTTACCTGGTGTTCAAATATCGCAAACAAATACCAAACCAGGCTCTACCATGCAAATCCTCATACGTGGGCAACGATCGTTATCTGCCAGCAATGCGCCGTTGATCGTTCTTGATGGTATACCTTTTTCCGGTTCTTTTAGCGATATCGATCCACAAAACGTAAAGAGTATAAGCATTTTGAAAGATGCATCAGCGACGGCTATTTATGGTTCGCGTGGTGCCAATGGGGTTATTTTAATCACTACTAACAAAGGAGCGATAGGTCAAAAACCACAAATAAGTTATAACAGCTATTATGGTATACATAAACTCTGGTCTCCTTTTCCAATGATGAACGGGCCCGAATTTGATAGTCTTCGCAAAAGAGCCGGTATATATACAAATGGTTCGTCTGAATCTGACAACGTAAACACCGATTGGCAAAAGTTGTTCTACAGGCCTTCTGCTCCGGTAACAAACCAGAACATAGATGTTTCAGGTGGTACAGCAAAGGGAAGCTATCACTTTGGCTTAGGCTATTATGATGATCAATCGCTGATTCCTACGCAGGAATTCAAGCGGTTTTCTATTAATAGTTCCATTGACCAGGGCGTTGGTAAATATATACGTGTTGGATTTACTACTAATACCGACTATAATACATCTGAAGGTAACCAGGTGGGATTGTATAATATTTTGAGCATGTCGCCACTCGCCAGTCCCTATAACGCCGATGGTTCATTAAGGCAAAGCATACAAATGCCATTGGATAATTCATGGAATCAGACAAGATACATCGTCGACAGTTTAAAAGATCAGTGGCTAAACCCGGTCAAGACACTTGGAACCTACAACAATCTTTATGGAGAATTGAACATCCCCGGCGTTAAGGGTTTAAAATATCGCGTTAACGTAGGCTTGAACTACAGCACTACTGATAATGACAGTTATACCGGTACAGGCATAACCAGCACTAATGCCACCACCCCTTCCGTTGCTACTGTTATTCATTCAGTATCTCTTAATAAAACAATTGAGAACCTGTTGACTTACGACAGAACCTTTAATGAAAAGCATCATCTGAATATAACAGCGTTATACTCTGCCGAGCAGGACACTTATCATAGTTCAGATATTTCGGCGCAGGGGATTCCCAATGACAAGTTCCAATTTTATAACCTCGGGCAAGCGCTTGGCCAGATTACTATTAATCCGGCATACCAAAACTATACGGTTAATGGACTTGAGTCGTGGATGGGCCGCGCAATCTATGAATTCGCAGATCGCTACATGATAACAGCTATTTTGAGATCAGACGGTTCTTCAATTCTGGCACCAGGTCATCAATGGCATACGTATCCTGCTGTATCTGCCGGATGGAATATCGCTAATGAGTCATTCATGAAAGGCGTCTCCCTCATCAACGAATTAAAGCTCCGTGTGGGTTACGGAGAAACTTCCAACCAGGCTGTGAGGCCTTACTCCACACTCGGACAATTGAACACCAGTCCTTACAATTTTGGGCCATCGAATGATGTGGTTGGCTATTATGTATCTTCCCTGCCAAATCCTAATTTGGGATGGGAGTATTCGAAAACATGGAACTATGGGCTCGACTTTTCTATCTTTCATAATCGGCTTTCGGGAACAGCTGAATACTATATCACTAAAACAAATGACCTTCTTCTCGGTGTTAGTCTGCCTCCTACCTCTGGCGTAAGCAGCTATACAGCAAACATTGGAAATACACAGAATAAGGGTTTTGAACTTTCATTGAATGGTACAATATTAAATAACCATAATGGCTGGACATGGACGGCTGGCGTTAATTTCTATACCAATCAAAATAAGCTGGTTTCACTTGCTTCCGGACAGACTCAGAACATCGGTAACAACTGGTTTGTGGGGCATCCGCTGAATGTTATTTACGACTATAAGAAAATTGGACTTTGGCAAGAGAAAGACCCAAATCTTAATGCATTAGAACCGGGGGGGAACGTGGGTATGATTAAGGTGGAATATACAGGCGGTTATAATTCTGATGGTTCACCGGTAAGGGCGATTGGGCCAGATGACCAACAGATACAGAATTTAGATCCTAAATTCCAGGGAGGCTTTAATACTACCCTAACTTATAGAGAATTTGACTTTACTGCAGTTGGCCTCTTTCAAAGTGGAGGTATGCTTGTCAGCACGTTGTATTCAGCCTCTGGTTACCTCAACTTATTGAGCGGTCGCAGGAATAACGTAAAAGTAGATTATTGGACTCCTACAAATACCAACGCTTCCTATCCAAAACCGGGAGGCGTGATGAGTGGTGATAATCCCAAATATGGAAGTACGCTAGGTTACTTTAATGCATCTTATCTAAAAGTACAATCACTGGCTCTTGGATATAACTTTTCCAATATGGGTTGGTTGAAGAATACAGGCATTAATAAGTTGCGGCTATATGTCATGGTAGAAAATCCATTTGTGATGTTTTCACCATATTATAAACAAACAGGCATGGATCCTCAAACCAATTCATACGGTGATCAAAATGCTGCAGTACCGTTATCATCAAGTTTGCATCGAATCCTGACCGTAGGTACAAACGCTCCGGAAACCCGTAATTACCTGCTGGGTATTAACCTGACCTTTTAAATCATATAATCATGAGAAATATAAATAAAAAAATTAAATTGAATGCGGCCGCAACTTTTATGCTGGTGCTGCTGATTACATCATGTTCGAAAATCCTGCAAGAAACACCACGTAGTATCTACACGCCGGATTTCTTTACGACGGAGGCAGGTGTAACCGGAGGTATCACCTCTTTATATGCAAACCTGCGTAACATTTATGGAAATGCTTACTACTATAACACGGGCGAAACCGGTACCGATGAAGTAACATACGCACAAAGTGCCGACCAGAATTTTAAGGTAATGGACCTTTCCGGGAAAGGGGATATTACTTCGCAAACCAGCCGCTCCGATGTTTTGTGGAATAACTCCTTTGGTCCTATTAACACTGCCAGTGGGGTTATTGAAAACGGTTCGAAAGCCGGCGTTTCATCAGCATTAATTGCAGAGGCAAGATTTTTCCGCGCGTTCTACTATTTTCAATTGGTTCAGACATTTGGAGGGGTTCCTTTGGATTTAGGGGCAGGTGTTCTTAAGTTCAATACTAATCCTGTGGCTGTTTCTACACGAAACACGGTGCCTGAAGTTTATACACAGGCGATATTTCCTGACCTTGATAGTGCGGTCAATGACTTGCCTGTAAATCCGCGGGTAATTGGTGGAGTAACTAAAACCGTTGCGCGGCTTTATCTGGCAAAAGCATATTTGACCTATGCCTGGTGGCTTCAAAATCCGAACAATATTCCCACTTATCCGGCTACTGACAGAACCGATCCTGATGGAAAAACGGCGCAAGCCTATTTTCAACAGGCCTACGATTTATCAATAACAGCGATCAACGATCCGGGGCCTTACGGTTTAATGCCTACTTTTTATGATTTACACAACGCGGCAAACGATCGTAATAAAGAAGAACTTCTGTATGCGGACCATACGCAATTAAATGAACTTTCTAACGGAGCAAGTCTTACTTACGGAGGTGGTGGCGGTGAGGACAACTTTGCCGGATGGATGATGCAGTGGAATTACACGGTAATTAGAAGTAGTACTTCCAATACATCATGGACACCTGTGAGTTCTGTTCAGCGGGCAGCAACACAACCACTTGGACGACCATGGACTCGTATGGCACCAACCATTGGCGCTATTGAAAATACGTTTGCAGACAAGACCAACGATTCACGTTACGACGGCACTTTTGTTACCAAATATCGTGGTAACTGGAATTTACAGGGCACGGGTGTTAACCAAACTACTTTATATAATGCCAACTTTCTTCCGGTACAACCCGGTGATCCGATATTAACGTTCCTCGACCAACCGGATCCATCTATTTCTTATCCCACCGGATCAGGAAATAGTAATATTGGTGCAGGCACATTGCCCGGGAGATCCGACTTTGTTGTTGGACCGGACGGTATCAGCAGAGTCGTATATCCCGGACTTTGGAAGCTTGGCGAATATCGTAGTGATAACAATGGTACATTAGGCCAACCAAACGCTGCCAGTACGAGGCCTTTCATCATAGCTTATTTCTCAGAGTTTTACTTTATCGGTGCCGAAGCAGCTGTAATGGGTGCAACTACCCAAGCTGGCGAAAGTGCCAGAGACCTGATTAATGTCATTCGCGCCCGCGCAGGCATGTGGGACTATAGCAATAACGGCGATACTCCTTTAGTACAAGACAATAGTGCTGTAATGACCGCTGCTACGCCTGCAGATATTACTATTGATTATATTTTGGCTGAACGTTCCCGCGAATATTTTGGAGATGGCCGGCGGTGGTTAGACTTAGTACGTACACAGCAATGGGCAAATCTTGCTTCTTCATATCAAATTGCAGGAACCAATTATGGAGATCATACGCCACAAACTGTAACACGTGATATCCAGAATTATCTCTATTTGCGACCTATCCCAATAAATCAGCTAAATGATATGCAAATGAGTGCATCGGATTTAGCTGCTTATCAAAATCCTAACTATCAATAAAATAATTATTGAATTAAAAAGGCTTTTGTTAAAGCGGAAAATCTGTATAGTTTCCCATAATCAATAATAATCCGGAGGATAATTTTTTTCATCCTCCGGATTATTCTTTTAAATCAACCGGCCTGTACATTTTCTCTCGCTTGATTTTATGGGACGGTTCGAGGTTAAAAAAAACAGTTGCCTCACGAGGCTTAACTTTCAGGAAACAGGATGATTTTTTTCTTAAGCCATTAGTATACACACCAATTCTTTCAGAAATTTTTTACAGAATCTACCATATAAAATAGACCAATAATTTTTCCGCAATCGACTTCATTTTACTAAAATAGGCTTACATTAGCATAATAAATGTATGCTTGACACTTATTATAGGAATAACATT
>Ga0157371_10004421_pt1 | contig 12276 bp, 10 predicted proteins | sample C45metaG_FD_113462 | JGI IMG/M metagenome (GOLD analysis project Ga0157371, IMG submission 113462) | Corn rhizosphere microbial communities from Kellogg Biological Station, Michigan, USA - C4-5 metaG | ecosystem: Host-associated > Plants > Roots > Rhizosphere > Soil | place: USA: Michigan... | reverse complement strand
CTATTTTTACCCGTTTTTCTCCGGAACAAAAGAATCGCGTGATTCTTGCATTGAAGGCCTATCAATGGACTGTTGGCTACATGGGCGATGGTATCAATGACGCGCCATCTTTAAAAACTGCCGACATTGGTATTTCAGTGAAAGGGGCTACCGATGTGACAAAAGATGCGGCTGATATTATCCTAACTAAAAAAGATTTGATGGTATTGAAGGAAGGAATTCTGGAAGGAAGGAAGACTTTTGGAAATACGATGAAATATATTTTGATGGGCCTAAGTTCCAATTTTGGGAATATGTTTTCTGTGGCTGCGGCTACGGTTTTTCTTCCTTTTCTTCCGATGTTGCCCGTGCAGATTTTAATAAATAATTTTTTGTACGACACTTCACAAATCACGTTGCCAACGGATAATGTTGATAAAAGCTATGTGCAAAAACCCCAGCGCTGGAACCTGAAAATGATTTACAGTTATATGATTGTTTTCGGTCTTACCAGCTCGGCATTTGATTTAATCACTTTTTATTTTTTATATAAATTGTTTGATGTAAGCCAGGCTCAGTTCCGGACAGGATGGTTTTTGGAATCTCTTGCCACGCAAATTCTCGTCGTCTTTGTTATCCGCACCTGGCATATTCCTTTTTTAGAAAGCAAACCTTCACGCCAGTTGGCAATAGGCGTAATCATTTGTCTCCTGTTAGGATGGTTGTTGCCTTACTTGCCCTTTGCAAATTTGATTGGTTTTGAAAAACTTCCGCTGCACGTAATAGCGTATATAACAGGAATCGTTATTATTTATTTGTTTACTGCCGAAGGGCTGAAAAGGGTGGTTTACAAAAGAGTTAGTAAACAATAATGCGTGTATGAGGATTATTTATCGGCTTCGCCGATTTCGGAATATGGACTACGACAATACCTGCCCTGTATTCTGCGCTGATAAAGGTAGAGTCAGCATCTTCAGGCAAAAGAATATGACGGTCGAACCATTTATAACTAAACTCCTGCACCTGCAAATTCCTAAGGGCTGAATTTATTTTTTCATTGTTCACCGCGCAAATAGACAGAATATTTCCATTGACATAAATGAGTAGTTCATCTCGCTCAACGCCTGGAATTACTACTTCAATTTTGTAAGAGGTGGTTTGTTCCAAAATGTTTACCGCGGGGTGAATGATGTCTCTTTTATCGGTTCTGTGGATCGCTTCTTTTACCTCTTTTTCATTAAGAAAAGGCACATATTCTCCGGGATAAATGGAACAGTCGGGCTGACGATTGATTGACTGTTTCATGGCCGGTTTATTTTTAATTAAAGGTACAATATCCATCACTGTAACTGCACTGATTGTTATCAGTAAAATTGGCTGACGGTGGTTACTATATGTGGCAAAAATTGTGCCCTGATTTTAAAATGAAAACACAAGTTATCTCTCAACGCTTTATAATATCACGGGAAAAATTTGTAGAAATGTTTTCGCTAACCCAAGGCCGATTTTATATCGGTTTGGGTAATTAATTTCCATTGAGTAGTTCTCCGTTCCCCATTAATGATTTCATTTTTTGGCCCACTGTTGATCTCATTCTTCAAAAGAATATTCAGGTTCTTCAATAACAAGCTTGTTATCTACACTTGTAACACCTTTTGCAAACCATGCCGCATTTTCTGCATCTTCTTTTTCGGGCAGAGAACGTACACGTCCTGAAAGTGTTACCCGGCTTCCTATCACGTCAACTTTTACGTTATTTGCGTCAATGGTTGCGCTTCTTTGAAAAACACTATTTATCGCTTTTTGTATGTCGGATGAAGCTACCCGGTCTTTCACTTTTACCAGGTTGGTTACAGAACGCACGCCTATCAAATCCTGGACAGCTTTTAAAGCTTGCCTTCTTTGATAATCCCAATCTACTTCACCTTCCAGTTTTACACTTCCGTTTTCAACACTCACAGCAATCTTTTGATCAGGGATCATTGTATGCCATTTTAAGGCATTCGCTGCTGCCTCTGCCACTTCAGTATCAGTCTTTCTGTAAACCGGTGAAAGGCCAACCTGGATATCTAAAGCAATTGCTCTTACGCCGCCAATCTTTTTGGCAACTTTTTCAGCCAGCACTTTTTTTGAATAAGAATCAACGATGCCGGAAAGGGTAACGATTCCGTTTTTGACAGCCACACCAATTTCTGACGCGTTAAGAAAAGGTTCCCATTTTAATTGCTCGAGAACGTCTTTCTGAATTTCTATATCTGTTTTCATGATTGTATGTTTTTGAATTATGTAGAGATTTTTAGCAAAGGGAAGTAATTGGTCAGCGTTTGCAAATGCCTGTGGTCAGTAGTTTTGCTGACTTTCGTCAGGAATGTAAACGAACAAAAATCTGCGATTTTTATTCGTTTACTGAAAAATCGAAAACCAATTATTTCAGTGGTCTTTTTTTGATCATTCCTCCGCGAGTGTCTTTAACGCTGCTCATTACTACAAAAGCATCCGGATCAATTTTTTCAATTTCGCTGGTAAGTTTATTTATCTCAAGGCGTGTTATGACGGTGTAAATTATTTCCATATTGCTTTTGTTTTCACCTTTTGTTCCAAAGCCGCGTTTTCCCTGGTAAACCGTCACGCCGCGACCAATTTTTTCAATGATCATTAAGCGGATCGCTTCCGCTTTATGAGAAACGATCGTAACACCGGTATATTCTTCAATTCCTTCTATTACAAAATCGACAGTTTTGGAAGCAGCCAGGTAAGTGAGAATAGAATACAAAGCAGTTTCAAAAGATAGAAGGTAAGCGACTACAGAAAAAATAATAATATTAAAAAGCAGGATCACATCGCCGATAGTTATTCTGATTTTTTTGCTTAAAAAAATAGCGAGCACTTCTGTTCCGTCAATCACGGCACCACCTCTGACAGCAAAACCAATTCCTGCTCCCAGGAAGAAACCACCGAAAACCGAGACAAGTAATTTATCATGAGTTACTTCAGGATAAGGAATGACTGCAGTACAAAGAGCGAGGCCGGCAATAGCAAGCGAAGTCTTGATGGCAAAGGCTTTGCCGATTACTCTAAATCCCAAAAACATAAAAGGAATGTTTATCAGGATCAATAAAAACCAAAGTTGAAAGGTCGTTAAACCTGCGATCAGCAAAGCAATTCCTGTAGCGCCGCCGTCAATAAATTTGTTGGGCACTAAAAAACTTTTCAGTCCGAATCCGGCTGATAATATTCCCAACGAAATAAAAAAGAGGTTTAGAAAAAATCTCCTGATCGCAATCTTTAAATCAAAAAGATTCTTTCCCAATTTATATTTTGAGCGCGAAGTATTTTTCTCAATACCCAGAACTTTTTGTACAAAAACCGTGAAACTGAATTGTCCATTTTTATTTAGATTAAAGAACAACTTTTGATTTCTTCGACATCCTTCTTCTTGAAACAGCTTTCTCTATTTCTACTCCAAAAAACACCAATGAGGAAGCGGCACCTACACCTATGAACTCAGCAAAGCTCAGTGATTGTGTTTTAAAAATGGGGTGGAGGACAGGTATGTAAGTTACTGCAAATTGCAACAAAACAGTGAGCAAAACCGCGCCTAGCAACGGTTTGTTGCTAAGTAAGCCAAGAGTAAAAAGCGATTGGTTTTGCGAACGAATAGCCAGCAGGTGCGCCATCTGCCCGATACATAAGATATTAAAAACAATTGTCTGCCAATGCAAATTATTTCTTATCGCAAAACTTTGTGCCGCCAGTGCAATGCCGGCCATCAACATTCCTACCCATATCATATGCAATCCTCTTCCATTTGCAAAAACACTTTCCTGCGGCGATCTCGGAGGCCTGCTCATAATATTTTTTTCTGCTTTTTCAAATGATAAAGTGATGGCAGGTAAACCATCAGTCACGAGGTTCATCCATAAAATGTGAATGGGCAAAAGAGCGATCGGTAAACCAATGACAGGGCCTAGCAATAGCGTCCACAATTCTCCTGAGTTGGTGGTCATGAGGTAACGGATGAATTTTAAAATATTATCGTAAATTCTTCTTCCTTCTCTTACTGCTTGTACTATCGTTGAAAAATTATCATCAAGAAGAATCATGTCTGCGGCTTCTTTGGAAACATCGGTGCCCGTGATTCCCATGGCGATGCCAATATTGGCGCGTTTCAACGAAGGCGCATCATTAACGCCGTCGCCCGTCATTGCTACAAAATGTCCTTTCTGTTGAAGCATTTTGACGATCTGCAGTTTTTGTTCAGGCGATACTCTCGCATACACTTTTATTTTTTCAACTTTTTCCATAAATTCTTCTGAACTCATGGAAGCAAGCTGTTGGCCGGTAACAATTAAGTCGCCTGGCTTACTTAAAATTCCGATTCGTTCGGCAATTGTTTTTGCAGTCAGCGGATGATCTCCTGTTATCATTACCGGCGTAATGCCCGCGGATTTACATTCTGCAATAGCAGCAAAAACTTCTTCACGTGGCGGATCTATCATTCCTGTTAAACCCAGAAAGTGTAATTCGTTTTCATTCAATTCACTTTCTGCATCTCCAGGTAATTCATCCCATATCCGGTATGCAAAACCCAATACACGTAAGCCTTTTGAAGCCATTTCATCTACCTGCTGACTCAAATGTTTTAGATCAACATTATTACATTTTTCCAATAAAATATCGGGTGCACCTTTAGTAAAAGAAATAACTTTTCCCTTATAAGGATGAAAAGTGGTCATCAGTTTCCGATCCGCATCAAAAGCAATTTCTGAGAGCCGTGGCGATGAACCGGGAAGAATGTTTTCGCCTGCTGCGGTTTCCTGCAAAGCAATTTCTGTAGGGTCACCTTTAAAACCGTTGCCATCAGCAATCACATCATTATTTAATGCAAAAGCGTGTAAAAGCAAGGACACATTTTCATCTCCTGAAACAGTTTTTAAATCTTTGATTTTATATAAATTCCCGTTTACAAAAACCTGTTCTACAAACATTTTGTTTTTGGTAAGCGTTCCTGTTTTATCCGTGCAGATATAGGTTACAGAGCCCAAGGTTTCAACTGCCGGCAATTTTCTTATCAGGCAATTAAACCGAATCATTCTTTTAGCAGCCAACGCCAATGAAATAGTGATAACAGCAGGCAAGGCTTCTGGAATGGCGGCGACAGCAAGCGAAATGCTGGTCAATGCCATTTTGATAAGATCTTCGCCACGCAACCAGCCGGATACAAAGAACAAAACACAAAGCAGCAAAACCAGTAAAGAAAGTTTTTTGCCAAATTCTGCCATTCGCTGTTGAAGAGGAGTTAGCACATCTTCTCCCTGCAACATTTTAGCAATACGACCCAATTCGGTTTGCATTCCTGTTTCAATCACTACACCTCTTCCGCGACCATAGGTTACGAAAGTTCCTTTAAAAGCAATATTTTTTCTGTCGCCTATCGGCAAGTCATCGACATTTAATTCCGAAGAAATTTTATCTACTGCATTTGACTCACCCGTGAGAGCCGCTTCTTCAATTTTTAAATTGACTGATTCAATGATGCGTATATCTGCAGGCACTGCATTTCCCGCTTCCAACAACACTACATCGCCGGGAACTAATTGGGTAGAAGGCAACCAATGAATATTTCCATCCCGTAGCACTTTCGCATCTGCAACCGCCATTTTTTTTAAAGCAAGCATCGCTTTTTCTGCCCGGTATTCCTGGATGAAACCAATAATTCCGTTCAGGACAACTATGATAAGAATAACAATGGTGTCCGTTACGTCACCGATAAATCCAGAAATGATGGCGGCAGCAAAAAGTATCAGGATCATTACATCTTTAAACTGCGAGATTAAAATACCTGCAACTGTTTTTTTCTTTCCTTCCTGTAACTGGTTGGGGCCGTTCTCCAGCAATCTTTCATCTGCAACTGAAGAAGAAAGGCCATGGGCGCTCGATCCCAACAGTTCAAAAACTTTTGATATGCTTAATCTATACCAGTTCATAATTTAAATTAAGTCATTCTATAAATTGCCAGCATTAAAACGGTGTAAAGTATAACCAGGATAATAGCGTCAATGGCCAATACAAACCGTTTGACTGGCGAACCGTATAATATTCCAATTCCCACTACCGATGTCATCAGAAGGGTAACTAATCCGCTCAAAGCATGGTCAGGATTGGTGTCCAATAAAAGAGGTCCTTTGGTGTAAATTAAATCATCGAATGCCAGGATCAGCATATTGAAAATATTGCTGCCGAGCAAATTGCCCACTGCCATATCCGTATTTCCCAGTTTTACGGCAGAAATAGATACCACTAATTCCGGAAGCGAAGTGGAGGCGGCTACCAATAAAGTGCCGATAAAGGATTTACTTAGTCCCGTTTCTGTAGCCAGGCGCGAGGCAAAAAATGGAAGTAACAACGCACCAATAATAACAAGCAATGCAAAAAACAAATACCGCTTTACAGCAAGTCGCAACGATAAACTTTCTTCCTTTTCATTTTGTAAAGTTGTCGCAGCCGCGGCCCTTGCAGCAGATAGATGTTGTTCATTTTTAAAGATCACTCTTATTGCAATCAGGTAAACAAGAATAATTAATAAAGATGAGGTGCTAAACCATCCTAAGGATGGAAACCATATGCCGAAACTGATTGAGATAATAGTAAGCGTCATTAAGAAGATACTAAAGAAACCCGCTACCACGTGGCTTTTTGTGACTACGGAGCTTAATGGTTTTTTTGGAATAAAATAATCCAGGAATGCTAAAATGAGCAGGTTGAAGGCACAACTTCCCATTATATCGCCGACGGCAATATTGGGAACGTGAAAAATGAGGATGGAGCTGACTCCGGTAAAAAGTTCCGGAAGGGACGTGACGGCCGCCATTAAAATTAAACCAAACCACGCCTTACCCAAGCCTGTGAGCGATGTAATAATATCTCCATATTTTGAGAGCCTTGCTCCGCTAAAAATAATTATAGCGCCGCACGCAACAAATCCGGTTATGGTGAATATTAATGCAGGCATTATGCACAGTGAATAATTTTAATTTTTACTCTTCTTCTTCAGGCACTACCAACAATGGAAGCCTGGTGGTACATGCCATATTTTTGGTAAAACTTTTTAAAAATAATTTCTCTAAAAATCTTTTATTCCGACGCACCATCACCATTAAGTCAAAAGAGAAAGTGTCACGAAGATGCTCTAATGAATCTTTAATATGAGCACTTTTTAATTCTTTAAATTTAATGTGCGAATCATTAAATGTTCTTTGCAGAAAGTAGGCATAGTTAGAAAAACAATGACTGTGATCCTTTTCATTTGAATCAATATGTTGGACGTGCAAAACTGTAACATCTGCGGAAAACACTTTAGCAAGAGAAAGCGTAAATGACAATGCTGCCCTGTCTGTGCAATGATAGTTTGTCGCAAAAACAATTTCTTTCGGATCTTTCCACTCATATTTTTCCGGGACTATTAACACAGGGATGTTTGACTTTTCAATTACCTGGGAGGTTGTACTTCCCACCACAGCTTTTTTGAGCCCTGATGCTCCCTGTGTGCCCATCACAATCAATTCAATTTGATTTTGTTTTGCAAAAGCGAGCATGTTTTTAATCACCGGTGGTTGAGAAACAATGGTGGAAACAATCACACTCATTTGCGGACTTACCACTTTCTTTTTTAAACGTTGAAGCCTCTTCAATTGCTTAACTTCCAGTTGTTGTTGATACTCGTGCTTTTTCTCGTCAGAATCGAAATACGGAATTTCTTCCTTTTGATTAACGTGGTATAGAATGACAGTTCCTTTGGTCCTGGAAGCCAGTTCTGCCGCAAAGCGAAATGCTCTCTCCGCAGTAGCTGAAAAATCTGTGGGAACAAGGATACGTATCATAATTAGTTTTTTAAATAAGGAAATCTTCTTCTTTATAGGTTCTTGTTAGGCGATAAGATTGGTATTGTTGTGAATTCGATTCTTTTATTAACGCAATACCACTAAAGGTTTCGAGCAAGCCGCCCTTTGTGATTTCAATCCTGTTTCCTCTGGCTAAAAACCTTTCAATTTCGTCTGTCAGTTTTTCCGTTGCCATAAAGAGGGTTTCATCTTCCAGACTTCTATGAATTTCTTCTTTCATAAAACGATCAATTAGCAAAAGCCCGTCGTTACTGTGTTTTAATGCTTTTATTACTGAATTAAGATGACAGTAAAGAGTTTGATCTCTCTTGGCAATGGCAATTTGCGCCTGTACAAGTTTTGTTTGCCAGAAATTCCATTGGCGATTAATTCGTTCAACAAGTACCCGCACGGTTTCATGGTCAAATTCTTTTGCAACTGGCGTAATGGCAAAGACTATTTCCCTATAGGGGAAAAATTTTAAGAATTTGTTGGTTTGCTGTTCTTCCTCTGAAACAATAAAAACAGGCTTGTCATTTTTTCTGTTGATCTGTTTTACAATGTTTCCAATTCTCCCGATAAGACATTCAGAACCGGTATTTTTATCATTGCAGGAGTTGTTCGTTTGTGCGAATACCCGGTGAAGTGAGTCGTTGAAATATTCATACAGTTCTGCCTGTTTTTTTCCTAAATATAATAATTCGAATTCCGGATTTCTTACTGAATCTCCCAGCAAATCGAGGAGGGAAAACGGAGCGTCGGTAATAAAAACTGGTTTGCCGCTGTAATTGAGGTAAATAACTTTTTCCTCCTGGCCATTGATGATTATTGCCACACTTTGGCGATGAGAATTATAATTCAATTTCCTGAAAATCGATTTCAGCCTTTCTACAACTGCTTTAATATCTTCTTCCTGGTATTTGCTCTCAAGCTTCGCCGCTACTACTTCCAACGTGTAACTTAAAATTCCATTGATCGTTTTTGAATCAACCATTGATGGCTGAAATGGAATTACCAGACCTAGAGAATTGATTCCGGCGTCGAGTTCCGGCAATTCCGGTTGTTTGATTTGGATATCAGATAGTGTGATCATGATTGTATTTTTAGCAGATGAACAAAAATTTTATTTGTTATGTGCGATGAATAGTGGCATTTCTGTTTCTCTAATTAAAATATCTGCCATGCTTGTTTTGAACCAGCGCGATAATTCTCCGCGACGGTAAGCACCTAATATTACCAACTCATTTTCCTTGTGATTTCTCAGGTAGCCCGGAATTTGTTCTTCGGCGATTCCTTTTTCCACGGTCACTTTGGCTTTTGGAAAGTGCCATTTAATGAATTCCCTCATTCTTTTATTCCCCGGCAGCCGTAGGGTCGCCATGTAATTTTCTTTCACCGTGTAAACCTCTATTGGCAACGATTTCAATCTCCCCAGAAGATAGCTGAACATTTTGATAGCATGTAATGATGACGGACCTCCATCGTACAGCAATAAGATTTTATCAATTTCTTTATACACTCCCGGAACCACCAACACCGGGCATTGCGCGTCTCCCAGTAAATCTTTTATAAAACGGCCCGGGGCTTTTTCTTTGTATCGTGTGAAAGTTTCATATTCATTAACGATCACAAGATCAGCAAACATGCTTTCCTCTTTGAGTTCCTGCAGGGCAATATTTTTATCACGATGGATCGAGAAATGTATTCCGGCTTTATCACATGCTTTTTCAAATTGCAAAACCGATTCATCTCTTAATTTTTTATCTTTGTCATCCAATCTTTCCAAAGCCTTTTGAGCATTTTTTTCACTCTTCATTACTTTATACACGCTATAACTGTGATAAATAAATTCATCTAAAAAAACGCCGACAAGGTGTGCCTCTTCGACTTTCGTTAATTCTATTGCATACTGCAATGTGCTTGCAGACATCTTATAGCCATCAAAAACTGCCAAAAACTTTTTCATTATTATTTGGTTTACTGCAATATATCTTTGATAGTGTGTCTGGGAAATGACGACAGTCAGTATTTTTTATGATTGCGATCGCACAAAAAAGCCGGTCCATCAACTATTGCGCCGGGGAAGACATTCATGTCATTTAGATGAACCGGCAAAGCATTCCTTAGGCCTGCATTTGATTCGTCATGCAGTCAACTCAATAGGAGCTTTTGCTTTACTATTGATTTCAAACTGCGCTAACTGGGTTAGCCTGTCGTCGATTTGCTTCTCATTTACAGAAGCCTGGTGAAACACTACTGATGTTCTTTCCAGGCTCAACAAGTCCGCAAATGCAGCTGCTGTGCCATAAATGCTTATTTTAAAGTGGTTGATTGATTGTACACCTGCCAGCAGGCAAGCATCTTTTACTGCAGCGTCGGTACAAATTTTCAATTTGTCTTCAGCCTCCCCGATAAAGGCTTCCATGATCTTATTGTGCAAAGACAATGAATTGATGTGTTCTTCTTCATAAAAAGTTTGCATGTTTTCAATATGCTGCTCAACGAAATCCAGGTACCTCTGGAACACACTTTTAAGTTTAATTGAAGAAGCAACATTAATCCAATGTGGTAGCACTTTTTTCAGCTGAACTTCAGCACTGATAAATTTGCGCCCATCTACATCCAGCAGATCATGTAATGTGGTGATGGTTAAATTATTTTCTGACATGGTTCTGATTTTTCATCAAAAATATCCGGTTCTACCTTTCTGCTGAATGACGGCAGTCAGTAAAAATGGAAACTGTGGTCATTGATATTTGCTGGAAAAGAGCCTTGCTTTGGCAGCGTTTTCAAAAATATTCGTAGAAGATCGGTGAAAATAAGAAATGCGTTTATGCATCACGGTTAGATTAGATAGACAGGTTGAGAAATAAAATTGATCGAAGACAACTTTCCGGCTGACGCAAATCATTTAAAATCCCCTCGTTCCTATGGAACTTTGGAATGGATTTTTTAAAAAATTTAAATAGTAAAATCATGAAAAGAGTTGAAAATAAAGTGGTAATAGTAACAGGCGGCGCTTTAGGAATAGGAAGAGAGACCTGCATTTTATTGGCAAAAGAAGGTGCCAAAGTAGCCGTAACAGATGTTCTTGATTCAGAAGGAGAAAAGCTCGCTGATGAAATAAATAAATCAGGTGGAACAGCCAAGTTCTGGCATTTGAATGTTGCGGATGAAAAAGAAGTAGAACAGGTATATACAGATGTGGTAAAATATTTTGGTAAACTGGATGGATCTGTTAATAATGCAGGAATTTCAGGCACAGCCAAACCGACACATGAAATTTCTGAAAAAGAATGGGATGCGCTGATGGCTGTCAATGTGAAAGGCGTTTTCTTTTGCACAAAGTATGCCTTGCAGCACATGCTTGACAATGGTAGCGGAAGCATTGTTAATTTATCTTCCATTTATGGTTTGATCGGTGCCGGAGATGCGCCTCCATATCATGCTTCTAAGGGCGCGGTAAGATTGATGTCAAAGAATGATGCAGTTCGTTATGCAAAAAATAAGATTCGGGTCAATTCTGTTCACCCGGGATTTATTCTTACACCTATGGTTGAGAACTATGCAAAAGATATCCCGGGATTTTTCGAACAGTTGAACACTTTGCACCCTCTGGGCCACATTGGCGAACCGCTTGACATTGCCTACGGAATTCTTTACCTCGTCTCTGATGAATCAAAATTTGTAACAGGTAGCGAATTGGTGATCGACGGCGGCTATACAGCAAAATAAAAAACAACGTTATTTGTTTGTTTGCTGCAAAATCGTGATGATGCAAGCGGTTTTCCGAAAGGTTTTTTTCGAATAGTATTCCTGGAAAGAGTGGCATCACGTTCAGTATAATTTCGATCTAAAAGAATGCATGATCCGGTCTATCAAAAAAGATAGAAGGCTACGCGAATTATTTAAGAAATCTTATTACATTTACAGCTCGTTGTTCCAATCCTATCGAGATCGCCGCTTATTCTACCCCCAAAATTTTTATCGTCGTTATAAATAAAAAACACCGTTTATGAAACATGTCATTTCCGTCCTGTTTTTAGGATGTATTTTTTCTTATCCCATTTCATCTAATGCTCAATTGCTGAAGAAATTGAAGGAGAAAGCCAATAATGCTTTGGAGAAAAAAATTGATAAAAAAGTAGAAGATCAAACAGGCGTTAGCACAGGAGACAACAGCAGTTCCACTTCGTCAAATAATTCTTCAAGGCCAACAAATACCAAAGGGGCAGGGCTAAAAAACACCGAGCCACCAGATGTGGTTGCTGCCATGGAAGATGCGGGAAAATCGTTTGGCAGTAAAAGCTACAGCGATGCCAGGTATGCAGTGCAACAAGCGCTGATCGGGATCGAACTTCAATTGGGCCGTCAGTTGTTAAAGTCGCTTCCAACAACTGTTGATGGGTTAACAGCG
>Ga0157371_10004420_pt1 | contig 12278 bp, 6 predicted proteins | sample C45metaG_FD_113462 | JGI IMG/M metagenome (GOLD analysis project Ga0157371, IMG submission 113462) | Corn rhizosphere microbial communities from Kellogg Biological Station, Michigan, USA - C4-5 metaG | ecosystem: Host-associated > Plants > Roots > Rhizosphere > Soil | place: USA: Michigan... | reverse complement strand
GGAGGTTCAATATGATTATGTAGTAGCGAAGGATGGAAGCGGCGATTTCACTACCATTCAGGCGGCAATTGATGCATCTAAATCTTTTCCATATCAGCGAATAACGATATTTATAAAAAACGGAGTTTATAACGAAAAGGTTTTTATTCCCGGATGGAACACAAAAATTTCTTTGATTGGCCAAAGTAAAGACAGTACAATCATTTCTTATGGGGATTATTTTAAAAAAATAGGCAGAGGCGCGAACAGCACGTTTTATACAGCCACGGTTCTCGTGCAGGGAAATGATTTTCACGCTGAAAATCTTACAATCGAAAATTCGGCAGGGCCGGTAGGACAAGCGCTTGCTTTGTCTATGGAAGCGGATCGTTGTTCTTTTTCCAATTGCAGATTTTTAGGAAACCAGGACACTGTTTATCTTTCAGGAGAACATAACCGCCAATATTTTTCAGATTGTTATATTGAAGGAACCACCGATTTTATTTTTGGAGAAGCAACGGCCTTGTTTGAAAAATGTGTCATCAAATGCAAAGCCGATTCTTATATTACTGCGGCTTCAACTCCGGAAGGATTTGCATTTGGATTTATTTTCAAAAATTGCACAATAGAAGCGGCTACGGGAGTTAAGGATGTTTATCTCGGACGCCCCTGGAGAAAATATGCAAACGTGGTTTTTATCAATTGCAAAATGGGAGATTTTGTAAATCCAAAAGGATGGAGCAATTGGCAAAAAACCAATAATTACAAAACAGTTTTTTATGCTGAAAGAAATTCAAGCGGCGCAGGCGCTAAACGCAACGAAAGAGTTTCCTGGTCGCATCAACTCACCAAAGAGCAGGCGGAAAAATACAGCATAAAAAATATTTTTTCAGGCCCGGAAGACTGGAATCCTCTTAAACAAAATGATTGATGAAAAAGCGTTTAACCATATTAGTTACATTGGTTCTTTTAATTTCATTTGTTTCAGTTGAAGGACAACAATTTATTCCCCTTTGGCCAAAAGATAATATGCCTGATTCGAAAGGGATACAAATTACTGACAGCATTGCAAGGGAAAGAGCTTTTCGTGTGGCCGTGCCCGGTATGTATGCTTTTTTTCCTTCTGCTGATGATAATTGTGGAGCGGCTGTGATTATTTATCCGGGTGGCGGATATACGCACATTACACTAAATCTTGGCGGGTTTCAATTGGCCAAATGGTTTAATACGCTTGGCATAAGTGCTTTTGTGGTAGAATATCGTTTGCCCAATTCTCCTGATCTTAAAGTCAGCGAACTTGGCCCCTTGGAAGATGGCCAACGGGCAATACAATTGGTTAGGGAAAATGCGGCAAGATGGGGAATCGACAAAGATAAAGTTGGCGTGATGGGCGCTTCAGCCGGTGGTCATTTGGCTTCGTGGGTGGGAACTGCACAAAATGATATTACCACTTTAGATGATAATATTTCAAAGAATTCAGTAAGACCGGATTTTATGATTTTGGTTTCACCTGTCATCGACATGGGAAAATATGCGCACAAAGGAAGTCGTGAGAGCCTGCTTGGAAATAATCCTTCGGAAGAATTAATAAAAAAATATTCTACTCAAAACAATGTTACGGATCAAACGCCACCTTGTTTTATAGCAGATGCTTTCAATGATAAAACAGTTCCACCGGAAAACAGCCTATTGTTTTACCAGGCGCTTCTTGATAAAAAGATTTCGACGAGTTTTCATGTCTTTCCGCAGGGAGGACATGCAATTAATATTAATAATAATCCCGGCTCTACTTCATTATGGAAAAACTTATGTGAAGAATGGTTAAAGGAAATGGGATTTATTTCTTTAAAAATAAATAAAAAATGAAGCAATTTATTTATTTACTGATGATGATTGCTTGCTTTGAAAGTTGTAAAAGCCAGTCGAAAATTATTGTGGTAGCACAGCATGGAGGTGGCAATTTTTCAACAGTGCAGGCAGCCTTTAACTCAATACCACTGCACAATAAGAGGCCGGTAACTGTTTTTATAAAAGATGGAATTTACAAAGAAAAACTTCACCTGGATTCTACAAAAGATTTTGTTACAGTAATTGGTGAAGACGAATTCAAAACGATTCTTACAAATGATGATCATACGGGGAAGGTTACACGAAAAGGAGATACGATAAATACACGTGATTCGTATAGCTTTATTGTTTATGCAAATAGTTTTACAGCAAAAAATATTACCATTCAAAATAATGCAGGTTTTACAGCGGGACAAGGCGTGGCGCTTGAATCTGACGGAGATAAAGCACAATATTACAACTGTAGATTCATTGGTAACCAGGATATTTTGTTCACTAATAATGCAGACAGCCGCCAATTTTATGATGACTGTTATATAGAAGGAACCACAGATTTTATTTTTGGGTCTGCAACAGTTTGGTTTGAACATTGTCACATTCACAGCAAGAAGAACTCCCATGTCACCGCAGCCTCTACTCCGCAAAATCATGAGTTTGGATATGTTTTTAATGATTGTACGCTTACGGGAGATACAAGCCTGCACAACGTTTCACTTGGCCGTCCCTGGCGGCCTTACGCTGATGTGATCTATATCCATTGTTTTTTAGGCCCGCAAATAAAGCCGGAAGGTTTCAGCAACTGGAACCAAACGGATAATTACAAAACGGCCCGTTATGCTGAATTTGAAAATTACGGTCCTGGTGCGAATGAATCTAAACGTGTTTCATGGGAAAAGCAGTTGAGTGAAAATCAAATTAAAAACTGTACGATAGAGAACGTATTGGGCGGATGGATTCCGGCAGAAGACGAATGAGTATCTTGAAAAAAATAAACAAAAAAAGAGAAAACAAATTTGAGTAAAAGCCTTCGATATTTTTTTGTTGCAGCAGTCTTACTTCTGTCAGCCCGGCTTTTTGCTCAAAAGCAATACAATTGTCTCGACTGGAAAACAAATGTTACGGTAAACACCTATTTAATTCAAAAAATGCATCAACAGTATGATGCAAGAAGAAAAGAATTAGCCGGGGCGCTGACATCAAAAAAGGAAACGGAAAAGTATATTCGAAACGTAAGAGCGAAGTTTGGAAATCTTCTGGGAGATTTTCCATCTGATTCTCCTTTACATCCGAGAATTACAGGTACGCTTGATCGTGATGATTATAAAATTGAAAAAGTTATTTTTGAAAGTTTTCCTCATCATCACGTAACTGCCAATCTTTATATTCCTGGTGGAAAAGGGAAGTTTCCGGCAGCGCTGTTTTTTTGCGGCCATGAAAATACATCGAAAGCAACGGAGTCTTATCAAAAGACAGCAATCCTTTTTGCCAAAAATGGTTTTGTTGTTTTTGTAATTGATCCTGTTTCTCAAAGCGAACGTTTTCAACTTACAGACAGCACTGGTAAACCGCTGACAAGGGGAGGAACAACAGCTCATACATTGATGAATGAAGGATCCAATCTTGTAGGAACGTCTGTTCCTGAGTATGAATTATGGGATAATAAACGCGCGTTGGATTATCTCGAAACAAGGCCTGAGGTGGATACCTCAAGAATTGGCTGTCTTGGAAATTCCGGCGGAGGAATGCAAACTATTTATTTTGCCGCGTTTGATAATCGTGTAAAAGTTTTTGCGCCTTGTAGTTATCTTTCCAACAGGGAAAAGACCTTTGAATTGACCGGTGCGGCAGATGGTTGTGCACAAATTCCAGGCGAAGGAAAAGATCATTTTGAATTAAGTGATTATTTAATTTCGGCGGCGCCAAAACGCATCCTGGTACTGGCGGGACGTTATGATTTTATTGATTATCGAGGAACGCTGCTTGCTTTTAATGATTTAAAGGAAGTTTATCGTTCTCTCGGTGAAGCGCAAAAAATAAAATTTTTCACTTACGATGATGGACATGGAATTTCAAAACCAAAGCGTGAAGCTGCTCTTAGCTGGTTTAGAAAATGGCTTTGCAATGATTCAACAAAAGTGATTGAAGGTGATTTAAACACGCTTCCCGAAAAGGATTTGTTGTGTACTAACACCGAGCAGCAGGTGAGCGCACAATTTCCGGATGAAGTTTCTATTGCTGATAGAAATCGTTTTTTGTTCAATAAGTACAGATCAAAGAGGGAAGAGTTTTTAAAACAGGATAAGAATTCTATTCAAAATAAAATAGCTGATTTGGTAGGCCTTGATCTTAGCAATAATGATGTTTCTGTTGAGAAAAAAGGAAATGTAAAAAGCGGTACTTTAGCTTTTGAAAAATTGATCATCAGGAAGAAGAATCAAATTCCGTTACCTGTACTATGGTTGCATTCCCCCAATAAAACTCCTCAAAAAATAATTGTATGGTTGCCGCAGGAAGGGAAAAATGAGATAGCAGCGAAAACTTCTCTTCTTCAATCTTATTTGGATAAAAATTATTCGGTGTTGTTGTGTGATGTAAGCGGAACAGGCGAAACAGAAGATAATCCGAATGAAAATGACAAAAAATATTATAACAAAGAATACCGCAATTGTGCGCTGGCGTTGCATTTAGGAATGTCAATGGTCGGAATAAGAACAGCCGATATTTTGACGGTGATGGATTTTATAGCATCAGTTCCGGAATTTAAAAACATTCCTGTTGAAATAAATGCGAACGGTTTTGTTGCTGTTTCCGCTTTGCATGCAGCTCTCTTCAATCAAAGAATTAGTGAACTGAAGTTGTACAATACAATTAATTCTTACAAAACTGTTCTTGAAAATCCTGTAGAAAAAAACTGGTATTCGTATGTTATAAATGATGTGCTGGAATATTATGATTTGCCGGATCTTGCACAATTGATTGGGAGAAATAAGATTTATTATTTATCAAAAAATCGGGAGGAATAAAACTTGATTAAAAAAAGAAAACACATTGCCACTTTTGTTGAAGAGGAATCTCTTTTACTAAAACCGTTAATAGAAAGATTTGCATTTGGAATAAGGTGCAAAGTTCTTTTTTCCATTTTATTTTTATTTACTGCTTCCTTTGCCTTTTCGCAAAGTGATCTTTCGCTTTGGTATGCAAAACCTGCGGCAAACTGGAATGAAGCACTTCCGGTCGGGAACGGAAGACTGGCTGCAATGGTTTATGGTGGATTGGACACAGAACGTCTTCAATTAAATGAAGGAACGATTTGGACAGGACAACCCTACAGCAACGTAACTCCTGAGATGGGAGAGGCGATTCCGGAAATACGAAAACTATTATTTGAAAAAAAATATGCAGCCGCACAAAAATTATCGATTGAAAAATTAAATGTGCAACAGAATGGAATGTCGTATCAACCTGCCGGCGATCTGCTTATTCAAATGCGGCATGGGAAGGCAACCGATTATCGTCGAGAGCTAAATATTTCTGATGCTGTTGCTACCAGCAGCTATTCGGTTGACGGCGTTCATTTTAAAAGAGAAACTTTTGCTTCGTTTCCGGATAACGTGATTGTTATGAAAATTTTTGCTGATAAGCCGCACACAATTAACTGTAACGTCTCTTTGGATATTCCTGCAATTTTATCAAAAGTAACTACTGATAAAAAGAATGGATATATCATTGCTGAGGCTACACCTAAAGACCAGGAAGGCCTTACGTCTGAAATAAAATATGCAATAGTAATAAAGCCTGTGGTAAAAGATGGAAGCATTAAAGTTGAAGATAAAAATATTTCTATATCTGCTGCCAGTAATGTTACTTTCTACGTTTCAATCGCTACCAATTTTAAGAATTATCATCAACTCGATTCAGCAGATCCTGTTGCCGAAGCTATTCGAATTCTTAAACCTGCATCCCGCAAACCTTACGCAGAGTTGAAAGCGGATCACATTCGCCATTATCAAAAATATTTCAATCGCGTTCGGTTGAATCTTGGAAAAACCAGTGCAAGTAATTTTCCAACAGATGAAAGAGTGAGAAGATTTGATTCAACTTTTGATCCGGAATTAGTGAGCCTTTATTTTCAGTTTGGCAGGTATCTTTTAATATCATCTTCGCAGCCGGGAGATCAGCCTCCAAACCTCCAGGGGAAATGGAATAACTTAACCAATCCGCCATGGGATTCAAAATACACGATTAATATCAATACCGAAATGAATTATTGGCCGGCGGAAGTTACTTCGTTATCAGAGTTGAGTGATCCGTTGTTTAAAATGATAAAAGATTTGTCAGAGACAGGACAAGCAACTGCGCAAAAAATGTACGGAGCACGCGGATGGGTAGCCCATCATAATACAGATTTATGGAGAATTACAGGGCCTGTCGATGGTGGCTTTTATGGTATTTGGCCAATGGGCGGTGCATGGTTGTCCCGTCATATTTGGAAACATTATTTATTTACGGGCGATACTTTATTTTTAAAAAAGTATTATCCTGTATTGAGAGGTGCAGCGATGTTTTACATTGATGCCTTGCAACGGGAGCCTGATCATAATTGGCTCGTGGTTTCGCCCTCAATGAGCCCTGAGCATTCTTACACGGAATATATTTCTGACAGTACTTCCGGACAAAAGCAAGATGTTTCCATCAGCTATGGTACTACAATGGACAATCAAATTGTTTTTGAATTGTTTTCTTCAGTAATAAAAGCATCCAAAGTTTTGCATACCGATGCATCTTTTGCTGACACCTTAATGAATAAAAGAAATCAATTGCCTCCGATGCAAATAGGCAAGTATGGGCAGTTGCAGGAATGGTTGAATGATTGGGATAATCCAAGCGATCATCACCGGCATATTTCACATTTATATGGATTGTTTCCATCTTATCAAATAACACCTTTTGAAACGCCAAAATTGTTTGCTGCGGCAAAGACAACCTTATTGGAAAGAGGTGATGTTTCTACCGGCTGGAGTATGGGATGGAAAGTGAATTGGTGGGCAAGAATGCTTGACGGAAACCATGCTTACAAACTTATTAAAGATCAGTTACGTCTTGTGTCGCCCGATGCCAAAATGGAGAATGGAGGCGGAACGTATGCCAATTTATTTGATGCACATCCTCCTTTCCAGATTGATGGAAATTTTGGTTGCACATCGGGGATAGCGGAAATGTTATTGCAAAGTTATGATGGAGCTGTAGACTTGTTGCCGGCTTTGCCGGATGCCTGGAAGAGTGGAAGTGTGAAAGGACTAAAAGCGCGTGGAGGTTTTACAGTAGACATTGATTGGAAAAATGGAAAGGTTTCGAAGGCTACGATCTTTTCTTCACTCGGCGGTAATTGTAGGGTCCGGGCATATACTCCAATCACAAAATGTAATGTTGTTTATAAAAAAGCGACTGGCAATAATCCAAATTCGTTTTACCAAAATCCAAAAACGAAGACACCATTGGTTCATGGCAAAGTTGAATTTGTTAAGATACCGCGAACCTTTGAGTATGATATTAAAACAGAGAAAGGGAAAAAGTATGAAGTTATTTTTAATCAATAAAATTGTCAACAAACTTTTTCTGTTTGGATTGATATTTTTTTATTCGGCAACATTTGCACAACAAAGTATTTCAAAAGTGTGGGTGCCGGACAATGGCAACGGAACTTACAAAAATCCTGTCATCAATGCGGATTATTCTGATCCTGATGTGATAAGGGTTGGGAATGATTTTTATTTAGTTTCTTCCAGTTTTGAAGATATTCCTGGCTTACCCATTTTGCATTCAAAAGATTTGGTAAACTGGACGATTATTGGTCATGCCTTATTGCGTCAACCTCCATACGATCATTTTTCGAAACCGCAACATGGCGATGGTGTTTGGGCACCGGCTATTCGTTTTCATGGCGGTGAATTTTACATTTATTATCCCGATCCTGATTTTGGTATTTATCTCGTAAAAGCAAAAAATCCGGCGGGACCCTGGAGTGATCCGGTTTTGGTTTATCCCGGCAAAGGATTGATTGACCCGTGTCCTTTATGGGATGACGATGCCCGTTCGACTGGTTCATCCGGGCGGGGGAAAGTTTATTTGGTTCATGCGTTTGCGGGTAGCCGTGCCGGTATAAAGAGCATTATTGTTGTAAATAAATTAAATGCTGAAGGCAACAAAGTAATTGATGCAGGGAAAATTGTTTATGACGGCCATGAAAAAGATCCAACGATTGAAGGGCCAAAGTTTTATAAACGAAATGGATATTATTACATTTTTGCTCCGGCCGGTGGCGTGTCAACGGGATGGCAATTAGTGCTTCGTTCCAAAAATATTTATGGGCCTTATGAACGAAGAGTGGTAATGAATCAAGGTTCTACCACGATCAACGGTCCGCACCAGGGCGCATGGGTCACTACACAAACGGGCGAAAATTGGTTTTTGCATTTCCAGGATAAAGGGCCTTACGGGCGGGTTGTTCATTTGCAACCGATGCATTGGAAAGATGACTGGCCGGTGATAGGTGTTGACAAAAATAACGATGGCATTGGCGAACCGGTTATGGTTTATAAAAAACCTAACGTTGCCCGTCCGAACGGATCACCCGGGCGGAGCAAAACTTATCCAATTGCAACCCCACAGGAAAGTGATGAGTTTAATGAAAATGTTTTGGGCTTGCAATGGCAATGGATGGCAAACCCGCAAGCAAGCTGGTATTACATGAATGTAGCCAATGGAAGTTTACGTTTATATTCCGCAAAAGTTCCTGACAGCGCCAACAACTTATGGGAGGTTCCTAACGTGTTGTTACAAAAGTTTCCTGCTGATGGATTTATGGTTACTACTAAAATGAATTTTCATCCTAACGAAAAATTAGAGAATGAAAAAGCCGGCTTAACTATTATGGGAATGAGTTATGCAGACATTGCTTTGAAAAGTAAAAATGGAAAATTGTATTTGGTTTATGGCGTATGTGAAAATGCAGAGAAAGGAAAAACGGAAAATGAAAAAATAATTTCACAAGTTCCGGATAAAAATATTTACCTGAGGGTAAAAGTAATGAAAGGCGCCCAATGCCAATTCAGCTATAGCTTTGACGGAACTGAGTTTAAAAATATTGATGAAACATTTACGGCAAGAGAAGGAAGATGGATTGGCGCTAAAGTCGGATTGTTTTGTACAAGACAATCACAAATTAACGATTCTGGTTATGCTGATTTTGACTGGTTCAGGATCGAACCTTTGCCATAGTTGAATCATAAAATGAAAAGAAAGTTTAAGTTGAAAAAGGAGACAATTTGTTTATTTACTGCTTGGGTTTGGTCAACAGAAAGAAAGGATCAATCGGGAACGTTTTCGGTATCGTTTGCGTAAATAAATAATGCAAATGCGATGGAATTTAATAAATATGGAGTTACAATTGTTTATTCACAGCAGCTTAAAAAATTTGAACTGCTTTAAAGTTTTTTATTTGGAATGAAAATAACGTTTTGCCTTTCAATTTTTATCTTTTTTTCCTTTGCATCAATTGCCCAAAACCCAAGTGATTACAATATGGCTATAGCCAAAACGGTAATGACTATTTGGAAAGATTCCCTTACGAATGGAAATGAAAAGCCGGCAAAGTGGAGCTACGACCAGGGTGTGATCTTAAAAGGAATAGAAGGGCTTTGGAAACAGACGGGCAACGGGGATTATTTTGATTACATGCAGAAGAGTATGGACTTTTTTATAGATGACAATGGAAATATCCGGACGTATAAATTCAAAGATTTCACTCTTGATAATATTTTATGTGGAAGGGCTCTGTTGACGCTTTATAAAGTAACCGGTAAGAAAAAATATTACAAAGCTGCTTCTACATTACGTGATCAACTGCGCCAACAACCCCGCACAGACGAAGGAGGTTTTTGGCATAAGAAAATTTATCCAAATCAAATGTGGCTTGACGGACTTTATATGGCAGAACCTTTTTACGCGGAGTGGGCCGCCACCTTTCATGAAGATTCAGATTTTAATGATATCGCGAATCAATTTATCATAATGGAGAGGCATGCGCTTGATTCAAAAACAGGACTTCTGTATCACGGTTATGATTACTCGAAAAAGGAAGCATGGGCTAATAAAACTACCGGCGTGTCGGCCAACTTTTGGGCTCGTGCCATGGGTTGGTATGGAATGGGTTTGGTTGATGCGTTGCAATATTTTCCAATAGATCAACCTAAAAGAAAAGAGCTGATTGACATATTGAAGAGATTTGCTGCCTCCGTTTCAAAAGTACAAGATCCACGAAGCGGTTTGTGGTGGGATGTTTTAAATTTTCCAGGCAGGGAAGGAAATTATGAAGAAGCATCTGCCAGTTGTATGTTCGTTTACGCGTTAGCGAAAGGTATTCGGCTTGGTTATTTACCTGCTTCTTATTTACCTGTTGTTAAAAAAGGTTATACGGGAATCACCAAAAAGTTTGTTACTAACGGGGACGCACAAACGAATTTGCAGGGAACGGTAAGTGTGTCAGGTTTGGGCGGCCATCCTTACCGGGATGGTAGTTATAATTATTACATCAATGAAAAAGTCGTAACCAATGATCCCAAAGGTGTTGGGGCTTTTTTATTAGCTTCTGATGAAATGGAGTTGCTGCCAACTCTAGTTGTTGGTAAAGGAAAAACAGTTACCCTTGATTATTATTTTAATCATGAAACAAAGAAAGATATAACCGGCAAAAAAGTTCAATGGCATTACGTTTGGGAAGAAGATGATAATGGCGGGTTTTCAATGTTCGCCAATATTTTTCAGAAATATGGACTTAAAACAAAATCACTGAAAAGTGCACCAACATTACAAAGCTTAAAAAATACTTCTATTTATATCATTGTTGATCCTGATAATGAAAAAGAAAGTGAACATCCAAATTATATCAATGCTGCTGGTATTAATTCTATTTATACGTGGGTAAAAAATGGTGGGGTTCTTTTTTTGTTCGGCAATGATTCAGCAAATGTTGAGTTCACTCATTTTAATAAACTGGCTGAGAAATTTGGTATTCATTTCAACTATGATTGCAACAATAAAGAGACCGGAAGAAATTTCGATATGGCGAAGATTGATTTAAATGGTAATGATTTTTTCAAAAATGTGAAGAAGGTTTATATGAAGGAATATTCTTCGCTTTCGCTGACTTCGCCTGCCGTTTCGGTTCTAAAACAAAGAAAGCTAAATGTAGCAGCTGTTGCTAAAATTGGTAAAGGAACTGTATTTGCTGTCGGAGACCCCTGGTTTTATAATGAGTACACTGATGGAAGAAAAATTCCTGCTGATTTTCAAAATCACCAGGCGGCGGAAGACCTGGTGAAATGGGCAATAGAGCAGACAAAATAAAATTATTTGAAAAATAAAAAAGTGAATTATTTGATGATTTACTGTGAAAGATGTTAAGCATAGAATGAAAAAAGTAAGACATATAATTTCAATTGTAACTGCGTTTATGCTCACTGTTATGTTATGTCAAAATACTTTTGCCCAAACAAAAATTCAGAAGATAATTGTTGACAAAAACGGCAAAGGAAATTTCACTTCTATCCAGGCTGCACTTAACAGCCTTCCTGATTCGTCATCCTTTCCCCGGGTAATCTTTATAAGGAATGGAACTTATGATGAGAAGATTTTCATAACAAAAAATAATGTTGTACTTGAAGGCGAAAGTGAAGACAAAGTTCTCATCACACAAGCGATTGCAAGAGATGAGTGGCGTTGCGATCATGCCGATGATTGGGGCGTGGCTACTATGAATATTAAGGCAAATGATATTACACTGGAGAATTTGACGATTGAAAATAGCTATGGGTTTGATAACAAAGAAGCGCATATTGTTGCCTGCGCAGCAGATACCATTTCTCATAAAAAATCAATTCCGTTTAACGGACACCAGATGGCGCTTCGCACGATGAACAATACCAGAATGAAGGCGATCAATGTTCATTTTAAATCTTTTGCGGGCGATACAGTTAGTCCTTGGAATGTAACAGGGGGAATGTTTTATTTTAAAGGCTGTGAAATGGAAGGCGGAGTGGATTTTTATTGTCCGCGCGGCTGGGCTTATGCGCAAGATTGCAAGTTTTTTGCAAATACAGGGCCTGCCAGCATCTGGCATGATGGTTCCCAAAATGAAGATTCAAAAACGGTTTTAAAGAATTGTTCTTTTGACGGATTTAAAAATTTTAACCTGGGCCGTTATCATAAGGATGCACAGTTTTATTTGATCGATTGCCACTTTTCAAAAAATATGGCTGACCGGGATATTTATCTTGTTCCTACTTCAAATAAGATTAAATGGGGCAGGAGAGTTTACTATTTCAATTGCCATCGCGACGGAGGCGATTATGATTGGTTTAAAAATAATCTGGCAACGGCAAAAGATTCTCCAT
>Ga0157371_10004419_pt1 | contig 12282 bp, 11 predicted proteins | sample C45metaG_FD_113462 | JGI IMG/M metagenome (GOLD analysis project Ga0157371, IMG submission 113462) | Corn rhizosphere microbial communities from Kellogg Biological Station, Michigan, USA - C4-5 metaG | ecosystem: Host-associated > Plants > Roots > Rhizosphere > Soil | place: USA: Michigan... | reverse complement strand
CAGTGTGGGTATCCCGCTGGAAGGCCTGGCGTTCATCGCCGGTGTCGACCGCATCATGGACATGGCGCGTACCGCACTGAACGTGATCGGCAACGCCCTGGCAGTGCTGGTTATCGCGCGCTGGGAAGGCATGTACGACGACGCCAAGGGCGAGCGCTACTGGAACTCCCTGCCGCACTGGCGCAGCAAGGAAAAACTGCCGGCTGGAGAAATCTCGAAGAACTGACACAAAAACCCTGTAGGAGTGAGCCTGCTCGCGATGGCGGTGTATCAAACAACAGAGATGTTGAATGTGCCGCCCTCATCGCGAGCAGGCTCACTCCTACAGTGGACCGAGTCAGCCATACAAACCCCGGAGCAATCCGGGGTTTGTCGTTTCTGGCGACCCCGCTATCATTCGCCGCATTCTTCGGGGGATTTGACTGATGCTTAATGGCCTGTGGCTTGGCTTCTTCATCGTGGCAGCCGTGTCGGCGCTGGCGCAGTGGCTGATCGGCGGCAATGCCGGGATCTTCGCGGCGATGGTGGAGAGCATTTTCGCCATGGCCAAGCTCTCGGTCGAAGTCATGGTGCTGCTGTTCGGCACCCTGACCCTATGGCTGGGCTTTCTGCGCATAGCCGAGAAAGCCGGGATCGTCGAATGGCTGGCCAAGGTGCTCGGCCCGCTATTCCTGCGGCTGATGCCGGAAGTCCCCGCCGGCCACCCTGCCCTTGGCTTGATCACGCTGAACTTCGCTGCCAATGGCCTCGGCCTGGACAACGCCGCCACGCCGATCGGCCTCAAAGCCATGAAAGCGCTGCAGGAGCTCAATCCCAGCGCCACCATCGCCAGCAATGCGCAGATCCTGTTCCTGGTGCTCAATGCCTCGTCGCTGACCCTGCTGCCCGTGACCATCTTCATGTACCGCGCCCAACAAGGCGCGCCGGACCCAACGCTGGTGTTCCTGCCGATTCTGCTGGCGACCAGTTGCTCGACCATCGTCGGTTTTCTCTCCGTGGCCTTCATGCAACGGCTACGGATCTGGGACCCGGTGGTGCTGGCCTATCTGGTGCCCGGCGCCCTGATCCTCGGCGGCTTCATGGCGCTGCTCGGCACACTCTCTGCGACGGCGCTGGCGGGATTGTCGTCGATCCTCGGCAATCTCACGCTGTTCGGCTTGATCATGCTGTTTCTGCTGATCGGTGCAATGCGCAAGGTCAAGGTTTACGAAGCGTTTGTCGAAGGCGCGAAAGAAGGCTTCGATGTGGCGAAAAATCTTCTGCCGTATCTGGTCGCGATGCTATGTGCGGTTGGCGTACTGCGCGCATCTGGAGCGCTGGATTTTGGCCTGGACGGCATTCGCCATCTGGTCGAGTGGGCCGGTTGGGACACGCGCTTCGTCGACGCATTGCCGACGGCGATGGTCAAACCGTTTTCCGGCAGCGCCGCGCGGGCAATGCTCATTGAAACCATGAAGACCTCAGGCGTCGACAGCTTCCCGGCACTGGTCGCCGCGACGATTCAGGGCAGTACCGAGACCACGTTCTATGTGCTGGCGGTGTACTTCGGCGCGGTGGGGATTCAGCGGGCGAGGCATGCGGTGGGCTGCGCGTTGCTGGCGGAGTTTGCCGGCGTGGTTGGCGCGATCGGGGTCTGCTACTGGTTCTTCGGCTGATCACAGATCCACTGTAGGAGTGAGCCTGCTCGCGATAGCGGTATGTCAGTCACCGATGATGGCGACTGACATAGCGCTTTCGCGAGCAGGCTCGCTCCCACAGGGATTGTGGTGTGTCAGCGGGGTTGTGGGGCCAGTTTCTGGCCTTGTTCGACTGCCCAAGCCACAACCCTGGCCGTAAGGCGATCACTGGCCTGGCCAAACCCGGCAACCACCGCCGGCACCTGCACATCATTCAACGCCTGACGCTCTTCAAAACGGCGGCTGGCGAGAATGCGCTGATCGTAGCCACGCACCAGCAACGCATCGACCCGCACCACGACGCCGGCCTGGGTGCCCTGATATTCGGTCTGGAAAGCCTGCAAACTGCCGCCCAGCTCCAGGTCCGCCTGGAAGTTGCTGTCGTCGGTGCTCAGCAGCGTCACCCGACCATCCCGCGCAAAGCCATCCAGCAAGCGATTGCGCAGCAGCACCGGCGCCGGATCGCTCCAGCGCGAGCCCTTGTAGCTGCTGATCACATCGCCCTGCGGGATCACAGCAATGCTCGGCCGGTTCAGCGCTTCGCTGGCCTGCAATTTATTCAAGCGCAGCGACCACGACTGAGCCGTCGTCGGGCTGGCCGAGGCGGGCGCCGGTGCGGCGGGCAGGCGATAGACATCCGAGGGTTCCGACTCGGGCAAAATCGAGCACGCGCCGATCAGGACCAGGCCGGCGCCGAGAAGGGCGATTCGAGTCAACTTCATGGGGTGAATTCCTTGTTCTTGTCGCTGCCCAGCAGATACCCGCTGGGATTGGCCTCGAGGCGTTGGGAAATGGCACGCAGCGAGGTCAGCGTCTCGCGCAGTTCGCGAATCGCTGGGGCCAGGCCGTTGAGACCCTGCATGCCGTTATCCAGCGAATTCTGGTTTTTGCTGAGCAAACCATTGATGGTCACGCTGCTTTGCTCCAGCGACTTCATCGCCTGTTCGGCGCTGCCCAAGGCCTGCTTGCCCTGATCGTTGAGCAAGCCATTGGCGTTGCGCATCAGCAGCGAGGTCTGCTCGAGCATGCTGCCGGCCTGTTTGCCCACCGTCGCCAGTTGCTGCATCGCTTGTTTGATGTCACCGCGCTGGTCGTTGATGGTGCCGGTGGTTTGCTCCAGATGAGCGAGGGTCTTGCTCACGCGCTCGACGTTTTCCGCGGAGAACATATGGTTGGCGTTCTGTAGCAGAGCGCTGATGCCGGTCATCAAGTCGCTGCTGTCGTTGAGCAGACGCGAAATCGGCGAGGGCGAGGCGATCAGGGTCGGCAACTGGCCGTCATGCCCGCGCAGTTTCGGACTCTGCGGGGTGCCGCCACTGAGCTGGATGATCGAGGTGCCGGTGATCCCGGTCAGTGCCAGTTTCGCCTGGGTGTCTTCCTTGACCGGCGTGTCGCCCGCCAGACGAATCCGCGCCAGGACCCGACGCGGGTCCTGCGGGTCGAGGCGCAGGCTGACCACATCACCGACCTTGATCCCGCTGTACTGCACCGAGCTGCCCTTGGACAGACCGCTGACCGCCTCGTTGAACACCACTTCGTAATCCTTGAACTCGGTGTCGACGCTGGATTTGGCCAGAAACAGGCCGAAGAGCAGGGCGCCGGCCACGCCGATCACCGTGAACAGGCCGATCAACACATAATGGGCTCGGGTTTCCATATCAGACCTCGTTGAGCAGTTTGGCGGCGTCCAGCGCCGAGCGGCCGCGCGGGCCGTGGAAGTATTCGTGAATCCACGCGTCGTCGGTTTCCGAGACGACGTCGATCGGGCCGGCCACCAGCACTTTCTTTTGCGCCAGCACCGCCACTCGATCAGTGATGGTGTACAGCGTGTCGAGGTCGTGGGTGACCAGAAACACGCTCAGACCCAGCGCATCGCGCAGGGTCAGGATCAGTTGATCGAATTGCGCCGCGCCAATCGGATCGAGGCCGGCGGTGGGTTCGTCGAGAAACAGGATGTCCGGGTCCAGCGCCAGGGCCCGCGCCAGCGCCGCGCGCTTGATCATGCCGCCGGACAGCGACGCCGGGTACTTGTCCGCCGCCGACAGCGGCAGCCCGGCCAGCGCCAGTTTCACCGCCGCCAGATGCTCGGCGTCCTGACGGCTGAGGCCGGCGTGTTCGATAAGGGGCAGGGCGACGTTCTCGGTCACGGTCAGCGACGAGAACAGCGCGCCTTTCTGGAACAACACACCGAAGCGCCGTTCGATCAGCGAGCGTTCATGCTCGGGCAGATTCGGCAGGTTCTGGCCGAAGACTTTGACCATGCCTTCGCTGGGCCGATTCAGCCCGACGATGCTGCGCAGCAGCACCGATTTACCGGTGCCGGAGCCGCCAACCACGGCGAGGATTTCGCCTTTGTACACGTCCAGATCAAGGTTCTCGTGCACGCTCTGCGGGCCAAAGCGATTGCACAGGCCACGGACTTCGATCACCGCCTCGGAAGGCGCGCGGGGTAGACGACTCACCAGCCCATCTCCATGAAAAACAGCGCAGCCACCGCATCGAGCACGATCACCACGAAAATCGACTGGACCACGCTGGAGGTGGTGTGCGCGCCGACCGATTCGGCGCTGCCGCTGACCTTGAAGCCTTCCAGGCAACCAATCGCGGCGATCAGGAAGGCGAAGATCGGCGCCTTCACCAACCCGACCAGAAAATGCTGAATGCCAATGTCCGATTGCAGTAGCGAAAGGAACATTGCCGGCGAAATGTCCAGCGACACTGCGCAGACCACGCCGCCGCCGACGATCCCCGAGAGCATCGCCAGAAACGTCAGCATCGGCAGCGCCACCAGCAGCGCCAGCACCCGCGGCACCACCAGCAATTCGATCGGGTCGAGGCCGAGGGTGCGGATTGCGTCGATCTCTTCATTGGCCTTCATCGAGCCGATCTGCGCGGTGAACGCACTGGCGGTGCGCCCGGCCATCAGGATCGCCGTGAGCAGCACGCCGAATTCGCGCAGGAACGAGAAGCCGACCAGATCCACGGTAAAAATCGTCGCGCCGAAACTGGCCAGTACTGTGGCACCGAGAAACGCCACCACCGCGCCAACCAGGAACGTCAGCAAAGCCACGATCGGCGCCGCGTCGAGGCCGGTCTGCTCGATGTGCGCGATCATCGGCGTGATGCGCCAGCGCTTGGGCCGGAACAGGCCACGGGCGATGACTTCGAGAATCAACCCAACGAAGCCGAGCAGCTGCATCGTGTCGTTCCAGACCTTATCTACTGCGCGGCCAATGCGCGTCAGCAATTGCACGCTGACGCTGACTTCCGGCTCCTTGATCGGCACGCAGAAATCGTTCAGCGAGCAATACACGGTTTGCAGCAACGCGCGGTCGGCCGTGGAAAGGGTGCAATCGGGGTGTTCAGCGGTCTTGCCCAGGCGTTCCGACCCGAGCAGTTCGACCAGCAACGAGGCGCCAGCGGTGTCGAGGGCACCGAGGCCGTTGAGGTCGATCGGGGTATTGGCGTCGTACTGGCCGTGGAGCTTTTCGCTCAGGTGCTTGAGCGCCGTGTAGTGGGCAAGCGTCCAGTCACCGCTGACCCGCAGGCGGGCAGGGCTGAGCGCGGTGTCCAGGTGGGCACTGCCGGGGGTTGGGCTGCTGGTCATAAGCTCCGTGCTTGTACGGCCGTTACGAGATCCTACGTAATAGCACGAACCGGATTACTTTTCTTTGTCCGGTGTGCTGTCAGTGATCGCGAAGCGCAGCACACCGATCAACTGCCCGTCCTCGGTCAGGACCCGCACCTGCCACTTGCCCGCCGGGTTGCCGGGGAAGTTCTGCTTGTGCGTCCACGCCCGGTAACCCTCCTTGCGCCCGCCATGGATATCGAGGGCGATGCGGTCGACCTCTTTGCCGTTAAAAGTCCAGACGTGATAAATGCGCTCGTCGAGACCGCGCGGCGCGTTGATCGCGGTGTAGGCGTAGAGCCCGCCGCTGCGGATCTGCTCGGCGCTGACGGTATCGAGGCTGGCGCCGGGGGTGCGGTCCTGCAACTGCGTGCTGATCGCCACGTCGGTCATCCACAGCGTCGCCGGTGGCACCCACGAACGCAGCGCCCAACCGACGCCGCCGATGCCAAAGGTGATGAACAGAATCGCCAGGGCGTTGCGCACGGTGCGGATCGGGAAGATCGACGCCAGGCTCGGGAACGACAGCAGCACGGCAATCCCCAGCGCCCATTTGAAACTCTGCGCGGTGGTCAGGTGCATGATCACCGGCAACGCGGTGAGCAGGGCGGCGAACAGGGTCAGGGTATGCAGCGCGAGAAACGCCCAGCGCCGTGGCGCCAGCCATTTGTAGTACAGCGGATCGACGATGGAGATCAGTGCGGCAATGCCGAGCAGCCCCGTGAAAATCAACTGGCCGCTGTTCCAGGTGGTGGTGATGAAGAAGAACGGCAGAACGAAAAACAGACTTTCCTGATGGATCATCTGCGTCGCGTAGCGCAGCAGCGGCTGGGGAATCTCGCGCTTGAAGATCCGCGTGAACAGCCCGGTCAGGGTGTTTTCCAGCATCAGCCAGATCCAGCTGAGCAGCATGATCACCGTGATCCAGCTCGCCAGCCCCTGTTGGCGATCAACCAGGATGAAACTGCCGACCCCGGAAATGAAACCACCCGCCGCAATAACCCCGGGGTAGCGCTTGATCAGCTCGAGAATGCGCTGGACCAGGAGGGTTAGTTTCGACATGTGGGCGCTTCACTGCAGGCTAAGGAAATACCCCGACAGAGTAGCGTCCGCCGGGCGTTGTGGCGAGGTTCACGGTTAGCAACCCCCACGAGAACCTGTGGCGAGGGAGCTTGCTCCCGCTCGACTGCGCAGCAGGCGCAGGATTTGCGGACACGGTGTCTCTGGAATGTTGAGTCGCCTGCATCGGGGCTGCTTCGCACCCCAGCGGGAGCAAGCTCCCTCGCCACAGTGATCAGGTGTTTCCCGCTGATTTTCGGTGGCGATGCAGGCGCCAGCCGATCACGATCAGCAGCAAGACCCCGACACCACCCGCGACCAGCCACAACACCTGATCATCACTGATCAAGGGCTTCTCGATCCTGATGTACCCCGGCTGTAACAACAGTTCGCGCATGGCCTTGTTCGCCGCGTCCAGCGTAACCCCTTGCAGCTCACGCGCCGGGTTGGCAAAGCGGCCGTCCTGATAATCGGCCAGGGCGCTCCAGTAATAGTCCGCCAGTGCGCTGTTGCCCTGCACGGCCCAGGCCTGATGGGCGATGGCGGCTTGTTTGATGCGGGCGAAGGTGTCTGCATCAAGGCCGTTTTTCAGCAAGTCGGCCTTGAGGTCTTCCAGCACTTGAATGGCTTCGTCGACGTCATCGCGATCCAGGTCAGCGTTGAGGCTCATGAAGCCGACCCCGCCGAACACTTCGCGTTCGGCCCATGGCCCGTACGACAAACCGTGGTTGAGGCGAATCTGCCGATACAGCGCCCAGTCGAGGTAATCCTTGAGGATGTCGAACGTCTGGTCGTACTGATCGTCGAGCACCGGTTCCGGCACCAGCCAGTGCAGCTTTGCGCTGTCGCCGATGAAGCCCCGGGTGAGGGTGCGTTCATGGGCGGCGCTGGTGCGGATGTCCGGCAACGCCCGGTGTTCGCTGGGCTCGACCGGCTCCAGCTCGCCCCAGGTACGCTCGAGATAGGCCGGCAGCAGCTTGTCGAGTTCGCCGACGACGATCAGGGTCATGTTGTTCGGTGCGTACCAGGCCTTGCGCACCTTCTCCAATTGCTCTTGAGTCAGATGGCCGACTTCGGCGCGCTGCGGGCATTTCAGACCCAACTCGACAGCCAGCTGATTGCTCGCGGTGTGGCCGAGGTCCTGACGGTCGAGGAAACGCTGCAGTTTGGTGTAGTGCCCGCCGTCCTCACGCTCGACCACCCGTTTCGCCGCGTTGATTGCGTTGTCGTCAATGCGTGTCTGGGTGAGCAGCGCGAGCAGCAGGTCGAGCACCTTGCGCTGGTTCTTCGCCGGGGCTTCGATGACGAACGTGGTGTCGGCATTGCTGGTGAACGCATTCCAGTCACCACCCAACGCCTGCATGCGCTCTTCCAGACCGCCTTCACCGGTGGCATCGATGCCGCTGAACAGCAGGTGTTCGAGCAAATGCGGCAGCTCTTTTTCGTCGCAGTCGAAGTCATCGAGACCGACGCCGACCACCAGCCGGATCGCCACATGGCCACGTTCGGTGCCGGGTTTGAGCATCAGTTGCAAACCGTTGGGCAGCGCATAGCCTTCGACCTGAAAACGATCCAGGGCGAAGGCGGGCAGGGAACCGAGCAACAGACAGGCGAACAACAGGCAACGCATAACAGGCTTCCATACGGCTGATTTGGAGATCCGTGTCGTGGTCAGCCACCAGCGCGGGCTGACCCGACTCTACATTTGGAATGCAATCCCTGTAGGAGTGAGCCTGCTCGCGATAGCGGTCTCAAGGCTGAACCACTGTAACTGACTGACCCCAGCCCCAGACGTTCAAGGCGAATGCGTAATGTCCGCCATGTCATCCACTGCCAGCGCGCCAGTGTCCGCCGTTTCCAGCACCACATAGGCGCTGCTGCAGAACAGCGAATTGAGCCGCTTCATGTCGGCGATCAACTCCAGGTGCAGCGAACTGGTCTCCAGACTCTGGACGATCTTGCGTTGCAAACGGCTGACATGCGCGTGGGCCAGACGCCGTTCCTGCGCACGAAACCGGCGTTTCTCCCGCAACAACTGCCGCGCGCTTTCGCGGTCGCCACTGAGAAACACCGACAGGCCCAGGCGCAGGTTGGCGATCAGTTGCTGTTGCAGACCGGCGAGGTCTTCCAGGCCTTCTTCGGAAAACGAACGGCGTTGCGAGGTCTTCTGCTGCTGGATCTTGCGCAGCATGCGCTCGATCAGGTCGGCGGCGAGCTTCAGGTTGATCGCCAGCTCGATGATTTCGGCCCAGCGCCGACTGTCCTGCTCGCCGAGATCCTCGCGAGGCATCTGCGCCAGATACAGTTTGATCGCGCTGTACAGCGCCTCGACGTCGTCGGTCAGTCGACGCATTTCCTGAGTGACCGCGGTCTGCTTGCCGCGCAGCACATCGAGGGAGGCGTCGAGCATGTTGTCGAGCAGATCGCCCATGCGCAGGGTTTCCCGCGCGGCATTGGCCAGCGCCAGACTCGGCGTGACCAGCGCGGTCGGATCGAGATGACGCGGTTTGGCGGTGCCGTTGACTTCCGGGCGCTCCGGCAGCAGCCACGCACAAAGCCGCGCCATCGGCCCGACGCTCGGCAGCAGGATCAGGCAGCGCGCGGTGTTGTAGAGCAGGTGGAAGCCGATGACCATTTCCTGCGGGCTGAAATCGAGGCTGTCGATCCAGTGCACCAGCGGATCGAGCACCGGGATGATCAGCAGCAGGCCGATCAATTTGTACAACAGACTGCCCAGCGCCACCTGGCGGCCGGCGGCGTTCTGCATGCTGGTGCTCATGAAGGCGAGGATGCCGCTGCCGATGTTGGCGCCGATCACCAGACCGATCGCCACCGGCAGGCTGATCACCGCAGCGCCGGCCAAGGTGGCGGTGAGCAGCACGGCGGCGAGGCTGGAGTAGGAAATCATTGCGAACAACGCGCCGACCAGGGCGTCGAGGAGGATGTCGCCAGTCAGCGAGGCAAAAATCACCTTCACCCCCTGCGCATGGGTGATAGGCGCAGCAGCCTCGACGATCAATTGCAGGGCGAGAATGATCAGCCCCAGCCCGATCGACACTCGACCCATCTGTCCGAGCCGCGTCTGTTTGCGCGACAGAAAGAAAATCACCCCGAGGAAAATCAGCAGCGGCGACAGCCACGACAAGTCAAACGTCAGCACCCGCGCCATCAACGCGGTACCGACGTCGGCGCCAAGCATGGTCGCCAGCGCCGGGGTCAGCGCCATCAGGCCCTGGCCGACAAACGAGGTGACCAGCATCGCCGTGGCGTTGCTGCTCTGCACCATCGCGGTGACGAGAATACCGGCGATGAACGCCAGCCATTTCCTCGACATGTTCTGGCCGATCACATGTCGCAGATTGGTGCCGTAAACCCGCAGGATGCCGGTTCGGACGATGTGCGTGCCCCAGATCAACAGAGCGACGGCGGATAGCAGATTGAGCAGGGTGAGCATGCAGACCCCCTGTAGTAGCAGCGCCCCAGAGGGGCAAGTGGACGGCACCGCGCGGTTTCTACGTTTTTGATACTTAAGCTGTAGTTGGCTAACGGTCTCGGCGCCAGCATTGCACAGCTAAAGCGTGGATTGAAACAAAAGTGTCATGAAAACAGGTTCACTCACATCGCTGAAACCGACACAGATACCTGTAGGAGTGAGCCTGCTCGCGATAGGGCCATCAGCCTCGACATCATCGTTGACTGACAGACCGCTATCGCGAGCAGGCTCACTCCTACAGGTTTGTGGTTTTGCAGGATCAATCGCTGAAGTGGTCCCTGCTCAGGCCAACGTCGATTAAATACCTTGCCGTCTCTACATTCCGCTCATCACATCGCGCATAGCACTTGATGTGCATCAGCAGGCTGTATTTGTGTGGAACCAGAAGAATGACCCCATCCGCCTGATCAAAAAGCTTCGCTTGTAGCTGTCGCCTTTCATCATCACTCTGCACTTTGATCCAATCATTTCCCTCAACGGGTTCAGGAGTCCAGTTGGCGTTCCTGAACATAGTTTGCAGCTCGTCCAAGAGCGCAGCTGTCTTATCGAAGGGAAGCGATTCCACCATTGGCGATGTCGTTATGCCGTCTACTTCTCCCTTGGTGTAGCCCACCGCGCCGTAAATTGTTTTGGGCAAGGTAAAGCCATGCTCGGGATCATCAAAAGTAATCACGACCGGGCTGCTTATCCAGGTCGAGTCGACCTTGGGAGGGTCACTGGGATATATGGCTGTTTTTCGCTTAACAGGAAAACTGGAGTCTTTGACGACTTCGGCGTATGGCTTGCCAATACGAACAACCAGAAAATCCATCGGAAAGTGAAAAGACGTCAGGCACACGAACAACATGAAGAACACTGCTGTGCGCGAGCATCGACTGTGCCCCCGGTAGCAGCTTCTCATTTGCGACTTCGGCCATGAGCCATATAGCGCTTGCTCATTCGCTGTAGTAATCCTTTCCTACGCCGACATCGATCAGATACTTAGCTGTCTCCGGATCGCGCTCATTACAGCGCGCGTAGCGTTTGACGTTGAGCGCGAGACTGTACTTATGAGGGATAAAGAGCACTGTCACCTTGACGTGATCAAACAACTCGACCTGAAGCGTCTTTCGACTGGTTTCATCAGCCGTATTCACCCAAGGATTTGTCTCACTGTTCCACTCTACCCATCCGGCGCTTCTAAGCTGGCTCTGGAGTTGATCAAGCACCGCCATGAGTTGGTCGAAGGGCAACGTTTCGAGCATCGGAGAGGTCGTCATATTGGAAACCTTTCCCTCGTCAAATGCGATTGAGGCGAATTTGGTGGCTGGCAACGTAAAGCCGTGCTCCGGGTCATCGAAATGAATGATTACTGGCGTAGAAATCCAGGTAGAGCTGGGATGCGGAGGGTTTCCGGGGTACATCACCGTATGGGCTGCCACGCTAAATGTAGAGTCGGCGACTGTCGCGTCGTAAGTCTTTCCGATATGGACTCGCAGGGTCTCCCTACCCCAATTGGAACACGCGATTCCTGCCCCAACTAAAGCAGCAGCGAGAATTATCACGGAGCGCGTTCTCGACAACTGGATCACTGTACTCCCCCACCCTTAGAAATTTCTGTTATGGACTGTCGCCTGACACGCCGCTATCGCTGGCAAGCCAGCTCCCACAGGTTTTGCGGTGATTTTTTTGAATGGGGTTAAACACGGATTGCGCAGAAGTGTTTATGCACACGCCATGTTACGCGGCGACAGGCTACAAATCCTTGCGCCGTAGCCTACGGCTACGCCAGAATCCGCCGGCTTGTGCGCTTTGGGCTAGCTGCGTAACTTGGTTCCGTCACTGCTCATCAGTGATCGGGTTTAGCAGCTCGATGATTCCACGCGGCACAAGTCTCTATCAGTCAGGTATCCGTTCCTGCACCTGATGGTGGCTGTGCGCAGGGCACCTTCGGGTGCGCCGATTGCGTGGCTCATCGGTCTGCTAACCTGCGTACAGCTGCCACCCTTATCGTTTAGCAGCGAGCTGGTTGCAGCCTCATGTTGAGAGGTAAGAGCCCGTGAAAAAGATAACGCCCGATCCACCCGATACCGATTTCTCCCGCCACGACCCCGACCTCGAAGCGCAAAGACTCAAACAAGCCGCCGACCGCGCCCTCGATTTCTACCTCTGTCCCGGTCTCAAGCAAGACCCCGGCGCCGCGCGCAAGCCCAGCACCATTTTCCTCGTCGATCCGGCTGTGGATAACGAAACGCTGCTGGTGCACGCTTGCGAATCTTTGGCGTCGGCGAGCATCATGGCCAGTGATCTGGCCGGGTTTATTGATGGACCGCAGCGCAATTCACTGCTGGGGATCCAGCAAGTCATCATGTTGGGTGAGCTGGCCGTCAACCGCGTCCTCGACAACCTCGTTCCTCCTGCCTGAACGCAGAAACAAATGTAGGAGT
>Ga0157371_10004418_pt1 | contig 12284 bp, 10 predicted proteins | sample C45metaG_FD_113462 | JGI IMG/M metagenome (GOLD analysis project Ga0157371, IMG submission 113462) | Corn rhizosphere microbial communities from Kellogg Biological Station, Michigan, USA - C4-5 metaG | ecosystem: Host-associated > Plants > Roots > Rhizosphere > Soil | place: USA: Michigan... | reverse complement strand
CGTCACCGTCTGCCGGCCGTCGCGCGTATTTTTGGGGTGCCCGTTGACATATTTGAAGCCGTAAAGCGTACCGTCACTCGTCGGCATCAACTCGATCACCCCTTCCTGCGAATGGGAGGCCACCCGCGGCGTCTTGTCGAAGGACTCCCAGCGCAGAAAATCCTCTTCGATAACGTCCGCAAGCTCGCGAAGAAAAGTGTCGATGCCAACGTTCAGCACCAGCTTCATCATATGATCGACGCTGACGAAAGGAACGATATTCAGTTTCGCAATGGCTGTCATGGCGAGTTCCTCCTCAACCTGCTCGTGTCGGACGGTCGAGAACGCGCTTGCCCATCAGGCTTGCGGTCAAATCCACCATCAGGGTCGCGGTGCGCCCACGTTCATCCAGAAACGGGTTCAACTCCACCAGATCGAGGCTGCTGACGAGACCGCTGTCATGCAGCATCTCCATCACCAGATGCGCCTCACGGAAAGAGGCGCCCCCCGGCACCGTCGTGCCGACAGCTGGCGCAATCGACGGATCGAGGAAATCGACATCGAAGCTGACATGCAGCAGCCCATTGGCCGCCTCGACCTTCGCCAGGAACTCCCGCAGCAGCGCGGCCACGCCATGCTCATCGATCATGCGCATATCATGCACGGTAATGCCGGAATCCTTCAGCGCCACGCGCTCCGCTGGATCGACGCTTCGAATGCCGATCATGCAGACATTGTTCGGATCGACAGGATGCGCGAGCGGCGGGAAGTAACCTGCAAAGCCATGTCTCCCTGTGTAATAGGCGACCGGCGTGCCGTGCAAATTGCCGCTCTTCGTCGTCTCAAGCGTGTGAAAATCAGTGTGGGCATCCAGCCAAAGCACGAAAAGTGGTCGCCCCCGCTCGGCAGCCCGGCGCGACAGCCCGGCAACCGTGCCGGCGGAGAGAGCGTGGTCACCGCCAAGGAAGATCGGCATGGCATTTGCACTCTCGAGATAGGCTGTCTCGATCAAGGCCTCGGTCCAGGCGACCGTTTCGGGAAGGTGATGCACCGCCGCGTTCGGATGCTGGAGATCGCGAAAAGGCGCCGGCGACACGTTACCGAGATCGCTGACATGATGCCCCAACTCTTCAAGCGCTACCTTCAGCCCCGCGACCCGAAGAGCGCTGGGCCCCATCTCGCATCCGAGCTGCCCTGCCCCAATCTGCAGCGGAACACCGATCAACTTGCAGTCCATCATGTCGTCTCCAGTTCCCGATTTTTGATCATGAAACCACACTAAGATGGCAGATTGAATAGTACTGATTGGCAAGTTTCCTGATTATGCTTATCATTCTGATCAATAGTCCTGCCAAAATGGTTTGCCATGGATCAACTTGACGAAAAGCTCATCACGCTTCTGCGCCACAACGGACGACGAAGCATATCGGATCTGGCAATTGAAACCGGCGCCTCCCGCGCTACGATCCGCACGCGCATGGAGAAGCTGGAGCACAACGGCACGATCATCGGCTACACCGTTATCCTGCGCGCCGACGCGGTAGAAAACGCAATACGCGGCATCATGATGATCGAGATCGAAGGCCACGTCACCGACCGCGTCATCCGCGCCCTCGGCGGCATTTCGGAGGTCTCGGAAATCCACTCCACCAACGGCCGCTGGGACCTGATCGTCGAACTGAGCGCCGCAACGCTCACCGAATTCGACGCAGTACTCCGCCGCATCCGCCTCGTCCCCGGCATCACCGGCAGCGAAACCAGCCTGATCCTCTCGACACAGAGATCCACCAAAGCAAGGCTTTGACCTGAACCGAAAAAGGAGCTTTGGAAAAAATGCATTTTTCAGCTTGCATAGCCAACCAAATCATCTATATGACGACCCACCAAACGAAAGCGCCCGGCGCTTCTCGGATTGGGGAATAGTTCAATGGTAGAACAGCGGACTCTGACTCCGTCGATCTTGGTTCGAATCCAGGTTCCCCAGCCAAACATTTTTTTCGTTGAATTTCAGATACTTAACATAGTTTCCGGAATAGCAACCGGAACAGATTTCCTGTGCATATGGCCGGAGCAGACAGAATGTTCTCGGCTTTACTATTCCAGCAGAGCCAATAGTTCGCCTTAAGCTGCATCAAGAGTTATCGATCGTCGTTTCTCAGATCGTTTGATGTCACCCTTAGTTTGCAAATTTGTGGACAGAGAACGCCAAAGGCGTCCTCTGTGTGCCGTTATTTACAGTCAGCTATCAACACTATGAAGAGTTTCGTATGCAGATGGGACATCAGTGCTACCTTCCACGGGTTGCTCGGAAATCTGAGCAATCGAAGTTAAACTGGAATGGTCCAGCCGCAGTCGGCGGATTTATGGCTTCTAGGATCTCGAAGACCTCTGCGATCTCACAATTTATCTGTGAGGGCTCTTTAACTCCATTACTTACCCGGTCGCTTAAGATGTTGACGATGCGATCAGAATCGCCATTCATCCATTCCTTGCACGACCGAAGGAAGCTAGCGCACATTTTTCCTAGTGCTTCCTGTTGAGATGGGTTGAGTTTGAAATTTTCGTCGGTGCTGTCGATGTAGAGAACCCCGCATACTGGCGTTGGTTCTGTATAGCAATTCGCTGACTCCAGAAATGGAACGGCGTCGTTCAGCGCGCGCTGCTTGTCTCGGAAAATATCGGCCGATCCTTCCACGCCTTACCGCTTATCGTTCTCTCATATCCAATTTTGTATATTGCTCTCATGTAAGTCGTATTGAACGGATCGCTGGCGTCGTACGGGACCGGAACGTCAATACTCGCCACATGAAAATTGATACCGACTCGACGGCAATACTCATATGCTGCGTAGAGCGATTGGCGCGTTTGAGACTTTACGAGAATGGAGTAAGCCCGCGTCCCCACTGATATCGTCGAATTCGTCGTCGTAGAAAACTCGGGCATAAGAGCGTTATTAATCAAGAGATACATGTCAGAACCGGCGACCCCTTTTGGCACTGGCAAACTCACGTCTGACAAAAGAGCCTCGGGCACTGTGATAATCTGCGCTGAGGAACCTCCGTCCGAATGCATCTCGACTATCTTTCGTCCATCAACAACTGTCTTGATTTGCACTGCGGGAAACGCCCCTGGAATGCTCGCCGAAGCGATCATAACAGTTCGAAATAGATCAAGCGCATCCGGGCGACCGCTGTCTGCAATTGCACCCATATCCCACAGCACAGCGCGCTGAGTGTCTAGGTTCGTGGTGAGGACGAAGAGATCCCGTCCCTTTCTGTGTTCCGCCGCAATTTGGTTAAGCAGTGCCTGATCGACATATTTCTCAACCATATTTCTCAATGGCTTCTGATAATACAAACTCTCTCCCAGCACGCCCCTGACGATGAACTTCTTATCGATCAACTCGGCGGCAACTCCACTCGTATAAAGGTGCTCCAAAACACCGTCGTATTGAGAGCCCAGAAAAGCGAACGGAGCGATCAATGCGCCTGTACTCACACCTGTGACGATATCGAATCTGGGGCGGTTACCCGTTTCGGTCCATGCCTTGAGGACTCCGACCGAGAAGGCGCCACCCGCCCCTCCGCCGGATATCGCGAGAAATTTGAAGCGGGATTTCGCCGTACGTCTTTGGATTTTATTTGCAATCAGGGTTCCGATATTGGCGTCCAGAGGCACTCGGACATTTTCGAACCCAATCAGTCTAGCTTTGTCTGCGTCGGCCTGTGTATACGGCGCGCGTGCAGAGACGCAACCGCTCACCAACATCATCACCGCTATAACCAACGTTGTCGTGCAAGATCGCATTTGAACCGAGCTCGTGGGATTTGACCGTCGCATCTCATCTCGCTTGAATATTAGCCTGATAATATCGTCATCCGCATGGGCAGTGCCCGACGGACCGACAGGTGGCAGAGGTCTTGCAAAGGTTTCGAAGGGGTCAAACCTGCGACATTGGCAGTCCATCTGGCTGCTCGGCTTTGCCACCTCCGACCCTAGCCTTAAGCCAGATGAGTGCATCGTCCAGAAAGGTGAAGACGACTGGAATGACGAGGAGACTAAGGAAGGTGGAAGTGATCAAGCCGCCTATCACAACGACGCCCATGGGTTGGCGAAAGCTCGAGTCACCCGACACGAGACTGAGTGCTGCCGGCAGCATACCTCCGGCCATTGCTATCGTGGTCATGATAATGGGGCGAGCCCGCTTGTGGCACGCATCGACAAGGGCGTCGTACCGGGACATGCCAGCTCGGCGCGCCTCGATTGCGTATTCCACCAGAAGAATAGAGTTCTTTGAAACGATGCCCATCAGAAGGATAAGACCTATGACAGCAGGCATCGAAAAGCTTGTCCCTATGAGCACCAATGGCAGTAGCGCGCCGCCAAGCGCCAATGGCAAAGCCATAAGTATGGTCACTGGCTGGAGGAAATCGTGAAAAAGAAGCACCAGAACGGCATAGATGCAGAAGATGCCGATCGCCATGGCGGTACCGAAACTGTTGAACAACTCGCTCTGCCGTTTCAGTTCTCCCTGCTCTACGAACTTTACACCTTGCGGCAGATTTTTGTAGCTGGGCAGTTGCGCCGCCTGCGCGGTTACGTCGGACAGGTTCCTGCCATTGAGCTCCACCGTCAACGATACGTTGCGCGAACGATCAAGCCGGTCAATTTGGCTGGGGCTGGAGCCAATCGAGATATCGGCGATCGCACCAAGGGCAACGTTGCTCTCTTTCGCCTCTACGGGGATGAGTGAGATTGCATCAAGTGTCTGGCGGCTGGCATCGTCGAGCATGACACGAATGGCAATCTGCCGTTCCGGCAGATTGAGCTTCGACAGGGCTGTGTCGTAGGCGCCCGCCGTTGCCACTCGTATAGCTTCGGCAATTGCCTTTGACGTAACACCAAGAGACGCAGCTTGCGCGAGATCCGGCTGGATGATGATTTCCGGTGATTGCATGGCAGCAGAAGACGTAACGTTGCCGATGCCAGGAAGCGTTCGCAGATCAGCTTCCAGGCGCGTTGCCGCCTGATCGAGAACAGCGGAGTCATCGCCGGCAAGCGTCAGCGTGAGAGTTGTACCGTTGCCTCCAGAGCCAATTTTTAGACGAACTCCAGGTAATTGCTCCAGTGCTTTTCGTAAGTCATTCTCGATTTGCGACTGCTTTATGTCCCGATCATCGATAGGCGTGAGGTTGACGACAATCGTGGCACTGTTGGTGCTTGACGTCGAGGTACTGTTCATCCCGCCTGTCGAAGCTGTGCCCGTCGCCTGAAACACCGAGGTGACGTGATTGACGCCTTTGATGATCTCAGATGCTTCACGCGCTGCCTTATCGGTCGCCTCGATCGTGGATCCGTACGGAGTCGTAAGGGTAACCTGCGTCTGGCTGTCGTCTGACGCCGGGAAGAAACCGGTCGATAAATGCGATAACAACAGGATTGTGAGCGCCAGAAAACCAGCCGTCCCAAGCACAGGAATCCAACGGCGACGTAGCGCACCCTTCACGAGCCACAGGTAGCTACGCATCAATCGACCATCTTCTTGATGTTTCTTCCCGCTCGCCTTCATCAGATACGCCGCCATCATCGGCGTCACCAATCGCGCGACCAGAAGTGAAGTGAGAACTGCAACCGAGGCCGTGATGCCGAACTGCTTGAAGATAATGCCGGGAATGCCACCCATAAAGGCCGTTGGTAGGAAAACGGCGACCAACGTAAACGTGGTGGCGATAACAGCTAGGCCGATTTCGTCCGCTGCCTCCATCGCCGCCTCGTATGGACTTTTATCCATGTTGAGATGCCGCTCGATATTCTCTATTTCAACGATTGCGTCATCCACGAGAATTCCAACGACAAGCGATATCGCCAGCAACGTGATGGTATTCAACGTATAGCCAAGCAGATACATCACGAGGAAGGTCGGTATGATCGACAGCGGCAAGGCCACAGCCGCGAGAAGCGTCGCGCGCCAGTCGCGCAGAAACAGCCACACGACCAAAACCGCTATGAGAGCGCCCTCATAAACCATATGCATTGAGGACTCGTAGTTTTGCTGGGTCGGCACGATGGTGTTGTAGGCTTCCTCGATAACGACACCTGGATTAGCGGCCGCGAATGTCTTGACCGCGTCACGAACGTTCTGCGTGACTGCCGTATCAGAATAACCTTTTGAACGCTTGATCTGCGCCGCGATAACGGGCTTGCCATTAAGGTAAGCAAGTGAGGTGAGGTCGTTGTGGGTGTCGGTCACCGTGCCAAGCTCGTCCAGTCGGACCCAGCTTCCTGCTGGAAGCGGAATCGGCATCGACCGGAGCTGTTCGACACTCGCTGCCGTTGCTAGGGTACGAACAGACTGGCTCTCACCGTTAATTCTGCCTTTGCCACCCGATAGGTCTGACTGCACCGCCTCGACTTGGCCGTTGACATCATTCGCGGTCAAACCAAGGCCGTCGAGCAGATTGGCGTTGAGCTCTACCCTCACCTCCCTATCAATACCGCCCAGGCGGCCCACCTCACCGACCCCATCTACTGCCATCAACGCGCGTGACAAGTCATTGTCGATGAACCACGACAGTTCCGCCGTGTCCAGTTTATCTGAATGCACAACGTAGGTGACGAGCGGCGCGGAGCTCAGTGACTGTTTTGAAACCGTTGGTGCGTTCATTTCCTCCGGCAGATCGTTCTTTGCCTGGTCGACAGCACTCTTGACCTCGTCCAACGCTTCCTGTGTGTCTTTGCCAACCTGGAAGGCGACGGAGATGCTGACTGAGCCATCGGTGATCGTCGTAGTCACCGAGTCCAGCTTGGTCAGGCCCGTCAGTTTGTCCTCGATCTTGCGAGCCACTTCCGTTTCGAGCTGAGAAGCTGCAGCGCCGTCGAGCGAAGCACTAATATTGATCGTTGGAAGATCCATGTCAGGGAAACTCTGGACGTCGAGACGATTGAACGCCCAAAGACCGCATGCCGTCAAAAGTACGAATAGCAGGACGGGCGGTACCGGATTGCGAATTGACCACGAGGAGAAATTCACTTGCCGTCCTCCTTGATGGCAGTTGCACTACTTTCAGCCACCCGCACTACCGAGCCGTCTGCTAGAAAAGCCCCCCCTGATGCGACGACCTTGTCAGTCTCCTCAACACCAGAAACGATCTCAATACGGTCGTCTTGCCGGCGCCCGATCTCAACGCGTTTCCTCGAAACTGTGGATTTGTCGGCCTCATTGAGAGTGAAAACATAGGAGAAGCCATCCCTGAGTGTCACAGCCGTCGCGGGGACTGTCAGCGCGTCCGTGTGGCCCAAGTCAAAGTAGCCGCTTGCAAGTATGCCAGTCTTGGGGGTCGGCATTCCTGCTTCAGGATGGAGGCTCACATAGACCGTTACGCGGCCGTTATTTGTCGAGGTAGTGGGGGAGACCAACCTCACCTCCCCGCTAACATCGCCGCCAGGGGTTGGAATGACTGCCTTCGTTCCCTGCCTAACATCGGCCAGTCGCTTCACCGGCAATTCGGCCTGCCACTCCACCCTATCTTGTCGTATCAGCTTGAATAGTTCGTCGCCGGTGTTCACGACATTTCCAAGAGAGGCAGAGCGCGCCGATATGACGCCGTCGTCGACGGCATACACTTTCGTGCGGTCCAGTGTCAGTTGCGCGGATGCCAACGCGGCCTTCGCAGAGAGAACGTCGGCTTTTGCCTTGCGCTCGCTGATCAGGTACTCTGTCGTCTGCTGCTTCGATAGCGCGCCTGAACCAGTTAGCCCTCGGGCGCGGTCAGCGTCCGCCACCGCCTGATCAAGGGCCGCTTCCTGCTTTTCGACCGTCGCCTTTTGCTGTTCGAGATCCGCCTGCGCCGTATCAGCGGAAAACTGCACCAGCAGGTCTCCTTTTTTAACCATCGAGCCAACATCAGCTTTTACCTCGATGATTTTAAAGCCGCTGACCTCGGCAGCGATGACCGCTTCGTCCCATGCCGCAAGCCGACCACTGGCGGGCACAGCAACCGGCCAGTTCAAGACCTCAGGGGCAGAGACCGTGACTGTCAAGGCTGCTGCTTGCGCACTGGTCTTTGCGCCCTCCTCGCTGCTGGCAGATTGCGGCATGACAGTTATGGCAAGGAAAACGGCGAGAGAGAAAAAAGCTTTTCTGCGCATTAATGTGTTCCAGTCGTAAGCGTATTTGAGGCGCCAGCCGTAGCCGACCAGCCGCCGCCCAAAGACTTGTAGAGTGCGATCCAGTATCGGCCCGCATCGCGCCTGATTTCGATGAGTGTGATGGCGGCAGACTGCGCGGAGCGACGGGCTTCCTCGCGGTCCAGAATACTTGCCCCGCCAGACTTCCATTTCTCATCAATCGATCGGAAGTAGCTCTGGTAGTTGTCGGCCGCGATTTTGGCGTCGTTAATTCGCTTCAGTGCGGTATTGACGTTGACCAGCGCTGTCTCGACGTCTGAGACGGCCTGCAGAACGCCTGATTTGTAGCTTGCGACAGCGATGTCATAATCGGCAACAGCACTTCGCACTGCTGCCCGTCGCGTTCCCCCATCAAATATCGGAATAGACAAGGCCGGTCCAAACGACCACGGAATTGACCTGCCGGTGACGGTTGCCTCGCTAATTGAAATCGATCCACTCAGGCTGAGGCTTGGGTAAAGATCGGCTTTCGCCGCGCCGACGTCGCTGATTGTCGCCGCCACCTCGGCTTCCAGAGCATTGATGTCTGGTCTTTGCCGTAAAGCCTCTGCCGGAACTGAGGTAATCCTCACGACTGAGGGCTGTGGAATACGCCGCGTTCCTCTATCCAATAGCTTGCGGATCGAAACCTCGTCCGCAGCGGTCAACTGGACCATTGACTTGACAAGAATTTCGCACGCCCCGTGTTGAGACGTCAGGCTGGACGATGATGTCGCCGCACTGGCGCGAGATAGCGCCAAATCAGCGGCGGAAGTAAACCCTGATTCAGCCGATCGTTCTGTCGCGCGAATCGTTTCCTTTTGCGATGCAAGCTCGTCTCGGTAAAGCTGCTCCAGTTGACGGCATGCACGATATTGAACGTAATAGTCGCCGAGTTCAGCCGCGACGGAAACACGCGCGTCGTGCCATGACCAGACCTTCCCTTGCGCGCGCGCTATTGCGGCCTGTGTCTGGTTCTTAGTCTTCCCGAAAAGATCAAGCTCCCAGGAGGCATCCAGTCCGCCGCTTTTGCTGATTCCGGCTCTCGCTCTATTAAGATCGTCGCCCTTATTGCCGCCGCGCGTAACGGAAGCCGACCCATCAAGGGATGGGAAGAGACCAGCACGAGCTGTATCGATGGACGCGCGTGCCTTATCGATGTTCGCAACAGCCTCTTGGATTGTGGGATTTCCACGCTCTGCGATGTCGAGCAATTTTGCGAGAGAAGGATCATTAAAACTGGCCCACCAGTCTACGAGATCCGCGGAGCGGCCCCCGTGCGGCAATGTCTCGTGCCAATAACTAGCTACGACGGGCCTTGAAGGCTTGAGTTCGACGAGTGCTGTGCAGCCGCTGAGCAACACCGGGACAGTGACGATAGCTATAGAAGGAAAAGATACGCGCATATGTGAGGCCGCTCTGGAAGCTGTTGCCTGCACTATAGGGATCGCGATGTTAATGTCGGTCAAGAACGTGTTAAGTTAGGTAAAAGTGCTGTATTTGCGGGCTTCACGTTCTAAAGATCGAAGCATCGACGCGACGGATGCAAGACATGCCAAAGGTGCTTTTAATCGACGATGATATCGAGCTGACAAATCTCCTCTGCGAGTATCTCACCGAAGAAGGCTTCGAGGTTGAGACCACGACCGACGGCAGAACCGGTATCACCGCAGTGACCAGCTCTTCTATCGATCTCGTTGTTCTTGACATCATGATGCCACGGATGAATGGCCTCGATGTATTGAGAAAGATCAGGGGGGCAAGTGAAGTTCCGGTTCTGATGCTCACGGCGCGCGGGGACGACATCGATCGCATTTCAGGCCTAAACCTGGGCGCGGATGATTATGTCGCCAAGCCATGCTCACCCGGCGAGTTGGCGGCTCGAATCCGCGCCATTCTTCGCCGATCAGGTCGAACGGATCGAAATGGATCGCTAGAGGTTTTGAAGACGGGCTCCTTGGTTCTCTTCCCATCGAACCGCAGAGCTGAATGGAATGGCTCGCAGCTTGAATTGACTGGAACAGAGTTCAGCCTGCTCGAAGTGCTTGTGCGTTCTTCCGGACAGCTTGTTTCCAAGCAGGATATTTCGTTAAGGGCCTTTGGGAAACCACTAACGGCGTTCGATCGCCGTATTGACGTCCATATCAGCAGTATCCGCCAGAAGCTCGGTACACGCGAAGACGGCCAGGCGTGGATACAAGCGGTCAGAGGCCGCGGCTACCAGTTGCTGGAAGGCTAATCATGCGCCGCTTGTTCTGGAAATTTTTTACCGTGGTTTGGCTTGCCATGGCAGGATCGATCGCACTGCTGTTTGCAGTTACAAGCCTGTTTGAATCCCCTTTCGAAGAAGAAGTTGCCAACCGCGAACGCAGGCTTGCCCTGGAAACGACTGCTCAGGTCTTACAATCGGAAGGGTTGGACGCGGCAAAAAAACTGGTAGAGGATCTACGGCGGACCGGTCGAGAACTGCCCATTCGCTTCAACCAGAGACCTTCAGCAGCCAACTGTGCCGCGAAAGCGGGACCGAACCTGGCTATGAATGTGATCAGTGACGGCGATTGCTACGAGCTTGAGATCGGTGGCTCGCCTCAAGGATTGATTTCGAGAGCGTGGCCACGAACAGTGCCATGGCTGGCCGCTCTCATGGCAGCCGCGGCGGCTGCGTATTGGCTCGCGCGATACTTCATCACCCCAGTGGAGCAACTGAGATTCGGACTCCGGGCCATCGCAAATGGTCAACTAGACGTCCGAATAGCCCATACAATTGGCAGCAAACGCGACGAAGTTGCCTCTCTCGCACATGACCTCGACGCGACTGCAGCGCGCCTACAAGAACTCCAGGCTGCACAGCAGCAATTGTTTCACGATGTCTCTCACGAAATCAGATCACCATTGTCCAGACTGCAGGCAGCTATAGGCGTATTGCAACAGAATCCATCAAGGCTGTCGGCAATGATCGAGAGGATGGTGAGGGAAGTCGAACGCTTAGACGAACTGGTCGGTGGTATTCTGACGCTTGCACGGCTTTCAGAACGACAGGACCCGCGCTTTGATCGGCAGACCCTGGATGTCGTCGATCTCATAAGGGAGATTGTCGAAGATGCACGTTTTGAGGCCCTGTCGCGCGATGTCACGGTTGAGTATGAAGGTGTCAATACCTTCGTGGCGTCTGTCAACGGCGAACTAATTTACCGGGCGCTGGAGAACGTGATCCGAAACGCGATAGCCCACACAAAGAATAAGACTACTGTTCTCGTCCGCTCAGAAGTACATGGTCAACAAATCCAGCTTTCCATCAAGGATATGGGCCTGGGCGTGCCGGAAGCGGAGTTAGACGCTATTTTCAAACCGTTCTCACAAAGCTCTATCGCCACCGCACGCTCCGGCTTCGGGCTTGGTCTTGCTATCACACGCCGAGCTGCAGAATGGCACGGCGGCAGTGCCACGGCCAGGAATATACCGTCGGGGGGACTATGTGTGGAAGTTACGATCCCGATCAGTAACGGACAGTAAACACCTGGCGAGTGAGCTTACAACTGAGGCCTAACGAGGTCCGTTACAACCTGCAAGCCCTTGAGCGGAATCGAACCGGCGACCGTGTCGTTTGGCCGATGCGTTCGGGCCGAGTTTCCTTTTACGGGCGGCCACTTGCTCTGGACATGCCTGATATGGGGCGGGCAGGAGACCGCTGCTGACGCTGGACTGAAAAGCAGACGCCGCGTCCGTTATCGCCGACGTCTTCTTTTGGCCCGAAACGGTCATTCGCCGTCGTAAAATTGGTCACTAAACTCTGACTGGTGCGAAAAGATTAAGCAACCCGATGAGGATAGCGCGCCTTCAGTTCGGCCTCAGTTCCAAGTTCCCTGATGAAGTCAGTGAAGCTTGGCGCGACATAACCGACATTTCCCCATCCGTAATTTGGGTGCTTGCCAAAAACCTGCTTTCGGACATAGGGCAGATACAATATGTTTCCGAAGCTCTCCGGGCGAAGATCAATCAGCAGCGTGGAGTAGTTGTCGCGTGTGAGCGGAAGCAGTTCGCGCGATATACGCGGCTTCACTCCTTCGAAATCCGGATGTGGATTACAGTAGGCCCTGATAGCACTGATCGTCATTTTTGCCCAAGGCACCAAGGATAGG
>Ga0157371_10004417_pt1 | contig 12286 bp, 11 predicted proteins | sample C45metaG_FD_113462 | JGI IMG/M metagenome (GOLD analysis project Ga0157371, IMG submission 113462) | Corn rhizosphere microbial communities from Kellogg Biological Station, Michigan, USA - C4-5 metaG | ecosystem: Host-associated > Plants > Roots > Rhizosphere > Soil | place: USA: Michigan... | reverse complement strand
GACGGGCGTGAACGTCGCCGGCGCCATCCGCCTGGCGAAGACGCTCGGCCCAGGCAAGACGATCGTGACGATGCTGTGCGATCCCGCCACCCGTTACCAGTCGCGGCTGTTCAACGCCGACTTTCTGCGCTCGAAAAACCTCCCCCTTCCGCCGTGGCTGGAAAATCCGCTGATCATCGAACCGCCGTTCGAGACGGTCTAATTCGCTGGTCTAGGAGGCGAGCGACCCCTCCACCCCTCCTGGATTGCGGTCCTCGCTGGTTTCGGGATCGACTTCCAGCTTGCCTGCGCGAAGCCACCTGAAGACCGGTACGCTCAAGAGCAGACATGCGGCGAGGCTGACGAAAGCGTCCATCATGAACGATCCTGCTACCCCACCCGCCAGCTTGTAGCCGTAGCCATCCAGCATTTGCATGTATGCGTAAGGTACCACTGCCGCTGTATTCAGAAGCGCAAATTGGCTTGAGGCGAGCGGACTGCCCTCCCGGATCGACCGGAAGATAATCGCATTTTGTGAGACCTGGGCGATGCTCTGAGCCGCGTTCTCGCCGACGACGGCCATCAGATAGACCATCGGCGTGTGCGGCAACGCAAGCAGCGACAGCGTGAAGGCCGCGCCGATAATCCCGGTGCCGAGATACATGAATGGCGCCCGAAGGAACTTCAGAAGTACGCGCGCTGCGAGCGAGCCAACGAAGCCGATCACCGTCGCTCCGATCCCGTTGGCAACATCCACGAGCACCTCGGATGCCTTGAAGTCGTGGCCAATTCCCCCAAAAGCATTGGTAAGCGTGAACGCTGCGCAAGGCATGACGAAGAGCAGGAGGAGGCGCAGGACTACCGGTTCTCGTATTAACTGGACGAGATCGCCGGCCAGGTTGCCGAAGCTTTCATGCACCCGACGCCGGTCGTCCCCAGACCTCGGCACAACCGGGACGATCATCAGCGGCGCCAGCGTCGCCGCCGCGATTACCGCAGCGCCGAGCGGCTCCGGAAAATGCGATATAAGCCAGAACTGGGAGATGGCTCCCAGACCAAAACCGAAGCTGTTGCCGATCGTGAACCAGGTGCCGATCGTCTCGTCGCTGCCTTTCGGGAGCACGGCGGCGAGCCATCCACCGATCGCCGCGTTGAACAGCGAGGTAACAAGCGCGTCGGCGGCCAGGACGAGCCCGAGCAGTGCGCTCGAGGGTGGCAATAGAAGCAACAGTAACGTCAGGGCCGAGACGGCGATAGCGAGGCCGATCGACCAGGTACGGCGGCTGACTAGCGTATCCAGCATGGGCGCGACCGCAAATGCGGCCAGTGACACGATCAGAGCTAGTGCGGTGAGATTGGCGATCACCGGCTCGGCGACTCCCTTCGAAGCGAGGAGTTGCGGCACGGTCACAAGCACAGCCGCGTAGGCGAAACCATAGATGGAATTCATGAATCCCATCAGCCAGACCAGCTTCGGCTGCCGCTCCGCTTCTTCTCCCATCGAGTCTCCCCTCGCCGGTCAAATCGCCTCGCCAGGCACTCGTCGCTTCGCGCGCCTGAGAACCACGGTAGGCGCGGTGGAGAAAAGAGCAATGTCAGGAGGGGTTGCGCTCGGGAGCTCGCCTATTGTGAAAGGAAAACGGGGCGGTCCCGGCAATTTCAAAGCATGGGGTAAAGCAACTGGCGCTCACGTTCGATCACTTCACGCCACAGCTGCGCAACCTCCGAATGGGATTCGTAATATTGCCGCCACTCGGCCTGGGCCGCTGCATGCGGCCATGCAGTCATGTGCTCCCGCGCCGCTCCTCGCACCTCCGCGTGCAGCTGCTCAATCACCTCCACTTTGCGAGCAATCGTAGGACTCGGCATCTTCGAAAGGATCGTCAGCACCCTTTGCAGCGCGATTCTGCTATCGTTTGCCGCGCGGGTAATCCGGAGCCGCGTGTGGCTCAGTCGGAGCAGGCTTGAGGGGGGCTCCAGCGCCATCTCGTCCATCACTCGAAGCGCCGCGATCATTTCCTGATGCGCTCTCTTATACTCTGCGGCAAGTGTCGGACTGACCAAGGGAATGGTTCCATCCGCTGATCCTGAAAGCGCGATGTTCGTGGCCATGGACTGAGCTCCCGAAAGTAGCTCATGCTATGCCATGAGCTCGGTTATCGAGAGTTCGACGATTGCTCGGATATGGATTCAATCTCAGGCCGCATCGGGAACGACGGCAATGCCGAAGCCGGTCATTCGCAACGTCTAAGTCTCAAATGACGTGAGAATAGGACAAGGCCCGTCAGTCCCACTTCCGCATTCCGTTGCTAGCCGATTGAGCGCTGCGCGTGCCCGAATAAGTTCGGCGATTTTGCTGTCGAGCGCCGCCACGCGGCCATTTGCCAATTCTCGAGCCCGCGCGCGGTCGTCGGTCGCATCCAGGTCCAGCAACTCTCTAATTTCCGCGAGCGAGAAGCCAGCGGTCTGCGCCTGCCTGATGAAGCGGAGACGCCGCAGGTCCTCACTGCCGTAGCGTCTTATGCCGTTCTCGCGCGTTGGCTCACGCAACAGACCTCTGCGCTGATAGAAGCGGATCGTCTCCACGCCGACCCCGCCAGCGGCCGCAAGCTGGCCGATGGTCAGCGGCCGCGCCTCTTGACTCTGTACCATGGTACAGAACCTATATCGGAACCGACGAGATCACAAGGAGAGTGAAATGTCGGACATGCGCAAGCGTCCAACCGCCCCAAAGACGGCGGTGCTGTACCGGATGGTGAAGTCTGATCACACCTGCCCGTACGGCCTGAAGGCCAAGCATCTGCTGAAGCGCTCCGGGTATCAGGTTGAGGATCATCATCTGACTACGCGGGAGGAAACCGAGGCGTTCAAGGCGAAGCACGATGTGCCGACGACGCCGCAGGTGTTCATCGCAGGCGAGCGCGTCGGCGGTTACGATGATCTGCGCCGTTTCCTGGGCAAGCGCGTCGCCGCCCCCAAGGCAACCACCTACCGCCCGGTCATCGCGCTGTTCGCAATGACTGCCCTGATGGCGATGGCGGCGAGCTATGCAGTGACGGGCAGCGTGCTGACTGTCCGCGCGGCCGAGTGGTTCATCGGCATGTCGATGATCGTCCTTTCGCTGCTCAAGCTCCAGAACGTCGAGACGTTCGCAACGATGTTCCTGAACTACGACCTGCTAGCGAAGCGGTGGGTTCCGTACAGCTATATCTACCCTTTCGCCGAAGGGTTGGCGGGCGTCCTGATGGTCGCCGGTGCGCTGGCCTGGCTATCGGTTCCGATCGCACTTTTCATCGGTACTGTCGGTGCGGTTTCGGTGTTCAAAACGGTCTATGTCGACAAGCGTGAGCTGAAGTGTGCCTGCGTCGGCGGATCGAGCAACGTCCCCTTGGGCTTCGTCTCTTTGACCGAGAACCTGATGATGATCGGGATGGCGATCTGGATGGCTCTGGCGGCGCTCGGAATCATCAGCGGAGGAACTCATAGCATGACTAAGCCCCCCCACAGCATTCAAGCCTCAGCCGCGACTTCACCGGACACGCCTTCGACGGCGGCTTACAAGGCCGCGCATCACGCAATGATGGTAGGCATGGATCAGCCGTACTCCGGCGATGCCGACGCCGACTTCATGCGCGGCATGGTCCCACATCACGAAGGAGCAACAGCGATGGCTCGGGTCGAGCTGCGTTATGGCAAGGATCCCGAGGTCCGTCAGATGGCGTCGAATGTCATGGGCGCGCAGGAGCGCGAGACCGCGCAGATGAAGGTCTGGCTGGCGCGGCATCCCCACTCTTCCAATCGGAATTAGATTTGATCAGCGGCCAAATTCCGGCAACGGGTCGAAAGAGCCACTCGCAGCCAAGCTTCCTGTCCTACAGGCGCAGGGCTGTGCAATGACTTGCGAGTGATCGGCTGCTCTCCTCACGATTCCGCTTGCTGTGCCACTTTCGCCCGGGCCGCCCGTACGCGTACGCGTAGACTCGTGAACTTTGTGAACTTTCGCGCTTCGGCGCGGCGTCAGATGATGAGTAAAAAATTCGCGCCCGACTCCCCGATTCCGACGCGAAGGAACGAATCCGAGCCCCATGAGGCCGCCGGCGAGCAGGAAATTCCAACCTTTCGCCGAAAAATGGAAATCGCCTCCCGTGCGGTTCGCGATTCGAATTGTTACCTACCCGCCAGCAGGACAACCCCCAGGAGACTCACCATGACAGACCTTCGAATTGGCAGCATCGCGCCCGATTTTACTGCGGAAACCACGCAGGGGACGATCCACTTCCACGACTGGATCGGCGACAGCTACGCCATTCTCTTCTCGCACCCGAAGGATTTCACCCCGGTGTGCACGACCGAGCTCGGATACATGGCCAAGATCAAGCCTGAGTTCGACAAGCGCAACACGAAGATCATCGCTCTCTCGGTCGATCCGGTCGATAGTCACGGCCGCTGGCTGGACGACATCAAGGATGTCGGGGGCGCCGAGGTGAATTACCCGATCATCGCCGACACAGATCTCAACGTCTCAAAGCTCTACAACATGCTGCCCGCCGAGGAGCAGGGTACTCACGAGGGCCGCACCTCCGCCCACAATCAGACCGTTCGCACCGTTTTCATCATCGGGTCGGACAAGAAGATCAAGGCGATGCTGATCTACCCCATGAATTCGGGCCGCAATTTCGACGAGGTGCTGCGCCTTCTGGAGTCGGTCCAGCTGACGGATCGCCACACGCTGGCCACTCCGGTCAACTGGAAGAACGGCGAGGCCTGCATCATCCCGCCGTCGGTCTCCAACGAAGCGGCAGCCGAGAAATATCCGGAAGGCTGGGAGACTGTGAAGCCCTATCTCCGCCGGGTGAAGCAGCCAGCCTAGCCTAAGAGGCCGGAGTAAGCTTTAGAAGCTTCGCGTCGGAGCCGTCTTCCAGAATGTAGACGGCTCCGTCCGGCCCTTGGGCGATGCCGCGGAGCCGCTGGCCGAAGTCCCACCGGTCCGCCTTTGCGGCACTGTCGCCGCGGATTCGGACATGGACCAACGCCTGTCCGTTCAAGCCCGGGATCAACGCATCGCCCTTCCACTGCGGGAATAGGCTGCCGGTGTAGATCAGCAGCCCGCCGGGCGTAATCGTCGGGGTCCAGGAGAGTTTCGGCGGCACCATTTCCGGATGCGTCGAGGACCGCGGAATCGCGACGCCGTTGTAATTGTCGCCTTCGGAGACCACCGGCCAGCCGTAATTCCTTCCCGGTTCGATGAGGTTGAACTCGTCGCCGCCTTTCGGCCCCGCCTCCGCCTCCCACAAACGCCCGTCCGGAGCGAAGGCGAGCCCGTAGGGGTTGCGGTGGCCGAGGGTCCAGGTTTCGGCCGGCGTGAGGTTCGGTCCCGGCCAATGGAATGCGCTGCCGGCGGCGTGTTTCGCTGCTTCGGTATCTTCGGGCGGGCTGATGACCGTGACCGTCGCCGCGCCGGTCTTTCCGGCCCAGGGGTTGCCGGGAGCCGGCTTGCCCTCGAGCGTCAGATGCAGGATCTTGCCCAACGGGGAGTTCGGATCCTGTGCAGGCGTGAAGCGCTGCCGCTCGCCGGAGCTCAGGAACAGCGACTTGCCGTCCGGAGCGAAGGCGATCCGGGCTCCGAACTGGCCGCCTTCCCCCCCTTCCGGATCGCGCCAGATCACCTGCAGGTTCTGCAGCCGGCCGCCGCCACCCTGTTGGATGAACTGTGCGCGCGCCAGCGCCAGTCCGCTGCCGCCGTTCGCAGATGGCTCGGCATAAGTGAGATAGACCAAGCGGTCGCTTCCGAAATGCGGCGAAACCGCGACGTCGAGCAGCCCGCCCTGACCTGAATCCACAACCCGCGGCACCCCCGCGACGGGCTGGCTCTGACCGTTCGCGACATCAACCAGCCAGACCTGTCCCGCTTTCTCCGTCACCAGTGCGTCGCTCGATCCCGGCAGAAATGCCATCGCCCACGGCGAATCGAACGTGGCGATCTTCGTCGTTCGAAACGGCTGCGACACACCGGGCGAAGCTGGATCGGGATTGTTCTTCGCCGGTGCAGGACCGCAAGCGGAGACGCCCAGCAGCAAAGCGATCGAAAGCGACCGCACGCTGGCCGAAACACCACCTCGAAAATGAACCAAATCCCTGCTCTCTCGCTCTAACTCGCGATGATCCATCCCTGCAGCCTTCTTTCTCTCGCTACCGCCGTTCCGCCACAAAGGGTCAGTCAGGCCGAAGCGAAGGAACGCGCTCGCCGCGCATTCGGTGGCAACAAAGCGCTGTTCGACCGGCTGACTGGCGTTTTCGACAATGCGGGGATCGCCACCCGGCACATCGTCGCCGAGCCGCAATGGTATGAGGAGCACCACGGCTGGGCCGACCGCAACGCAGTCTATCTCGAAGCAACCGAAAAGCTGTTCGAGGAGGCTGCGGCCAATGCCATCGAGCGCGCCGGCCTCTCGCCTGACGAGATCGACGGTGTCGTCACCGTCTCCACGACGGGCATTGCTACTCCAAGCCTCGAGGCTCGAGTTGGGCCGCGACTTGGGCTGAGAAGCGATGTTCGCCGGGTTCCTGTGTTCGGCCTCGGCTGCGCCGGCGGGATCAGCGGGTTAGCGACGGCTTCTCGATTGGCTAGTGCCGAGCCAGGCACAAACTGGCTGTTCGTGACCGTTGAAACTTGCTCGATTTCGATCCGGCTGGACAGCGACGACCCGGCGGCGGTCGTCGCAACTGCTCTGTTCGGCGACGGCGCGGCGGCGGCGGTTGTGCGCAGCGGCGCCCACTGCCTCGCGAAGATCACCGGTGCAGCCGAGAAGCTCTGGCCAGGAACGCAGCGGATCATGGGATGGGATGTGGAGGACCCAGGACTCGCGGTGGTCTTTGACCGGGCGATCCCGCCGTTCATCGAGGAGAATCTCTCCGGCGCGGCGGATCAAATGCTGGCATCGATGGGCCGGAGCCGGGACGACATTGATCGCTTCTGCTGCCATCCCGGCGGAGTCAAAGTGCTCGACGCCATCGAGACCGCGCTCGACCTTCCGCAGGGCGAGTTGAACCTGGAACGCGAAGTTCTCCACGATTATGGCAACATGAGCGCGCCGACGGTCCTCTTCGTCCTTGAACGGTTGATCGACCGCGGCATGCCCGATCAAGTCATGATGATGGCGTTCGGCCCTGGCTTCACCTGCTCAAGTCTGCTTCTCGAAGCGGCATGAACCCGTACGCGATTGCGATCCTCGCCTACGTCACGCTGGAACGGCTGTTCGAACTTTGGCTCGCACGTCGCAACACCTCGAGGCTGATGGCCCAGGGCGCACGCGAATATGGCGCAAGCCACTATCCCTTGATCGTTGCATTACATGTTCTCTGGCTGCTGACCCTCTGGGCAGTTGCGCCGTGGCGCGGAATGGATCGTTTCTGGCTGGCCCGCTATGGCCTCCTGCAGATCGCCCGCGCCTGGGTGCTGGCAACCCTGGGTCCGCGCTGGACCACGCGGATCGTCATCCTGCCCGGCGCGCCGCTGGTGGAGAAGGGACCGTACCGCTTCCTCAACCACCCGAATTATTGGGTGGTGGTGGGTGAGATCGCAGTGCTTCCGCTGGTTTTCGGACTGGTGTGGGTCGCGCTCGCGTTCTCGATTGTCAACGCGGCCGTGCTTTGGGTCCGGATTCGCGAGGAGAATCGCGCACTAGGCCGGTAGCGGCACAACCTGCTGCGGCGGCCGAGCATTTGTTGCCCAGCGGCTCGGGCGAGATCCCATGTGCAGAACCAATTTCCCGCCATGCACGATCTCGTCATGGGTCAGCCACGCGCGCTGGAGCGGTTTCCCATCCAGCTCCGCCGATCGGACGTAGAGATTGGCTGTCGACGTCCCGACCGCTTCGACCGTGAAGGCCCTCCCGCCCTCCAGACGGATTATGCTCCGGCTGAACACCGGCGAGCCGATGTAATAGAAGGGTTGTCCAGCGTTCGGGAAAAGGCCGATCGCGGCCCACACATACCAGGCCGAGAGCGTTCCGGCGTCGTCATTACCTGGCAGCCCCGCCCTCCCCGTCTTATACTCCTTCGCCAAGATCGCTCGCACCCGCTCGTCCGTGCGGTCCGGCCGCCCGGCATGAATGTAGAGATAAGGTGCCAGGATGTCGGGCTCGTTGCCGTGATTGTACTGCCCGGTGTCGAAGAGGTGGTCGAGCCAGGCGACGAACTGCGGCTTCCCACCGAGGCGCTGCATTAGCCCGCCGACATCTTGCGGGACGAACGTGGAATATTGATTGGACGAGCCCTCGTAGAAGGGCGCATCCCACCATTCGCTGGTGGCGTCGGGATATTCCCGGGCGCAGTCGAAATTCTCAAGCCACCGGCCATCGGCATAGCGCGGATGAATGCAGCCGAGCTTCGAATCCCACAGGTTCGCCCAGTCCAGCGACCGCTTCGCGAAGCGCTGTGCGATATCCTCGCGTCCAAGCTTCGCCGCAGCCGACGCGATGGCGTAATCGTTATAGGCATATTCGAGCGTTCGCGACGCGGACCGGTTCTGCGACAGGGACATGTAGCCGAGTGACAGATAATCCTTGAGCTCGCGCCCGTGGTTGAGCGGGTCGTCCGACTCCACGTCCCCGTCTTTCCGAATCGCATCTAGCGCCAGTTTCTCGTCGAAACCGCCAAGCCCCTTCACGATGGCGTCGGCGACAACGACGTCGCCGTTGCTTCCGCCCTGACTCGGACCGGTTGCCCCGGCGATCCGCGCGTCTGGCAACCACCCATCGTGGGCATAAGTGTCGAGCAGAGAGCGGACAATGTCGCGCTCGCGCTTCGGCTCGATCAGGGTCAGAAGCGGGTTCTGAGTCCGGAACGTGTCCCAGATAGTGTAGAAATCCTCGTAGTGCGGTTCGGCCGAGCGCCACCACACATTCTCGCCAGTCAGGTCGTGGGGCATCAGCTCGGCACGATAGAGGGCCGAATAGAAGATCCGCCTCTGGGCATCGGTTCCGCCTTCAACCTTGATCTTCCCGAGCGCCTCCGCCCACTTCGCCTGCGCCGCCGATCGCGCCTGGTCGAACGACCAGCCCGGCAGCTCTTCCTCCAGGTTTCGCCGCGCCTGGTCGACGCTGACAAAGGAGATGCCGAGCTTCATCTGGATCGTCGCATTCTGGCGCGTGTCGAAGGTCGCGTAGGTACCGAAGCGGTTGTCGAGGCTCTTCGTCGTGTCGCCGCCTTCCGACGAGCCCGTGCCCGCAATTCGCGTGAATCTGCCGCGGGCCGACTGCCATCGCCCCACTTCGAGTGCGGGCCGGTCGAACTCGGCGAAGAAATGCAGCGTGTACTTGGCCTGTTTTCCCCAGCCGCCCTCGAACGTCATGGATCCGGCGATATGACGGGAGTCAATCGCCGTCACCGTGCCGCCGTCGCTGCGCGGTCCACCGCCGCCCAGGGGGATTGTGGCGCTGGCATCCAGAATGATCCGCGCCTCGCGAGTCGCTGGGAAGGTGTAGCGATGAAACCCGGCAAGGCGGCTGGCAGTGAGCTCGACCCTGATCTGCTTTCCGGCGTGGCCGATGGTGACGGCGTAATAGCCGGGGCTCGCCTGCTCGGCCAAACGTGGGAAGGCGAGATTGCCCCAGGCGTCATCGCCGACCGCAGGAGTCACCCGGAAATTGCCGTACTTCGACGCACCGCCGGTGCCGCTGACGTGCGTATGGCTGAAGCCGATGATCAGCCCGCGGGAATCGTAGCCGCTGGTGTCTCCGTGGGTCGTATCCGGGCTAAGCTCGACGAAACCGAATGGGACTGCGACGCCGGGAACCGTGTTGCCGCCGTTGTCGACGCCGAAGAATGGATCGGCGACCTCGACTGGCGCGGGAGCCTGCGCGGAGAGCAGCAGGGCGAGAGCGGGGAGGAAAATACGCTGGATTCTCAAAGCCGCTGCAGAAACGCCGCTGACGCTCCTCATGTCAACGCTTTGCCTTGCGTGCGTGGCTTCACAGGCCTATATCGCGCTCGTCTCCTCGACATCGTAATTGATGCTGAGGCTGGTCTCCCGCGGAGGCCGGTCCCACAGACGTTTGGATTGAAGGGCGCTAATGGCCGATATCGGCGAACTGACACGGTTGATCGAGCCCGAGGTAAAAAGCCTCGGTTATGAACTCGTGCGAGTCGCGATGGTCGGCGGGACGTCCGATCCGACGTTGCAGATCATGGCCGAACGGCCGGACACGCGGCAGCTCGACCTTGGCGATTGCGAGACGATTTCGCGCAAGCTGTCGGATTTCCTCGATGGTCTCGAAGCCAAAGGGGCCGATCCGATCGAAGGATCGTACCGGCTGGAAGTCAGCTCACCGGGGATCGATCGCCCGCTGACCCGTCTCAAGGATTATGAAGACTGGTGCGGCCATGAAGCACGCGTCACGCTCGTGGAGCCGATGGGCGGCCGCAAGCAATTCTCCGGCACCATCCGCGGCACGGGCGGCGGCGGTGTCGTCCACATTCTCGGCAAAGACGGCAAGGATTATTCCGTCCCATTTACCTCCATCGCGTCGGCCAAGCTTCTGCTGACCGACGATCTCATCAACGCAACCAACCCGCTCAGCACCGAAGGGGCGGACCTCATTAAAACGGAAGGCTAGAGAACATGGCGACCGCAGCACCTGCAGCCGCATCCGCGAACAAGGCCGAATTGCTGGCGATCGCCGATGCGGTCGCTCGCGAAAAGCTGATCGACAAGGGCATCGTCATCGAGGCGATGGAGGACGCGATCCAGCGCGCCGCCCGTGCCCGCTATGGCGCCGAGAACGACATTCGCGCCAAGCTCGATCCGAATAGTGGCGATCTTCGCTTGTGGCGTGTCCTCGAAGTCGTCGAGGAAGTGGACGATCACTTCAAGCAGATCGACCTCAAGGGTGCCCAGAAGCTCCAGAAGGGCGCATCGATCGGCGACTTCATCGTCGATCCGCTGCCGCCGATCGAATTCGGCCGCATCGCCGCCCAGGCGGCCAAGCAGGTGATCTTCCAGAAGGTCCGTGATGCCGAGCGCGAGCGGCAGTATGAGGAGTTCAAGGACCGCGCCGGCGAGATCATCACCGGCGTCGTCAAGCGGGTCGAATTCGGCCACGTCGTCGTCGATCTCGGCCGCGCCGAGGGGGTCATTCGCCGCGACCAGCAGATCCCGCGCGAGATGGTCCGAGTCGGCGACCGGATCCGTTCGCTGATCCTGCGCGTCGCCCGCGAAGCGCGCGGTCCGCAGATCTTCCTGTCGCGCGCTCACCCAGACTTCATGAAGAAGCTGTTCGCCCAGGAAGTGCCGGAGATTTACGACGGGATCATCGAGATCAAGGCGGCGGCCCGCGATCCGGGAAGCCGAGCCAAGATTGGCGTGATCAGCCGCGACAGCTCGATCGACCCGGTCGGCGCCTGCGTCGGAATGAAGGGCAGCCGTGTCCAGGCCGTCGTACAGGAACTTCAGGGCGAGAAGATCGACATTATCCCGTGGTCGGAGGATCTCGCGACCTTCGTCGTCAACGGTCTCCAGCCGGCGACCGTCAGCCGCGTTGTCATCGACGAGGAAGAGAGCCGGATCGAAGTCGTCGTTCCGGACGATCAGCTCAGCCTCGCCATCGGACGGCGTGGTCAAAACGTGCGGCTAGCAAGCCAACTGACTAGCTCGCAGATCGACATCCTCACGGAGGCGGACGCGAGCGAGAAGCGCCAGCGCGAGTTCATTGAACGCTCCGAGATGTTCCAGACCGAGCTCGACGTCGATGAGACGCTCGCACAGCTGCTTGTGGCGGAAGGATTCACAACGCTCGAGGAGGTGGCTTACGTTCCGGCCGAGGAAATCAGCTCGATCGAAGGCCTCGACGAGGAAATCGCCGAGGAGCTTCAGAGCCGCGCCACCGAGGCGCTCGAGCGCCGCGAAGCCGCTGCCCGCGAAGAGCGGCGCAAGCTTGGTGTGGACGATGCGCTCGCCGAGATGCCGCACCTGACCGAGCAGATGCTGGTCACACTTGGCAAGGCGGGCATCAAGACTCTCGACGATCTTGCCGACCTCGCTACCGACGAGCTGGTGCAGAAGAAGCGCGCCGAGCAGCGCCGCCAACGCGAGCCGAGCAACCGCCCAGAGGACAAGGGCGGTATCCTCGCCGAATATGGCCTCAGCGAGGAGCAGGGGAACGAGATCATCATGGCCGCCCGCGCACACTGGTTCGAGGACGAGCCGAAAACCGAGGAGGCCGCCGATGCGGAATCCTCACAATGATCCTGTAGCGATCGGTAATAAGTCCGTTCGTCCCGAGCGTAGTCGAGGGACGCAGCGGAGACG
>Ga0157371_10004414_pt1 | contig 12291 bp, 10 predicted proteins | sample C45metaG_FD_113462 | JGI IMG/M metagenome (GOLD analysis project Ga0157371, IMG submission 113462) | Corn rhizosphere microbial communities from Kellogg Biological Station, Michigan, USA - C4-5 metaG | ecosystem: Host-associated > Plants > Roots > Rhizosphere > Soil | place: USA: Michigan... | reverse complement strand
TATATGTAGTGCCCGCGATGTATGCATTTCTTTCACGTAAAAAACAACCATTGGATGAGGCTCTTCTATAAATTCTTTTTTGTTTTATTGTTCGCTTCCTTCCTGCATCTTTCATTACAAGCACAAGACACTTTGATGACTGCCCAGGAAGCTGTAAAAACCGCCATTGAAAACAACTACGGAGTTATCATAAGTAAAAATGAAATTGAAATTGGTTCAATCAATAACAGTTGGGCAAATACCGGTGTTATACCGGTCGTGAGCGCCACTGCTTCAAAACAAGTGGGTGTAAATAATCTTCACCAAAGGCTAAGTAACGGTATCACCACCACGAAAAACGGCAACAGGACTCAAAATCTTAACGCAGGCATCGCTGTAAACTGGCAGATTTTTGACGGATTGAAAATGTTTGCTACAAAAAAAAAATTGGAAGAACTGGAAAGAAGAGGTGAATATAGTTTCAGAAAAAATCTGAACGAAACGGTTTACAATGTGATAAGTTCTTACTATAATATCGTTACTCTTAATGAGCAAAAAAAAGCTACCCTGGAGCAGATCAGCTTATACAGTGACCGTTACAATCTCGCCCAGCGGCGCCTTGAAATCGGTACCGGTGCAAAGTATGAAGTGCTGCAGGCGGAAGTTGATTTAAATGAACAACGTTCAAATTTATTGGCACTACAAAACTCGATTGCCATCGCCAAATCATCTTTGCAAAGTCTTTTGGGAAAAAAACCAGACACTTCTTTTTCTATAGTTGACACCATCACAGTGATGCCCTTGCCTTCATATGTTGATATACAAAATAAGATCAATCAACAAAATCCTGATGTGCTTTTGGCTAACAGTCAGCTGTATATTTTAAACCAGGAAAAGAAAGAAATAAATGCTGAAAGGCTTCCAAGTGTTGAATTAAACGGGTATTACAATTTTGCAAGAAACAGTAATGGCGCCGGTTTCAATCTACTTAACCAAACCTACGGGCCCTCAGGATCTGTAGGAATTTCCATTCCTATATTCCATGGAGTTGTCGTAAAAAAACAATTGCAGATCAGCGACATCCAAATAAAGGATCAGCAAATAACAATAGCGCAGACAAAAAATAACCTGGAAACACAATTGAAGAATGCGTACATCAATTACAACAATGCGTTGAAAGCAATTGAGCTGGAACGAAACAACCTCGTGCTGGCAAAAGAAAATATATTGATAGCAACGGAACGTTACAAACGATTGAACATTACTTCGGTTGAGCTGCGCCAAATTCAGATCAGCTATAACGATGCGAGAAACCGCTTGTATAACGACTTGTACCAGGCAAAAATAGCTGAAGCTACTGTTGGCTTGTTGTCAGGCGATATTGCCAATCTGTAAGCTTGCCTTATCTTTATTGCCAAACTAAAAAAATGGCAAAAACAAATCAGCCGCTTGTAGGAATTATCATGGGCAGTGATAGTGATCTAAAAGTTATGCAAGCCGCCGCAGATATTCTAAAACATTTTCACGTTCCTTACGAAATAACAATAGTTTCTGCTCATCGTACGCCGTTAAGAATGGTTGAGTATGCTTCATCTGCAATCGATCGCGGATTAAAAATAATTATTGCGGGCGCCGGAGGCGCGGCACACTTGCCAGGGATGATTGCTTCACTCACTACAATACCGGTTATAGGCGTTCCGGTTAAATCTTCCAATTCTATTGATGGATGGGATTCACTGCTTTCCATTTTACAAATGCCAAACGGAGTGCCCGTGGCGACCGTAGCACTTAACGCTTCAAAAAACGCGGGAATACTCGCAGCAGAAATTTTAGGAATTTCCGATAAACACCTTTCAAAAAAATTAGCAGATTTTAAAAAAGAAATGAAAGAAGAAGTGGAGAAGAAAGCGGAAAATCTTCCAAAGTGATCTACAGTAAACACACTTTTTCTGATGATTACTATTTTATCTTTTGATATTCAGCAAAAGCGTGGATAATACAAAACTCCTGTTCAAGGGTTAATGAAGCATCATATAGTATTTTGAAAAAATCGTTTCCCCAGCGCGAATAAAAGAGCATAAAATTTTCTGTGCGCTCCTGCAATCCATCGCCGGGAAACAAAAGAGAAAAAAGCGAATCCAATTGATTTTTCTGATCTGAAAATTTTCTTTTTTCCGCGCGAAGCATTTTCTTTTCCAATTCAGAAAGCTTTTTCATTTGTTTTGCTTCGAGCGCTTCGGTATGCGGCTTAAGTGTAGGATCAATAGTACTTACAATAGATTTTATTTCAGAGTAAATGGAATCGAATTGCTTTTTTTGATCCCCTAAATTTAAAACAGAGCTGCTTTCTCTTTTTACTAATTTATCCATTAAATTTTGCTTGCCCTGAAACAACTCAATGACGTGAAGGTTCAATTTCTGCAACAACCTGTCAGCTCTTTCATCTGCAATTAAAAAAGAATTCCTGACGAGCAGGACAGGGAACGGAACCTGATAGTGATTAAACAAGTCTCTTAACTGCAACCAATAAGCCAGTTCTCCTCCCCCTCCGATCCATGCAACATCTGGCAGAATTATTTCCTGCAACAAGCCGCGCAAAATAACATTTGGACTGAAACGTTCCGGATATTCAATCAATTGCTTTTTAATTTCCTCTTTTGTTAAAACAATATCTGTATCATGAATTACAAAATGATCCTTAACAGGAACAATTCTGCTTCTCAAATTATCTTTTAAATAAAAAAGGTTGATCTCGCGGGGATAAGCTTGTGCTTTGTAATTTTCTGATAATTTTTGGGATGACCGATTTACAATTTCAGAAGAAGTATGATTAAAAATATCCTCTTCAAAAATACCAGTCATTTCTTTTTTAAAAGCCGCGTTATCAGGCAAAAGAACCAGCAATCCGAATTGCTTAAAAAGATGGTGAACAAACAAAAAAGTGGAATTTTCTATCGTTGAGCTTTTCGTGAAACATTGTTTCAAAAGGTCGATTAGAGTCTTGCCATATTTTTCAACCGATAACCTTCCCGAAATTTTATCAATTAATTTGAGCAAAGCATCATCCACCTTCATTCTGCCAACAGCTCCCGTTTGTTGAGTTTGCCATGTATATTTTTCGCCATCAATTACAATGTGATTTAGTTCTTCCAGGTCAGCATCTTCACTTCCCATATAAAAAACCGGAACAAAATTATATTCCGGCAACTCACTCTTTAATGAATCTGCAAGCTTTATCGTATGCAAGATTTTGTAAATAAAATAAAGATGACCCGTAAAGATATTAGGTTGATGAGCAGTGCAAATAGTAAAGGTATTTTCGTTTAGAAGAGTCTCCACATTCGCTTTTACGCTTGGACAATCTTCAAGATGCTGATATTGCTTAGTAAACTCATCGACTAACAATTTTCTATTGGTACTAAATTTTTTTCTCGCTTTGATCGTTGATTTTATTCCGTCGATATTAACCGGATTTGAATAAAAGTTTTTTAAAGCGTCATCGCGATGAATATAATCCAATACGATCTTTGTAAACTTACCTGTTTGCCAATAAGGCAAATATTGAAATTGAAATTTCGTATTCAAATGAATTTTTTAGGTGCAAAGATAGAGGTAAAAGAGAAAGTATATTTTTATAATACAACCACAATAGTTCATTTTTCTTTCAAAATTTCAATACATTTTTTTAAACTTTCTTTCCATGAAGGGATATCTGTCTGAAGCCATTCTTTAACCTTGGAAGTATCCAGTACTGAAAAATGAGGACGTTCTGCTGCCGTCTTATACGATGAAGATGGAATAGGATTTATTTTACAACCGCTTTTGATCTGATATTTTATTTGTTCAGCGAAATCATACCATGTAGTAATACCGCCGTTTGAATAATTTACAACACCATAGAAAGATTTTCCTTTTTGCGTCTGGCTGATAAAGTTTATAATAACATCCGCAAGATCTGCTGCATAAGTAGGACAGCCAAACTGATCATTGATGACATTGATCTCATCTTTTTCAGCAAGCAAACGAATTATTGTTTTTACGAAGTTATTTCCAAAAGACGAATAAACCCATGAAGTACGTATGATAAGTGTCGATGAATTATTTTGCAAAGCAAGTTGTTCACCCTTTAGCTTTGAAGCGGCATAAACATTGACAGGTCCAACAGCTGAATTTTCTTTTAAAGGAAGCCGTGAACTGCCATCGTATACATAATCGGTGGAAATATGAATTAGCTTTGTTGCATATTCGGCACAAATTTTTGCCAACTCTCCTACAGCATAAGCATTGATTTCAAACGATTGATCCTTTTCGGATTCTGCTTTGTCAACCGCTGTATATGCTGCACAATTAATACAATAGTCAATATGATTTTTTTGAAAAAAAGATCTTACTTGATCTGTGTTTTCAATAGAAAGCTCACTACGCGAGGTAAAAAAAAACTGATATTCGGGATGATTTTTTGAGAGGATTCTCAATTCACTTCCCAATTGGCCGTTTGAACCTGTCACTAATATTGTCGCGGTAAGATTTTGGGAAGCCATTGAATTTTTAAGCTTTAAAAACAAAATTATGAGTACAATCCTTTAACAAAGGCAATTGGCTGTCTTTTTCAGAAACAACGATTTTATCAGCCGGCAGTTGCCAGTCAATATGCAAAGAAGAATCATTCCAGGAAATACCACCTTCATTTTCTTTGTGATAAAAGTCATCGCATTTATAATAAACTTCTGCAGTTTCACTTATCACGGAATAGCCGTGAGCAAATCCTTTAGGCACCAGAAGTTGCTTTTTATTTTCAGCAGTAAGTAAAATCGTGTATGCTTTACCGTAAGTGGGAGAATATTTACGAATATCAACAACGGCATCAATAATTTCTCCGGATAAAACACGGAGAAGTTTTGTTTGTGCATGAGGTTCAAGTTGGTAATGCAAACCCCTGACGACACCGTATGAGGAGCGTGCCTGGTTATCCTGAACAAAATCAATATGAATGCCCTGATCAGAAAAAGTTTTCTGACTGTAGCTTTCAAAAAAATAACCACGGTTATCTTGAAAAACTTTTGGTTCAAAAACCAATAAACCTGGAAATTCGGTTTTAATAAAGGGCATCAAGGATATTTTAAAGCTTTACTTCGAATCATTTTTGCGAATATAAATCTTTAAAGTATTCAATAGTTTTAATTAATCCTGATTCGAATTTGGTAGTGGGTTGGTAGCCTAATAAATTTTTAGCCAATGAAATATCAGCAAGAGAATTCCTTATGTCACCTTCACGGGTTTCACGATGAATTGCTTTTACATCTGAATGCAGGTAATCCCTGATGTAACTATATAAAAAGTTAACGGAATAATTTTCACCCACTGCTACATTATAAACTTTGTTTTTTGCTTCTTCATTATCGGTAAGCATTCCTTTAATATTTACCTGCACGGCATTTTCTACGAAAGTAAAATCTCTTGTTTGCTCTCCGTCGCCATTGATGAATGCAGAAGAATTCTTCATGATTGCTTTAACAAACAAAGGAATGACTGCAGCATAAGGACCGTCCGGATCTTGCCGGGGACCAAAAATATTAAAATAACGAAAGCCCAAAACCGGTATTCCATAAGCTTTTCCAAAGACAGCCGCATATAGCTCATCTGCTCTTTTGCTTACTGCATAAGGAGACAGACAATTACCGATGCGTTCTTCCTTCTTTGGCAACGTTGGTTCATCGCCATAAACGGAAGAAGAAGAAGCATATACAAATTGCTTTACTTTATTTTCAACTGCGGCTTTCAAAATGTTTACAAAGCCGCCTACATTTACATCATTGGTGCTCGAAGGATCTTTTATAGAACGAGGAACCGAACCTAACGCAGCCTGATGACTTACATAATCAATTCCTTCACATGCTTTTTTGCAACTTTCAAAATCCCGGATGTCTCCTTCTATGAATTCGAAATTATTGTAGGATCTTAAAATATCAAGGTTTGACTGAAAACCATTTGAAAAATTATCAATAACTCTGACCTTTCCTGCATCATTTTTCAATAAATATTCTGCAATATGGCTTCCAATAAAACCGGCACCGCCGCTAACTAAAAAAGAAAGATTTTTTAAATCTTTGTTGTGAAATTTATTGTCCAATTTTTTGAAGTATTTTAAAGGCTCCAATAAGCCCGGCTTGAAATTTTCCCACCAAAGACACCTTTGATATCTGCAATGATAGCATTAGGTTTTGTAATCTCTGCAAAAGAAGAGTCATCCATATCTAAATAAGATTTGTGTGGCACAGAAACGATTACAGCTTCATAATCATTAGTGAGTTCAGGTGTTAGCTCAAAACCGTATTCATGCTTTAATTGATCACTCTCCGCATGTGGATCAGTTACATGAACCTGCAAAGAATAAGATTCCAGCTCCTTAATGATATCGGCAACTTTGGAGTTTCGTATATCACTCACATTTTCTTTAAAAGTAGCCCCCATCACCAAGACTTTTGCATTCTTCACGTCGCTGGTATTTTGAATAATATGACGCAAAACTTTTCGCGCAACATGCGCAGCCATCCCATCATTAATTACTCTTCCGGCAAGTATTACCTGTGAATCATAGCCCAATTTTTGAGATTTATATGTAAGGTAATAAGGATCTACCCCAATGCAATGGCCGCCCACAAGCCCTGGCTGAAATTTTAAAAAATTCCATTTGGTTCCTGCTGCTGCCAACACTTCAAAAGTGTTGATACTCATTTTATCAAAAATGATTGAGAGCTCATTCATCAAGGCAATGTTCAGATCCCGTTGTGTGTTTTCAATAATTTTTGCGGCTTCAGCAACCTTTATAGAAGAAGCGCGATGAACACCCGCCTTGACTACCAGTTCATAAACTTTAGCAATAGTTATTAAGCTTTCTTCATCGCAGCCACTCACTACTTTTACAATACTTGAAAGTGTGTGTTCCTTATCACCCGGGTTTATCCTTTCAGGAGAATAGCCCAATTTAAAATCATCGCAAACCTTCAGGCCCGACAATTCTTCAATAACAGGAAGACAATCTTCCTCTGTGCAGCCAGGATAGACGGTGCTTTCAAATACCACGTAGTCTCCCTTCTTTAACACCTTTCCCATTGTTTCACTCGCTTTGATAACCGGAGTGAGATTCGGAACATTATGTTTGTCTACTGGCGTTGGAACTGCGACAATGAAGAAATTAGCTTCGCGTAGTTTATCAAGACTGCTCGTGAATATGATATCACAATTCTCGAATGCAGAAGATTCAAGTTCCTTACTGGGATCCATTCCGTTCTGCATTAATTTGATTCTTTCCGGATTGATATCAAAGCCAATTACCGAAATCTTTTTTGCAAATTCAAGAGCAATTGGTAATCCGACATAACCTAATCCGATTACCGCCAATTTTTTCTTTTTTTCTAATAATGCCTGATACATCAATTTATTTTTCATTATTGTGTTTGCAAATAAAAAATCTATCTTTTTCTCTCAAATTCCTTCGGTAATCTATACCAATCTTCTTCCGGAAGAGATTTAAAATATTCATACGTAATTTTTAATCCTTCTGCCCGACTAACTTTTGGTTCCCAATTCAAAAGCTTTTTTGCTTTCGTGATATCAGGTTGTCGTTGTTTTGGATCATCCTGTGGCAAAGGTTTATAAACTATCTTTTGATTGGAGTCAGTTAGTTTAATTACTTCTTCGGCAAAAGCTTTTAAAGTGATCTGATCCGGGTTTCCAATATTTACAGGCTTTGAATAATCACTCAGAAGTAACCTGTAAATTCCTTCCACTAAATCATCCACATAACAAAAACTTCTTGTCTGGCTGCCGTCTCCAAAAACCGTCAGATCTTCACCGCGCAGGGCTTGTCCGATAAATGCAGGCAAAGCTCTTCCGTCATTAAGTCTCATGCGCGGACCATAAGTATTAAATATTCTGACGATTCTTGTTTCCAGTCCATGGAAAGTGTGGTATGCGGTTGTAATCGCTTCCTGGAATCGTTTTGCTTCATCATACACGCCTCGCGGACCGATAGGATTTACATTTCCCCAGTAATCTTCGGTTTGGGGATGAACCAACGGATCTCCATAAACTTCGCTTGTGGAGGCAACCAAAATCCTGGCTTTTTTGACAAGTGCAAGGCCGAGACAATTGTGTGTTCCCAGTGAACCAACTTTTAAGGTTTGAATTGGTATCTTTAAATAGTCAATGGGGCTTGCTGGCGAAGCAAAGTGAAGTACGTAATCTAATTTTCCCGGAACATGTATGAACTTTGAAACGTCACAATGATAGAATTCAAAATTTTCTAACTTAAACAGGTGCTGAATGTTTTTCAGGTCTCCTGTGATAAGGTTGTCCATTCCGATAACGTGCATACCTTCCTTAATAAACCTATCACATAAATGAGAACCAAGAAACCCTGCGGCACCGGTTATAAGGATTCTTTTGTTTAACACTATCTAATTATTAAATTTTTAATTATTAAACTATTTCTGAAGCTATCAAATTTCACATTAGCTAATTACTCTTCTTCCTACACTTTCATAGTGAAAACCACATTCTTCCATTTGATATAATTCAAACAAATTTCTTCCATCGAAAATCACATCGTTTTTCAAAAGTGATTTCATTTTATTGAAATCCGGGGTCCTGAACTCGCTCCATTCTGTGGCTATTATTAAAGCGTCCGCATCCAGCAAAGCTTCGTATTGATTAGCGGCATAATCTATTTTATCACCAATTTCTCTTTTCACATTTGCCACCGCTTCCGGATCGTACGCTGAAACAGACGCTCCTGCTGAAAGTAATTCTTTAATAATTTTTAATGCCGGCGCTTCACGAATGTCATCTGTATTTGGTTTGAAAGCCAAACCCCACAAAGCAAATTTTTTCCCTTTCAGGTTGTTTTTGAAATATCTTTTGATCTTCGGTAAAAGATGTACTTTTTGATTTTCGTTTACCTGCATCACCGCCTCAAGAATCTTAAATTCATACGCAACCTGGTGAGAAGATTTTGCAAGCGCCTGCACATCTTTTGGGAAACAACTACCGCCATATCCGATACCAGGGAACAGAAACCTTCTTCCGATCCTTTCATCACTTCCCATTCCTTTTCTAACTTTATCTACATCTGCACCGACTCTTTCACAAAGCTGTGCTATTTCATTCATAAAAGAAATTTTAGTAGCTAAAAAAGAATTAGCAGCATATTTGGTAAGTTCTGCGGATCTTTCATCCATATAGATCACCGGGTTTCCCTGTCGAACAAACGGCGCATATAATTCACTCAAAATCTTTTTAGCTTTTTCAGAAGAAGTACCTATTACCACACGGTCCGGTTTCATAAAATCATCGACTGCAACACCTTCACGTAAAAACTCCGGATTGCTGACCACATTAAATAATTTCTCGGGAGATTCAACGCCGGATTGTTTCGCACTTTTTAAAACAACTTGATTGACTTTATCAGCGGTACCAACAGGCACCGTGCTTTTATCAATTATAATTTTATAAGCACCCTTTTTCAATAGGGCACCGATTTTATCTGCAACATCCAAAACATATCTTAAATCAGCAGAACCGTCGCCATCCGGAGGTGTTGGCAATGCAAGAAAAATGACTCTTGCTTTTTTTATTCCATCTGCCAGCGAAGTAGTAAATTTTAAACGCCCTTCTTTACTGTTTCTTTCAAAAAGTTTCTCCAGGCCTGGTTCAAAAATTGTGATCTTTCCGGAAGATAATTTTTTTACTTTTTCTTCATCAATATCAACGCATATCACGCTGTTTCCGGTTTCAGCAAAACAAGTGCCCGTAACTAATCCTACATATCCAGTTCCGATTACTGCAATATTCATTTTTATTTATTTACGTATTTCAAAACTTTTTTCGTAATAAAATCCTGTTGCTCTTCATCCAATTCTGTATGCATTGGCAATGAAATTACGCGATCTGTAAGCCAATCGGTTTTTTTAAGGTTATAATTTGAGCCCCCGAATTTTGCAAACATGTTTTGTTTGTGTGCAGGCACCGGATAATAAATCATGGCAGGAATATTATTTTCTGCTAAAAATGCAACAAGCCCGTTCCGATCCACATCTTCAAGAATAAGCGTGTATTGATGAAAAACATGTTTTGAATAAGGTGCCCGATAGGGAACCGTTATTTTTTCATTGTCTTTAAATGCATTATCATAAAAATCAGCCGCCTTCCTTCTTGAATTTATATAATCATCCAACAACGGCAATTTTACGTTCAATATTGCGGCTTGCAGTGCATCCAGCCTGGAATTGCATCCAACGATTTCATGGTAATATCTTTCCTTCTGCCCATGGTTGGCAATCATTTTTATTTTTTTTGCCAAATCATCATCATTGGTACATACCGCTCCGCCATCCCCATAACATCCTAAATTTTTACTGGGGAAAAATGATGTGCAACTTATATGACCGATACTTCCCGTTTTTTGTGTGGTTCCGTCTTTGAAAGTAAAATCGCTGCCGATGGACTGTGCATTGTCTTCAATTACAAACAAATTATGTTGATTGGCAATGGCCATTATTTCTTCCATCTGGCAAGATTGACCATATAAATGAACCGGAACGATCGCCTTTGTTTTCGGGGTAATCGCTTTTTTTATCGCTTCAGGATCTACACAAAATGTTTTCGGGTCAACTTCCACAAATACAGGCTTTAATTTCAATAAAGCAATAACTTCCGTTGTAGCAACATAAGTGAAAGATGGTGTAATTACTTCATCGCCGGGCTGAAGATCAAGCGCCATCATCGCGATCTGCAACGCATCTGTTCCATTCGCACACGGAATAACATGTTTAACACCCAGGTATTTTGCAAGATTGTTTGCAAAACCATTTACCTGAGGTCCACCAATAAAAGCAGTACTGTCAATTACACCTGCGACGGCAGCATCTATTTTGTCTTTAATATGCAAATATTGTTGCTTCAAATCCACCATATGTATGGGTTTCATAAGGCCTTTTTTTAAGTGTGCAAAGATAGGGATTGAAAAGAATTAAATTTAATAGAGTGACTTTAGTCAACCGGCAGTAAACTAACTTTCGAACGACATAACTGTTTTAAAAAATTAGACTTTAGATTTGTACATTAAAAATAGCTTTTTGATCATCTTTTATCATCTCTTTTTGCTTGTTTATAAAGCAGGGATTCACATCGTTTCTTTGGGCAACAGGAAAGCGAAACTCTGGATCAGCGGCAGGAAAAATAATTTTAAAAATTTGCGAAATACTGTCGCCGGTTTTAATGATGAAAAGATTGTTTGGATGCATTGTGCCAGTCTGGGTGAATTTGAACAGGGCCGGCCTGTTTTGCAAAAAATAAAAGAAAGTAATTTAAATGCCCAAATTATCATCTCTTTTTTTTCTCCTTCCGGATTTGAGATTGTAAAAAATAATAAAGATTTTAAAAATGTTTTTTACCTGCCGATGGATTCAAAACTTCACGCGGAAAAATGGATGAATATTGTAAAGCCGGATCTCGTTCTTTGGGTAAAATATGAATACTGGCATTATTATTTACTGGAAATAAAAAAAAGAAAAGTTCCGCTGTTAATGGTGTCAGGCGTTTATCGGGAAAGTCAGAGTTTCTTTAAATGGTATGGCGGATTTTATAGAAACATGTTACACGCTTTTACTCATTTTTTTGTTCAGAATGAAAGTTCACAAGAGCAATTGCAAAAATTAATTTCAATTGATAAAATAACTGTTTCAGGAGACACAAGGTGCGACCGGGTGATTAATATTGTCAATAATTTTACTGACGTTCCCGGTATCGCAGAATTTTGTGGAGATAAAAAGGTAATTGTTGCAGGAAGTACGTGGGAAGAAGATGAAGCAGAATGGACGCATTATGTAAGATCGCATCCTGAATTGAGATTCATTATTGCTCCACATGAAATTGATGAAGAAAATCTTCAAGACGTACAGAAAGAATTTTCACGTTCTGTTTTTTATTCGGACTGGATTCAAGATCAGCAACAGTTTAAGGAACAAGAACCAAATTGCCTTATTATTGACAACATCGGAATGCTTTCGCGCTTATACCATTATGCTACTATAACGTATGTCGGCGGCGGCTTTGGCTACGATGGTCTTCATAATATTCTGGAAGCGGCAGTGTATGGCAAACCCGTTATCTTTGGCCCTGAATATGATAAAAATTTTGAAGCCGTAGAATTGATTGAATGTGACGGAGCAATTGCTATCGAAAATGCAATTGAGTTGGAAAAAGTTGTAAATGGTTTATTGAACGACGACGACGAATTATTCACAAAAAGTA
>Ga0157371_10004413_pt1 | contig 12296 bp, 13 predicted proteins | sample C45metaG_FD_113462 | JGI IMG/M metagenome (GOLD analysis project Ga0157371, IMG submission 113462) | Corn rhizosphere microbial communities from Kellogg Biological Station, Michigan, USA - C4-5 metaG | ecosystem: Host-associated > Plants > Roots > Rhizosphere > Soil | place: USA: Michigan... | reverse complement strand
GATGAACTACTTGGGTAGCCTGCGTATACTGGCGCGCATTACGTATTCAGGTTCATTTCACGGAGCGTCCTGCATGTCCGGCAATACCTACGGCAAGCTGTTCACTGTCACCACCGCGGGCGAGAGCCATGGTCCGGCGTTGGTCGCCATTGTCGACGGCTGCCCGCCGGGGCTGGAGATCTCTCTCGAGGATTTGCAGCGCGACCTGGATCGCCGCAAGCCCGGCACCAGTCGCCACACCACTCAGCGCCAGGAAGCCGACGAAGTCGAAATCCTCTCGGGTGTATTCGAAGGTCGCACCACCGGTTGCTCCATCGGCCTGCTGATCCGCAACACCGACCAGAAGTCCAAGGACTACTCGGCGATCAAGGATCTGTTCCGCCCGGCCCACGCCGACTACACCTACCACCACAAATACGGCGAGCGCGATTACCGTGGCGGCGGTCGCAGTTCGGCGCGTGAAACCGCGATGCGCGTGGCGGCTGGTGCTATCGCCAAGAAATACCTGGCCACCCAAGGCATCGTCATTCGCGGCTACATGAGCCAGCTCGGCCCGATCGAAATCCCGTTCAAGACCTGGGATTCGGTAGAAGAGAACGCTTTCTTCTGCCCTGACCCGGACAAGGTGCCGGAGCTGGAAACCTACATGGACCAATTGCGCCGCGACCAGGATTCGGTCGGCGCGAAGATCACCGTGGTCGCCGAAGGCGTGATGCCGGGCCTCGGCGAGCCGATCTTCGACCGTCTCGATGCCGAACTGGCCCATGCGCTGATGAGCATCAACGCAGTCAAAGGCGTGGAAATCGGCGCCGGTTTCGCCAGCGTGGCCCAGCGTGGCACCGAACACCGCGATGAAATGACCCCGCAAGGTTTCCTCAGCAACAACGCGGGCGGCATTTTGGGCGGGATCTCGTCGGGCCAGCCGATCGTTGCGCACCTGGCGCTCAAGCCAACCTCGAGCATCACCACGCCCGGGCGTTCCATCGACATCCACGGCAACCCGGTGGAAGTCATCACCAAAGGTCGCCACGACCCTTGCGTCGGCATCCGCGCAACGCCAATCGCCGAAGCGATGATGGCCATCGTGCTGATGGATCACCTGTTGCGTCATCGCGGGCAGAATGCCGACGTGCGTGTGAGCACGCCGGTGCTGGGTCAGCTTTAATGGCTGACCTTAATGCCGCTGCGGTCTGACGACGTGGCGGCGCTCCCGTACTGGCGGCTTTCCAGTTTCTATCTGTTCTATTTCGCCTTGCTCGGGTCGACGGCGCCGTTTCTGGCGCTGTACTTCGATCACCTGGGTTTTTCCAGCGCGCGCATCGGCGAACTGGTGGCGATCCCGATGCTGATGCGCTGCGTGGCGCCGAACATCTGGGGCTGGCTCGGCGACTACACCGGCCGACGCCTAGCCATCGTGCGCTTCGGTGCCGTGTGCACGCTGCTGACGTTCTCGCTGATTTTCGTCAGCAAGACCTACGCCTGGCTGGCGATGGTCATGGCTTTGCACGCGTTCTTCTGGCACGCGGTGTTGCCGCAGTTCGAAGTCATCACCCTGGCGCACTTGAAAGGCCAGACCTCGCGCTACAGCCAGATCCGTCTCTGGGGCTCCATCGGATTCATCATCACCGTGGTCGCGCTCGGCCGGTTGTTCGAATGGCTGAGCCTGGACATTTATCCGGTGGCGCTGGTGCTGATCATGGCCGGGATCGTCGTGAGCAGCTTGTGGGTGCCCAACGCCCAACCCGTTCACGGTGAGCGCCCGGCGGCGGACGGGTTTCTCAAGCAACTGCGCAGCCCGGGGGTACTGGCGTTTTACGGATGCGTGGCACTGATGCAGATGAGTCACGGTCCGTATTACACCTTTCTGACGTTGCACCTTGAGCGACTCGGTTACAGCCGTGGCGTTATCGGAATGCTCTGGGCGGTCGGCGTGGTTGCCGAAGTCCTGATGTTTCTGGCCATGAGCAAGATACTCGCGCGTTTCTCGGTGCGTCGGGTGCTGCTGGCGAGTTTTCTGCTGGCGGCGTTGCGCTGGTTGTTGCTGGGTTCGTTCGCCGAGCTTCTATGGGTGCTGCTGTTTGCCCAAGTGTTGCACGCGGCGACATTCGGCAGCTTTCACGCCGCTGCCATCCAGTTCGTGCAACGTAGCTTCGGTGCGCGTCAGCAAGGGCAGGGCCAGGCGTTGTATGCCGCGCTGGCCGGCACCGGTGGCGCACTGGGCGCGTTATATGCCGGCTACAGCTGGAACGCTCTTGGCGCCACATTGACCTTTAGTATTGCAAGCCTCGCAGCGCTGGCGGCTGCCGTTATCATTGCCACACGACTGCAAGAGGACAGGCCATGAGCCTTACCCGTGAACACCTCGCACAGGAAATCATCGACGCCGGACGTTTTCTGTATGGTCGCGGCTGGTCGCCAGCCACCAGCAGCAACTATTCGACCCGCCTGTCGGCGACCGAAGCGCTGTTGACAGTGTCCGGCAAGCACAAAGGCCAGCTCGGTGTGGATGATGTGTTGGCCACCGACCTGTCGGGCAACAGCCTGGAACCGGGCAAAAAGCCGTCCGCCGAAACCCTGCTGCACACCCAGCTTTACAACTGGCGCCCGGAAATCGGCGCGGTGCTGCATACCCATTCGGTGAATGCCACGGTGCTGTCGCGCCTGACGCCGGGCGAATTCATCGACTTCGAAGACTACGAACTGCAAAAAGCTTTCAGCGGTATCTCGACCCATGAATCACGGGTGCGCGTGCCGATTTTCGACAACGATCAGGCCATTGCGCGCCTCGCCGCCAAGGTGCAGCCTTGGCTCGAGGCCCATCCGGATTGCGTCGGCTACCTGATTCGCGGCCATGGCCTCTACACCTGGGGCGCACGCATGAGCGATGCGCTGCGACAGATCGAGGCCTTTGAATTTTTGTTCGAGTGCGAGTTGAAGACGCGCTCGCTCTTTAACCGTAATGCATGAACCGTTAAGGAGTTGCCCTGATGAGCAGCCTGTCCGTTTACCACGTCTCAAGCCCTGACATTCCGAACAAGGTGTTGACCCATTTCGAAGACATCGCCTCGACCCTGGCCGAGCAGGGCGTGCGTTTCGACCGCTGGCAAGCCACGGCGAAAATCCAGCCCGGCGCCAGTCAGGAAGAGGTGATTGCCGCGTATCAGGAACAGATCGACAAGCTGATGACCGAACGCGGTTACGTCACGGTCGATGTGATCAGCCTGAACAGCGATCACCCGCAAAAAGCCGAATTGCGCGCCAAGTTCCTCGACGAACACCGCCATGGCGAAGACGAAGTACGATTTTTCGTCGCTGGCCGTGGGCTGTTTACCCTGCACATCGACGATTACGTCTATGCAGTGCTCTGCGAGAAGAACGACCTGATCTCGGTGCCCGCCGGCACACCTCACTGGTTCGACATGGGCGAGCATCCGCATTTCGTGGCGATTCGCCTGTTCAACAACCCTGAAGGCTGGGTGGCCAACTTCACCGGCGAAGACATCGCCAGCCGCTTCCCGCGTCTTGAGGACTGAGCCAATGCCGATCAAGGCGATTCTCACCGACATTGAAGGCACCACCAGCGCGGTGAGTTTTGTGTTCGACGTGCTGTTTCCCTACGCGGCCAAACACCTGCCAGACTTCGTTCGCCAGCATGCCGAACGTGCCGATGTCGCCGAGCAACTCACGGCCGTGCGCCGGGACAGCAATGAGCCTGAGGCGCACGTCGAGCGAGTCATCGACATTCTGCTGGGCTGGATTGCCGAAGACCGCAAGGCCACGCCGCTCAAGGCGTTGCAAGGAATGGTCTGGGCCCAGGGCTATCAGGCCGGGCAGTTGAAAGGCCACGTTTATCCGGACGCCGTTGAAGCGCTCAAGCGCTGGCATCAGGAAGGTTTCAAACTGTTTGTTTATTCCTCGGGCTCGATTCAGGCGCAAAAGCTGATTTTCGGCTGCTCGGAAGCGGGGGATCTGTCGCCACTGTTCAGCGGCTATTTCGACACCACGTCGGGGCCCAAGCGTGAAGCGTCTTCTTATATGCGCATCACTCAGGCCATCGGCCTCGAGCCGTCGCAGATTCTGTTTTTGTCCGACATCGTCGAAGAACTCGACGCGGCACGCACGGCCGGCATGGCGACTTGCGGGCTGGCCCGAGAGGGCGGGGAACTGGCGGGGCATACGACCGTCGACAGTTTCGCGCGGATCGACCCTTCCACTTTCTAAGCCTCAGACACATAACCTGTGGGAGCGAGCTTGCTCGCGATAGCGTTGTATCAGTCAATATTGATGTCGCCTGACACACCATCGCGAGCAAGCTCGCTCCCACAGGGGATCTGAGTACCGTCTTAAACAAAACAGGCCGTGGAGCGAAAGCTCTCACGGCCTGTTTGTTTGCTGCGTTCTGACTTATACAACCGCGGTTTTACGCCGAGTGGTACGTCGGCAGGGCAAACCGTTGCTGGCTTTGCAGCATGGAAATCTGCGGCAGTTCGCTGGCTTGTTCGGCCAGGTCGCGACGGATCGCACTGATCACCCAGGACAACTGATCGCCAGCATGCAATTGTTGGTAGGAAATCGAACGCTTGAACACTTTGCCTTCGGTGCTGCGCAAGGTCAGCAGAATGCCACCGTCAGGACGTGGCTGAGTGGTCACTTCGAAGTTGGAGAACAGGGAGGTAAATTTTTCTTGGATCAGGCTCATGTCTATCAGCTCCGTTAGCACTTGATTAGCAAGCATGGAGAGGTAGTTGCAGCGATTGTGCCAGCACCTGATTTTTTAAAAAACGTTATAAATCAATAAGTTATGTTTTTAGCGTTTTTTTGTTTTCGTGCAAAGTGCATGAATGGCCATCGTGCATCCTGCATTTTGCGAGGTCGTACACTTTTTCATGGAACCAATCGGTCGCGCTGAGGTTCTCGCTTTCGAACCCACGGAACGCAGATACAAAACATTTCAAAAACCGCGTGTACAGCTCAAGAACCGCTGACGTATTTTCGGGTTCATGGAACGCCACCCGACAATAAAAAGATCGAACGGGAGCACGCATGAGCGACACGATTACCTGGGGCATGATGCTGCGCAAGCTGCCTTCAATTGCCAAAACCATTCCCCGCGTGGTGAAAGGCATGAAGGTCGCCAACGTCAAGGACCCGACCCAACCGTGTGGCCTCGGCTGGACGTTCGAGCAAGCCACCTTGCGCAACCCTGATGGTCCCGCGTTGCTGCAGGGCGATGTGGCGCTGACTTATGCACAGGTCAACCAGTGGGCCAATCGCATCGCCCATCACCTGATTGCCCAAGGCATCGGCAAGGGGGATGTGGTGGCGGTTTTCCTCGAGAACCGCCCGGAACTGCTGGTGACGATATTGGCCGTGGCCAAGGTCGGTGCGATCAGTGCCTTGCTCAACACCTCGCAAACCCGCGACACACTGGCCCACAGCCTGAACCTGGTGACGCCTGTGGCGATCATCGTCGGCGAAGAACTGGTCCCGGCCTTCAGTGCAGTCCGCGAAAGGGTATCGATCGAGACGGCGCGCACCTGGTTCGTTGCCGATCAAGACACCTACACCCGTCCCGGTGTCGCGCCAGCAGGATTCATCAATCTGATGACTGACTCCGCCGACGCGTCCAGCGAGAACCCCGTCAGCAGCCGGCAGGTCTTTTTCGACGATCCTTGTTTCTATATCTACACCTCGGGCACCACCGGATTACCCAAGGCAGGCGTCTTCAAGCACGGTCGCTGGATGCGCAGCTCGGTCAGCTTCGGCTTGATCGCCCTGAATATGCAGCCCGAGGATGTGGTCTATTGCACCTTGCCGCTGTATCACGCCACCGGGCTGTGCGTGTGTTGGGGCTCGGCGATCAACGGCGCCGCAGGATTTGCCATCCGCCGCAAATTCAGCGCCAGCCAGTTCTGGAGCGACGTGCGCAAGTACCGGGCGACCACCTTGGGGTATGTCGGTGAGTTGTGCCGCTACCTGGTGGATCAACCACCCAGCGCCGACGACAACCAGCACCCGGTGACCAAGATGATCGGCAACGGCCTGCGTCCCGGCGCCTGGCGCGAATTCAAGACGCGCTTTGGCGTCGGGCACATCTGTGAGCTGTATGCCGCCAGCGACGGCAACATCGGGTTCAGCAACATTCTCAACTTTGACAACACCATCGGTTTCTCCCTGATGGCCTGGGAGCTGGTGGCCTACGACCATGACAGCGGCATGCCAACGCGGAACGCCAAGGGCTTCATGCGCAAGGTCGGCAAAGGTGAGCAGGGCTTGTTGCTGGCGCGGATCGACGACAAGGCGCCACTGGACGGGTACACCGATCCGCAAAAGACAGAAAAAGTCATCCTTCACGACGTGTTCGTAAAAGGCGATCGTTACTTCAACACCGGCGATCTGCTGCGCAACATCGGTTTTGGTCACGCGCAATTCGTCGACCGGCTGGGCGACACCTACCGCTGGAAGGGTGAAAACGTTTCGACCACCGAGGTCGAGAACATCCTCCTGCAGCACCCGAATATTTGCGAAGCCGTGGCCTACGGCGTTGAAATCCGCAACACCAATGGCCGCGCCGGCATGGCCGCGATCACGCCTGCGGAGTCCTTGGCGACCCTGGATTTCAGCGAATTGCTGGCGTTTGCCCGCGAGCAAATGCCCGCGTATGCGGTGCCGCTGTTCCTGCGGGTGAAAGTGAAAATGGAGACCACCGGCACCTTCAAATACCAGAAGACGCGGCTCAAGGACGAAGCCTTCGACCTCGCTAAAACCGGCGACGACCCGATCTATGCCTGGTTGCCCGGCACTCAGACTTACGTGCAAGTCACTCCGCAGTTGCTGGCGGATATTCACGGCGGCGCTTTTCGTTATTGAAAGCAGCGCTATTGAAGGTGGCTATGGCGGCCCTTGAGAAAAAAGAAGTGACAGCTTCGGGGCTGCTCGGGAAACTGTCGGCTTTGCGAATAACCGAACGTGGAGTGCCCGATGTCAGACCAAAGCCGCCAGATGACCCCCGAAGAAGCCGCCGAATTTGCCGAGCAGGTCTTCAACAAAGCGCGCGAGGGCGATGCGGCGATGATGGCCGCGCTGCTGAGCAAAGGCCTGCCGCCGAACCTGCGCAACCATAAGGGCGACACCTTGTTGATGCTCGCCGCTTACCACGGTCATGTGGACACGGTAAAAGTGCTGCTGGAACACAAAGCCGACCCGGAAATCCGCAACGACAATGGCCAGAGCCCGATTGCCGGCGCTGCGTTCAAAGGCAACCTGGCGGTGGTCAAGGCGTTGGTTGAAGGCGGCGCACAAGTTGAAGGCTCGTCGTTTGACGGTCGTACCGCGCTGATGATGGCGGCGATGTTCAACCGCGTCGAAATCGTCGACTACCTGATCAGCAAAGGCGCCGACCCGAAAGCCAAGGACGCCAATGGCGTGTCGGCGCTGGATGCCGCGAAAACCCTGGGCGCCGTCGATACTACGGCGCAATTGCAGAAACTGCTCGGCTGATCGGCTACGGATTGGGGGGCGTAATGCGCTATCCTTCGCGCCCTCAAATTTCACTCGCTACAGGATCCGCCCATGAAAGCCGCACTCGTCGAACTCATCAGCAAAATCAGCTCCGGGTGCATGAGCGATGACGAAATCCTGAAAGTCGCTGAGGAAGCGGCCCAGGCCTACGCCGATCCCGAAGCTTTTCTGACGGCCAATCCGGATATCAACTACGACGAAACTTTCCCGATTCCGCTGGGCGAGTGGGTGGTTGTCGGCAGTCTGCCGGAAACCGTGCTGTTTCAGGCCGACACTTACATGGATTTGTTCGCGCAGATCGTCGCCTCGTTCGGCCCAGGGGTGGATTTCAACATCAAACCCAAGCAGCTGGCGAAGACCGAAGCCCTGACCGCGCTCAACCGCATTCAGGTGCAGATGGGCAGCATGAACAAGGAAAACGGCGGTTACACGCTGATGAACTTCAGTCAGTTGCTCGATGACGAGTTGCAAGTGGTGCTGGTCTTCGGCAACGACGTGCCTCGCGTGCTGGAGCTGTGCGCCGAAGTCGGCATCGCGGCCGCGCCTTCGCTCGAAGCCCTTAAAGTGGCGATTCACGTTTAAAAAACGGAACCCTCGCAAGGCCCGGCTATCCTAAGAGTGCATACCACTCTTAGGAGCGACACCATGGGTTCCACGTTCAACGGTCTGGTTGGCCTGATCATTCTTGCCCTCGATATCTGGGCAATCATCAACGTGCTCAAAAGTGGCGCTGAAACAGGGATGAAAATCATCTGGGTGCTGCTGATCCTGCTGCTGCCGGTTCTGGGTCTGATCATCTGGGCCATCGCCGGGCCACGAGGCAATGTTCGGATCTGACCGGACTCCCGAAAGCCACACCGAACCTGTGGGAGCGAGCAGGCTCACTCCTACAGGGTATTGGGTCGACTCATCAGCGAGGTTCGACCTGTCATATTCCGCGACGTAGAATGCGCGCCTTTCCCGGTCAATCGTGCCGCTCGATTGGCCATCATGGGCGGGTAACCGTCCGTTGCCACCCGCATTCATCGGAGCACTTCCCATGAGCACGACCCCGACCAGCGAATACCTGGAAACCCTCTACGAAGGCTACGGCCAGCGTTTTCGCATGGAAAAGCTGCTGCACGAAGTGCGCACCGAACACCAGCATCTGGTGATCTTTGAAAATCCGCGCATGGGTCGGGTGATGGCGCTGGACGGGGTAATCCAGACCACCGAAGCCGATGAATTCATCTACCACGAAATGCTCACCCATGTGCCGATCCTGGCGCACGGCAGTGCCAAGCGCGTACTGATCATCGGTGGCGGCGACGGCGGCATGTTGCGTGAAGTGGCTAAACACGGCGGCGTCGAGCACATTACCATGGTCGAGATCGACGGCACTGTGGTCGACATGTGCAAGGAATTTTTGCCGAACCACTCCAAAGGTGCATTCGATGATCCACGCCTGAACCTGGTGATCGACGACGGCATGCGTTTCGTTGCCACCACCACTGAAAAATTCGATGTGATCATTTCCGACTCCACCGACCCGATCGGTCCGGGTGAAGTGCTGTTCTCGGAAAACTTCTACCAGGCGTGCCGTCGCTGCCTCAACGAAGGCGGCATCCTGGTCACGCAGAACGGCACGCCGTTCATGCAGATCGAAGAAGTCAAAACCACCGCAGGCCGCTTGCGCAGCCTGTTCCCGGACTGGCACTTCTATCAGGCCGCGGTGCCGACCTACATCGGTGGCTCGATGACCTTTGCCTGGGGCGCAACCAATACGGCTTATCGCAAACTGTCTCGTGAGACCCTTCAACAGCGTTTCGCCGGCAGCGGCATCGTCACCCGCTACTACAACCCGGAAATCCACATTGGCGCCTTCGCCTTGCCGCAATACGTGCTGCAAGCCGTGAACAAGCCAAGCAACGATTAAAAGTTATCCACAGCGTCTGTGGAAGCGGGCTCGCTCGCTCCCACAGGTTATATATTTCATGCCTTTACGGTGTAATCCGTTGAACGATCAGTCAGGTCAAAAGTCCAGATAGATGTAAGCCCATTTGCGGGTTTGTTCGAGGAGGCACTGATGCAAAAGTGGAAAATCACTTTCGTGGATGATCACGGTGAGACAGTCGACGAAGTCTTCGAGTGCGACGATTGCCCGGATAACGAGAAAGCCGCCGAACTCCTCAAGGAAAGACTTTTTCCTATCGCCGCCAAACTGGATCTGAATGATCTGGAAGGGCGAACGGCTGATGCGAGTGTCAAAAGTCTCAAAGCCCAAAACAGCATTGAAATCCTCGGTATTGCTCCCGTCTGATACAACTTCTGGCACATTCTTGAAACACCAGGCCTTGGCAGCAGCTCTGAGTTGGGGCTACTCTGCAATCGAGATCAGCGAACGGATCGCTAAGGTCTGGTCTTGTCAGCTACATGCTTGCTTCCCACCGGCAACATCGTTGCCGCATCGCTCGCACCCATCGGTTGCGAGTGCCGGGAATACGGAAAGTCTATCCATCAATTTGAGGGGGACGTTTCATGAGCACAGCCTATCAAGAAGACATCAGCAGCAGCGTGTTGCGCCGCATGAAAGAAGGCGGTTTTGACTTTTCACGATTCCATCCCATCGAGTTCTACGCCATTTTCCCAGATGAGGAGCGGGCACGCAGGGCGGCAGGGCATTACTGTGGTGAATCCTTGAATGCACAAATCAGCGTGCGCGATGACGGCGCATGGGCCCTGGAACTGAGCAAAGTGATGTATGCCACCTATGACGGGATTGGCGACTTTGAGCAGGATTTCGAGGCAGTGGTCGAGCCTCTGGGCGGCATCATCGAAGGATGGGGCGTCAAGCAGGAGGTACGAGGGCTACTCGCATAATGCTATGAACAGTGACAACGCTCAGTAACGGCTGACCTTCGGGTTGGCCGTTTTCGTTTGTGGACGGCAATCCCTCGGCAAAACCCTGAAACAAGAATCCGGCGCAAAAAAAAACCGCCTGAGCAGGCGGCTAAAGGGAAGTTTCGGTCAGGTTTTGCAGCGGATGCGCGGATTATCCGTGTCGACTCTCGGGCAGTGAAATCAACTCTGACTATGCTGGTGATAGGCGAGTACTTCGCCTTGCAATGAAGCGGGGGCGATCAGGTTGGGGCGTTTGCTGCACAGGATTGGTGCGGTGCAAACGGGGTCATTATCCAACTGATTGATATCAAAGCGTTTCTGCCGATGGCACGGGCCTTGCGAAGCCTAGATGTCCGGGTGACAAGGAGTACGGCATGATCCGCACCTATTTTGATGAGATGTACGATGCCGGCGGCCAGGTCCGCCCGCATTATCGGGAGTTTGCCCGTTGGCTGGCCGAGACGCCTGACGAGCTATTGGCACAACGGCGACGCGAGGCCGATCTGTTATTTCATCGTGCCGGGATTACATTCACGCTTTACGGTGATGAGCAGGGGACAGAGCGCCTGATTCCCTTCGACACCATCCCCCGCAGCATACCCGCCAGCGAATGGCGGATTGTCGAACGCGGCTGTATCCAGCGGGTCAAGGCGTTGAACATGTTCCTCGCCGACCTCTATCACGAGCAGCGCATCATCAAGGCCGGCATCATCCCGGCCGAACAAGTGCTGGCCAACGAGCAATACCAGTTGGCGATGCAGGGACTGGACCTGCACCGCGATATCTATTCGCACATCTCCGGCGTAGACCTTGTGCGTGATGGCGACGGCACGTATTACGTGCTCGAAGACAATCTGCGCACACCGAGCGGCGTGAGCTACATGCTCGAAGACCGCAAGATGATGATGCGCCTGTTCCCCGAGCTGTTCGCGGCCCAGCGCATCGCGCCCATCGACCACTACCCGAATCTGTTGCTCGACACCCTGAAAAGCTCGAGCCCGATCGATAACCCGAGCGTGGTGGTGTTGACGCCGGGCCGTTTCAACAGCGCGTTTTTCGAACATGCCTTCCTGGCGCGGGAGATGGGCGTTGAACTGGTGGAAGGCGCGGACCTGTTCGTGCGCGACGACAAGGTGTTCATGCGCACCACTGACGGCCCGAAAGCCGTCGATGTAATTTACCGACGCCTCGACGATGCGTTTCTCGATCCACTGGCGTTCAACCCGGATTCGATGCTCGGCGTACCGGGGCTGTTGTCGTCCTACCGCTCCGGCAATGTAGTGCTGGCGAATGCCATCGGCACCGGGGTTGCGGACGACAAATCGGTGTATCCGTTTGTCACGGACATGATCCGTTTCTACCTCGATGAAGAACCGATCCTGAAAAACGTGCCGACGTTCCAGTGCCGTAATCCCTCTGAACTGTCCCACGTACTGGCCAATCTTCCAGACCTGGTCGTCAAGGAAACCCAAGGCTCCGGCGGTTACGGAATGCTGGTGGGGCCGGCGGCGACGGCGGCGGAGATCGAGTCGTTCCGCGCGCGGATCAAAGCCAAGCCCCATGCGTACATCGCGCAACCGACGTTGTCGTTGTCGACGTGTCCGACCTTTGTCGAAAACGGCATCGCTCCACGCCACATCGACCTGCGGCCGTTCGTATTGTCTGGCCGCGAAACACGGGTTGTGCCCGGCGGTTTGACCCGTGTCGCCCTGCGCGAAGGCTCCCTGGTGGTGAATTCGTCCCAGGGCGGCGGAACCAAGGACACCTGGGTAGTCGAGGATTGAAGGAAGCTTGCCATGTTAAGTAGAACTGCCTCGGATTTGTATTGGATGTCGCGTTACCTGGAGCGGGCGGAAAACCTCGCACGGATGCTCGACATCAGTTATTCGCTGTCG
>Ga0157371_10004412_pt1 | contig 12297 bp, 10 predicted proteins | sample C45metaG_FD_113462 | JGI IMG/M metagenome (GOLD analysis project Ga0157371, IMG submission 113462) | Corn rhizosphere microbial communities from Kellogg Biological Station, Michigan, USA - C4-5 metaG | ecosystem: Host-associated > Plants > Roots > Rhizosphere > Soil | place: USA: Michigan... | reverse complement strand
CCGCGGGCACCTTGCCCCGCGGCCCTCGCCTGCTCCAGCATGGGCGTTTTCGCCACCGGATGCGCCCATGCCCCGCCTGTTCGCCCTGCTCTGCTGCCTGCTGCTGACCCTGCCCGCCCATGCCGGCACCTACCTGCAACGCCTGCTGGACAAACCCGTGCCGGGCGGCGTCGCCGTGGTACCGATCCCGGGGGACGCGGCGCCGCGGGTGCGCTACCAGGGCAAGCCGGTGCTGGTGGTCAAGGACGGCAACGGCTGGGTGGCCATCGTCGGCATCCCCCTGGGCACGGCCGTGGGCCGCCAGCCACTGGAAGTCGTCGGTGGCGCGCCCCTGGCCTTCACGGTCGGCAGCCGGCACTATGCCGAACAGCGCATCACCCTGAAGAACCAGCGCCAGGTCACGCCCAACCCCGAGGACCTGAAGCGTTTCGAGCGCGAGCTGGCCGAACAACAAGCCGCCTACCGGCTGTTTTCGCCGAACCAGCCGAGCAATCTGCTCCTGGACAAGCCCGTGGACGGCCCGCTCTCCAGCCCCTTCGGCCTACGCCGCTTCTTCAATGGCCAGGAGCGCAACCCCCACTCCGGCCTGGACTTCGCGGTCCCGGCCGGCACCCCGGTCAAGGCCCCGGCGGCCGGCAAGGTGGTGCTGGTAGGCGACTACTTCTTCAACGGCAAGACGGTGTTCGTCGACCACGGCCAGGGCTTCATCAGCATGTTCTGCCACCTTTCGCGCATCGACGTCCAGGTCGGCCAACAAATACCCCGCGGCGGCGTGGTCGGCCGCGTCGGCAGCACCGGTCGCGCCACGGGTCCGCACCTGCACTGGAACGTCAGCCTCAACGACGTGCGCGTCGATCCGAGCATCTTCATCGGCGCCTTCAAGCCCTGAGCGGTCGCACACACCTGGTTGCAGTCGCGGGCATTGCCAGGTGCCCGGTGCTGGCTTAAAAGGAACGCCTTCCCCTACCCGGATCCGGAAACCACCATGCCCCCAAGACCCCGCTTCGGCAGCGCCCTCGGCAGCATCCTGCTGGTCACCGCGGCCTGCTATCTGCTGGTGGGCTTTTCCCAGGGCTACGTGCTATCCGCCTGGTCCTGGCGCACCTGGGTGGTGTTCACCGTCATGGTGACGATCTATCCGGTCGGCCTGTTCGCCGGCTGGTGGAAGAAGCGCGAACCCGTCGAGCACTAGGCACTAGCCCCAGCCATGGCGGGCATAGGCTCGCCTCAGCCGCTCCTCCCGCGAGCTGAACAGATCGCCGTCCGCCAGACCGCTCGCGGCCAGTAGCCGATCCTCCAGTTCAGCCTGGCGCTCCAGCCGACCGTCCGGATGGATATGAGCCACCGCCAGGCCGCGCCGCACCAGGCAGGGCGCCACCAGCAGCCCGCGATGACAGCTCAGGGGATCGCGCTCGGCGCACAGCAGGGCGATGCGCCAGCGGGCCTGGCCCTGCTCCAGCCGCACCAAGCCCTGCTGGAACAGCGCGCTGGCGGCCAGGCGGTCATAGCGCACCCGCCCATCCTGGTAGTGCGCCGGATCGGGGCTGCGCGCGCCCAGCTCCTTTCCAAGAAAGACGTAGGCGATCCCGGCGGCAGCCAGGCCTTCGCGCAGGACCTCGCGGCAAAACTGCGGCACATGGCGGCTATAGGGTTGGGAGCGCACATCGGCCACCGCCGTCACCCCTTGCGCCTGCAGCAGTTCGACATAGCGCGCCAGTGGAAGATTGGAATGACCGAGGGTGAGGAGCATGGCGCTTCAGCGCAGGGGATCGAGGCGATACAGCCTGCCAATGGGGCACTCCAGCCGGCTACCCCGGGCGTCGGTGGACACCAGCGAGTCGCCCGGACGCAAGCCCGCGGCCCTTGAGCGATAACCCAGGCGATTGCCGGCGGCGAGGTTGCGACAGGGTACGGCGAAGTCCACCAGATAGGCCCGACCGAGGCCGGTCCCCAGCGCCAGGTGGCCGGTATCCAGGTAATGCCAGCCGGAGAGATCGAAACCCAGGATGGTGTCCATGGCCGCGCCCTGCCGATAGCCCAGGTCGGCCAGGCGCTCATCCAGGGTCGGCGGACCGAAGGGGCGCCCGGCGCAACCGGCGAGCAGCAGCACTGCGACGAGCGTGAAAAAGCGTGGGGTGACGCGCATGGAAATGTTCCTGGAAGGGCTGAACCTTGGACCGACCGCAAGCGCCGAATACGGCATGCGGAGCGCAGCTTTGCTAACGTGGCGCCCGTAGTATCCGCCAAGAGAACCCGCTATGCCCCCAGCCCTGACCCAACTGATCGACGACCTCGACAAACACCCGCAACTGCTTACCCTGATCGCCTGCCTCGGCCTGCTGCTGGCGGCCTGGGTACTCAACTGGATCGTCAAGCGCATCCTGGTACGCGGCTTCTATCGCCTGTTGCGCAGCACCTCCTTCGGTCAGGATCAGGAGCTCAATCACCACAGAGTCATCGGCCGGCTGGCCAACATCGTCCCGGCGCTGGTGCTCTCGGGAGGCATCGAGCTGGTCCCAGGGCGTCCCGATGCCCTGGTCACCGTGGTGCAGAACGTCTGCAGCGCCTTCATCGTGCTGACCATCGCCCTGGCCCTGGGCAGCGCCCTCAACGTGGTCAACGTGCTCTATTCGCGGCGGCCCTCGGCGCGGCTCAAGCCGATCAAGGGCTACGTCCAGGTCAGCAAGATCGTCATCTACGCCATCGCGGTCATCCTGATGATCGCCACCCTGATCGACCGCTCGCCGCTGATCCTGCTCTCCGGCCTCGGTGCCATGGCCGCGGTGCTGCTATTGATCTTCCAGGACACCCTGCTGTCCCTGGTGGCCAGCGTGCAAATCTCCAGCAACGACATCATCCGCGTCGGCGACTGGATCGAGATGCCCCAGCTCAACGCCGACGGCGACGTCATCGACATCGCCCTGCACACGGTCAAGGTGCAGAATTTCGACAAGACCATCACCACCATCCCCACCAAGAGATTCATCACCGACTCCTTCCGCAACTACCGCGGCATGCAGGAAGCCGGTGGCCGGCGCATCAAGCGGGCGCTCAACATCGACCAGAACAGCGTGCACTTCTTAAGCGACGCCGAGCGCGAGCACCTGCACCGCTTCAACCTGCTGGATGACTACCTCACCGCCAAGGAGCAGGAACTGGCAGACTGGAATCGCAAGCTGGAAAAGCGCGGCCAGGAACCGGTCAACACCCGGCGGGTCACCAACCTGGGGACCTTTCGTGCCTATGTGGAGCGCTACCTGCGCGCCCATCCCGGCGTCCGCCAGGACATGACCCTGCTGGTGCGCCAGATGCCGCTCTCCAGCGAAGGCCTGCCCATCGAGGTCTACTGCTTCACCAACACCACGGTGTGGGCGCAATATGAAGGCATCCAGGGGGACATCTTCGACCACCTGCTCTCCATCCTCCCGGAATTCGGGCTGTATGTGTTCCAGCACCCCAGTGGCCGCGATTTCCGCCTGCGCGGGGAACAGCGCGAGGCCATCACCTCCCTAGGAGAGCCGGACACCACGGCGCTCTGATCCATAGCTCCAGGCGCAAGGAAAGACCATGATCGTCGTCCACCACCTGAACAACTCCCGCTCCCAGCGGGTGCTCTGGCTGCTCGAAGAGCTTGGCATCGATTATCAGGTGCAGCGCTACGAGCGTGCTGCCGGTGGCCTGTTCGCCCCACCGGAATTGCGCAAGGTGCATCCTTTGGGCAAGTCACCGGTGATCGTCGACGGCGACCTGACCCTGGCCGAGTCCGGCGCCATCGTCGACTACCTGGCACGGCGCTACGGCCCGCAGCTGCTGCCGGCCCAGGACAGTCCCGAGTTCGTGCGCTACACCTACTGGCTGCACTATGCCGAGGGCTCGGCCATGACACCGCTGCTGCTCAAGCTGGTGTTCGACCGCATCGCCAGCTCGCCCATGCCCTTCTTCGCCCGGCCCATCGCCAAGGGCATCGCCGCCAAGGCCACGGCCAGCTTCATCCAGCCCCAGCTGGACCTGCACCTGGACTACCTGGAAAGCCAGCTGGGCGCCAGCGGCTGGTTCGTCGGCGACCGCTTCACCGCCGCCGACATCCAGCTCAGCTTCCCCCTGGAAGCCGCCACCAGCCGCGCCGGCCTGGACAACGGCAAGCGACCCAAGCTGGTGGACTTCCTCAAACGCATCCACGCCCGCCCGGCCTACCAGCGGGCGCTGGAACAAGGCGGCCCCTACGTCTACGCCTGAGCCTCGGGCGCTGATGCCCGTACCTCGCAGGTTGGGCTGAGGCCGCGCCATCGCCGACGCCCAACAGGCACACGGCACCCTGAAGGTTGGGCTTCGCTGGCGCTCAACCCCACCTACGCCGCATCCGGCTGCCTCGGTAAACCCCTCTTCCCCTGGGAGAGGGCTGGGATGAGGGGACGTCGCAAGCCACCCCGTAGCGTGGCAAACCGCGCCAGCGTTTTCCACTGATGGCCTGGTAGCTTACCCGCGTAGCCAAGACTGCGCCCTCGTCCAACCTAAGCAGCACGCACCCGATCCCCACGGTGAACAGCCCCCTCTTGCCCCTGGGAGAGGGCTGGGGTGAGGGGACGTCGCAAGCCACCCCGTAGCGTGGAAAACCGCGCCAGCGTTTTCCACTGATGGCCTGGTAGCTTACCCGCGTGGCCAAGGCTGCGCCCTCGTCCAACCTGAGCAGCACGCACCCGATCCCCGCGGTGAACAGCCCCCTCTCCCCCTGGGAGAGGGCTGAGGTGAGGGCGACGCCCTACCGCCGCATCGGCATCCGGTCGATGGTGCCGAACAGTGCCTTGAGCGACCATCCCTGCTCCTCGCGCACCTTGATCCCACCGTCCTTGCCAACCAGATAGAGCGTCGCTGGCTGCCCTGCCCGGGCAGCCAGTGCCTTGAGCAAGGCCCGGGTCTGTTCCGGCCGCAGCGGTTGGTCGTTGCGACTGCCCGCCCCGCCCACCACCGTATAGAGCACCATCTCCCGCTCGACGAAAGCCTCGCGATTGGCCGGTTGCGCCAGCGCCTCGCGCAGCTTCACCACCTGGGGATCGTTCGCCGTCGGCGCGACCAGGATCAGTGGCCGGGTCTTCCAGCGTTCCGCATCCAGGGGGTTGTCGGCGGCCTGGGCCAGCGAGACCAGACCCGCGACCAGGGTGGCCGCCAGCCCTACCAGCGAAAGCATCTTCATGACCGCCTTCCTTCTGTTCAGTTGCCAGGAATCGTCCAGCATTGACCTCGATCTGGCGCCAAGGATCGCCCCGGTGATTGCGGGGCACACGAAAAGGCGTGGCGGCCTATTCACGAATCACCAATAAAACCCAAACTCGAGCAATAAATCCTCAACAGAAAGATCAAAGCGAACATTCCTGCCAATTTTAAAAAGAACATTGCGAGTCATGCCCCGGGCGGACTAACGTAGCGCCATGCACAACGCCCATACCCTCATCCTCCTCCGGCAGCACCGCTGCCTGCGATTGGTCAGCCCACGACTGCGAAGCTCGACCGCGTTCGCTTCGTAAGTCCCGACCACGCCCAAGGAAAGAATCGTCATGACCATGCTCAAAGACCCCTCGCAGAAGTACCGTCCCTTCACGCCCGTCGCCCTGCCCGACCGTACCTGGCCGGACAAGATCATCGACAAGGCACCGATCTGGCTGTCCACCGACCTGCGCGACGGCAACCAGTCGCTGATCGAGCCGATGGATGCCGAGAAGAAGATGGCCTTCTTCAAATGCCTGGTCGCCGTGGGCCTGAAGGAGATCGAGGTAGGTTTCCCCTCCGCCTCCCAGACCGACTTCGACTTCGTCCGCGAGCTGATCGAGGGTGGCCACATCCCCGACGACGTCACCATCCAGGTGCTGACCCAGGCCCGTGACGACCTCATCGAACGTACCTTCGAATCGCTCAAGGGTGCCAAGCGCGCCATCGTCCACTACTACAACGCCTGTGCGCCGAGCTTCCGCCGCATCGTCTTCAACCAGGACCAGGCGGGCGTCAAGGCCATCGCCGTGGCCGCCGGCCAGACCATCGTGCGCCTGGCCGCCGAGCGTCCGCAGACCCAGTGGGGCTTCGAGTACTCGCCCGAGGTGTTCAGCTCCACCGAGACCGACTTCGCCGTCGAGGTGTGCAACGCGGTGATCGCGGTGTTCGAACCGACCCCGGCCAACAAGCTGATCCTCAACCTGCCCGCCACCATCGAGTGCGCCACGCCCAACAACTACGCCGACCAGATCGAGTGGTTCGGCCGCCACATCGACCGCCGCGACAGCGTGTTGATCAGCGTCCACACCCACAACGACCGCGGCACCGGTGTGGCCGCCTCGGAACTGGCGGTAATGGCGGGTGCCGATCGCGTCGAAGGCTGCCTGTTCGGCAACGGCGAGCGCACCGGCAACGTCTGCCTGGTGACCCTGGCGCTCAACCTCTACACCCAGGGTGTGGATCCCGAACTGGATTTCTCCGACATCGACGCCGTGCGCAAGACCGTCGAGGAATGCAACCAGTTGCCGGTGCACCCGCGCCATCCCTATGTCGGCGACCTGGTCCACACCGCCTTCTCCGGCTCCCACCAGGACGCCATCCGCAAGGGCTTCGCCCAGCAGAAGCCGGACGCCCTCTGGGAAGTGCCCTACCTGCCCATCGATCCGGCCGACATCGGCCGCGACTACGAGGCGGTCATCCGCGTCAACAGCCAGTCGGGCAAGGGCGGCATCGCCTTCCTGCTGGAACAGGAATACGGCATCAGCCTGCCGCGGCGCATGCAGATCGAATTCAGCCAGGTGGTGCAGCGCGAGACCGATCGCCTGGGCCTGGAGATGACCGCGGCGCAGATCCACGGCCTGCTCGAACAGGAATACCTGCAGGCCAAGAGCCCCTATGCCCTGATCAGCCACAAGCTGCGCGAGGAAGACGGCACCTCCACCGTCGACATCCAGGTCGCCGTCGACGGCCGTACCGAGCATTGGCACGGCAGCGGCAAGGGTCCGCTGGAGGCTTTGGTGGCCAGCCTGCCCGAGGCGGTGGAGATCATGGACTACCACGAGCACTCCATCGGCGCCGGCACCAACGCCAAGGCCGCGTCCTACATCGAGATCCGCCTGGAAGGCCAGCGTCCGCTGCATGGCATCGGCATCGACGAAAACATCACCACCGCCAGCTTCCGCGCGCTGCTCAGCGCCCTGAATCGCGCGGTTACCCAGGCGCAGGCCAAGGCCGCCTGAGGCTGACATTCGTCAAACGAAAGGGAATACCGACCGGTATTCCCTTTTTTTATGGCGAATCAGCAGGGATACTCCCCGCTTCCTCAGGATCGTCTTGTCTGCCCGGCTCCGGCCAGCCGAGCAGCTAGTCTGGATAGGCAATGACCTTCACTCTGTCGCGAAATACCACGCTGCTACGAGATGCCACTGCCCTGTTCCTGCTGTTCCTGGTCAGTTCGATCCTGTGCATCCTCGTCACCCGTCAGGTGTCCACCACCGTGGCCACCCTCTGGCTGCCCAATGGGCTGGCGATCGCCTGGCTGCTGCGTTCGGTACCCAGGTGCTGGCCACTGCAGTTGCTGGCGATCTGGCTGGCCGGCGCTCTGGCCGAGTTGCCCTTCAGTGGCAACCCCATCCTCGGGGCGCTCTATTCCGTACCCAATCTGGCCGAGATCCTGTTCGGTGCCTGGGTGCTGCATGGCCGCATCCTCCATCCCGAACGCAACGTCGCGGCCATGGGACTACTGCTGTTCTATGGCGTGCTGGTAACGCCGCTGGTCGGCACCGCCCTGGGTACCCTGATCGCCGCCCAGCAGGGCAATCCTGAGTTGCTGCGGGTGGCCATGCACTGGTACCTCGGCGACGCCCTCGGCCTACTGGTGGTGATGCCCCTGGCCTTCCTCCACCGCCCGCTGCAGTGGCAGCACTTCAGCCGCCAGGGCGCTGGCGAATTCCTCGCCCTGCTGCTGATCAGCCCGCTGCTGGTGCTTGCCCTGCTGGCCTATGTGCCCTATCCCTTCGTCTACGTCTCCACCCTGCTGCTACTGATGACCCTGAGGCTGACCGCCCCGGGTACCGCGGTAATAGGTGGCCTGAACATCCTGATCTTCACCTACCTGGTGGCCCACGGCTATGTGCTCGGCGGGCGGGACGCCTCGCTGATGCAGGAGGCGCTGACCTACATTCCCGTGGCCCTGATGCAGATTCCGCCGCTGCTGCTGGCCGCCGCCGTGCAGCAGAGTCGCCATCACAACCAGCGGCTGGCGCGCAACGAGGCGCGTTTTCGCCACGCCCTGAGCACCGCGCCCTACGGCATGGCCCTGCTGTCGGTGGATGGCCGCCTGAGCCAGGTGAACGTGGCCCTGGAGGCCATGCTCGGCTATCCGCGCCACAGCCTCAACGGCCGGCCGCTCAGGGAGCTGATCGCCGATTCCGAGGAGCCCCTAACCATCCAGGAAGGCGAGCAGACCCGGCGGCTGCTGCACCGCGATGGTCAGGGGTTGTGGATGCAACTGGCGCTGTCGCCCGACCACGACGACGGCGACCTGCTCACCGGTTATCTGCTGCAGGCTCGCGACATCGATGCCCAGCGCCGCGTCGAGGAGACCAACGCCCGGCTCCGGGAGCGCCTGCAACTGGCCATCCGCGCCAGCAACGTGGGCATCTGGGAGTGGGATACCCGCAGTCCGGGCTTCACCGCCGATGCGCGGCTGCGCGATCTGTACGGCATTGCCCCTGACAATCCCAGCCGGGACATGGACTTCTGGCTCACCTTCATCCACCCGGACGACAGGGCGTACTCGCTGGAGGTGTTCGAGAAGGTCGTCAGCGGGTCGATGTCCTACGCCTTCGAGTTCCGCATCAATCGCGGCGGCCCCGGGGGCGAGGTGCGGCACATTCGCTCCGAACTGATCTCGTTGGTCGAGGCCGATGGCCATGTGCGCCTGGTCGGCAGCAACAGCGATGTCACCGAGCACCACCAGCTGACCACTGCGCTCTACGAAGAAAAGGAACGGCTGCAGGTCACCCTCGCCTCCATCGCCGATGCCGTGCTGACCACCGACATTGACGGTCGCATCCTCTTTCTCAATCCGGTCGCCGAGCAGCTCACCGGCTGGTCGCTGGCGGACGCCCAGGGGCGCCCCCACGAAGAGGTGTTCCTGATCCACGACAGCCAGAGCGGTGCCGTACTGCCCAGTCCGGTCAGTCGTTGCCTGCGTGAGCAGACCATCACCTCGCTGGACGAGGGCGCGGTGCTGATCAGTCGCCATGGCGATAGACACGAAGTCCAGGATTCCGCGGCGCCCGTGCGCACGGTGGATGGCCGTATCATCGGCGCGGTGCTGGTGTTCCAGAACGTCACCCATGCGCGCAACCTGCAGCGCGAATTGAGCTACAACGCCTCCCACGACGCCCTTACCGGCCTCTTCAACCGCCTGAAGTTCGAGCAGGAACTGGACACCGCCTGGCAACAGGCCCAGACCGGCACCACCCAGCATGCGCTGTGCTTCATCGACCTGGATCGCTTCAAGGTGGTCAACGATTCCGCCGGCCATGCCGCCGGTGACCTGCTGCTACGCGAACTGGGCACTCTGCTGCGCGACTCCCTGCGCGGCTCCGACGCCGTAGCGCGCATCGGCGGCGACGAATTCGCCCTGTTGCTGCGCGACTGCGACCTGGTGCAGGCCGAGGCCGTCGCCGAAAAGCTCATCGCCAGCATCGGCGCCGTACGCTTCAACTGGCAGAACCGGGTCTACGACGTCGGCGCCAGCGCCGGCATCGTCGCCATCACCGCCGAAACCCGCAGCCCGGCCGAATTGATGAGCCAGGCCGACGTGGCCTGCTACACCGCCAAGCACGCCGGGCGCAATCGCGCGGCGCTCTATCGGGCCGGCAGCGAAGACGTGGAGCGCCAGCACCGCGAGATCCTCATGGCCAGCGGCCTGCGCGAAGCCCTGGAGCAGCACCGCTTCGAACTGCACGCCCAGACCATCCTCCCCACCCGGGCCAATGGCAGCACCGCACGGCACGTCGAGCTGCTGCTGCGCCTGCGCGATGTCCAGGGCCAGCTGATCTCGCCGGCCACCTTCATCCCCGCCGCCGAGCGTTTCGGCTTGATGAGCAGCATCGACCGCTGGGTGGTCCGCCAGGTACTGGTCGAACTGGTGCCCTGGCTGCAGGCGCGACCCGAGCTGAACGTGGGTATCAACCTGTCCGGCAACAGCCTGAGCGATCCCGGCTTTCTCCCCGAATTGCTGGAGCTGATCGCCGCCTCGCCGCTGGACCCGCAGCGCCTGCTCTTCGAGCTGACCGAGACCGCGGTGATCAACAAGCTCTCGGTGGCTTCCGCCCTCATCAGCCAGGTACGCGAACGCGGCTGCCGCATCGCCCTGGACGATTTCGGCGCCGGCCTCAGCTCCTTCACCTACCTGAAGAACTTCCGCGTCGACTACGTCAAGATCGACGGCAGCTTCATCCGCACCCTCGACCAGGATCCGCTGGATCGCGTCATCGTCGAGTCCATCAACCAGGTCGCCCATCACCTGGGCGCCAAGACCATCGCCGAATTCGTCGAATCCCAGGCCACCTTCGAGCTGCTCGGCACCATCGGCGTGGACTATGCCCAGGGCTATGCCCTCGGCAAACCCCTCCCCCTGCTGGAGTGGCCGGGGCCAGCACACCGCGAACCTTGAGCCGCGGCCACCGGTCGTAACCTGCATGACTCCCCGACTGGATGAGGATCCCATGCAACAACGTACTCTCGGCCATTCAGACCTCCACGTACCGCCGCTCTGCTTCGGTGGCAACGTCTTTGGCTGGACGCTGGACGAAGCCCAGTCCTTTCGCATGCTGGACGCCCTGCTCGACGCCGGCCTGAATTTCATCGACACCGCCGACGTCTACTCGCGCTGGGCGCCGGGCAACAGCGGCGGCGAATCCGAGACCCTGCTGGGCAAATGGTTCGCCCGGAGTGGCAAGCGCGATCAGGTGATCCTGGCCACCAAGCTGGGCATGGACATGGGCGAGGGCCGCAAGGGCCTCAAGGCCAGCTATGTACAGCAGGCGGTGGAAGCATCGCTCAAGCGCCTGCAGACCGATCGCATCGATCTCTATCAGGCCCACTGCGACGACGAGGACACCCCGCTGGAAGAAACCCTGGGCGCCTTCGCCCGGCTGGTGGAGCAAGGCAAGGTCAGGGTGATCGGCGCCTCCAACTATGGTGGCCAGCGCCTACGCGAAGCGGCCCAGGTCGCCGGACGCCTGGGCGTGCCGACCTACCAGAGCCTGCAGCCCCACTACAACCTGCACGCACGCCAGGCTTACGAAACCGACCTGGAACCGGTGGTCAAGGAACTCGGCCTGGGCGTGATCAGCTATTTTTCCCTGGCCAGCGGCTTCCTGACCGGCAAGTACCGCACCAAGGACGATCTCCAGGGTTCGCGAGCGGAGATGGTCAAGCGCTACCTCGACGAACGCGGCATGGCCATCCTGGCCGGCCTCGACGAGATCGCCGAAAAGCATGACGCCACCCCGGCCCAGGTCGCCCTGGCCTGGCTGATCGCCCGGCCCAGCATCACCGCCCCCATCGCCAGCGCCACCTCCCAGGCCCAGCTCGACGACCTGGTCGCCGCCACCCGGCTGCAACTGCCCGCCGACGACCTCACCCTGCTGGATCAGGTCAGCGCCTACCACGGATAACGCGACCAGGCCCATCGCCCGCGTGGACAGCCCTCTCTCCCTCCGGGAGAGGGCTGGGGTGAGGGCATCCCTTGCAGCTAATGCCCCCAGTGGAAAAGGTTGCGCCGTTTTCCACGCCATGTAACAGCCGCCCTGGTAGTCGCTGGCCCTAGCTGCCAAAGCCAAACCCCCCCTCGGACAACCCCTCTCCCTCCGGGAGAGGGCTGGGGTGAGGACCTCCCTTGCAGCCAATGCCCCAGTGGAAAAGGCTGCGCCGTTTTCCACGCTACGTAACAGCCGCCCAGGTAGTCGCTGGCCCTAGCTGCCAAAGCCAAACACCCGCTCGGACAACCCTCTCTCCCTCCGGAAGAGGGCTGGGGTGAGGGCCTCCCTTGCAGCCAATGCCCCCAGTGGAAAAGGCTGCGACGTTTTCCACGCTACGTAACAGCCGCCCTGGTAGTCACTGGCCCTAGCTGCCAAAGCCAAACACCCGCTCGGATAACCCCCTCTCCCTCTGTAGTGGTCTACTCACCCCGGACACCTTTTTAGGCGAAGATGATCGCCACACAGAGGTGTTCCATGAGCAGACAACGTCGTTCCTTTACGCCCGAGTTCAAACGCGAGGCTGCAAGCCTGG